>Ga0315912_10001380_pt1 | contig 30302 bp, 23 predicted proteins | sample VfabasoilMG_FD_204469 | JGI IMG/M metagenome (GOLD analysis project Ga0315912, IMG submission 204469) | Garden soil microbial communities collected in Santa Monica, California, United States - V. faba soil | ecosystem: Environmental > Terrestrial > Soil > Garden | place: USA: California...
GCAGCGCCAGCTTGTGTGCGGTGACGACACTTGTCACCGGCATGCGACCGGCGCGGCCACCGCCCGGGTCCGATCGGCGGCCTAGCTTCAGCTCGCCACTCCCCCGCAGGCCCGCACGATGTCGATCGAGATCGAGCACCTCAGCAAGCGCTACCAGGGCCAGCCCGTGGTGGACAACGTGTCGCTCTCGGTGGCGTCGGGCGAGTTGTTCGTGCTGCTCGGGCCGAGCGGCAGCGGCAAGAGCACCCTGCTGCGCATGATCGCCGGGCTGGCCGAGATCGACGAGGGCAGCATCGCGCTCCACGGGCAGCCGGTGACCGACGTCTCGCCCAAGGACCGCGGCATCGGCTTCGTGTTCCAGCACTACGTGCTCTTCAGGCACATGACGGTGGCCGACAACGTGGAGTTCGCGCTGCGCGTGCGCAAGGTGCCGGCCGACAGACGCCGCGAGCGGCGCGAGGCGCTGCTGCAGCTCGTCGGGCTGTCGGGCTTCGCGCAACGCTACCCGCGCCAGCTGTCGGGCGGCCAGCAGCAGCGCGTGGCCCTGGCGCGTGCCCTGGCGCACGAGCCGCGCGTGCTGCTGCTCGACGAACCCTTCGGCGCGCTCGACGCGAAGATCCGCCTGGAGCTGCGACAGGCGCTGCGCAACATCCAGCGCGAGCTGGCGCTCACCACGGTGTTCGTCACGCACGACCAGGAGGAGGCCTTCGAACTGGCCGATCGCCTGGCCGTGATGCGCGACGGCCGCCTGCTCGAGGTGGGCGCGCCTCAAGAGCTGTACCTGCACCCGCGCTCGCCCTTCGTCGCCACCTTCCTCGGCGCGGCCAACCTGCTCGTCGGGCGCTCGTCGGCGCGCGCGGTCAACCTCGGGCCCGTCGAGCTGGCGATCGGCACCGAGCTGCCGTCGGGTCGCACGCCGCGTCGCACACAGGTGCTCTTCCGCCCCGAGGACGTGGAGGTGACCGATGTCGAGCAGGGGCGTCACCCGCGGCTCGGCCGCGGCACGGTGCAGGAACATGCCGTGATCGGCGGCTTCGAGCGCCTGCGCCTGCGCCTCCCGCTGCTGCCAGAGACGCGTCCCGTGGCGCCGGCCGCCCCCTTCGGCGCCGACTACCTGCTCGTGGACGCGCTGCGACCCCAGCACGAAGCCGTGCGCCTGCCCCTGGCCGTCGGCGCCCAGGCCTGGGTGGCCGTGCGTCGCTTCCACGTGCTCGCGCCGGCCAACCTGCGCCTGCTCGTCGACTCGGGCCAGGAACCGCATGCGCTCGCCGCGGCCGCCCTCGGCCAGGCGCTCGCCGCGCGCGTCGACGCGCACGTCTCGCTGGTGGACCACGCGCTCGCCGACCCCGAGCACCGCCTCGGTCGCGCCGACGAGACCGAGCTCGGGGCCGAGACGGAGACCGCCGCCGAGGGCTTCGACGTGGCCGTGCTCGGCCTCGAGGCGCAGAAGTACGGCGGCCGCATCGACTGGCTGGCGCACGTGCGGCATCACCTGCTTCTCGTGGCCCGGCCCGCGGCGCTGCCCACGCGCTTCCTGGTGTGCGTCTCGGGCGGCGAGGCCGGCAAGATCGACGTGCGCTTCGCGGAGCGCTTCGCGTGGCAGCTCGGCGCCGCGGCCACCGTGCTCACCGTGCTGCCCGAGGAGCACGGCGGCCAGCAGCACGTGCCCGCGCACGTCGAGCGCTTCCTGGCGACGAGCACGCGCGCGCTCTCGGCGCGTGGCGTCGTGGCGCACTCGCGCGTGCGCCACGGCCCCGTGATGCGCGAGATCCTGGCCGAGCTGAGCGAAGGCGGACACGACCTGGTCATCGTCGGCTCGCCCAACCCCGGGCCGGACTTCTCCGGCGTGGTCGGCCATCTGTTGCACGAACCCCCGCCCTGCCCGCTGCTCATCGTGAAGCACTGAACCAGCCCCCACTCACTCTTCCCATCGCTTCGGAAACCCATCATGTCCGCATCCCCTGACCTGCACCCCTTGCGGCGCGCCACGACTGCGGGCTGGCTGGCCGGCCTGCTGCTCGTCGGGCTCGCCGCGCTCCCCGCCGCCGCGTCCTTCGCGCCCGCCGTGCCCGCTGTGCCCGCTGTGCCCGCCGAGCCGGCGGCCGAGCCCGCCGACACGATCGAGCTGCTCAACGTCTCGTACGACCCGACGCGCGAGCTCTACGAGGAGTTCAACCAGCACTTCGCGGCCCTGTGGAAGGCGCGCCACGCCGGCCAGGAGCTGAAGATCCGTCAGTCGCACGGCGGCTCGGGCAAGCAGGCCCGCGCCGTGATCGACGGCCTGCAGGCCGACGTCGTCACGCTGGCACTGGCCTCCGACATCGACGCCATCGTCGAGCACTCCGGGCTCATCCCGGCCGACTGGCAGGCGCGGCTCCCGCACAACAGCAGCCCGTACACCTCGACCATCGTCTTCCTGGTGCGCAAGGGCAACCCGAAGCAGATCCGCGACTGGGCCGACCTGGCGCGCGAGAGCGTGCAGGTCATCACGCCCAACCCCAAGACGTCGGGCGGCGCGCGCTGGAACTACCTCGCTGCGTGGGGCTGGGCGCTGGCGCACGAACTCGGCGGACCCGAGGCACTGCACGACCCGCAGGCCAGGCCCGGGTTCGCGGAGGCGCAGGCCAAGGCACGCGAGTTCGTCGCAGCCGTCTTCCGCAACGTACCGGTGCTCGACACGGGGGCGCGCGGCTCGACCAACACGTTCGTGCAGAACGGCATCGGCGACGTGCTGCTGGCCTGGGAGAACGAGGCCCTGCTGGCCGTGGAGGAGCTGGGGCCCGACGCCTTCGAGATCGTCCGCCCGCCGTTGAGCATCCTGGCCGAGCCGCCCGTCGCCGTCGTCGACAAGGTGGTGGACAAGAAGGGCACGCGCCAGGTCGCCGAGGCCTACCTGCAGGAGCTGTACTCCGAGGCCGGACAGGAGCTGGCGGCCAAGCATGGCTATCGGCCGACTTCGCCGGAGGTCGCCAAGCGCCATGCGGCCAAGTTCCCGGACATCGTGCTGTTCACGGTGGACGAGGCCTTCGGCGGCTGGGCAAAGGCCCAGCCCGAACACTTCGGCGACGACGGCGTCTTCGACCAGATCTACGGCGCCGGCAAGTAGCGCTCGATGGCACGGCAGCGCACAGCGCGAGCGTCCTGGAAGAGCTTCAGCATCCTGCCCGGCTTCGGGCTGACGCTGGGCTGCACGCTCGTCTACACGAGCGTGCTCGTGCTCATCCCGCTGGCGGCGCTGTTCCTGCGCTCGTCGAGCCTGGGTTGGGAAGGGCTGTGGCGCGAGGTCAGCACGCCACGGGCCCTCGCCGCCTACGAGCTGAGCCTCGGCGCCTCGCTGGTGGCGGCGCTTGTCAACGCGCTCTTCGGCTTCGTCGTGGCCTGGGTGCTGGTGCGCTACCGCTTCCCGGGCCGGCGCCTGCTCGATGCGCTCATCGACCTGCCGTTCGCGTTGCCGACGGCCGTCTCCGGCATCGCGCTCACCACGCTGCTCGCGCCCCAGGGCTGGATCGGTCGCTGGCTCGTACCGCTCGGCATCCAGGTGTCGTTCACCCGGCTGGGCATCGTGATCGCGCTCGTGTTCATCGGCCTGCCGTTCGTGGTGCGTACGCTGCAGCCGGCCCTGGAGGAGCTGCCGCAGGCGCTCGAGGAGGCCGCGGCGACGCTCGGCGCCGGCCGCTGGCACACCTTCCGGCGCGTGATCTTCCCGGCCCTTCTGCCGGCGCTGCTCACCGGCTTCGCGATGTCGTTCGCGCGCGCCATCGGCGAGTACGGGTCGGTCGTGTTCATCGCCGGCAACATGCCGATGAAGACGGAGATCGTGCCGCTGCTCACCATCATCCAGCTCGAGGGCTACGACTACGCGGGGGCCACGGCGCTCGGCGCGACCATGCTCGTGCTCTCGTTCGTGCTGCTGCTGGCGATCAACCTGCTGCAGCTGTGGGGGCGGCGTCGCGCCGCGACGGGGCACTGAGATGGCCGGCCCTGCTCCCGGTCGCACCGCCGCACAGCGCTCCGGCGCCGCTCACGACGCGGCCCGCGCGCTGCAGTCGGCCGCGCTCAGCGAGCCCGCCTGGGTGCGGCGCACGCTCATCGGCGTGGCCGTGCTGTTCCTGGCGCTGCTGCTGCTCGCGCCGCTCGCGCTCGTGTTCATCCAGGCCTTCTCGCGCGGCTGGCAGGCCTATCTCGACGCCCTGGCCGACTCCGATGCGCTCGATGCCATGCGCCTCACCGTGGTCGCCGCGGCCATCTCCGTGCCGATCAACACCGTCTTCGGGCTGGTGGCGGCCTGGGCGCTGGGCAAGTTCGAGTTCCGTGGCCGCAGCCTGCTCATCACCGTCATCGACCTGCCGTTCGCCGTCTCGCCGGTCGTGGCCGGGCTGATCTTCGTGCTCGTCTTCGGTGCGCAGGGCTGGTTCGGGCCGTGGCTCATCGAGCACGACCTGCGCGTGATCTTCGCCGTGCCGGGCATCGTGCTCGCCACGCTCTTCGTCACCTTCCCGTTCGTGGCGCGCGAGCTCATCCCGATCATGGAGGCGCAAGGCACCTCCGAGGAGGAGGCTGCGCGCCTCATGGGGGCGAGCGGCCTGCAGATCTTCCGGCGCGTGACGCTGCCTTCCGTCGGCTGGGGGCTCGCGTACGGGATCATCCTGTGCAACGCGCGCGCCATGGGCGAGTTCGGCGCGGTGTCGGTCGTCTCCGGCCACGTGCGGGGCATGACGAACACGCTGCCGCTGCACGTGGAGATCCTGTACAACGAGTACGAGTTCGCGGCGGCCTTCGCGGTCGCATCCCTGCTCACGCTGCTGGCGCTCATGACCCTGGTGCTCAAGACCCTCGTCGAGTGGCGCGCGGCCCGGGCGGGGCGCTGAAACCCGTGGCCTTCGGCGGCATGGAAGCGAGCGAGCGCGGCGGGTCCGGTCTGCCGCACGCGGGGGCGCGTGGAGCGGGTGGGCATGGCGCGGGTCGGCATGGCGCCGGTGGGCGTGGCGTGGGCGGGCTTGGCGTGGGCGGTCCGGGTGGGCGCGGCGTGTTCGGGCGCAGCATGTCGCTCGGTGCGTGGCTGAGCCTGCTCAGCTTCGCGCTCGTGCTGCTAGTGCTGGCGGCGCTCGTGCCGACCGGCCTCGGGTCCTTCGAGCGCCTGGCCACCGAGAACGCCAGGAACCGCGTGCAGCTCGCCGTGCTCGGCGCCGTGGAGGGACTGCAGCGCTACGCCGAGGAGGCGCTCGTCGATGCGCGCCTGCTGGCCGAGCGTCCGACGCTGCTGCGCCTCACCGGGTCGGGCGAGGTGGAGGCGCTGGGCGCCTTCCTCGCCCAGTTCGGCGCCACGGACCAGCTGGATGGCTGCGCCGTGGTGCTGGACGGCGCCGTCGTGGCCGCGCAACCGCAGCAGCTGCCCTGGGCCGCGATCGCGGCCGACACCGGTGACGGGCTCTGCACCCTGGCCGGCCTCGACGCGACGACGCCGCCCCTGGTCGTGGCGAGCGTCGCGCTCGCGGGCCAGCCGCAGGGCCGGGCGCTCACCGTGCTGGCCCTGGACGAGGCGCTCCTCGCGGCCCTCGCCGGGCAGGTCGGTCTGCACGTGGGCCTGGAACGTGCGCATGCCGAGCCCGCGGTCTCGGCCGTGCTCGAGGAGGGCGCTTGGCGTGCACGGCGGCCGCTCGACCTGCCGGGGTTGGGGGGCGGGTTCGCGCTGGTGGCGTCGCTGCCGAGCGACAGCGTGCAGGAGGCGCTGCGGCCGCTCGAGCGCACCTTCACGCTCGTCACGCTGGCCGCGGGCGTGCTGGCCCTGACGACCGGCGTGTTCGCGGCCCGGCGGCTCGCGCGGCCGTTCCATGCGCTGCAACTCGCCGCGCAGCGCATCGGCTCGGGAGACCTCGCCACGCCCGTGCCGCGCACGCGCGGCGCCGAGGCCGCGGCCCTCGGCTCGACCATGGAGGAGATGCGCCTGCAGCTGCGCGCCCTGGCGAACACGCTGCAGCACCGCGAGGCCGAGGCCAAGTCGCTGCTCGAGGGCATCATGGAAGGCGTCTTCGCCGTCGATCGCGAGCGCCGCATCCAGTACCTCAACCCGCAGGCCGCGGCACGCCTCGGGCTCGATGTCGACCAGGCCATCGGACGTTTCTGCGGCGACGTGCTGCGTCCGGCCGAGGTGCAGGGCCAGCGGCCGTGCGAGACGTCCTGCCCGATACTGCACGCGCGCTCGCGCGGCAGCTCGCGTGCCGTGGAGCGGCTGCAGCTCGGCGGCGGCGTGCGCACCGTGGTCATCACGAGCGCGCCGCCGGTAGGTGGCCGACAGGTCCAGCTGCTGCGCGACGAGACCGAGATCGAGTCCGCGCGCCGTTCGCGCGACGCGGTGCTGGCCAACGTCACGCACGAGCTGCGCACGCCGCTCTCGGCCCAGCTCGCGTCGATCGAGTTGCTGCGCGACGCCCTCGGGCCGGAGGTCGCGCGCAGCGCCGCCGACCTGGTGGACGCCCTCGAGCGCTCCACGTTGCGCCTCACGCGCCTGATCGACAACCTGCTCGAGAGCGTGCGCATCGAGACCGGGCAGGGCGCGTTCCGGCCCGTGCCGGTGGACCTCGTGGCCGTGGTCGAGGAGGCGACCGCGCTCACGCTGCCGCTGCTCACGCAGCGCCGCCAGGCTCTCACCGTGGAGCTGCCCGAGGGGCTCGCCGGGGTGTCCGGCGCGCCGGCCCAGCTCACGCAGGTGCTGGTCAACCTGCTCGCGAACGCCAACAAGTACGCGCCCGAAGGCTCGCCCATCCACATCGGTGGCGCGTCCGACGCTAGCGAGGTCGCCCTGTGGGTCGAGGACCGCGGCCCGGGCGTGCCGGCCGGCGACAGCCGCTCCGTCTTCGACCGCTTCCACCGCCTCGACGAGGGCGCCGACGGCATGGGCCTCGGGCTGTTCATCGTCAAGTCGATCGTCGAGCGCCACGGCGGGCGCGTCACGGTGGACGAGCCGCCCGGCGGTGGCGCACGCTTCACGCTCACCCTCCCGTCGAGCCGACAGACATGAAGGTGCTCGTGGTGGACGACGACCCCGAGCTGCTGCCGCTCGTGGCCTTCGCGCTGCGCCAGGCCGGCCTGCTCGCGCTCGAGGCGCGGCGCGGCGACGAAGCGCTCGAACAGGTGCGGCGCGAGCGGCCGGACCTGGTCATCCTGGACGTGAACCTGCCCGGCCTCGACGGCTTCGCCGTCTGTCGCCTGCTGCGCGAGGCCGGCGACCGCACGCCGGTGCTCATGCTCACCGCGCGCGACGACGAGGGCGACATGGTGCGCGGACTCGACCTCGGCGCGGACGACTACCTCACCAAGCCCTTCAGCCCGCGCACGCTGCTCGCAAGGGTGCGGGCCCTGCTGCGGCGCGCCGGTCTCGAGCGCACCGAGCCGGTGGACGCCGGCGACCTGCGCCTCGACGAGGAGCTGCAGGCCGTGCGCATCGGCAACCAGCCGAGCGTGCGCCTGACGCAGCTCGAGTTCCGCTTGCTGCAGCTGCTCGTCGCGAACGCCGGCCGCACCGTGACGGCCGAGCGCATCCTGACGCACGTCTGGGGCGCGACCGCCTACAGCGACAGGCAGCACCTCAAGCAGCTCGTGCACCGGCTGCGGCACAAGCTCGAACAGGACCCCGCCCAGCCGCGGCGCCTGGTCACCGAGGCGGGCCTGGGATACCGGCTCGAGGCCGCGCCTCCCGGAGACCGTCCGGCGGGCTGAACCGCCGGGAAACCACGGCGCGGGAGCCTCCGATCGAGGGCCGGCCGGCGGCCCGGCAGGCGCCGCACCGGCCGTCGCACCGCCCGTTGGCCGCTTTGCGTTTTTATGCGCATCCCGATATGGTTCTTGCGCATGGAATCGACGGGGGATGCATGGCTCGAGCGGGTGCAGCCCGCCGGATGGCCACGACCGAAGGGTTATGCGAACGGACTGCGTGTACCGGCCGGCAGTGACCTCGTCTTCGTCGCGGGCCAGATCGGCTGGGATGCGCACGAGCGTCTCGTGGCCCCGGACTTCGCCGCCCAGTTCGAGCAGGCGCTGCGCAATTGCGTCGCGGTCGTCGCCGCGGCGGGCGGGCAGGCCTCGGACGTCGTGCGCATGACCGTGTACTGCGTGGACGTCGATGAGTACCGGGCGGCGCGGGAAGCCGTGGGCCGTGCGTGGCGCGCGGTGATGGGGCAGCACTTTCCGTGCATGGCGCTGCTCCAGGTGGCGGGCCTGCTGGAACCCGGAGCGCGCGTGGAGATCGAGGCCACGGCCGCGCTGGCGTCCGGGCGAGGGCGAGGAGGAGGGATCTGATGCCGCGGAACTCGCGGGGCAACCAGGAGGCGCGACGCAAGGTGCTCAAGCACCTCATCCGGCGTCGGCGGCTGAGCACGCAACAGGACCTGGTCGGCGCGCTCGAGGAGAAGGGCTACGCCATCACGCAGTCGAGCCTCAGTCGCGACCTGCAGTTCCTCGGGGCGCGCAAGATCGACGGCGTCTACCGCGTGCTGAGCGAGGCCGAGGTCGGCGAGCAGACGGGGCAGGACTACCCGTCGCTGACCGAGCTCGAGCCCTTCGTGCGCGCCGTGCGTGCCGCCGGCCCCAACCTGCTCGTCGTGGCCACGGCCTCGGGCCTGGCGCAGACCGTCGCGCTGGCGCTCGACTCGATGAGCATGCCGGAGGTGGTGGGCACCATCGCGGGCGACGACATCGTCTTCGTGGCGACGCCGTCGCGTGCCGCCCAGCGCCTGCTGCAGGACCGCTTCGCCTTCATCTTCCCCGGGCGCTGAGGGCCCGTCGGCGGGGCGGGGTGGGCGGCGAGCGGCCCGCTGGCCCCCGGCCGGCCCCCCGGCGGCACCCGGCGGCACCCGGCGGCCCCCCGGCTCGCGCCCGGCCGGCCCCCCGGCTCGCGCCCGGCAGCCCCCCGCGGCGCCCGTCGATCGCGCGCAGGATCCGCAGAACCTCGTTCCGAGCGCCTCAAGGCCGGCCGTCCCTCCGGACGAAGATTCTGCCTGGAGAACGCGGCCAGGACGGTCCTGGTCGACGGGGCAAGAAGTCGCGTGAAACGGGGCCGGAACGGCCCTTCTTGCCCACCGCCGAGGCCTCGCAGGGACTGCTGCCATGACGGCCGCTCGCATCCTCCTGGTGGACGACCAGCCTGCGCAGCGCAAGGAGTACGAGCGCCGCCTCGTGAAGGAAGGGCTGCACGTCGACACGGCCGGTTCGGGCCGCGAGGCCATCGACCGCCTGGGCCCTGAGCACCGCTATCACCTGGTCATCAGCGACCTGAACATGCCCAACTCCGACGTGAGCGGGCTCGACCTGGTGCGCCACATCCGCTCGACGGTGCGACTCTCCATGCTCCCGGTGCTCGTCTTCACGAGCAGCGACAGCCAGGAGGACGTGAACGTCAACCTGCAGGCCGGTGCGTCGGACTACGTGGTCAAGAACCGCAACCACGAGGAGTTCATCGCGCGCGTGCGCAACCTGGCGCGCAACGGCCAGCTGCAGGAGGAGCTCGAGCGCGTCTCGCGCACCGATGCGCTCACGCAGCTGAGCAACCGCCGGCACGGCACGCAGCGCCTCGAGGAGGAGATGAACCGCTCCCGGCGCTACGGCCGCGGCCTGGCCGTCGCCATCATGGACGTGGACCACTTCAAGAAGGTGAACGACACGCATGGCCACCAGGCCGGCGACGAGGTGCTCGTGACGGTTGCGCAGCAGCTGCAGGACGCCTCGCGCACGTCCGACTGCGTCATCCGCTGGGGCGGCGAGGAGTTCCTCATCGTGCTGCCCGAGACGCGCTTGCGCGATGCGGCCCGGCTCGTCGAGCGCATGCGCAGCCAGCTCGCCAGCCGCTGCGTCCCGGTGCTCGGAGGCAGCCGCCAGCTGGTGGTCACCATGTCGGGCGGCGTGGCCGAGCTGGAGGCCGACGACAGCCTCGAGTCGTTCATCGCGCGCGCCGACACGGCGCTCTACCGCGCCAAGCAGACGGGCCGCAACCGGCTGCTCATGGCCGAGTCCGGCGAGCTGCTGCCCGTCGGCGCCTGAGGCGCGCGGCGGGGGAGGGCGCACCTTGCTGGGTGGGCTCCTCGGGGGTCGGGGAGCGCACCTCGCACGGGTCGGGGAGCGCACCTCGCACGGGTCGGGGAGCGCACCTCGCACGGGGCGCTTTCCGTCAGTTCCTGCCCAGCCGTTTCGCGAGGAAGCGCTGCAGCGGCTCCTCGTGCTCCTCGCGGTGGTAGCGCTGCATGTCGCGCCCCGAGCGTCGCGTGACGATGCCGCTCTCGCCCGCGGCGGTGTAGGTCCCGAAGAGGTCCTCGAGCACGTGGTGCTCGCCCGCGCGGCGGCCCCGGCGGTAGCAGCGCACGACGGGGTGCAGGAACACGTTGGTGTGCGCCCCCGCGGCGCTCGGGTGGCGCTGGATGTCGAACACGTCGCCGCTCCAGGTGCCCCAGTGGAAGCTGAGGGTGAAGCACAGGGCGTGCTCGCCGAGCGTCTGCTCGACGTGATGCAGCGGCAGGTCCTCGGTGCACAGCACGCGACCGCCCGCGCGGTCGAGCACGAGCAGGTCGCACAGGTAGCCGAACTGCGTCCAGAGACCGGAGCTGCGGCAGGCGCGGGCCAGCACATGGCGGCGCAGCGCCGCCGGATCCGCGGGCACGCCCGTCACGGGGAACGGCCGGCCCTCGTAGCGTTGCATGAGGTGCCGGTGCAGCGTGCGCACGTTGTAGCGGAAGCCGTCGATGAAGGCCGACGACGAGCGCTTGAAGTCGAGCGCCTGCATGAGCGTGCCGGCGAAGTACAGGTCGGGCACGTTGGTCGACTCCCACATGCCGGCGATGGCCGGCAGCCGCCCGTCGAGCACGGTGTCCGGGCGGCAGCCGCGCGTGAAGACCGAGGTGTCCATGCGGAAGCCGGTGCAGCGGATGACGCGGTCGTACACGAGCTGCTCGACCTCGCCGTCGGCGTGCACGTAGCGCACCGTGACGCCGAAGCGCCCGCGCGGCAGCTTGCGGATGGACGTCACGTGGCAGTCGAGCGCGCCGTGCAGGGTCTTCAGCTGGTACATGTCGAGCAGGCGCGTGTGCTCGGCCCGCAGGTGCCCGGCGTGCCGGGTCTTCCAGGCCAGCTGGATGGGCGTGGGGCTCGCCACGTGGATGAGCGCGGCGCTGCCGAGCGCCACGTCGGCGATCTCGAGCGCCGAGTTGCCCTTGCCCACGATGAGCAGGCGCTGTCCCTCGTAGGCCGAGGGCTTCACGGGCGCCGCCTCGTAGCCGATGCCGTGTTCGATGCCCGGGATGGCGGGCACGTAGGGCCGGCTGAAGCCCGTGGCGAGCACGAGCACACGGCAGCGATAGGCCCGCCCGCGCGCGTCCTGCAGCAGGAAGCCGCCGCCGCGTCGGCGCGCGATGCGCACGATCGTGACGCCGTGTGCGATGGCCAACCCGGCCCGGCGCGCGAAGTGCTCGAGGTAGCGCACGAGGTCGTCGGCGTGCGGATACAGCTCCCGGCTGAAGTCCGCGAACGGCAGGCTGTAGTCGTCGGTGAGCAGCGAGTTCCAGTCCCAGCGCAGGCGGATCTCGGGGTCGCGGTAGAGGGACTGGCGCTTGTTGAAGGAGATGAGCCGCCGCCGGCGCGGATACGTGCGGAAGAACGAGCCCACGCCACGCCCGCTCTCGAGCAGCAGGTAGTCGCAGCCGCTGCGCTGCAGGAAGTAGCCGAGCTGCAGGCCGCCCGGCCCGGCGCCGAGCACGAGGTAGTCGTGCTCGACGACGCGCTGGCGCCGGGCGGCTCTCTGCGCGGCCACCGGCTCAGCTGCGCCCTGGGAACCGGCCTTCGAGGGCCTCGGCGATGAGCTGCCGCGTGTCCTCGGGGAAGTCCTTGGAGAGCACCCAACGCAGGTAGTCGGGCTCCTCGGCCACCAGTTCCTGGAGCGGCCGCTGGCGGTGCTTGCCGAAGGTGAGCACCGGGCGGCCCTCGTGCCACGCGAGCTTGCCCGTGGTGTCGATCCAGGCCGGGTTGCCGGGGTGCAGCAGCTCGTGCAGCGCGGCGACCTCGCGCGGCAGGCCGTCGTCGCGCTGCAGCTGCGCCAGGAGCACGTCGGCGGCCGCCAGCGCATCGGCCTCGGCGCGGTGGGCGCCCTCGTGTGAGCGCCCGCAGTAGGTGGCCACCGCCGCGGCGAGGTCGCGCGGCTGCTGGCGCACGAAGAGCGTGTGGCTGTCCAGCACGTGTGTGCCGGGCGCCGGGAAGACGAGGCCGACGCGCTTGAACTCGGCCGCGAGGAGCGGGATGTCGAAGCGCTCGGCGTGGAAGCCGGAGAGGTCGGCGCCCTCGAAGGCGGCGTGGATCGCGGCGGCCAGCTCGGCGAAGGAGGGCGCGTCGGCCACGTCGGCATCGGTGATGCCGTGCACCGCCGTGGCCTGCGGCGGGATGGGCCGGCCGGGGTTCACCAGCCAGGAGCGCAGCGAGCGGCCGAGCGCCGAGCCACGCTGCGCCGGCTCGAGCACCACGAGCGCGATCTCGACGATGCGGTCCTCGGCCACGTTCGTGCCGGTGGTCTCGAGGTCGAAGACGACGAGCGGACGGTTCAGCTTCAGCATGGTGGGCGCTGCGGGTCTCGGGCGGGGGGCCGGGGCGCGCTCCCCGGGACGCGCAAAGGTTGCGTTCTCGTGCAGGCATCGTCCACCGACGGGATGCTGTCGCCCCGCACGCGGCATCCGCGGGTAGGCTGATGCGCCCCCTTCGGCAACGACACCCATGCAGAGCCACGCCGGAACACCCCGCGCGTCGAGCCGACGCGCCGCCCGCTCACGATCGACCGGCGTGGCGTCCGTCCGCGCCGGCGCGCTCGTCCGGCTCGTCAGCGCCGCCTGGCTGCTGTCGGCTGGCGCCCCGCTGGCGGCGCAGCTCGCCGCCTGGCCGGCGGGGGCGGGCACCGAGATCGGCCACGCGGGCCAGCCGGGGGGCCTGCCTGCCGGCTTCGAGTCGAGCGGCGCCGTCTGGCACCCCGGGCGCAACCGCCTGCTCGTCGTGAGCGACAACGGCCTGCTGGCCGAGTTGCCCACGTCCGGCGGCGCGACGACCACCTGGCCCCTGGCGGGCGACCTCGAGGCCGTCACGCTGGCGGACCCGGCGAGCAGCCTGGTGTACGTGGGCGTCGAGCAGCCGGACGGCGTGGTGGAGTTCGACCTGGCCACCGGCCTGCCGACGGGCAACGCCTGGAACCTCACGCCCTGGATGACCGCGCCGGGCAACGACGGCCTCGAAGCCCTCACCTGGGTGGACGGGGTGTTCGTCGCCGGCCAGCAGCTCGACGGGCGCCTCTTCCGCTTCGTGCTCGGACCGGGCGGCTCCGTGCAGTTCCTCGGCAGCCAGCTCAGCCATCTCGGGCGCACGGACCTCGCCGACCTGCACTACGACGCCTGCAGCGGCGTGCTCTACGCCATCCACGACCAGGCGAACGTCATCGTGGAGTACGACGCGCTCGGCAACTTCCTGCGCGAGTACGCGCTCGCCGGCACCGACCAGGAAGGCGTGGCCCTCGTCGGCGGCTCACCGGGCAACAGCACGGTCATCGTCGTGGCGCAGGACACGGGCGAGGTGGTGCGCTACGAGGCCTACCCCGTGGCGCCCTGCGCGCCGGGCAGCTGGGACGACCTGGGTGGCTCCACGCCCGGCGTCGCCGGGGCGCCTCGGCTCGTGGGCAGCGGGCCGCTGCAGCCGGGCTGGCCCGCGGCGCTCGATCTGCTGTCGGCGCCGCCCTCGGCGCTCTTGCTGGCCTGGCTGTCGTTCGCGCCGACCCCCCAGCCGGCGCTCGGCGGCACGCTCCACGTGCTGCCCTTCGCCAACCAGTTCCTCTTCGCCGCGGATGCAGGCGGCAGCTTCCACGTCAGCACCACCTGGCCGGCCGGAGTGCCGAGCGGCACGTCGGTCTGGTTCCAGTTCGTGGTGCAGGATGCGAGCGTGCGCCACGGCCTCACGCTCTCGAACGCGCTGCGGGCCACGGCTCCCTAGCCCGCATTTCTCACAGCGTTCTACTGCGGTCGCGCCAAATCGCGCCTGGCTGCGTTGTTGGATCGCGCTCGATCCTCAGCGGCCTGAACAGGCCGCCTCTGGTCGACCACGACCCAACGCCTTGCCAGCCACGACCTGGCGCAACCTCGTGACGAACGCTGTGAGAAATGCGGGCTAGTCCACATCGCGTGCTGGCTGCACCTGCGGTCGCGCCAAGTCGTCGTGTCCGCCTGCATCGCAGGCGTCGCCTGGCGGGCAGCGACGCCGGGGTTCAGCCGGGCATCGAGTAGTCGTCGTGCACGCCGACACTGGCGAACTCGACACCGCCGCCGCCCTCGCCGGGGAGGCTCCACCAGTGCAGGCGGCGCGCCGAGGCCGTGTTGTCCTGCAGCGAGCAGCGCCAGGCCTTGGCGCCGTCGCGCTCGCGCGTGCGCACCGGGCTGCCGCCCTCGCCCGCGCGCAGCTGGTGCACCTCGCGCGCCGGGATGGCGTGCGCCAGGCCGCACGCGACCTGCGCGCAGACCTCGACGACCTTTTCGAGGCTGACGCCCTCGAGCTCGCGCACCCGCGCCAGGAACTCGGGGCCGACGCGCATGCGCAGCAACGGCCGCTGGAGACGTTCGCCCTCACCCACGGTGCGTGCGTACGCCAGGCGCACGTTGAGCAGGAAGGCGTGCTCCGAGGAGAGCGGGTCGGTCTCCGGCGCGGTCTGTCGCCGCAGGTGCTCGAGGCGGTCGTACGTGCTGCGCAGCTCGTGCTCGGTGCGGCGCAGGCGTTGGACGAGACGGTGGCGGTCCTCGTCGAGCGTCTCGACCTCGCTCTCGAGCTCCAGGACGCGCTGCCGGAGCGTCTCGACCTCCTGCAGGGCAAGGGGCTCGTCGCGCTGCGGCGTCCCGGGTGCGTCGAGCGCGTCGAGCGCTGCGGGGTCGTCCACCCGGGCGCTGCGCTGCTCCTGCTCGAGCCACTCCTCGCCCAGGAACGGCAGCTCTCCGGCGGCCAGCGCGATGGCGGGGCGCGGCGGCCGGCCGTAGGCCTTCTTGATCGACAGCTCGGCCCGCGCCGCCGCCGCATCGAGCGAGAGGATCTCCACGTGCACCAGGTCGCCGATGGACACGACCTCGGACGGATCGTTGACGAAGTGGAAGTCCATCTGGCTCTTGTGCACGAGGCCGTTCGCGCCGGGCAGCAGCTCGACGAAGGCGCCGAACTCCTTGACGTTCTGCACGCGCCCGCGCACGACCTGGCCGACGGCGTACTCCTCGGCCAGGCGCTTCCAGGCATCCGGGCGCACGGCATCCCCCGGCGGCCGCCGCGGCTGGCCCCCGCGGCCAGGGGGTGGCCCCGGCAGCAGCCGCGCGAGCAGCTGGCGCCGGACGGACTCGCCCTGCGCCTCCGAACGCGCGAACAGCAGCGGGTGATCGGCCGGCCGCGAGGTGGCCGACAGCCCGGGCCGCCAGATGCGCACGGCGCCTCCGTAGACATCGAGGGAGGGGGGCAGGTGCTCGGCCAGGGCCCAGGTGGCCTCGCCCGTGACGAGCATGACCACCTCGGCGCGGCCGGCCAGCCGCGCCGCCAGGGCGTCCACGTCCAGCCAGGGCGCCCCGGTCGTCGTCGCGGTCGTCACGGCCACGATCGGGTGGTTACGCTCTCGTAACATGAGTTCGTCGCGCACGAAGTCCGGCACCTGGCAGGCGTCGACCACGCGCGCGCCGTCCAACGCGCGTTCGGGTGGTGCGAGGCCTTCCAGGGGCTCGGAAGGCGTGGTCTCGGGCTGGCCGACCGGGCTCTGGCCGCTGCTGCCGGTGGGTCTTGAGGGCTCGACCATCGTGTGAGGAGGGGGTGAGGGCGAGCAGTCGCGCCGCCTGCCGGAATGTGTGGGAGGCGCGCCTACTCAGCGCGATGCTAGCGCGTGGCCCTTGCGCGTTCCCGAAAGTGAGAGAGAATCACCTCTGCAGTCGGGCCCCGATCCCGGCCGCAGCTCCTCGGATCCGCAAAGCGCTGCATGGGGAATGCAGCGACCACTGAGATGAACACCCCTGATCCCTCCGGGCAGGACTCCCGGCCGGCTCTCGATCGCCGCCGTGTCCTGCACCGCTTCGGCCTCGCCGCTGCGGGCCTCGCGCTCGGCCCGTACGTGGCGCCGGCCGTGGCCTCGATGCGTCCGCCGGCCACCTTCGTCGGCTCGCCCTACGTCGAGTTCTGGCAGGAGTACCGCTCGCCCTACGCCTGCGACGGTCCGGCGGCGCGCGTGCCCGCCGTGTACATCTACTCCGTCAACAGCATCGGCTTCGAGGGCAAGGTGCGGCTCGAGGCGCATCCGCTCGGGCCCACCTCGGGCTGGACGGTGGACATCTCGCCCAAGATCCTGCACGTGCAACACGGCGCCCACGCCATCATCCGCCTCGTCATGGACTGCTTCGGCGGTCAGGTCGGGGCGAGTCCGCAGATGCTCTCCGTGCTCGCCACGGCCACGGCCACGCCGATCGGCAGCGACAAGGCCTTCGTCATCGGCACGAACGAGGCCCGCGCGGAGTGCGTCTTCTCGACCATCCAGCTGGTCCCGCCGAACGTCGAGGGCACCATCGAGGGTGGGGCCGTGTTCAGCGTCGACCTCGAACTGGATGCGGCCTGGGTCGACTCGCGTTTCGTCGGACCCGTGCAGCTCTATTCGAGCCCCGTGCCGCACGGCTGGCACGTCATGCTGGGCCACACCTCGGTCGAGTTCCAGATGGGCGGCAAGGTGAAGATCCCGGTGCATGTCAAGGCGCCGCATGCCGGGCACGGGGCACCGGAAGCCACCATCACGGTCTTCGCGACCGTGAACGGCCCGGGCTTCAGCGAGCCGATGCTCACCGGCTCCAAGATCCACCTGCAGGTGATCTGAGGCGCGACGCGCTCCGCGGCCCGCGCTCCGCGCAGCCCGCGCCGCGCGCCGCCTACCCGTCAGCGCACCTGGCTGGCAGCCCGGCGCAGCTCGACGAGGTCGGCCAGCACCGCCAGCGCTTCCTGACGGGCTCCGTCCACGCGCTCGGCCCGCTCGCTCTCCTCGCCGGCAGAAAGGCCCTTGGCCTGGCGCCAGGCGGCGGCGATCTCCTCGCGGCGTGCCTCGTAGGCGGCCTGCTCCGCCCGGCGCGTCTCGAGGTCGAGCGAGACGCTCGTCTCTTCGCGCGCCTCCTGCAGGAGGGCGACCTCCTGGCGCAGGCGGATGAGGTCGTGGTCGTGCGCGGAGCGCGTCTCGTGCCGGCGGCGCAGCTCCGGCAGCAGTTCCTCCAGCGAGGTGTCGGGCGGCGGGCGACGATGGCCGCTCACGGCCGCGATGTGGTCCCACGGCAAGGGGTTCTCGAGCGCGCTCTCGCCCACCTCCGTCGGGTCGTACAGGGCCGGCAGCTCGAGGTCGGGCGTCACGCCCGCGTGCTGCGTGCTGTCGCCGCTCACGCGATAGAACTTGGCGATCGTCACGATGAGCCGGCCGTCGGCGGCGCGCTTCACCGCCTGCACGGTGCCCTTGCCGAAGGTGCGCTCGCCGATGACCACGCCGCGCCGGTAGTCCTGCACGGCGGCCGTGACGATCTCGCTGGCCGAGGCCGAGAGGCGGTCGACGAGCACCACGAGCGGACCGGTCCAGGCGGCCTCGCCACTGCCCTCGAGCAGCTGGACGCGGCCCTCGGCGTCGCGCACCTGCACCGCGGGCACCTGGCCGAGCAGCAGGCCGGCCAGCTCGTGGGCCTCGGTGAGCGAGCCGCCGCCGTTGCCGCGCAGGTCGAGCAGCACGCCCTGCACGCCCTGTGCCTCCAGCTCGCCGAGCAGCTGCGCCACGTCGCGCGTGCTGCTCTTGTAGTCCGCATCGCCGCGCGTGGCGGCCTCCATGTCCGAGTAGAACGAGGGCAGCTCGACGACGCCGAGGCTCAGCGGGCCGTCCTCGCGCGGCAGCTCCACCACCTCCTTGCGGGCGGCCTGCTCCTCGAGCTTGACCTCGTCGCGCGTGATGACGATCTGGCGCGGCGCGGCCGACTCCGGCGCATCGGCGGCGCGCACCTGCAGCGTGACGATCGAGCCGCGCGGTCCGCGCACGAGCGCCACGACGTCGTCGAGACGCCAGCCGACCACGTCCACCACCTCGCCCAGCGTGCCCTGGCCCACGCCCAGGATGCGATCGCCCGCCTGCAGCTCGCCGTTCTTCTCGGCCGGCCCCGCGGGGATGATGCGCTCGACGCGGGCGTACTCGCCGTCCGGCCGCAGGAGCGCGCCGATGCCCTCCAGCGAGAGGCTCATCTGCATGTCGAAGTTCTCGGCGGCGCGCGGCACCAGGTACTGCGTGTGCGGGTCGTAGGCCGACGTGAGCGCGTTCATGAACAGCTGGAAGACGTCCTCGGCCTTGGTCTGGTCGATGCGCCGCTGCATGTCGGTGTAGCGCTCGAGCAGCAGCCCACGGGCCTCCTCGTCGCTGCGACCGGCGAGCTGCAGGTCGAGCAGCTGGCTGGCCAGACGGCGGGCCCAGAGGTCGGTGCGCTCCGCCTCGTCGGCGGGCCAGGGCTCGTGGCTGCGGTCGAGCTGCAGGCGCTGCTCCGGGCCGAGCGGCAGGTCGGCCAGGCCGTCGGGCGACGAGAGCTGGCCGACGATCTGCCCCGTGACCTCGAGCTGCCGCTCGTGGAACACGTTGAAGAGGTCGAAGGCCGGCGTGAGGTCGCCGCCGCGCAGCGCGTCGTCGAGCCGCTCGCGCCAGGCGCCGAAGGCCTCCACGTCGGCCGCGAGCAGGAACATGCGGCTCGGGTCGAGGAACTCCAGGTAGCGGTCGAACAGGCGTTCCGAGAGCGTGTCGTCGAGCGGCAGGCCCAGGTAGTGCCCACGTTCGAGGTCGCGCGCGAGCTGCTTGCTGGCGGCGCCCTGGGCCGGACTCGGTTCGAGGTCGGTGTCCCCGAGGGCGAAGGCCGGCACCAGCCCGAGGCAGAGGGCCAGGCCGACCGCCGCAGGCCGCAGCAGGGGGTGCAGGAGCGAGGTGCGGGCGAGCGGGACGCGGCGGCGGGGCATCGGGGGTTCCAGTGCGCGGTGCGAGGGTACGACGATAGCTCAGCCCCCGTGGGACAGCGCACCCCGAAGCCCGGGCCCGCCGCGCCTCAGCCGCCGACGGCCTCCGCCGCGAGGCCGGCGCGCCGGCCTGCTGCGGGCAGCGCCCAGCCGTCCTCCTCGAGCACGGCCGCGAGCACGTCGATCGCGCGCAGGTACTCGGCGATCTCGACCTGCTCGTGCGGGGTGTGGTCGAGCGCGCTGTCGCCCGGGCCGTAGGCCACGATCGGACAGCGCCACACGGGTCCGAGCACGTTCATGTCCGAGGTGCCGGTCTTGTGCTTGTAGCGCAGTTTGCCGCCCTGCCGCACGAGCGCGCGCCCGAAGGCGCCCACCAGGCCGCTGGTGCGCGGCGTCGACCAGGCCGGGTCGGCGATCTGGAAATCCAGCTCGGCGCCGTCGGCCACCGCGCGGGCGTGCGCGAACAGCGCCTCGACGTCCAGGCCCTCGGGCAGGCGGAAGCCGAGCTGCAGCTCGGCCGTCTCGGTCAGGCCGTCGCCGCGGCTCGACATGCCGCGCAGGCTGGGCGTGAGCTGGTCCACCACGCGCCCGCGCTCGCGATTGAAGTCGTCGGCCCAGCGCGTGATCGCGTTCCAGAAGGCCACGGCCTGCTCGGCCACCGGCGCGATGCGCCCCGCACCGTGGCCCACCTCCTGGCTCTTGCGGTAGCGCAGGCCGGTGCAGCCCTTGTAGCCGAGCGTGAGCGCGTCCCAGCCGCTGGGCTCGCCGATGAGACAGGCCTCGGGAGCCGCCTGTCGGGCGAAGGCGCGCGCGCCGGCCGAGGACGCCACCTCCTCCTCGACCGCGCCGACCACGGTGAGGCGCACGCCGGGCGCGGGCCGCGCACGCGCCACGGCCTGCACGAAGGCGGCCAGCGGCCCCTTGGCGTCCACGCTGCCGCGGCCGTGCAGGCGGCCGTCCGCGAGGCGCACCGGGATGTGCCCCGGCACGGTGTCGAGGTGTCCGAGCAGCACGAGTTCGCGCGGCGCCCGGCCGGACGCAGCCGGTTCGGAGCACGTACCGACGCCGCCGGTGCCGACCCCCGCGATGTTGCCGGAGCCGACACCCGCGATGCCGGCCGAGCCGGTCCCCGCGCCGCAGCGCGTGCCGACGGCGTTGCCGGCCGCGTCCACGTGGGCGTCGAAGCCCAGGGCCGACATCGCGGCGACGAGCGCCTGCGCCAGCGGCCCCTCGCCCCCGCTCACGCTGGGGATGGAGACCATGCCGACCAGCATGCCCACCGGGTCGAGCGGCAGATCTGCGACGGCCGCTTCAGCCCGGGCCACCGGCCGGCTCCTCGCGCAGGGCCGCGACGACCAGGTCGAGCCCGTGCTCGAGGTCGGCGTCGGTGGTGACGAGCGGCGGCAGCAGGCGCAGCACGTTGGGTCCGGCGGCCAGCGCCACGAGGCCGCGCTCGAGCAGGCGCACGAGCAGCCCGTCGACCTTGAACTTGAGTTCGAGGCCGATCATCAGGCCGAGCCCGCGCAGCTCGCGCAGCGGCGAGCCCGGGCCGGAGAGTTCGTTCGTGAGGCGCTCGCGCGCGCGGGCGCCGAGACGCTCGGCGCGCGCCACGAGCTGCTCCCGCTCGAACACGTCGAGCACCGCCAGCGCCGCGGCGCACACCAGCGGGTTGCCGCCAAAAGTGGTGCCGTGCGACGAGGGGGGCAGCGTGCCGACGCGCGGCCCGAAGGCCAGCGCGCCCATGGGCAGCCCGCCGGCGATGGCCTTGCCCAGGCACAGCAGGTCGGGGCGCAGCCCGTAGTGCTCGCAGGCGAACAGTCGGCCGGTGCGCCCGAAGCCGGTCTGCACCTCGTCCACGACGAGCAGCGCGCGGGTCGCGTCGCAGCGCGCGCGCACGCGCTCGACGAGGTTGCGCTCGAGCGGGCGCACGCCGCCCTCGCCCTGCACCAGCTCGAGGATGACGCAGGCCGTCTGCTCGTCGATGGCCGCCTCCACCGCCGCCGGGTCGCCCGGCGAGACGTGCCGGAAGCCCGGCACGAGCGGCAGGAAGGGGTCGCGATACTGCGCCTTGGCCGTGGCCGAGAGCGCGCCCAGCGTGCGCCCGTGGAAGCCGCTGTTGAGGGCCACGACCCCGGTGCGGCCCGACGTGCCGCGCGCGAACTTGAGCGCCGCCTCCACCGCCTCGGTGCCCGAGTTGCACAGGAACAGCCGGTCGAAGTCGCCCGGCAGCAGCGGCAGCAGGCGCTGCAGCAGCTCGGCGCGGCGCGGCGTGGCGAAGCTGTCGGGGCAGGTGGTCAGCTCGGCCACCTGGCGCTGCACCGCCGCCACCCAGTGCGGATGGCAGTGGCCGAGCGCCGCGACGCCGTGGCCGACGGCGAAGTCGAGCAGCCGCCGCCCGTCGGTCGTGGTGAGCCAGGCGCCCTGCCCGGAGAGCAGGTTCGCGCCGCGCTTCTTGAGCAGTCCGGCGCCGTGCCGCTCCTCGATCGCTCGCAGCGCGTCGGCAGGGGCCGCCGCAGCGGTCGGCTGGGCGCTGCGGCGCCCCGCGTCGTTCATGGTCATGCTGACTGCTCCTGTCGTTCGTCGTCCGCCCGCGGCGCTCGTCGTCCGCGGGGCAGCGCGCGCCCGCCCGCGTCGTCGGTCGCGGCCGGCTCCGCCGCGATGTGCGTGCCGGCGCCGGCCAGCGCCCGGGCGATCGGCTGGCTGCCGCGTGCATCGCCCAGGATGACGCGCGGCACGCCGCCCGCCAGCGCCTCGCGCGCGCCGAGCAGCTTGGCACGCATGCGGCCCTGTGCCCAGCCCTCGGCCTCGTCGAGCTGGTGCGGGGCGAGGTGCGGCACGAGGCTGTCCGGGTCGGGGAAGGCAGCCAGCAGCCCCGGCACGTTCGAGAGCAGCAGCAGGGCGCTGGCCCCCAGGGCGGCCGCCGTGGCGGCCGCGGCCCGGTCGCCGTCCACGTTCATGGCCAGGCCGTCGTCGCTCAGCGCGGGCGGGGTGAGCACCGGCAGGTGGCCGCGTTCGAGCAGCGCCAGGAGCAGGCCGGTGTTCACGCGCTCGACCAGGCCGGTGAGGCTGTCGCGGATGATCTGCACGCGGCCGTCCACCAGCGCGCGCACGCTCGTCTTGCGCGGCCCGGTCCAGAGGCGGCCATCCAGGCCGCAGAGGCCGACTGCATCCACGCCGCGCGCCTGCAGGCGCTCGACGAAGCCCTTGTTGGTCGAGCCGCAGTAGACCATCTCGAAGATCTCGAGCGTGCGCCGGTCGGTGTAGCGGTGCGTGTGGCCGCTGGGCGACTGCAGGAAGCGCGGCGGGTGGCCGAGCGCCGTCGCGACACGGTTCGTCTCGGCCGAGCCGCCGTGCACGAGCACGAGGCGCTCGCCGGCCGCGACGCGCACGGCCAGCTCGTCGCACACGCCGTCGATGCCGATGCCCTCGGCGCCGCCGATCTTGACCACCAGCAGCGGCGGGCCGCTCCGGCTCGAGGTCGTGGGCGTGGGCGTGGGCATGTCTCGGTCTCCTCCTGCTCGCGGCTCGTCGGGTGGCATCGCTCTCGTGGGGCTCGTCGGCCCGCGTGTCTCGTGGTGGGTTGGCTCGGTGGCTCGGTGGCTCGCGCGGCCCTGCGGTGCGGCGTGCGCTGGCTCAGGCCGGGTGCAGGCCGGGGAAGCCGAGACCTAGCCGCTCGTCCCAGCCGTGCATCAGGTTCATGCACTGCACGGCCGAGCCGGCGGCGCCCTTGACCAGGTTGTCGAGGGCGCTGAAGACCACCACGCGCCGGGCCTCCGCGTCCCAGGCGAAGCCGATGTCGCAGTGGTTGCTGCCGGCGAGCAGCTTGGGTTCTGGGAAGCGGTGCAGCCCAGCCCGTGCGGCCACGAGGCGCACGAAGGGCTCGTCGGCGAAAGTCTCGCGGAAGAGGCCCCACAGGTCGCGCTCGCCGAGCGGGCGGTCGACGAACACGTGCGCCGTGCAGGCCACGCCGCGCACCATCTCGACGGCGTGCAGCGTGGTCGACAGCTCGAGCGGACCGAGGGCCTGTTGCACCTCGGCCAGGTGGCGGTGGCTGGTGGGCGCGTACGGCCGCACCGTGCCCGAGCGCTCGGGGTGGTGGCTGGCCTCGCCCGCGGCGGCGCCGCCCTCGGAGGAGCCGACCTTCACGTCGAAGAGCGCGCGCTGCACCAGCCCCGAGCGCGCCAGCGGCAGCAGCGCGAGCGTCATGGCCGTGGCGTTGCAGCCCACGCCGCTCACGTGCGTGGCCTCGGTCAACGCGGCGCGCGAGACCTCGGGCAGGCCGTAGACGAAACGCTCGAGCCAGCCGGGCGCCGGGTGCGGCTCACCGTACCAGCGCTCGTACTCGGCGGCCGAGCGCAGGCGGAAGTCGGCCGAGAGGTCGACGAGGCGCGGCGCCAGGCCCGACCACTGCTCGATCGAGCGTGCCGCCTTGCCGTGCGCCATGGCCAGGAACAGCAGGTCGCAGGGCTGCAGTGCGGAGGGCGCCTCGAAGCGCAGCTCGCGGTGTCCGCGCTGGTGGGGGTGCGCCGCGTGCTGCGGCGCGCCGGCGCGGCTCTCCGAGATGACCTGCGCCAGCTCGACGCGCGGATGCCCGAGCAGCAGGCGCACGAGTTCGCCGCCCGCATAGCCGGAGCCGCCGACGACCGCGACGCGCAGGGCTGCAGGGCTCACGTGGCGTGTCCGGCATCCGCGCCACGCGTCGCGGACGAGGGCGCCGCCGTCGTGCGGCGCGCCGCCGACGTGGCCGCGGCGGCCTGGGTCGCCACCGCCGGAGGCGCCGCCGCCCCGCGCGCCGCCGCGCGTGCCGCCGCCCGCTCGATCAGGTAGTCCACCATGCGGCCGGGGATGTCCACGCCGGTGGGGGCGATCGAGTTGCGGAACTCCATCGAGTGGTTCACCTCGTTCAGCAGCAGCCGGCCCTCGGCGTCGACGAACACGTCCATGGCCAGCAGGCCGCCGCCCAGCGCGCGCGCGGCCGCGCCGCACAGCGACGACAGCTCGGGGGTCACCTCGTAGCGCGCCGTCTTGGCGCCGCGCGCGGTGTTCGTGATCCAGTGCGGCGAGTGGCGCACGATGGCGCACAGCACCTGATCCCCGATGACGAACACGCGCACGTCGTAGCCGCCCTTCTCCACGTACTCCTGGGCGTACACGATCGCGTGCTGGTGGCTGCCGAGCACCGATTTGTGCTCGAGCAGCGCCTCCGCGGCGTCGGCGTCGTTCACCTTGGCCAGCAGCCGGCCCCACGAACCGTGCGGCGGCTTGAGCACCACCGGGTAGCCGAAGGCCTCGAGCGCGCCGCGCGCGGCTGCCGGCTCGAAGGCCAGCAGCGCGCGCGGCATGGGGATGCCGGCCGCGGCGAGCACGCGGTTGGTGAGCACCTTGTCGCTGCACACCGCCACGACGTGCGAGCTGTTCACGCACAGGAGGCCCCAGGTCTCGAGGCAGGCCAGCAGCACGGCCGACTTGCTGGCCGAGAGGCCGCGGTCGAGGACCAGGTCGCAGCCGTCGAAGACCGCCGGCGGCGCGGCGGCCCCCAGGTCGAGCACGAGCTCGTCGACGTGCACCGGTTGCACGTCGACGCCGCGCCGTGCGCAGGCCTCGAGCAGCAGCTTCTCCTCGGGCCGCAGCAGGCCGTGCAGGAAGGCGATGCGCACGCGGGCGGACATCACTCGCCCCAGTCTTCTTCCACTTCCGGCGCGAGCGCGACGGTGAGCGGGCGCACGGAGGTGACTTCGAGTTCGCTCTGGCAGTCGGCGCAGACGAGCACCTCGTGGGCCAGGGTGTTGGCGGGCACGTGCAGCGGGGCGTCGCAGACCGGGCAGGAGGTGCTCGTCGCGGTGGCGGGTTGGGACGTCATCGGGGATTCCTCTCGGGAGGGAACGGACTTCACAGCGGGCTGGAAAGAGAAAAGGCCGGGCAGATGCCCGGCCTGTCTGCGTCGAGTGCGTGGGTGGATGACTCTCAACTCACGGGCGCAGGCCGGCCGGCAGCCAGGGGTTTTGCCTTGGCCTCCTTCCGGGGAGCGGGTGAGCGGGTCGTGGCGCACATGACGCGGGGCAATGTAGCGATGAGGGTCGGCCGTTCAAGGCCCAGGTCATGCTCCGGCCGCGTGCTTCCCGCTCGGCACGCGCACGAGCCCGCATGGCTCACGGCGTTCTCCTGCGGTCGCGCCCCTTCGCGCCTGGCTGCGTTGTGGGGTCGCGCTCGATCCTCAGCGGCCTGAACAGGCCGCCTCCGGTCGATCCCGACCCAACGCCTTGCCAGCCAGGACGGGGCGCAACCTCGTGACGAAGGCCGTGAGCCATGCGGGCTAGAATGCGCCGCCGACGCCTGCGACGCGGCGAGCACTCCGCCGGCCGGGCCGCCCACCGCCCGCAGGCCTCGCTGCGCCCGGCACGCCGGGCCGAGGTCGGCCGGCTCTCCCGATCGAGGTCGAACCGACATGCGCTCCCTGCGCTCCCGTCCGTGCTGCCCGCGCGCCCTGCAGTCTGTCCTGGGCTGCGTCTTCCTGGCCTCCGCGGCGTGCGCGCAGCCGGGGGCAGAGGCCGCTCACGGCGGCCGGGCCGCGGGAGCCGCGGCGGGTGCGGCGGGTGCGGCCGCGCCGGCAGCGCCCGGCGCCGAGGCAGCCACGGCCGACGCGTCCGATCGGGCGGCTGGAGGCGCCTCAGCGGGGCGCACCCGCGCCCAGGTGCTCGAGGGCACGGCGGCTCAAGAAGGGCTGCTCTCGTTCCACCGTTCGGCGGAGCACCTGTACCTGGAACTCCCGCCCGCACTCCTCGGGGCCGACCTCGGTCTCTCGGCCATGCTCGTCAACGCCGTGGGCGACTGGTCGGTGCGCGGCTCGGGCCTGGAGACCGCCGTCGTGCGCTGGGAGCGCCTGGACGACGGGCTCGTGCTCTCGGCGCAGAACCTCTACTTCCGCGCCAGCGCCGACAACGCCCTGGCCGGCGTGGTCGCCCAGAGCTTCCCCGACTCGCCGCTCTTCCGCGCCGACCTGCTGCGGCTGAGCGACGCGCCCGACGCGCTGCTCATCGACGCCGGCAGCCTGTTCACGGCCGGCCTGGTCGAGATCCTGCCGGCCGACCTCGGCTTCCGCGATGCGGGGGGAGCAGCCAGCCTGGCGTCGCTGCAGGTCTTCCCCGACAACGTCGTGGCGCGCATGGTCTACCGCTTCGAGCGCGACGGCGGGCGGCAGGGCGGCGACGTCGGCGATGCGGGTTCGCCCTTCGAGCGCATGCGCGGCCCGGGGCGCCTGGCCGACCCGCGGCGCGTCGAGATCACGGTCGACTACAACCTCTATCGCCTGCCGGAGGGCGGCTACCGCCCGCGGCTGGCCGACGAGCGCATCGGCGGCTTCACGCTCTCGTACAAGGACTACGACGGCATCGACGACCGCGACAGCGCCTTCCGTCACCTGCTCGAGCGCTGGGACCTGCGCAAGCGCGATCCGTCGGCGGCGCTCTCGCCGCCCATCACGCCCGTGACCTTCTACATCGACCGCGGCGTGCCGGCCGACTGGCGACCGCTGGTGCGCGAGGCCGCGCTGTGGTGGAACACGGCCTTCGAGAAGGTGGGCCTGCAGGACGCCGTCGTCGTGCTCGACCAGCCCGACGACCCCGCCTGGGACCCGGCCGACCTGCGTCACTCGATGATCTACTGGAACCTGTCCGACAACCTCATCTTCAGCGGGCTGGCCGGGCCGATGTTCACCGACCCGCGCACGGGGCAGGTGCTGCGCAGCAACGTCTACCTCAACGCCGAGTTCCCGTCGTACGCGCTGCACCGCTACCTCGTGTACACGTGGTGGCGCGCGCCCGAGGGCGAGCAGGGCGGGCTGCTGGCGCCGCAGGACGTGCGCCGCCAGCTCGACGCGCTGCGGCGCGACGGGCGCTTCTGCGACCGCTCGGAGTCGTTCTCCAGCCAGATCGCCTTCGCGCGGCTCGTGCTCCAGTCGCGCGGCATCGCGCAGCCCGGCACCGCCGAGGCCAGCCGTTTCGCGCAAGAGGCCTTCAAGGAGCTGGTCGCGCACGAGGTGGGCCACGCGCTCGGCTTCCCGCACAACTGGAAGGCCAGCCTCGTCTCGTCGCCGGCCGATCTGCAGGCCAACCGCGTGAGCGGCCGCGCCGACCAGCGGCCGTTCTCGTCGTCGGTCATGGACTACAACCCGATCTACCTCGCGCCGCGCGGGGCCGCGCAGGGCGACTACTTCCTGCAGCAGGTCGGCGCCTACGACGACCTCACCGTGGAGTACATCTACCGGCCCTTCGACGGCTGGCCCGCTGCGGACGAGGCGGCCGCCCTGGACGCCATCGCGGCGCGCGCCGAGGTCGAGCCCGGCCTGATCTACGACTCGGGCGGCTTGGGCGCCATCGACCCGACGACCAACTCGGACGACCTGGGCGACGACCCGGTGGCCTTCGCCGAGGGGCGCTTGGCCATGGTGCGTGAGGAGGTCCTGCCGCGTCTCGCCGAGCTGGTGCTGGCCGAGGGCCACGACGACAGCCTCGTGCGCCAGGCGCTCGACGCCGCCGTCTTCAGCGTGGCCATGGACTACATCGACATGCTCGCGCGGCACGTCGGCGGGCAGATCGTGCTGCGGCGCGTGCCGGGCAGCCCCGGAGCGCAGGCTGCGACCGCGCCGGCCGATGGGAGCGGCGCCGCGGCCTCGGCCTCGCCGCCGCCGATCCGTCCGGTGCCGGTGGAGACCCAGCGCCGGGCGCTGGCGGTGCTGGGCGAACAGCTCTTCGCCGACGGCGCCTTCGCCCTCTCGCCCGCGACGCTGGCCCAGCTCGCGCCCGACCTGCACTACGACTGGAACTACCCCTGGCGCTACGAGAGCGACTACGACCTCTCGGCGCGCATCCGCGGCCTCTACAGCGCGGCACTCGACACGCTGCTCGAGCCGGCGCGGCTGGCGCGCGTGCTCGACAACGAGCGCCGCAGCGCGCCCGGCAGCGAGCGCTTCACGCTGCCCGAGCTGTTCACCACGCTCGAGACGGCCACCTTCGGGCCGCTCGACCCGGCCGTGCCCTTCGGCCCCGACGTCGACCGCCGCGCGCTGCAGCGGCTGTTCGTCGAGGCGCTCGCGCGCCTGGCGTTCGAGCCGGCGCACGGCGTGCCGGCCGAGGCCGGCCAGCTGGCGCGGGAGCGCATGCGGAGCCTGCGGGCGAAGCTCGTGGCGGTCATCCCGGACGGCGCCGACCCATATGCGGCGCCGCACCTGCAGGCGCTGTCCGAGCGGCTGCGCTCGCTGCTCGAGGCGGGCGTGCAAGTGGCCCCGCTGCCTTGAGCGCGCGTCGCGGTCGGCTCGCCGGCCGGCGCCCGTGCGCCGCCTGTCGCGCGCCCGCCGCCGCTCGCGCGCTCGCCGCCGGCCGCGTGCTCGCCGCTCACCGTCTCTCTCTCGCCTCTCCGACCCTGACTCCGACTCCGTCTGCGTCTCCTGACCGCACCGATCCCGCACCCGCCCTGCGCACGCCCAGAGACCTCGCCATGAATGGCCGAAAGCCGTCCCTCCTCGTCCGCCTCCCGGCCCACCGGATGCCTTGCCGCCGTGCGCTGCGCGCGACCACCGCCGGGCTCCTCGCGCTGCTGCTGCCGCTCGCGTTCCCCGCGCAGGCCGCCGCTGCAGCCGCCCTACGTGCGCCGACGGCCGTCGCACCCGGCACTCCCGACGACGCCATGGCGAGCGCGCTGCAGGCGGTCGAGGCGCGGCGCGACAGCCTGGTCGACGCGGGCCGGCGCATCTGGGAGTACGCCGAGCTGGCGCTGGCCGAGACGCAGTCGTCGGCGCTGCTCGCCGGCCTGCTCGAGGCCGAGGGCTTCAGCGTGCAGCGCGGCGTCTCGGGCATGCCCACGGCCTTCGTCGCGAGCTTCGGCAGCGGCCACCCGGTGGTGGCCTACCTGGCGGAGTACGACGCGCTGCCCGGCCTGTCGCAGACCGTCTCGAGCACCATCGAGCCGCGCATCCCCGGCGCCTGCGGGCACGGCTGCGGGCACAACCTCTTCGGCACCGCCAGCGTGGGCGCCGGCCTGGCCCTCAAGGCCGCCATGGTGGAGCACGGGCTCGCCGGCACGGTGCGCGTCTACGGGACGCCGGCCGAGGAGCAGGGTCTCGGCAAGGTGTACATGGTGCGCGACGGGCTGTTCGACGACGTGGACGCCTGCCTCTCGTGGCACCCGTCCGACGTGAACCAGGTGTCCCTGCAGCCGAGCAAGGCGCTGCGCAGCTTCGAGGTCACCTTCTTCGGGCGCGCGGCGCACGCGGCCGGCGCGCCCTGGGAGGGCGTCTCGGCGCTCGACGCGCTCGAGGCGTTCACCACGGGCGTCAACCTGCTGCGCGAGCACATGCCGGAGACGGCGCGCATCCACTACGTCATCACCGAGGGCGGCGACGCGCCGAACATCGTGCCGTCGCGCGCGCGGCTGTGGGTCTACACGCGCGGCAAGGACTGGCAGGAGCAGGAGCAGCTCTACCAGCACGTGCTCGCCATCGTGGCCGGCGCCGACCTCATGGCCTGGGGCGAGGAGCACGGCCAGGCGGCGTCGGGCTTCCGGCCCGCGCAGGTGACCGACTACACCGGCCTCTACCACTACAACCCCAACGAGGCGCTGGCGCGGCTGGTGCACAGGAACCTGGAGGCGGTCGGTCCGCCGCAGTTCGTCGAGGCGCACCATGCCTTCGCGCGCGAGTTGCAGCAGGCCTTCGGCGTCGAGCCCAAGGGCATGGACGCCCAGATCACGCCCTTCGACCCGCACGCGCCGCCCGAGCCGGGCGGCAGCACCGACGTGGCCAACATCAGTTGGGTCTGCCCGACGATCGACCTCGAGGTGGCCAACTGGCCGGTGGACGTGCCGGCGCACAGCTGGGCCTCGACCGCCGCCTCGGGTTCGGAGGGCGGGCTGCTGGCGCTGCTCACCGCCGCGAAAGTGCTGGCCCGCAGCGGCGTGGACGTGCTGACGCAGCCCGAGGCCGTGGCCGCGATGCGCACCGAGTTCGAGGCCGCGTCGGCCGCGTTCCCGTATGTGTCGCCGGTGGGGCCGGAGGACGTGCCGCGCGTGCCGGAGCATCTGCAAGGGCGGTGAGGGGGGCGCGGCGGGTGCGGGACGCCGCGTGGTGTCGAAGGGCGTCGGGCCGGGCCCTATGGCGCCATGACGAGGGGTCTTCCTGGCTCCGCGGCGGCCCGCTCGACCATGGTGAGGTACCCCGGGACGCGCACTGTGCGGGCCCCAAAGTCGCTGCGGAAGACCCCTCGTCATGGCGCCGTCGGGCCCTCCCG
>Ga0315912_10001381_pt1 | contig 30300 bp, 23 predicted proteins | sample VfabasoilMG_FD_204469 | JGI IMG/M metagenome (GOLD analysis project Ga0315912, IMG submission 204469) | Garden soil microbial communities collected in Santa Monica, California, United States - V. faba soil | ecosystem: Environmental > Terrestrial > Soil > Garden | place: USA: California...
CCGTCTTTGTTCATATCCGACAACGCCAGGTACCCGGGGCGCACGCCAATACTAAGCTTTTGCGCTTCTTGAAACGTGCCATTGCCGTTACCTCGATGAATCGAGACAGATGACGGATTGTCACCGATTCCCACAACCAGGTCGCCACGAGCGTCGCCGTTGATATCTGCGACAGTGATCGAAATTCCCTCACCCGGCACCACAACAATAGGAGCCGCAACAAACCCTCCATGACCATCGCCAAGCAGAATCGAAACCGTATGTGCATAACGATTCACGATGGCCATATCCAGGTGCGAATCATTATTAAAATCCCAAAACGTACCGCTCGTGCTGCCGTTTCCAGCAGCAATATCTAGAGCCGTCTTTAGTGTTCCATCCCCATTGCCGAGCAGCAGGGAAACACCGCCGCCGGAGTCGCGGGTGTTGCCATAGTAAATCACCGCCACGTCTTTCTTCCCGTCTTCATTGAAATCGCCCACTAAAATGCCGGAAGGCTGAGAGCCCACCGCATACGATGTCTCCGTCTTGAACCGTCCGTTGGCGTCCGCAATTCGTACGGTGAATCCCAATGATGTCGGCGTCGCAATGTCCAACATCGCCATGGAACCATCTCCGGACAAGTCCGTCGCGGCGGTATTCATCGACATCACACCGGCCAGCACGGTACCGAGGCTGGCGCTAAACCCGGGCGGGATGATCCTGGGTTTCAGCCTGAGCTCAGTACACCGAAAAATTTGATTCTGAAAATTAGGCACCGAATCCAGTAGCGTGTAAGGTGACACCGGCAGCACCTTGAGCTGGGTAAAAGATCCATCCTGCTGGCGTCGCAGGCCGAATGTGGATACGCCACTCTGATATGCCGGTATGTCAGCAGAGGTCAAAAACTGCACCGGCGCACACGGTTGCGCCTCTCCAACGATGGGAAAGACAAGTCCAAGAAAGAAGAAACAGGCTGCTAAACGCAAAGCGATACCTCGTGTTTCAATCTTAGCGGCAGCAGAGTCAATCTACAAACCACCTTCAGGCAGCACGGCGGCTGACAATGAGGAACCCGCCCCGGAATTATTTTACATATGAATTCATTTTATTATTGCACAATTCAATCTTAATACATATAATTGAAGGCATCATGTTGACCCTCGACGAGATCCAACCGGTCGAACTTCAGCGGAATGACCTTTGCATCCCCGCAACGCCCATCCATCGGCGTGGGCATCTTGATGTTGTCGTTATTTGGTCCTGGCTTCGCGAAGACATGAATGGAGGCATTGGCGGACTCCTCGGCGAATACCTTTCCACGCGGTTAGAAGTCAGCTATGAATTGCTATTGGATGGAGCACTGACTGGACAATTCAAGGAACTCTCGTCCCGAATAGAATGCTGGCGTGCATCTCCACCCCGCTTGCCATCCATCAACATCTCGGTTTCGTTGTCACCAACAGCAACCCTGGATTGTTCCCCCAAATGGTGTCTGAATGAGCTGGCTGGCCGGGTGCAGAGCGTCTTGCCAGATGCAGTGGAAAAGCAGTTAGCCTGTGACGTCTTCCGTGCTTACAGTCTGTCGTCGCCGCGAACGCCGCTATTGGCACTTGATATTGACCGCACGGCCGAAGCGAATTGGAACAATGCCAATGAAGGAATACTGCTCGACGTCCTGAACTCACGGCTTGTGATCGAGGTCCAAATGCCATTCCTGGACAAACGGCAATGGGCAAGGCGCAGGTCCCGGCTGTCAGAGGTCAATGTGCATGTTTCCCCCGACGGAGCCATTGTGGTCACCCTGGACGAAAGCGGAATCAACCGGCATTTTGTCGAAACGATTCTTCCGGTGAGTCTGTACAGTGCCACCTCGGACAACGGCAGTCCCGTGCATCTTCGTGTGGTAGATCGCCGACAGGTAGATGCATGGCTGGCGGCCATACTGCTGGAACCGTTTTTCCATCACATTGGCAAGAGCGCGGCGTCCCAATGGCTCGAATCCTTCCGAGGAGCGAAAGGCCATCAATGGGATCTCGAAATCTGTCTTCGCATGCCGGCACAGGTCACCTCCGCCTGGACCCGCCTGCGGGAACGCGGAATGGGTCAGTTCTTTGTGTCCTTCACACGTGTGTCCCGGATTCTACAACGTTGCATCCGAACGTGGGCCAGCTTTTTATGGTTTTCCAACCACGAACATTTTTCTGACATCTACTCGTCCTTATCGATGTTCTTCTTCCGCGCCTCACCACCCTTTATCGGTAAGGCATCCCGAGGTGATTTCACCTATGATGTTCTGGAGCCAGCCAAAGTGGCCAAAGCGCTAAGCCGCGCCATAAGATTCATTCCGTCCATCGCGCGCTCATTGCATGCCTGGCTGCGAGCCACCCAACATCCTGAACGCACCCGATACTCTCCCACATCTCTCAAGGCTGCGCTCAAGGTCTCAAAACCACCCAACTGGCTGCATTCCGCTTTGCTGTCTTCGGAAACCCACATCGTAGATGAACTGGTTGCGCTGGCTGCGGATGCCAACCTATGCCGCCAGGAACTGGAAGAGGATCCATGTGCCGAACTATCCTTAGCCAGCAGGGGAAAGATGCTGGCCAGAACCTTTCGGAGAAGGTTGCGTCATCTGGATGGCAAAACAAGCGCTTTCCAATCCATGGGGCCGTTTGCGCTTTTTTTGGCCACAATCTACGCCAATCCTCGCCTCAGTCCGCGTCATCGGGCCGAACTGATCCTGCGGATCCATGACAAAACCACATCTAAAACTCACGTGATGATCATTTAGCCTGCTACAAATCCGGTCCACTGGCACTTCTTTACCAGAGACCATCCATGAAACCTTTCGCGCTGGCTTCTTTAGTCCTGATTCTATCCGTATCCTCTCCGTCGGCAACATCAGCTCCGGCGGCAACGTCAGCCCCTGTCAAACCCACAATCAAGGCTGTAGTTGCCAAACCGATCATCTCCGATGCCGAAATCGAAAGAAAGATCAGGGAACGCTTCGCCGCTTCCAAAATCAACCAGAACCATTTCCAAGTCAAAGTCACCGGCGGAACGGCAATCCTGGAAGGCCGCACGGACGTGATCCAACACAAAGGCACAGCCACACGCCTCGCTAAGCTCGCCGGAGCCAAGTCTGTCAAGAACAACATCGTCGTAAGCGAAAAGGCCAAAGCCAAAGCACAAGCCAATCTGGCCGAAGGAAGGCGGCGGGCTCAAGTGAAACGCGGGGAGTCCCGCTCTCAGGTCAAGGTTGTCCGTTAGGCCGGTTATTCGATCACAATCAGCAAGTCTTTCGGCTCTACCTGTTCGCCGTGCAACACCAGCTTTTGTGTCACCTTGCCCGATATCGGTGCCGCCACCGTGGTCTGCATCTTCATCGCTTCCATGACGAGAAGCTTGTCGCCTTTTTCCACCTGTTGATTCAGCTCCACCGCGATACTGGTTACGGCACCAGGGATCGGTGCGCCAACATGTCCGGGCTTGGCCGGATCAGCCTTCGCGCGACTGGAAGTCTTCACCTCAAGCGACTTATCCCGCACAGTAACCTCGCGCGGTTGTCCGTTCAGTTCGTAGAACACAGTGCGCGTGCCGTCTGGCTGCGGCTGCCCAATGGTCAGGAACTTGACGATCAGCGATTTGCCCGGCTCAATCTCGACGGTGACCTCATCGCCCTTCTGCATTCCAAAGAAGAACGTCGGAGAAGGCAGCACGGAGACGTCGCCCCACACCTGCCGGTTCTTGGCGAACTTCAAGAACACGTCCGGATACATGAGATAACTCATCAGATCCGTCCGCACTGTTTCCTGCCCGGTCTTCTTCTCTAACAACGACGAAGCCTGCTTCAAATCAGCCGGAGCAAGCAGCGCACCCGGACGTCCCTTGGAAGGCTTGCCGCCTTTGAGAATCACCTTGGTAATCTTCTTCGGCCAGCCTCCAACAGGTTCACCCAGCGAGCCTTGGAACATGTCCACCACTGAGTTCGGAATCATCATGCTGTGATCCTCGCCCAGGTTTTCGAATTCTCGAACCGTGACGCCGTGGCTCACCAGGAACAACGCCATGTCGCCGACAACTTTGCTGGAAGGCGTGACCTTCACGATATCGCCGAAGGCCATATTGACCTCGGCATACGTGCGCGCCACTTCGCTCCAGCGCTCGCCAAGACCCATGGATTCGGCTTGCGCCTTCAGGTTCGTGTACTGTCCACCGGGCATCTCATGCAGATACACTTCCGCAGTTCCGGTCTTCGGAGCTTCGTCGAATGGGGAATACCAGGTCCGCACCACTTCCCAATAATCGGCACAATGTTGCAAGACTATGGAATCCAACTTAGGATCGCGCGGTGTGTTCTGCAACGCCGCGACAATCGAGTTCAAGTTGGGCTGCGAGGTGGTTCCGCTCATCGAAGAGATAGCCGCATCCGCCGCGTCGACGCCAGCTTCGGAAGCCTTTAAAACAGAGGCCGCGCTGATGCCGCTGGTATCATGCGTGTGGAAATGAATCGGAAGCCCAACAGCTTCCCGCAACGCTTTCACCAGCTTTTGCGCGGCATATGGCTTTGCAAGTCCCGCCATGTCCTTGATGCCGATGACATGCGCGCCCATGCGCTCCAGTTCCTTCGCCATCTTCACGTAGTATTCGAGCGGATACTTATCGCGCTTCGGATCGAGAATATCGCCGGTGTAGCAGATAGCCGCCTCGCAAATACGACCCGTCTTGCGCGTAGCGTCCATGGCCACCTTCATGTTCGGCAGCCAGTTCAAGGAATCGAAAATACGGAAGATGTCGATGCCCTGCGCAGCCGACTCCGCAATGAACTCCCGCACAACATTGTCGGGATAAGCCGTGTACCCCACCGCGTTAGAGGCGCGCAGCAGCATCTGGAAACAGATGTTGGGAATCGCCTCGCGCAAGCGCTGCAAGCGCATCCACGGATCTTCGTGCAGGAAGCGCATGGACACATCGAAGGTTGCGCCGCCCCACATCTCAAGGCTGAACAAGCCGCTCAGATTGTGCGCCACATAGTTGGAAATCGCCAGCAGATCATGCGACCGCATGCGCGTTGCCATTAACGACTGATGCGCGTCGCGGAAGGTTGTGTCCGTGACAAGCAACCGCTTCTGATCCCGCATCCATTTCGCGAACTCATCTGCGCCGAGTTTGTCCAACAACTGACGCGTTCCATCGGGCGGTTTATTGGGGTTATAAACGGGAATGGGAGCCGAGCGGAATTGTTCCGGGCGTTTGCGCCCGGCCACCTCGGGATTGCCATTCACCGTTACGTCTGCGATGTAAGTCAGAATCTTAGTTGCACGATCCTGGCGCGCCTTGAACCGGAACAGCGACGGATTGTCTGTGAGGAACGACGTGGTGACTTCCCCGCCCTGAAAATCGGGATGCGTGACCACATTCTCAAGAAACGGAATGTTAGTCTTAACACCACGAATCCGAAACTCGCGCAACGCACGATGCATGCGCTGGCAGGCGTGTGGAAACTCACGTCCCCACGCAGTCACTTTGACCAGCAGTGAATCGTAGAACGGAGTAATGACAGCGCCGCCATAAGCCGACGCGCCGTCGAGACGAATACCGAATCCAGCCGGCGAGCGATACGTGTGGATCTTTCCGTAGTCGGGAATGAAGTTGTTCGCCGGATCTTCTGTCGTGATGCGGCACTGCAGTGCGTAACCGTGTATCGGAATCTCGTGCTGTGCCGGAAGATTAATCTCCTTGCCATGCAGCGCGAAGCCTTGTGCAACCTGAATCTGGGTGCGCACGACGTCGATACCCGTGATCATTTCGGTCACGGTGTGTTCCACCTGCACACGCGGATTTACTTCAATAAAGAACCACTCGTTGGTCTCCGCATCCAGCAGAAACTCGACGGTTCCCGCGTTATAGTAGTTTGCCGCTCGCGCCAGACGCACAGCAGCAGAGGTGATCTGATCGCGGATTTCACTCGAAAGCGTTACGGCTGGAGCTACTTCGACAACCTTCTGATGTCGGCGCTGCACAGAGCAATCGCGCTCATAAAGATGAAGAATATTGCCATGCCGGTCGCCCAGAATCTGAACTTCAATATGACGCGGGTGCCGGATGTAACGCTCCAGAAACACCGCACCGTTTCCAAACGCGGCTTCGGCTTCCTTCTGCGCGTCTTCCAGTTTCGAGCGCAGTTCGTCCTTGGTAAGAACGACACGCATACCACGCCCGCCGCCACCGAACGCGGCTTTGATCATGAGCGGATAGCCGATATCGCGAGCGGCCTTTTCCGCTTCGGCAAAACTCTTCACCGGCTTCGCCGTACCTGGAATGATCGGCAATCCAGCTTTTTGCGCTAAGCGCCGAGCCTCCGTCTTGTCGCCCAACAGCTCGAGCAATTCCGCGCTCGGACCAACGAAGGTGATGCCCGCTTTCTCGCAAGCCCGAGGCAGCGCTGGATTCTCAGCAAGAAAACCATAGCCGGGATGGATGAAGTCGACGCCCTTTTCCTTCGCAAACGCGACAATGCGTTCGACGTCCAGATATGCCTGCACCGGACCCATGCCTTCGCCGACAAGATACGCCTCATCCGCTTTGAATCGGTGCAGGCTTAGACGGTCTTCCTTGGAAAATACCGCTGCCGTCCGCAGTCCGAGTTCATCGGCTGCGCGCAGGATACGGATGGCGATTTCGCCGCGATTCAGGGCTAAGAGTTTTTGCATTGACTCAAGAGGGACTTATTTTCCAGACTATCATGGAACCTCAAGCGACCTCAGTTCGTAGTAGGGATATAAGGATAGTCCATGAACAAATACACACCCCTAATCGGTATCTTAGCGGTCGCGCTGACGGGCTGCGACATCCATGACTTTGACCGAGGCACCAAGGTCTCTGAGGATTTCCATCATGTCTACAAACTGAAGGCCGGTGGCCGACTTTCGCTGGAGAGTTTCAACGGCAGCGTCGAGGTGTATGGCTGGGATAAGGAAGATGTGGAAATCAACGGGGCCAAGTATGCCCGGTCAAAGGATGCGCTGGACTCCATCCGTATCAACATAACCCCCACCGACAACTCTTTAACAATCCGTGCTGATGCTCCGCACGATTTCCAGGGCGGCAACCGCGGCGTCCGTTTCGTACTGCACGTTCCGAGACATACGATAATTGACCGCCTGGAAAGTTCCAACGGCGGCATCCGGGTAGAAGACGTGGACGGCAACGCAAAACTCCGCACGTCCAACGGAGCCATTCGCGTGCGTATGTTCAAAGGCAACCTGGACGGCGAAACTTCCAATGGCTCGGTGACGCTGGAAGAATTCAGCGGTGCCGCGACGCTGATCTCATCCAACGGTGGCATTCACGTTAGCGGCGTCAAAGGTCACCTGGATGCCAGAACATCCAATGCTGCCATAGATGCCGTGGTCTCAGACCTGGATTCGTCTGACCCCATCAAGCTCCGCACTTCCAACGGAGCCATTCGATTGACGGTGGCTACAACCAAACTCCCGGACATTAGCGCAACCACCAGCAACTCTTCCATCACCCTCAGAATCCCGCCGTCCGCCAATGCGCGTATCAAGGCACGCACCTCGAACTCATCCGTGCGCACGGATCTGGGCTTGAACAATGTAACGACAACCAAGACATCGCTCGATGGGACGCTAAATGCAGGAGGTCCGATTGTGGATCTCACCACCTCGAACGGTTCGGTTCATATTGAAAAGAATTAGTCGGGCGCTAGCTAGGCGGCCTGCGCAGCCCTCAAAGGGTGCAGGCGTCGGAGGTCGGTCCGCTCTCATCCGCGCGGATGAGTTCTACGCGACGTTGATCCTCAAAACGAACGAGAAAAGCTGGACCGGGAGCAGTTGCGGCTAACACTGACAAGAGGGAGCTACGCAGTGTCCATATGAAGAGCGCGCCGCTGCCGCCTGAGTTCGTGAGCGAGTTCCCTCTCGGTTGGCAAGGCAAGCTTGTATTCCCTGGCGAGAACCTTGTTGGCTAGGTTACCCAGCGCGTAATGAGCGACAGCTTCGTCTTTCTCGGAGCAAAGGACTAATCCGACAGGTGGATGCTCATCCGGGTTGGTCCAGTGCTCCCTGGCGTAATTCAGATAGAGGTTCATCTGTCCGGCGTCGGCATGTGTGAACTTCCCAAGTTTCAGGTCGATGATGATGAGACATCGCAGGCGGCGGTGAAAGAAAAGCAGGTCAATGCGATACCACTCGTCACCGACACGCAGCCTCTTCTGGCGAGCCAGGAACGCGAAGTCGTTACCCAACTCGAGCAGAAAATGCTCAAGATGGAAAACCAGCGCTTCCTCCAGATCGCTTTCGGAGTACTCATCTTTGAGGCCAAGAAACTCCAGCACCAGCGGGTCCTTGATCTCCTGTTCGGGTGCCACGGCATCGCCCGATTTATGTTGAAGGGCCTTTCCATCACCGATAAGCGCCCGCCTGGAACGAGCGGTGCGTTCAAAGACAAGGGTAGCGATCTGTCTGTCAAGTTGGCGAACAGACCAGCCCCCACGCAACGCTTCCGCTTCGTAGAATGCACGCGCATCGGGGTTCTCTACCGAAAGAAGCCGTACGTAGTGCGACCAGGGAAGAGGGAAACCGGAAGCAGACTCCTTCGTGACAGAAAGTGCAGACGGCGTCTGCACTTTCTCTGGCGGAGGCGGGAGTACTCTTCCTGGCCCCAGTCCCGCGTCCCGATACAAAAGGTAGAACTGCCGCATCTGGAACACATTCCGGCGGGAGAATCCACGCCCAAGTCTCGCGGTCAAGTCGGTCGCCAGGAGTTGAATGACCTGATCGCCGTAACCAGGTTTGGCCTTGCCTTTCTGTTCGTGCTCCACGATGCGCCGACCGACTTCCCAATACGTAACGGTAATGATGCTGTTGACCGTCCGGGCAGCGCTCTTGCGGGCATCTTCCAGGAGCGAGCCGACGCTCTCTAGAAGACCTCGGTAACCCGATTGAACTCTTACCGCAGAAGAACCGCCCGCTGGTCGCGCCATTACTCGACGCTGGCAGCCTTCGGCGCGCCAAGGCCCATGATCTGGAACCCTGCGTCAACGTAGACAACGTTGCCGGTAACTCCGCGTCCCATGGATGATGCGAGGAAGACGGCTGTATCGGCGACTTCAGCAGGATCGGTATTATGCCGCAACGGAGCAATTGCAGCCACATCATCCAGGATCTTGGAGAAGTCCTTAATGCCACGCGCGGATGTCGTTTTGATGGGACCTGCGGAAATCGCATTGACACGAATCCCTGCCGGACCCAGATCGTTCGCGAGATATCGCACGCACGCTTCCAACGCAGCCTTGGCAACACCCATCACGTTGTAGTTCTGCACCACACGCACTGCGCCAAGATAGGTGAGCGTCATGATGGCTCCGCCCTCCGTCATCAGGGGCGCGCAAGCCTTGGAAATGGCGACCAACGAGAACGCGCTCACATCGTGAGCAAGCGCAAAGCCCTCGCGAGAGGTTTCTACAAAAGGCCGCGACAAGTCTTCGCGATTGGCAAATGCGATGGAATGCACCACTACATCGAGTTTGCCGCCGTCTGCTTTAAGAGCTTCTACCAACGCCGCAATTTCATTGTCCTTGGTCACATCGCAATTGAAAATCTTGGCGGCACCAATCTCGGCACCCAGCGTCTCGACGGATTCCTTTTGGCGCTCACCCTGATACGTCAACAGCACGCGCGCACCTTCCCGATGAAATGCCTGCCCAATGGCATAGGCAATGGACCACTTATTCGCGACGCCCAAAATGAGCGCAGTCTTTCCAGCAAGAAGTTGTGACATGAAGTACCTATTTTAACGTAGGACGTTGATGGACTGCGTGATCACGAGTGCATTGGCGAAATCAATCAGGAATCCGCCCACAACTCCAACCGCCAAAAACGCTTGCGGAGCGTTGCCGTGCTTGCGAGCAATCTCGCCCATGCTGGCAACCGCATTGGCCGTGATGCCGAGCATGAAGCCGCAGTATCCGCCCGTAGTTACAGCAGCTTGATGGTTGCGACCCAGCACGGGGAAAACAACGTACCTGCAAAATGCGACGGTGAGCACAACTTGTCCGGCAAGAATCACAAATACAGGACCAGCCAAGTGCAGCACCTCCCACGACCGTAGCGCGATCATCGCCATCACGATGAACAGCTCCAGCGCGATACCGCCAAGCTCGTTCATGCGGGCAGTGGAAACATAGGCGTCTCCCACATTGCGCATGACACAAGCCACGATCATTGCGCCGATGTACGCAGGCAATGTAACTCCGGCTCGTTCTATCCAAGCGCTCAGGACCGAACCAAGCCCCATGGCGATTCCCAGCAGCAATACGTTCCCAAGCCACGAGCCATCATTTTTGTTTGAAACAGAAACGGACTCGCTTGTCGCCGTTGGATGCAAACCGTTGTTGACGATCAAACTGGAGCCGACCCAGCCGCTTAACACTCCGCTGATCAGAATCCCGGCTATCGCCGAAGCAACTCCGATCGCCGAGGCACCGGTTACGCCAGCTTTTTCCAGAATCGGACCAAACGCGAGCGACGTCGCAGGACCACCGGTCAGCGACATCGCCCCCGGAATCAACCCAACAAGGGCAGATAACCCGAGAGCCTTCGCCGCCACAACGCCAAACACGAGTTGCGCCAGCAACCCAGTGATTGCCAGTGCAAACAACAGCAGCACCAAGCGCCCCCCCTGCATCACAACGCGTAAGCTGGCCTGCATCCCAATCGTCGTAAAAAACGCGATCATCAACAGATCACGCATCGATACATCAACCTCGAAGTTGACTCCCTGTTGCCGAAGCAGCAGGATCACGAAGGCATAAACAAACCCGCCAACAATCGACGGCGGAACACTGAGCCGGTCCAAAACAGGCAGGCGTTTTTTGAGCCAAGCCCCCATTAGAGAGCCAAAGCAGGCCAGCCCGAGCATGTGAACCGAACTTAACTTCAGGGCTTCAACCCCGCCTTCTTCCACATTTCATCCACGCGCTTCAGCACCTCCGGAGTCATCTTAATCACATCCGGCCAGGGTCGCGTGAATCCCTCACCGGGCCATTTGCGAGTCGCATCCACACCCATCTTCGACCCGTAATTCACCAAGCGGCTCGCATGATCCAGCGAATCCACCGGACCCATGACGAATTGAATATCGCGCTCAGGGTCGATGTTATTCAGCGCCTTCCAGGCGACTTCGCTTACGTCCTGCACGTTCACTTCTTCATCCACAACAACAATGCACTTGGAAAACATCGCCTGCCCCAAACCCCAAATCGCGTGCATCACTTTGCGTGCGTGTCCGGGGTACGATTTCCGAATCGAAACCAAAATCAGGTTATGGAAAATACCTTCAGCCGGCATGTAGATATCGCGAACTTCGGGCAACTGCATCCGCATTAGCGGCAGGAAAATCCGTTCAATCGCACGACCCATGTAGAAATCTTCCATGGGAGGAGGACCAACAATGGTCGTCGCATAAATCGGATTCTTCCGATGCGTTACGCAAGTCACATGAAACACCGGATACTCATCCGCCAAGGAATAGAACCCCGTGTGATCCCCAAACGGGCCCTCTGTGCGAAGCTCACCGAGTTCGACGTAGCCTTCCAAGACAATTTCAGATTGCGCCGGAACCTCTATATCCACGGTCTCGCATTTGACCATCTCCACGGGTTTTGACCGCAGAAAGCCCGCGATCATCATCTCATCTAAATCTGGAGGCAGCGGCAAAATCGCCGAATACATCGTCGCCGGATCAGCACCAATCGCAACCGCAACTTCCATCCGCGCCGACTTCCCCAACGCCTTCATGCGTCGATAATGCTCGGCGCCTTGCTTGTGAGTTTGCCAGTGCATGCCCGTAGTGCGATCATCGAATACCTGCAAACGGTAACAGCCACAGTTACGCTTTCCGGTATCGGGGTTCTTGGAAAACACCATCGGCAAAGTGATGAAAGGACCACCATCCTCTGGCCAGCACTTCAACACCGGAAATTCCTTCAGCGAAAAATTGTCCTTGCGTATGACTTCTTTACACGGTCCGCTATCGACAATCTTCGGAAAGAATGAACCCATCTCGGCCAGCATCGGAAGCATCTTCAACTTGCCAAGAAAACCCTCCGGCATGCGCATTTCGAGATACTCAGAAATCCGCCGCGCGACCACGTCAACCGAATCCACCTCAAGAGCAATCTCCATCCGCTTCATGCTCGCAAAAGCGTTCAGCAAAACGGGAACCGAAGATCCCTTGGGCTTCTCAAACAACAAAGCCGGACCATTCTGTTTCACACTGCGATCCGCGAACGCAGTCATTTCCAACTCTGGATCCACCTCAAACGGAATCCGCTTCAACTCACCAGCCTTATCCAGCGCAGCAATAAATTCGCGCAGGTCCTTGTATGCCATATCCGTCTACTGTAGCGAATTCGAGTTGGAACGAACCCAGAGATGTTCACCGCTATAGACTGGAAGCAAGAAAAACTTGCGTTAGTGGCCCACACCGAGGGTGAATCACTTCGATTCTACCAGTTCAAAATAATACAGCCACCACCCCTCCGCATTTGGTAAAATATCCCTTACACTTTGCCAGAACAAGATCCTCCTCAACCACCCCAGATTCCTCCTTCTCAGCTCCCGTTAGGCGGCGAGAAGAGTAACCTCGTCCCGATTAACATCGAAGACGAGATGAAGCGGTCGTATCTCGACTACGCGATGAGTGTCATCGTCGGTCGAGCCTTGCCCGACGTGCGCGATGGCCTCAAACCCGTTCACCGCCGCATCCTCTATACCCTCGACGAAATGGGCCTCGCCTACAACAAGGCAACCCGGAAGTGCGCCAACATCGTCGGCCGCGTCATGGGAACGTACCACCCCCACGGCGACTCCGCCATCTACGACGCTTTGGTCCGCATGGCGCAGCCCTTCAACCTGCGCTACCCGCTCATAGACGGCCAGGGTAACTTCGGCTCCATCGACGCCGATCCGCCCGCCGCAATGCGGTACACCGAAGCCCGACTGTCCAAGATTTCATCGGGACTCCTCGAAGACATCGACAAGGAAACCGTCGATTTCAAACCCAACTACGACGACACCACGGTCGAACCCGAAGTCCTGCCGACACGTGTTCCCAATCTTCTTGTCAACGGATCAGCCGGCATCGCCGTCGGCATGGCCACCAACATCCCGCCGCACAATCTCACCGAAGTTACCAACGCGGCCATCATGTTGGTCCAGAATCCGAAAGCAACACTGGCCGACCTGATGACGCACGTCCAAGGACCAGACTTCCCCGGTGGCGGTTTTATCCTCGGCCGCGAAGGCATCCTCTCGGCGTACAAAACCGGCCGCGGCTCCATCAAAATGCGCGCCCGCGCAGCAACCGAAAAGCTCGGCAAAGACCGCGAATCCATCATCGTTACCGAAATCCCCTACCAGGTAAACAAGGCGCTGCTCATCAAGCAAATCGCCGCCCTCGTCAACGAAAAGAAAATCGAAGGCATCTCCGACGTTCGCGATGAAAGCGACCGCGACGGAATGCGCATCGTCATCGAACTCAAGCGCAACGAAAACCCCGAAGTCATTCTGAACAATCTGTACACCCAAACACAGATGCAGCAGAACTTCGGCATCATCATGCTGGCCATCTCCAACGGCCAGCCGCGCGAACTCGGACTCGTCGATTGCCTCCAGAAGTTCATCGATCATCGCATTGAAGTAGTCCGCAGACGCACGGATTACTTGCTGCGCAAAGCTCGCGAGCGTGAGCATCTCTTGCTCGGCTTCCAGATCGCACTCAAAAATCTTGATGCCGTGATCAAACTGATTCGCGCATCGGGCAATCCCAAAGAAGCACGCGAAGCATTGTGCCAGACGTTCAGCTTCAGCGAACGCCAAGCCCAAGCCATCATCGAAATGCAACTCCAGCGCCTCACCGGCATGGAGCAGCAAAAGATCTTGGATGAACTCGCCGACATCCAAAAACGCATCGCCGAATACGTGGAACTCCTTGGCTCAGAGAAGCTCGTGCGCGCCCTGATCGTCAAAGAACTCAAGGAAGTCGTCAAGGAATACGGCGACGACCGCCGCACCGAGATTGTCGAAGATCCCGGTGCCATCATCCTTGAAGACCTCATCCAGCAGGAAGACGTTGCGCTCACCGTAACCCGCGGAGGCTACCTCAAGCGCACCGCCATCGACACCTACCGTCGTCAATCACGCGGCGGCAAGGGCCGCATCGGCATGGGTACGCGCTCAGAAGATGTCGTCGAGCATTTGATCCTCGGCTCCACGCACGACTACCTGCTCATCTTCACCAGCAAGGGCCGTCTCTACTGGCTCAAGATCTATCACATCCCCGACGCCGGAACCACCGGCAAGGGTAAGAATATTCAGGGCCTCATCAACCTCACACCTGACGAAACAGTCAAGGCCTTCCTGCCTGTCTCGAAGTTCGTAGCCGACAAGTTCATCGTCATGGTCACCCGCGAAGGCGTCATTAAAAAGTGCGAACTTACGGAGTTCGACAACCCCATGGCCCGGGGTATCATCGCGCTAACGCTCGACCCAGGCGACGAGCTGATCTCGGCCAGAATCACCGACGGCAAGAACTTCGTCTTCATCGCCACCCATGAGGGCATGTCGATCAAGTTCAACGAAGAAGATGTCCGCCCCATGGGCCGCCAGGCCCGCGGTGTCCGCGGGATCAACCTCGAAGAAGGTGACTACGTCATCGGCGCCGAAGTCTTCCAAGACGACGGCCTCGTCCTAGCTATGTCCGAAGAAGGCTACGGCAAACGCACCAAGCTCTCCGACTACCGCGACCAATCGCGCGGAGGCAAAGGCGTCATCAACATGAAGACCACCAAGAAAACCGGCAAGGTGGTCGCCGTCCTCTCGGTCGAAGAACACTCCGACCTCATGATTATTACCAAAGACGGTAAGATCATCCGCATCGAGTCCAGCGAAATCCGCCAAGCTGGCCGCTCCACACAAGGCGTCCGCCTGGTTCGCATGGAAGAAGGCGACACCGTCGCCGGAGCCGGTGTCGTACCCGAAGAAGACCCAAGCACAGAAGCCAAGCTCGAACTGGAGTAATCGTCATTCCGAAGGAAAGGGGATGGATCCTAAACTTATGGGATCACCGACTTGTCCAGCGTTTCGGAATTAGCTAACGGCACTGATCCTGCCTGGACACCATTGGTCTCCAGAATATAGGCGAAGATGTTCGTGTAAGCATCGTCGGGAAGGGATCGGGGGGAAGCTGGGGGCATTGCTCTTGAGGCTTCGTAGAGCGCACGGGCCGACTTACCGGCCCAAACGCCTTGGAATGCCTGGCCCGCCAATGGAGGACCGAAGGTTCCATTGGTTAGAGTATTTCCATGGCAAACCGCACAGTTGGCATTGTAGGCCGTTCTACCAGCTGTAGACTGAGCTGCTGTGAACTGCGGCGGCGGACCACTGGACCTCGGCTGAGCAGCGGTTGCGGGCTGTGTCGGAGAAACTCTGGTTAGCTGGGGAGCGGCTACCGCGCTGCCTTCTCGCTCATAGGTGAATGCAAGAATGGCACCCTTGTCGCGCACGACCCGCGTGGTGCCGCCATTGGCACCTTCGGCCATTCCGCCGGGGTCGGTTGCAATGTAGATGGTGCGTCCGTCGGGGCTGATGGCGGTATCGCGAAAGCGATTGTCGGATTGGAAGTAGCGACTGAACTTACCAGCGGCAGACTGTCCATCGGCGCTGAGAGGCAGCACGTAGAGCGACCCGCGCTTCAGTGTCGTCACCAGTAGAACCTTGTCCCAGCCGGGAATTCCGGTGCTGCCTGCTGCGTAGTATTCGATTCCAGAAGCACCGACGGTTGGCCAACAAACTACGTCGACACCACCACATGCCGGGTCCGAAAAATTGTATCCGGTGGGAACGGTGAACATCGTTGCTAGAGGATTGACCATTGGCTTGGTGAAAGCCGACTCGGGTTCGCGCGGAACCGACGGGTGAATGGCCAGATCGCTGAATCGAATCTCCGAGCAAGGAGTTGTGGCATCGGCCCAACGTGCGTATTCATAGGCCTTTCCGTCTCTGAAGCCCGCAACATTCGGCCAACCGTAGTTGCCACCGGCTTTCAAGACATTCACTTCGTCATCCGTCTTGGGCCCGTGTTCGGACTCGTAGAGCGTACCATCCGGAGAGAAGTTGAGGCCTTGCGGGTTGCGGTGGCCATAGGTGAAAACATGACTGACTGTTTCGGCAAGTTTCGGATTATCGCGAGGTATGGAGCCGTCGAGATTGATGCGCAGCGTTTTGCCGACATAGGCGACGTAGTCCTTGCGATTCACTTCGGCACGGGTCGGCAGGCGCTGGGATTCGGCTGGCAGGCAGTAGTTACCGAGCTGGTTGTTGCCTTGATCGCCGATGGTGAAGTAGAGCTTGCGGTCGGGTCCGAACTTGAGCCGTCCGGCGACGTGATCGTTACCAGCGGGGAGTCCGGTAATGATGTTGACGGGTTTCGATAGCGTGCCACTGGCTTTGTCGTAGGTGAGACGCACGATCTTGGCGTAGAGGAAGCGGTAGGGACTGCGAGGATCGGTGATGGTTGGGTCGGCACCCTTGCGTTCGTCGATGTAGGTGTATGCGGCGTAGACGTAGTTGTTACTATTTCCTTTGAGCAGGTCGGGATGGAGGGCCAAGCCAAGCAGGCCGTCTTGCCCGCCGGGGGCGGACACTTCGGCGATGGTGATCGCCACTTTGCGTTCGCCTGTTGCAGGGTCGACACGGGAGATCTGCTTACCGGTGCGTTCGGTGACCCACAGCATGTTGTCGGGCCCCCAGGTAATTTCCCATGGACTGGCCAAGCCGGAGATGACAACACTCTTGCGAAATTGCTTGGTTCCGGGTAGGACCGAGTCGGGAGAATCTTGCGCAATGACGAGTTTGAGAAGTAGACAAGAGGTAAGGAAGATGGCGATTCGGATAGAGGGTTTCATGAGTGGGCTGCCTGCTGTAGGCAGTGTAACATTACCGAGGTGAATTGATAGGTTTGGTTTCACTCAACACCAATGCTATACTATGAACTCAGCCTACCTGAAACGAAGTATCCAACGAGCGGGCGCGTAGCTCAACTGGCAGAGCAAATGACTCTTAATCATTAGGTTGAAGGTTCGATTCCTTCCGCGCTCACCATTTTTTAAACACTTGCCAGCCATAGGAAAGACTCGCGATGGCAGTAACTCTCCGCCTCAAATCTGCTCTCGCCATCCTGCTCGCAAATAGCACTCTCACCTTCGCTCAAGCCACCGTAACCGGCACCGTCATAGACCAGATAGATGGCCATCCCATCGCCGGAGCAACCGTTACCCTGGTTTTCGGCAGGACGTTAACGAAAGACCTGACAGCTCAAAGCACTCTCCGCACAATAACCGGACCCGACGGCAGATTCACGCTGCACCCGGATCAGACGGGCTACTACTGGATCGTTGCTGAGGCCGACGGTTATGAACGGGACCAGAGCGCGGATTCCATGACAGTAGGGCGCTTGCGTCCCTTCACCTGGACCGGCACTCTAACCCTCAGCCGCGCATTCTCCATCTCTGGCCAGATCGTCGATGACGATACCAAGCAACCCAACGTCGGCATGAATGTAACTCCAGTCCGCATCAAATACAAGGCAGGACAGGCCGCCCCTGCTTGGATGAAGCCCGCAATCACGCAAGCTGACGGCACCTTCCAAATCAAAGGTCTCGTACCTGGACACTATCTGCTGGAACTAAGCTCGAACAAAGACCAAGAGTACGCCCGTCAACTCTTTCCCAAAGGGAATGACATCAATTTCACTCAGCCCTTATTCCTCACATCCGATCATCCCCTTGGCCGTATCTCCATTGCAAAGGAGCCACTCTTCACCATTCGAGGTCGGATCGTATGGAATGGTTGTAGCCCGGGCGAGAGCCTCCACCTCACCCTTTTACAACAGTTTCCCGCCGCAAGCAGGAGCCTGACTGACACCTCCCTCAAATGCGCGGACTCGGAATATGCCATCAAAAACATCTCCCCGGGTTCCTACGACATCGTGGTAGCACCCGACCATAGCGGCACCGCCCAACCAAGGTTTTTCCAACAGCATGTCGTGATTGTGAACCACGACCTCGATCTGGACCTGTCTCCGTCTCCGCCCATTCCCTTCTCAGGGATTGTGGAATTTCCGCAAGGGGTTCATGGCCCATCCATTACATCGCTGAATATCCCATCGACGGAGAAGCTCTTTGCGCGAGCAGACGGCACGTTCACAGGAAGACTGATTCCTTCCGCCATCCCCCGCCTCGTTGATGTCAAACTGCCGCCCTTACCGCCAAGCTACGTTTCCGAAGTACGCTACAACGGCTTGGTTCTCAAGGACCATATGTTAGTCCCGAACCCCTACGCAGCCAGTCACTCGATAGTAATTAAGGTATCCGACAAACCAGCCAGCCTTCAGGGAACCTTGAAAGAAAAAAGACCGAACGCATTTGCCGTCCTACTGGCGTGGCCGCTAAGGATTCGAAACGATGAATGGATCGCTCACACAACAACAATCAACGATGGCTCGTTCGCCTTTCCACTCCTCGCTCCAGGCTCCTATCGATTGCTGATTACAACCCAAAAGAACTGGGACTCTGACCTCCAAATGCCCGGAGCGCTCCAGGCAATCGCCCAATCTGCAACAGAGATCGAACTCAAAGAAAACGAGAAACGCGAAATCACTCAGGTGCGCGGAGAGTAGCATCCCGGCCAACATTCAATCCTCAATCCGCCCCCCAGGCAGTAACCGCAAGCGCCGGTCCCGCCACTGAACCGTATTTCCTACAAGCCCCGTCACCCATACCGCCGTCCCCCATAGGTCACGAAACGGAATCAACGGCCAATATCGCCGCGTGATCGGACACCGCAACACTCCAACACCGCCAGCCAACCCCATCACCATACGAGACACAAGCAAGGCCAAAGCCATCCACCACAGCCCGGCCAGCACCGCTACCAAAGCCCATAGACTCGCGTGTGTCACAAACAACCCCGCATACGCGCCGCGCGAAACTCGAATCGTCCGATGCCACCGCACCTGATGACTCCAAATCTCACCCCAACTATCCCCGGACAGACTCGTCTCCACCACCGTCTTGGAAAGATGAACACGTTTCCCCAGCGCCGTAATCCGCTTGGCAAGCTGATAGTCATCGGCGAGATAATCCTCAATCGCCGCAAACCCGCCGATAGCAGCCAGCTCGGAAGATCGAAAAACCAGCGTAGAACCCAAGCCAAACTCCTTTACTCCAACCAAAGGAGCAACTAATGTACTCGGAGCAAAATCTGTGGCGATTCCCAATGCCTCCCAAATGCCTGGTAGCCGGTTCGCACGCGCACGGTAAAGACAAGTCACCAGCCCAACGCCTGCATCACGCAAAGGACACACTACACTGCGAAGATAGCCGCGATCTACGTGGATATCGCTGTCATTCACCAGCAGCACCGAATGCCGCGCCCGCGCCGCAAGCTCCATCAAAACGCCAACCTTCCGATTAGGAGAAAGCCGCGACACCACAACCAACGACACGTTCGGAAACTCCGACTGCAGTCGCTCAATTACGGCAATGGCTGGATCATCAGCCGAGGATACACCAAAGATAATTTCAAACTCAGGATAGTCCTGCAATGCATGAGACCGGATGGCCTCATAAAAATCAGGGTCCAAACCATGTACCGGCTTGAGTATGGAAATAGCCGGCATGAACTCCGCAACAGGATCAACCCGCCGCAGGTGAGCAATCACAGCCACCAGCGCAACAAGTTGATAACCCAAAGCCGCAACCAGCAACAGCGTCAGCATTCTCTAACCAGTTGGCCTCGCGGCACCGCAACCCCTTGGACGGAGACGCCGCCGCATAATACGATCCATGGTTGCTCCACCCAAAGGACTCTGAAAATGGTAGGGACGGCAGGACTCGAACCTGCGACCCTCTGCTTAGAAGGCAGATGCTCTATCCGGGCTGAGCTACGTCCCCATGCATCAAACACTTTCTTGCCTTTTCGCCGAGGCAATATGTCTGATCTTAATAGACAGTTTATCACTGACCCCAGTAAGGGAGTGCGTCACACTTCTGGATAAGGATGTCCAATGCGGCCTCTGGGACGAAGCCGTACGCTGGCCTGCCCCCATTGGACGCGGTCTCTGGATGATAGTAGGCGAGGAAATCGAATGTCACCTCGGGAGATATAACCTGAAAATTCGTGAAAGTTGAGAGTCCCGCATCAAAGGTGGCAGTCCCTATTGGAAGCGGGGTCAACGGATTGTCTCTGAGAGCGAAAATACTATTCTCTGGGGAATTGAATCCGTAAGCGACAGGCGTCGCTTCAAGCTCCGATATCCCTAGCGCTCCAACAACCAATACGGCGAAAACCAAGATTCTCAAGCATTCCTCCCCGGAGGCTGACTACCTGACCCTATACCAGCTCAAAACAGTTAGTGTCTAATATGGGTCGTGGCGGCGTCAAGAGCTGACAGTGTGTCGCTATAGTAGTTGAGTACCCGTAATGCGACTTAGCGGCTCCAATTCCTGTGCCCGGGCGGTGGTTCTTTTTGATATTGATGGAACGCTGGTTCGCAAGGCGGGGCCGCAGCATCGGAATGCTTTGGAACAGGCTGTTCTCAGGGTTACCGGACACGTTGTGAGTGCGGATCGGGTACCTGTCGCCGGAATGTTGGATCACCGGATTTTATCGGCCATGTTAGTGGACGCCGGCGCGTCGGAGGGTTTGATCCGGCGCGAGATGCCTGGGTTGATTCGGGTGGCACAAGCAATTTATCAGCGGACTTGTCCGGATAGTTTGCATGCGCGGGTTTGTCCGGGTGTGGTCCGGCTGCTTTCACAATTGAAGCGACGCGGGGTTCCAACCGCTTTGGTTACCGGGAATCTAAGTAAAATCGGCTGGCGCAAGATTGCGAGTGCCGGATTAAAATCCTACTTCCGGTACGGAGCGTTTGCCGAATTGGCCGATGATCGGGCGGGATTGATTCGGATTGCCTTGCGGCGGGCACGTTCGCGTGGTTATGTCGGGCCCTCAACACGATTGTGGATGGTGGGCGACCATACCAACGACGTCCTTGCGGCCAAGGCAAACCAGATTCGGTGTGTTGCCGTAAATACGGGACCTTGTTCGCGTGAAGAGTTGCTGGCGCGTGGGCCGGATTTGCTATTGGAAGACCTTCGAGCTTTGAAAATGGAGATGCTGCTGGACGCATGAGATTACTGACTTTCCTGAGTTGTGCGTTGTTGTTTACCGCGTCCTGTAAGCCGCCGGAGGAATCGCGATTCAAGTCGATTGTGGGAGCGGTTTTGATTGAGCCGGGCAAGCCACCGTTGTCACGCTCAATCATTGTGGTGTCCGGAAATCGCATTCTCGCGGCGGGAGAACAGGGATCGGTGATCATTCCGACGGGTTCGGAGAATGTGGACGGGACTGGCAAATTCGTGATCGCCGCGCCGGTGACGATCCCTTCGAATCTTCCGAAAGTAACAACGCTGGCTGAAGTTCAGACGCAGGCGGACAATGGAGCCATCGCGATGGAAGGCATGATTGCTGATACCGAAGTGCTGGACAGCGCGCTTATGGAAAAGCTGCGAGGATTGCGGATTGTCTTTGTGCCGAGGCTCGCCATGCACCATAGCGACGTCATGCGGCGAAACACGAAGAAGCTGGCTGAGGCAGGAGTTCTGATTGCTGCGGACAGTCCCGGCGATTGGGACGTGCTGAAGAAAATTGGATTTTCACCGGAACAGATTCTTGCAGCCGCCACGCATAATGCAGCACGGGCAGCAAAGCTGGAGGAAAGCGCAGGTGCAGTGCGGACGGGCTTTGGCGCGAACCTCCGTATGTTGAAGGGGAACCCTCTGGAGGATGCCACTAACATTGGCAAAGTGGATCGCGCATTGGCTGGCGGCGAGTGGGTGAAGTAGTGGAATCGCAGAGTCTTTCGGTCAAACGCGCGCAGGTGGAGTTTCACAACTTCGCCTCACTTGGCGAACCCGAACGGGCATTTCGGATCTACGCCGAAGAGAATCGCCGACGTGGAGCGATTGTCCAGGAGGATCTGAAATTCATTGGTAGCTTGTCTCCCTTTCTTGAGATTGGCGCGAATGCGGGGCATACCAGCTACATGCTGGCGAATGAGTTTGGCGCCGATGGTTACGCGTTGGATATCTCCGCCGATGCACTACGACATGGTGTGGCATTGATGGATACATGGGGATTGGCAAAGGCTCCGGTACGCTTGGCGGGCGATGCGTTGAACCTGCCGTTTCGCGACGGATCGCTTCAGTTTGTGATTACATGCCAGACCCTGAGCCAGTTTCTGGATTTGGATGCGGTGTTTAAGGAAGTCTCACGGGTGCTTGCGCCGGGAGGGACGTTTCTGTTCTGCGAGGAGCCCATTCGCAGGCTGCTTTCCTTACGACTTTATCGATGTCCGTACTATGAATCAATGAAGGGCTGGGAGCGAAAGCTGTTTGACTGGGGTCTATTAGGATATCTGGTTAAGGACGTGATTGGAGCAGATCAGGAAGAGAGTTTTGGGATTCGGCAGAATCACACAATGGGTTTGCAGGATTGGCGGCAATTGATGCAACGGCATTTCGCCGATCAGAAGTACCACATCTTTGTGACCAAACGCGGCTGGGGCGAGCGCGTGGTTCGCGATGTTGCCGTGCAACTGGATCCCTATAAATCCGAATGGCGGGCGGCCCGGCTGTTAGGCGGTACTCTGGCAGCTACGTGCAAGAAAGCCGGCGTGGCAGCAACTGGCGGGTTTGATTTGAACCGTTTTGAGGAGCGCTTGCGTTGTCCGGACTGTGGTGCCGGGTTGGAGCGGAATGTTTCAGCACTGTTGTGCGCGGCATGTGGGTATAGTGCAGAGGATGAAGGCGGCGTCTACAATTTGATCCGATCCGTGGAGAGGAAGCAGTTGTACCCTGGGGATCGGGCGGATACGGTAGACTTCAGCAGGCCAGCGCATGAGAGCGCGTTGATCAGCGGCTTTCACGCGTTGGAAGGATCGTACGGAAATAAGTTCCGGTGGATAGGTGGGCAAGCGGCGGCGCGATTGACGCGTCACGATCAGGGTCCGCAGAAGATTCGTATCAGGGGTCATGCTTCGCGCGAGAATATGCGGATTGCCGTAAGCGCAAACGGCCAGATGCTGCAGACGTTTGAGTTGGACCGGACCGGATTATTCATTCTGGAGGCGGAACTTCCGAAAGCGAACGAGTACGTGATTGAGATTGCTGCATCTCCGGTGTGGGTTGCCGAGGGGGATGGGCGGGATTTGACCGTGTCGATTAGCATGCTGCGATTGGTTGGCATATGAAACATTTTCTGCTTGGATTGTTTTTAATAGCGTTCGAGGCGTTCGGGCAGAAGCGAATCATTTCCACGACTCCTAGTGCTACAGAGATTCTGTTCGCGATTGGCGTCGGCGAACGGGTAGTGGGCGTCACCAACTATTGTCATTATCCGGTGCAGGTTTTGAAGCTGCCGAAGGTTGGAACCTATATACAACCGGATCTGGAGCGGATTGCGTCGCTCAAGCCGGATCTGGTTGTGATTCAGAAAAACCCGATTCAGTTGGACGCGCAACTTCGGCGATTGAATTTGAGGACGGTGGAAATTGCGCACGATTCGGTGGAGATGGCGCTTGCTTCCATCGAAACACTGGGTGAAGCGACCGGCATGTCAGCCAATGCACGCAAGCTTTCTGCTTCGTTGCGGCAACAACTGGAACGGATCCGGGCGGAGGCGGGCAAGTATCCGCGGCGCAGGATTGCTTTTATTGTGGGGAGAAGGCCTGGAGCGATAGAGGGAGTTGTTGCCGTCGGAAAAAAGAACTACCTGTCGGAGTTGATTGAGATTGCCGGTGGCGTGAATGTTTTTGCGGATTCGATTGCCGCGTATCCGTCGGTTACGCTGGAAGACCTGTTAGCACGTGATCCTGATGTGATTGTCGACATGGGTGAAATGTCGGAGACGACAGGCGTAACCGAGGCTCGCAAGCAGGCAGTAGTGCAGCTTTGGAAGGCGAAGATGCCTGGATTGAAAGCGGTGAAACAGTCTCGGGTGTATGCGGTGGCCGATGATATTTACGTGGTTCCAAGTCCACGCATGGTGCAAGCAGCGCGGAATTTCGCAGCCATGCTGCGGCCTGAGGTAAAGAAGTGAGCGCTGTATATCAGCTTCGGGATATTTCGGTTCGATACGGCAATGCTGAGGTCTTGCATATTGGCGCGTTGGAATTTGCTTCGCCGGGATTCGTGACGGTGGTGGGTCCGAACGGGGCCGGCAAATCGACGCTGCTTTCCATCTTGTCCGGCCTTCGAAAACAATATGGTGGGCGGTGTTTGTTCCAAGGAAGTGATACGCGAGAAGTCGCCCGGAGAGTATTTGCCAGGAGCGTTTCGTTTATCCCGCAAACCGTGGATCTACATTTTCCGTTCACCGCTGAGCAGGTAGTGCTTATGGGCCGGACGCCGTATTGTGATGGTTTGTTTGAGACTCCAGCCGATTGGGAAGCGGTATCGAAAGCAATGGCGTTAACGGACACGGAGGTTTTCCGAAACCGGGATTTCAGGACACTCAGCGGCGGGGAAAAACAGAGGGTCGTATTGGCTTCGGCTTTAGCCCAGTCGCCTTCGGTACTGTTATTAGATGAACCGACGACGTACCTGGATTTGAAACATCAATTGGCGACGTATCGATTGTTGGCGGATTTGGCGTCCGGGGGAATGCTGGTGGTGTCGGTAACGCATGATATCAATCTTGCGGCCGGGTTCTCAGATCGAGTGGTTATGTTGGACTGTGGCCGTGTGGCGGCAGACGGAACACCGGGTGATGTGATTACGGGTGAAAATATGCTGCGGGTATTCGGCGTGGCGGTGGAGATTGGGGTTGGGGCATCAGGGCATTTGAGAGTGGACTATAACTGCTAGACGTAGTTCCGTCGCAGCATATCCGCAGCAGATTCATCCAGCAAGTCAGCACGGCGAACCTCTTCGAACCGCATAAGCAGATCATTCACTCTGAGGCGGCGCTTTTCGGCACCTTGGAAATCGTGCAGGATTTCGCCTTTGTGCATCATGATCAGGCGGTCGCCGAGATTGACGGCCTGATGCATGGAATGTGTCACCATCAACGCGGTCAGTTTGTCTCGGGCGATGATCTGATCACTGAGCAGGATTACCTGATCCGCACTTTTAGGATCGAGAGCAGCAGTGTGTTCGTCGAGCAGCAGCAGTTTGGGTTTTAACCATGTCGCCATCAACAGTGTCAGAGCTTGGCGCTGACCTCCAGAAAGACTTCCGATTACGTTATCCAACCGTTGTTCCAGGCCCATTCCCAGACTGCTAACCGTGGCGATCATTTGCTCGCGCAGTTTCTCATTGAGAGCCCAGCCGAGTCCTCTGGGGAGACCTCTTCTCGCCGACAACGCTAGATTCTCCGCAATCGACAGGCTTGGCGCAGTTCCGCTGAAGGGATTCTGGAAAACCCTTCCAATCATGGATGCACGGGCGTTCTCGGAGAGTTTCGTGACGTCTTTGTCGTCGAGCGAAATGCTGCCGGAGTCAATCAGGAACGTTCCGGCAATTGCATTCAGCAGCGTGGATTTTCCCGAGCCATTGGTTCCAATCACGATCACAAAAGAACCTTCTTCGATCTTGAGCGTAACGCCTCTCAACGAGCGGACTTCGTTTGGCGTTCCAGCGTGGAATGTTTTTCGGATAGAGCGAACGTCCAACATTACATCAGCCATTAGCCGCGCTCGCTTTCTTCATACGCATCCTGGCTAGGACACCGGGAAGGATGAGAGCGCCGAAGACAAACACTGCGGTCATGAGTTTGAGGTCATTGGGATTGAGTCCCCAGCGCAGAACAATGGCGACCAACTGCCGAAAAAGAACCGAACCCATCACGGCGCCCATGATAGAGTAGCCGGTTTGGCGAACGCCGACGAGCGCTTCTCCGATGATGACGCTAGCGAGTCCCCAGACCACCATTCCAATTCCCATCTGAACATCAGCGAAGCCTTGGTACTGCGCGAGCAGTGCTCCAGAAAGCGCAATGAGAGAGTTGGAAACAGCGAGTCCCAGCACGATCATGTTGTTGTCACTGACACCGAGAGCACGGATCATTTGGGCATTGTCGCCAGTGGCGCGCATGGAAGTACCGAGGTCCGTGCGAAGAAAGATGTAGAGTGCCCCAGCGGCAAGGATAGAGGCAGCGGCGGCAAAAACAAGCACCGCAACATCCTTGGTGCCGACTTCCCAGCCGAACAGGTTCATATCTTCCGAAGAGGCAAAGCTCCCAGCCCAGGTTGTAAACGTGCGGGCCGACATCAAGGGGATGTTACTGCGTCCCATGATGTGCAGGTTGATCGAATAGAGCGCGGTCATCACCAGAATTCCAGAAAGCAGTGCGTTGATTTTGAACCGCGTGTGCAGAATTCCAGTGACGGTTCCGGCGGTGGCGCCTGCCAGCACTGCGATGAGCGTTGCGGTGAGTGGTCCGTAGCCGCTGACCAGTAGCGTCGCAGCGGTGGCCGCACCCAGCGTGATAGAACCTTCAGCAGTAATGTCGGAGAACGAGAAAATTCGGAAGCTGACAAATACGCCTAACGCTAATAGCGAAAGGATAAAGCCGATGGTGAGAGCGCCAATAAGGAGGCTCATGGTTTGCCCTCCAAAAGCGGCGCAACCCAAACTGCGCCTCTTACAAATTCGCTTTCCGAAACACCAGAGTTCTCGCGATCATCTCCGATCAGGTGTAGGATCGCCTGTAGCGATTCACCTTCGAACAGCGCATGTACCGTGGTCTTGAGATCGATACGGCCCTTCTGCATGGGACGGTAAGAAAAGGCTGCCGCGTGGAAGTGTCCGGTTCCATCGTTACCAGGACCCAACGGGCGAACCCATTCAGCAAAGTCGCTTCGGTTGGTATTGAGCGCAATGCCGCAGATGACAGTCAAAGATCGGGCGTGTGTTTTTTCCGTTGTGAACGAGAGCCAGTTTCGCACCTCGGGATGGCCGAAAGGCGCATTGGTATGGGATACGCACGTAGGCGCTCTTCTCAGGCTGACTCCGGCCAGTCCTGCGGTTTCCGCGACAGCGACAATCAGTGCAGCACTGGTGCCCGCCAGTTCGAGAGAGGAGGCTGCCAGCTCACTGAGGCGTATCGCACCCGGCTCAGAGTTCGATTCAAAGCGGGCCATGCATGAGAACTCGCCTTCGCATTTGAGGCCGTAGAGCACTTGGACCTCAGGCGCAAACGAAGCGCGTCCCAGCATGTAATCCGGAGCGTTGGAACCGTCCGCCGGCAAGTAGGCAGCAGCGGCAGCAACCGACATGAATTCGCCGAAGCGCTCTTTACACTCGTCGTAGGAGCCTCCGAAACCACCGAGCCCAATGCCGTAGGAGGTTTCCGGGAACGTAATGCCTTGGCAATGAGATTCGGTGTAACGGCAACCTTCAAGCAGCGCCGGGTTGCCGATCTTGTTGCAGGTTACCCCGGCACCGTCAAGTGCGTAGACCTCGTAGCGAGCGTGTCCTTTATCGACTTTTTCATAACCCTCCGACGGCTTCGGAGCATCTGCTTTTCGCGTGGGCTCAGCAGTCAGTGTGGCGCGCAGCCCAACCATGTCGAGAATCTTGAGCACCATCGGCGACGGCTCACTCACAACCAGCACGCCGTTGATGGACTGGAGGCTCTTGTAGCAACCAACAAGCACGCCAATACCCATCGAACTGATATAGTTCACCTCGCTCAGATTCACTCGGATACGATGGTTGCCTTGGCGCACTATGTCGTCCAGGGTTGAGGCAAAGTCATTGGCCCAATAACCGTCAAGACGGCCCTTGGCGCGGACCTCCATGAAATCGCCGACCAGCTCTTTCGTGATTTCCATGGCTTACTGAATTACCTCAACGGCCTTGGCCAGAACTGCTGCAGGAAAAACTTTGCCAAGTGCTTTGGCCGCCTTCTGATTGAGAATGAGATTGGATTTGGTGATCTGTTGGAACGGCATTTTGGCAGGGCTTTCGCCGCGCATGATGCGCGCCGCCATGGCTCCTGCCTGGCGGCCAGCATCTCCGTAGTCTCTCGAAAGCACAACCATGGCACCGTTTTGGGCTTGTACTTTTTGGAAGGCGAAAATAGGAATCTTTTTGCGCTGCGCCGCCTGCGCAATGCCTCCGAAAGCGGAGGCGGTCATGTTACCAGGAATCTGGCAAATGACATCAATGCCTTGGCTGGAAAGTGCGAGCGCCGCGTCGGCGACCTCCGTACTGGTAGCCACGCCCGATGCAACCAGTTTGATCCCACCTTTTTCGGCAGCTTTGGCCAGCAGTTCCTTCGTGTAGACCATATTGACTTCGGCGGGTACAAACAGCGTGCCGATGGTGCGCACGTTAGGCATAACGGTTTTAATGAGGGTGATCATCTCATCCATAGAGCCAACTGTCTCAACGCCCGTTACAAACGGCAGATGAGAGTCTGAAGACGTTCCAGCACCCGCTTTCACGGCGCTGGAGACGTAGGTAAACACGACAGGCACTTTGCCTTGCGAGCGTTGCAGGGCAGCTTGTAGTGTTGGTGTCGAAAGCGTGAGCAGCATATCAGCACCATCGCTAACGGCTGCGTCAACAAGGGTATTCAGCGTCGCCATATCGCCTTGTGCATTGCGGATCGTGATGTCGAAGTCGCGGCCACGCACGATCTGATTTTCCTCCAATCCTTTCAGCATGCCCTCCTGCGCCTCTTCCACATCCAGCACATTGTTGAGCTGCACCATTTGCAGATTCCACTTCTTCGACAGCGGCGCGGCAGCGGCCGTCTGCGTAACCAACAACTCGTCCGGAATACTCCAGGGATCCTTCAGACTTTCGAGAGCTGCCTTGTTGAACATCAGCTTCTCGGGCATCTGGTTACGGATCTGTATGGCACCTGGACTTGTCCCTTTGAGGACCTGCACGGCAATGGCACCGGCGAGTTTTCCGACTTCAAGATAATTAGCACCGACATCAAACAGGCTGCCGCGTTTCACGTTGCCGGGAATACTGGTAAACACCGGAATGCGACCACGTTTAGCGGCACCAACCACAGAGTCCATCGCAGTGATCATGGAGACGTCGCCACCAACCCAGATGGCTTGTGCGCCGCGAGAGACCAGACTACTGACCGCTTCAAAGGCACCGGATGAGTTCTCAACATTGGCTTCAAGCAGTTCAATGCCCAGGTCCTTGCAGACCTGTCGACCGGCCTCAACAGCAACCCGCGAATTCGATTCGGCGGGGTTCCAGCCAACGCCAACGGTCTTGAGTCCTGGATAAAGTTTTCGCGCAAGTTCAAATGTTTTGCGTACCGGGGGCAGCGTGCCGAGTCCGGTTAAGTGCTTCGGATGATCCAGGCTATCCAGGCTCTTGATACCGACACCCGCACCAACAGGATCGGAGACAAGTCCGAAAACATGGTTCACTTTTCCGGCGGTATTCGCCGAGGCCATGGCTTGAAGACTCAGTGTGGTGGCAGTCAGCACCAAGTCGAACTGACCGGTGGCGATTTGTTTGGCGATGGAGTTCGAAGTGGCGACATCGCCTTGCGCGTTGAAGCGCTGGATGCGAATCGTGGAAGGTTCGACAAAGCCACCTTCGGCAAGCGACTGAATCATCCCTGTCACGCCATCGTCAATGATGCCTTGAGAGACGTGCTGAAGAATAGCAACGTGAGGAACAGGCACAGCTTCCTGCACCCGTCCTTTTATGTCGGATAGGAGCAACACGGCAGAAGCCGCGGCGATTAGAAAAAGTCCAAGTCCAAGCCGTCGCAAGCACGTATTCTAACCCGGTTGGACAGTCAACCGCCACAGCCGCCTAAGCGAACGCAACGGTAGACGACTGGAGCAATTGCGGCTGCGCCAGCCTTTCAAAGTCGCTGAAGCGCATCCACATCAGTTCACGATGCGTCCCGGCATTGAACGCAAATACATCATCCTGTGAGAGGGCTTCGTCGGCGTAGACTTCCATTCCGTAAAGATTGCCGAACGGCGGCATAGCGCCGGTTTCGCATCCCGGAAAGCGATTGCGAAACTCGGCCTCAGTGGGAAGCTCGACCTCGTCGGCATCGAGCTCATCAAGAAGCAACTCAAGGTTAATCTTCTTCGATGCAGGTAAAACGACCATGGCAAGCTTACCATCAATCCTCACAATGACAGACTTGGCCAATTCACGGCCTCGAACATGGGTTA
>Ga0315912_10001382_pt1 | contig 30276 bp, 27 predicted proteins | sample VfabasoilMG_FD_204469 | JGI IMG/M metagenome (GOLD analysis project Ga0315912, IMG submission 204469) | Garden soil microbial communities collected in Santa Monica, California, United States - V. faba soil | ecosystem: Environmental > Terrestrial > Soil > Garden | place: USA: California...
GCTTGAGGTTGCTTTCTAACATAAAACTCATCTTTTTGTGGAAAGTTTCAGACAGACTGGTAGGCGCTAGATAAGACGCCCCATCGCCACACGCTTTCCGTGTGACGATGAGGCGAGCGCACTGCGTGTAGGCATGAACTTAGCGACCAAAATTCAAGCCACGGAGGGACAACTTCGTCCCCCCGCGGGTATCACGCTCCGCCGCTCCATCAGTTGATCTCGTAGAACGTGATGCTCACGCCACCTGACGCGCCCCCCGGATCGGAGCTCAGGAAACGGTTCTCGTTCAAAAAGTCGTATGGACCATCGCTGCGCGCCTCAAACAGCGGCACGAGTGCGCCAAATGGACCACAGTTGCGCACGATGACGAATTCACCGTCGTCACTGTCGAGAACATAGCGCGCGTCAAGCGTCGCCTGACCGCTTGTAATTTGGAAGTCGGCGCCGGCAGGCACGACTTCCCCCGTGAAGCGGCCTGAGACAGTGCCGCCCGTGATCGGAATGACGTTGCGTGTACCGCGCTTGCTCGCGCCCACCGATTGGGACGAGCCAATCCCCACTGTTTCCGTGAACACGGCGGATCCCTGCGCACCGCTCAGCTTAAGGCACTCCCAAGGCTGATCGGGCACCCCTTCAGGGTCCGACCACTGCACAACCGCATCGTCTCCTTGCACGTCAGTTACGTCGTATACGGATAATTCCATCTCGTTCTTCGTGGCGTCCACGCTGCGCGTTCCAACGAACTTGCCGGTGTTCAGCCACGACAGGGAGCTCTGATTGGCCACCTCAAAATCCGCGACGAAGCGCGCGACTTGCGCGCCCGCCGGGGCCAAGCCACAGCTCCGCAGGTAGATGTAGCTGCCGTCCGTGGCGCGCAACATGGCGACCTGTTCCACTTCGCTGGTTCCGTTGTCGAGCGTCAGCTCGAAGTCCAAACCGCCCGCGAGGAAGGTCGCGGATAGTTGCTCCTCCTCAATCGCTCCGGCTTGCAAGTCCGTGAAGCGACGGTGTCCGTAAGGAGTTGCGCCCACGTCGCGTACCGGGCCGATGCTGATCACGGTATGGAAGACGAGTTCTCCGCGCGTTGGATCAACGATGCCTTCGGGCATGCCACACGCCCACGACGGATCCGGCACATATGTTCCGTCGACCCCGGCACTTCCACCACTCGGGGCTCCGCCGCTCGATGTCTCACCTACGGACGCGAGCCCTCCAGCGCCCTCGGCCACGGAGCCTCCAGCTGATGGAGCACCACCGATGGCGCTACTGCCACCGGTGCCACCGACGCCGCCAACGCCTCCCGTTGCGACCCCCTCAAGAGCCCCTCCGGTGCCCGACACCAATGACGAGCCACCACTTCCCTGCTCCGGTCCCGTGCCGCGCTCGCTGCAGCCTGAGCCCACGAGACAACCGACGACGAGCGCACAAGCGAAGCCTCGAGACTCATAGGAAATACCGGCAGCCATGGATCCTACGTTAGTGACTAGGTTGCGTCGCGCGGGAGAGGACAAATGTGTCTCCCCTCACGTAGAGCCAACTGCTCACCCTGGGTTCACTGGGGCAGGTTGGCGGATCGGATACTCCAGCTGGCATCGCTACAATATTTGCAGCCGGCCCCGACCAAGGCGCCCTTGCCGGCGGCGGTCTCATCATCCTTGAGCCACCAGTTGAGCCAAGCCAAAATGACGGCAGTGAATTGTCCGCCGTTCGCTTGAAAGAGATCACCACCATGTCCGGCACCATCTTTGGCCAGAAGCATGACGGGAACGGCGCCTGCGTCTGCGATCCCCTCGTAGTCCCTAACGCCGTTTTCGTACGCTAGGTCGTCGGCGGTTCCGGTCAGAATGAGCACGGGCGTGTGGACCGCGTCGTAGAACGCGGAATTGGCGCTGAAAAGTCCGCTGCTGGTGTGGCCCCAGGTCGTCATACGGGGGTCCTCCGCCGTTCCGGTAGCCATCAGCCCGCCGCAAGAAAAGCCATTGGCGGCGACCTTGGTCGTGTCGATGCTGTGGAAGTAGGCGCTACAGGGCTTTTCGTTTTCTGCGATCGCCCAATCGATGTACGCGAGCAATGGCCCACCGTCGCCGTTGGTCTCGCGATTACCCCCGCCACCCGGAGTGCCATCTGCGACGACGAAGTATCCGTAGGAGGCGATCTCTGCCATGGCTGACGCGTTGGAATACCCGTCCTGTGAGCAGCCGCCTTCTCCCCAAACGAAGATGGGAAACACTTCTTCTCCGCTCAAGTCAGCAGGTCGGTAGATAGTGCCTTCGGCGATACCTGGGTCATCATTGGTCTCGACCACGACGTCGTAAGGACCACTGCCAGAGGCGTTTCTGCCCGTTGCCACGGAAGCTGTGCACGTCCCGTTGAACACGCCCCCGGTCCCTTCTCCGGAAGCCCCGCCCGTATCCGGTGCAGTGTCCGCACCACCCGTGCTGGACGTTCCGCCGCTTTGAAGCGCGCCCCCCGAAGATGACCCGCCGCTGCCACCTCCAGTGGTTCCGCCGCTGCTTCGGCCCCCCGTAGCACTGTCGGATCCCCCACCACCACTACTGTTCATGGCTCCGCCGGTGCCGTCGCCTTCGTTGGTTGGTTGGGGAGATCCACACCCAATCATCACGGCCAGCGGCACGATCCAAATCGACATTGTTGGCAATCGCTCGCTCATTTTTCCCTCGCCTCGTACAACGTTACCCATAGGGCCTTTGGTGACGCGTAAAGAGGGGAGAAGAACAGCCCCCCAAGGTCTTGCTCACGGCAGCATCAAGCTGTTTTGCTCGACGTCGACGCGGTTGTCCGTGCAGAATCTGCAATCGTCACCATAGAAGAACTTGCGATTCTCGGTGTCGGCCATGAGGTGGACGCGAAACCAGGCTGCTGCCGAAGACAAAGAGACGCCGTTTGCACCTTGATATACCCAGCTTCCGTGATCCGCGCTCAGCTCGTTGAGGAAGAAGGCAGGGTGATCGGTGACCGTGAGATAGGTGTCTCTCACGCCATCACAATCCACAGTGGTGTCGTTGCCTCCGCAGAAAAACAGCATCGGCGTGTGAACACCACTCAAGGTCCGGGTCCCGCAAATCGTGGCAAGTGCCTTGTAGCGTGGATCGGATGCGGACATGCAAGTGGACATACCGCCATAAGAGTGACCAAGTTGGCCGATGTTCTCGGTATCGAGGCGCCCGTGATAGGGGCTCGCGGAGTCTACGGCCTGCTCGAGGATCCAATCGAGACCCGCGAGGGTCGGCAGCGGATCACCCTCTGCCGTGGCGGTGCTGAGGGAGGCGACCACGACGAAGCCGTGCGAAGCGAGATGGTTCAGCATCGGTAGGTACTGTCCACACCATTGGTTGGAGCTCGAATTGACGACGCAGTCGGGGGGGTTTTGTTCCGGGTTATCCCGAAAGCCGTTCGCCCAGATCAGGATAGGATGGCACAAGCCGCTCTCCGCGAGATTCTGAGGACGGTACACGTTGAAACGTTGCTGCTCGTCTCCATAGATCGGATCGGGCAGGACACCTGCCAGAGGTCCGACGTTCTTGTCCGCCGCGACTGCGAATGGGCCCGCCTTGGTGGGGTCGGCCGTAGGCCAGGGCTCGCCAATGCAGTTACTAGCTGTGCCCCCCGTACCACCACTCGGTGCGCTGTCCTGTCCTCCACTGGAGCTACCTCCCGCAGCTTGATTGCCCCCGCCGGTCGCAAGGCCACTCCCGCCGGCTGCAACGCCACTGCCGCCAGCGGCTGAGGCGCCGCCCGCAGATGCACCACCGCTGGGGCCACCTCCGGCAGCGACCCCCGCGGCGCCCCCGCTGCCCAAGCTTGCGTCCTGACCGCCCGTCCCAGTCGGGACTCCTTCGCCGGAAGGTCCGCTCGATGCGGTCCCACAAGCTGCCGGTGCGATCAACAAACCGAGGGAAAGGGCGATGCGTTTCATGATCGGATTAGAACTGGGAGATAAAGGTCCACGCCTCGCCAGGCACCCAACTTTTGTTTTGGCCCGAGTCTTTCTCCGTGGGGTTGTGGTCCCCACCATGAGCGCACCAACGCACCGGATGCCCTTCCGAGCAGCCTTGGTAAGAGGTGCAGGTGTGGGTCCCGCTCCCGCCCGCCGGGTCATTGATGGTCTGGGCGGTGCAACCGTTGACTCCAACGTACTTGTCTCGCAGCTGGCGCCCCTGACTGACGTTGAGCACAGAATCGCTCACGCCATGCACGTGAAAATACGCGATGGGCGTCGTGCCACCGTTGCACCCACTGAGCTGGGCGCCAGCATAAAGTGCCACCCCGCGGAACACGTCCGCCCGAGCACACGCAAGTGCATAAGACATCCCTGCTCCGTAACTGAACCCCGTCGCGAAGATGCGACTGGTGTCGACGCAGAGGTCATTTTGCACCTGTTCCAAGATCGCATCAGTGAGCGCAATGTCGCGATCGCCGGTGTTGGCCCAACCTGCGTCAAGTCCTTCGGGCGCGACGAAGATGGTGCTGCCCTCAGCCAAGTCCCACAGACCGTAGAACGGGTCTTCAGTCGATCCGCCGTTTCCGCCCTCGGCCACTTGGGTGGCATTGCCGCTCCGCCAATGGTACGCCATGATCAAGCGATAGGGATGAGTGTTGTCGTAGTCGTCGGGAACCCTCAGAATGTATTCACGATTCGTCCCTCCACTGGAGATCGTCTTGCGTCCGTTTGAAAGGGTGCGGTTGACACCACAACCCGCGCTTTCGGTGCCGCCTCCTGACCCTCCGCCTGACCCGGCTCCACCGGTCGCTGTCCCTGCTCCGCCCGCTCCGTTGCCGCCAGTAGAAGCACCGCCCGTGCCCGCACCGGATCCTCCGCCAGTCGCGTTCGCTCCGCCCGATGCTGCATTGCTTCCACCGCTTCCCGAGGCGCCACCAGTGCCTTGGCCGCCGCTACCGAGCGTGCCAACGTTCCCCCCGGACGAAGGACCCACACTGCCGCCAGTCCCATCTCCCGGGCCTCCGCCGTCTCCGCCAGCACAGGCGCTGAGGTAGAGGAGCGCCGCGATCGGAGCGATGGCTTGATGTGATGTGATTCTACGGCCCGATCGGAGCGCTCTCTGTTCATGGGATGTCACGGTTTGCCTCGTCTTTCTTCTGCTTTTGAGCCCTCGCACGTCTAGTAGGAATTCGGTTCCACAGGAGGAGGTGACGATTGTCCTCTCCCTGGTGAAGAATGCCGCTGTGAGAGAAATCATGAGCGGTCGTCCCAGCGCGTGGCGACACACCACATGGGCGCTGCGGCGTTCTTATAAGGGGAACCGCGACCTGAGCCGTCGGTCTCGGCATCACCAAGGACTAACGCGGCGTATCTGACGAACCGAGGGGGGAGGACAAATATGTCCTCCCCTGCGCGCCCCTCTACCCCGGAGCCAATTCCAGCGCCCGCCCACTTTTCTTGCGTGATTGAGAGAACCTCTACCTCCGAGCAGGTGGTCGGAGATGGATGACAAGGCCTGCGGCTGCCCCCTCGCATGCATGCAGCTGTCCGGAAGGCGTATCCGGCCGGCATTTCAAAGCGGGTGACGATGAGCGCACAATCAGCGTCCCATCATGAACAAGCTTGTGACATTCCATTGGCTGAGCCGCATCGAAGGCATCTCTTACCTGCTTCTCTTACTCGTCGCGATGCCGCTCAAGTACTGGTTTGGCTTGCCATTGGCGGTGCGCATCGTGGGCAGCGCGCACGGCGCGCTCTTCGTGCTCTTACTGCTGTCGGCACTTCAAGTCGCGATCACTCGGGTCCTCACCAAGACGGATGTGCTCCGGGTTTTCGGTTGGTCACTCGTGCCGCTCGGTTTCCTCATGGCTGAGCGCATTTTCCACGCGCCCTCGGCCGGCGCGTCCACTTCGCCCAGCAGCGCGCTCTCGTAGTTGGATGCGAGCTGACTCGCCCACAGACCAGCGCATCTTCTCGTGGGTCAGCTGTTGTCCAATTCATCAGCTTCGCACGTAGTGTCTTTTCTCAACCACACCCACATGAGCTCTATGTGAGTATTTTGCGGCAGGCTACCGCTGTATGCCAAGGCCGCTCGCGTGCTGGGCCCAGCCCAGTTGCTCCAGTAGCTCGAAAAGCGCTCCATCAGGTCTGGCACTGATACGCAAGGTCTCGCGGTTCTGCGGGTGAGAGAACTCGAGCTGCGCGCAATGTAGGGCAAGCCGCTGCAATCCAAAGCGCTCGCGAAAGTGGCGGTTGTGCTCCCCCTTTCCATAGCGCACGTCACCGATGATGGGATGAGCGATGTGTTTGAGGTGCTTGCGGATCTGGTGTGTGCGACCGGAAACTGGAATGGCCTCGACTAGACCGTAACGCTCGAAGCTGGCGAGTAACTTGAAGTGTGTGACGGCGGGTTTTGGCTCTCCGCCCTTCTCTTCGGCCAGCGGGTGATCCACCGTGACCTCCGAAAACCCGTGACCGCGACACAGGGCGAGGTAGCGCTTGTACACCCGCCCACTGGCAAACTGTTCTTGGAGGGTTTGAGCCACATCAGGACGAAGCGCAAACAGTACAACGCCACTTGTAGCGCGGTCCAAGCGGTGCACGGGGTACAAGCGCACGCCAAACTGCTCGCGCGCTCTCTGCAAGAGGGGTGTCACGTCGTCGGACCATCCGCGGTGCACGGCGACACCCGAGGGCTTGTTGACCGCCAACAGATCGTCATCACGATACAACAGCTCGAGGGCCGGTTCGGAGCTGCACGCTAGGGCAAGAACAGGGCTAGGCACCACGGAAACCGGGTGAACCCGCTCAGCAATTTGGGCCAGGCCGCGCGCCAGCTCCGCCCCCTCGAGCACACCCAGGGCCCGGCTGACCGCTTCATAGGTGCTCAGCCCCCAAGCCGCGTAGGCGCCTCCACCGTGTAAGCTGCTACCCCATAGCTCCTGCGGCAGTCCCACGCGCTCAGCGTCGCGCAGCCCAAGAACGCGCAACGCTGCGCGCCCCGCCTGACGCGCGTTCCCATCGGGGACGACCAAGGTGACCGGTAGCCCGAGTGAAAACTCGACCGAGAGCGGCCGAGCATCTGTCGCCGTACTGAGCACGAGCACACGCCGTCCTTGCTCATGCAAGTGGCACATGGACAGCTGTTCGTCACGGCGGCCATAGACGTACAGCTCAGCCTTCCGGAGCGCGGCCAAAAGGAGCGGCCCGCTGGAGATGCGCCGCCGCGCCTCCTTATGGTGCATCACCAAGGCGAGCTGTGAGCGGATGTGGAGCGGAACGATCGTCGAGCAAACGCAATCCAAGCTTGGTCGCAGACAGCGCAAGCAACTCTGTTCTGCGTGGCTCAAGGAAGCACCCAAGGTCGCCGGACTGAACCCACAAATGCCTCAATTTTCCGGGCAGGAAATCGGAAACCCAAGGTCGTGCTCGGTCGAGGTGACAAACGTCCGCGTCCAAGACGGCTCATCGAAGCGCCCTTCATAAACCTCCACCTCGAATTCGCTGGGCCCATCGAACGTGATCTCGTTATGAGTGGGTGAGTTCTCGTCTACGACAGAAAATTCTTGTTCGCAGGTCGCAGCAAAGTTCGAGACGTCCAGGTTTTCGCCGTCGGTCAGGTACGTCCACAGGCCGGGTCGCCCCTTGAGTACCAAGCGAACTGGAACGCCGTGCCCATTGATCCGCAGGTTGAGCGGCACCCCACTTTCGAGCGTCATGCCATCGCTTCCCGAAGCGAGCCGGGCGAGCAAGCTACCCTCTTCATACTCGGCCAGCGGCTGAAACGGAACCTCCGGGTGCGCATCAACGAACTGCTGAATCTTGTCCTCGAACGGGGGAAGTTCTATCGATTGACCAAACGCGTCATAACGTTCTTCTAAGTGTTCTCGGATAGCGCTGGCGTCTAATCGGCGAGCGTGCGCGACCAGAGCAACCAGGCTGCTCTCGGAGTCCAAATCACCGTCGAGTCGCAAGTCAGTGGCCACGTTGGCGACGACCTCGCTCACGCTGCCGTCGGAGCGATAGCCGAGGAAGATACTGGAGATGGCGAGCAACGTCGCCGCATCACTCAGCTCCGCCCAGGCTTCATCCAGCGCTGCGCCGCCGTACCCCAATGCCCCCCCCTGGCCCACCCCCTGCTCGGCGTCCACGTGGGGCGCGAGCTCCAGATCTTCTGAAAACCCGCTCGATTCGACTTCGAAACCGAAGATACCAAATACCTCGGCGAGCGCCTGCTCTTTGGCTTTTTCAAACGGTATTCCGTCAGCCAACAGTACCTCGACCCGAGCTTTCTCGATGTGCGACACCAAGTTCACATTGGCCTGCGCCTTTTGGCTGAAATCGACCAGCGCGGTCAGAGTGATCTGGCTGCTTGATGCCTCATTGCGCACCTCGTTGAAAAAGAAGCCGTCCACACGGAGCACCGCCACAGGCGCGGCCAGTGCAACGTTGGACAGATTAAACGCCCCACTATTGTCGAGGATAGTCGTCTGAAACGTGCGACCGCTCGGAGCGAACTCGTCATCGAGCTCAGCGAGCGTGAGTGAACCGCCGTTCAAGAACGGTCCTTTTTGCGCAAGCCCCCTCAGCTCTTCGAGCTCGAGGCCTGCTCCACCGCCGAGCGACCCTCCGCCATCCGCCTCACCAGTGCTCCCGCCATCCTCGCCATCACCATCACCGTCGCCATCGACCCCGGACCTACCGCCACTCCCTGTGCCTCCGGAACCCACGCCACCCCCACCTTGGTCCCCACAGCCTGCCGAAGAGAAGCTCACGAGGAACGCTCCTGCCCATGCCGTCCTGAGCAAGGTCCGGGTTCGTGCCAAGCTCAAGCCATCCACCGTAATGTCGAAGTTCATTCATCAGCACGCTACAAGGGCCCGAAGCAGTCCTCCAAGCGGCAGCCGCAAGTCGGGGGTTTCGACCAGGTTCGGTGCGCCACTCATCGAGACACCTGCTTGTCATTCAACCGTCACATATGCGCGCGACATCACTTGACTACGGGCGACGGCTGATGGGGCTATGACCGACTTGTTAAATCAGTGCGCAATTCGTGCAACTTTGATTCAAGGCAAGCTTGGCGTGACAATTGCAGAGGCTCGTTTCAATGAGCTTCACCCAATCCCACGTCACACCAGCACCACTCTCCAAATTGCCACCGGCCCGAGCGTCGCTCTGGGATGTGTCAGCGCTGGTATACAAACACACCTACGATTCAGCCGCGCACCGCGTGGACGAACAGGCGATCTCTGCCATTCGAGATGCGATCGTGGCCGGCGTGGTGGTGGACGCGGGTTGTGGGCCTGGGGTGGTGGTGCCTCGCTTCGTGAAGGCGGGCGCGCGCAAGGTCCTGGCGGTGGATGTCAGCGCAGGGATGTTGAAAAAAGTCCCCGTGGAGAGCGGCGTAACCACGGTGGCAGCCGATCTGCAGCCGGGCGCCTTCGCGCAGTTACGCAGAGAGTATGAGCCGCTCGGGTTCGATCTCATTTGGTTCAAACGGAGCCTGTACCACGATGATCAGGTCGCAGTGGAGCTCTTGCGTGACGCGTACGCCAGCCTGCGTCCGGGTGGACGGATTGTCGTCATCCACCCTGAGTCTTCGCTGCATCGCTACGTCTTTGACGTCAAAAACGGGCGCACGCGCCTCGCGTCCTATACGGCGTACCATGCCTTCAATCGCTTCATCTCCGTGTTATTCAGCACGCTGCGCATCCACACCTATCGGCACCGCACCGCAGATGGCCTCCTTGCGCTCGGTCGCTTGGTTGCCGATAGCGCCTCGGTGCGCCTCGTGGACACCGGAGTGAGCGCGTTCAACACCTTGCTCATCGTGCGGGAGGGTAGCGCATCGTGAGTCCAGATGGCCTACGTCTCCAAGCTGAGCGCTTGTCCGTGGCTGAGCAACGCCCAGGCAAGATGGCGCTCTTGGTCAACCCCAACACCACAACAGGGCCCCGCGACAGCGCGCTGATCCAAAAAATCGCAGTCCGACTTGGAGTGCAGGACGTCGAGCTGACGTGCCCAGATGATCCCGGCGGAGCACTTGCCATCGACCGTTGGCACCGCCAAGGGATCCAAGCCATAGCAGTCATCGGTGGCGACGGAACGCTGCGCAACGTGCTCAACGCACTCCACCAATCTGGCAAAACGAGAGACTTCCACATCGTGTTGCTCGATGGAGGATCGCTCGGAGTGGTGGCGAGAATGCTGGGAGCACGCGACGCGTGGCGACGCGTGCTTCCCGCAGATGAGCAGTCCTCACCGCTGCGTTACCGTGCCATTCCCTTGCCGACCCTTGCCACGGAGGGAGGCCTCGGGTTCGTGGTGGCCGCTGGCGCAGGCGCGTCCGTATCGCGCGATTTTCAGCAGAATCGGCGGACGCGGAGCGAATTGCTCACCTACATCACAACCCGCGTTTGGGAGGCGGCCCGCGGCGTGGACAACGTGTCACTCCTGGATGGCTACCACGGGGCACTTGCGTTCGATGGCGCCGTAGCTCCGGCAAAACACTGGATCGCGATGTTCGTGACGTCACTGCCGCAATTCGGAGGCCGAACCCCTCGTGAAGTGTGGGAGGCCGGTCATCTGCACAGCCTGGGTTTCCGCTTCAAACCAAAGCAAAACACCGTGCCACGTTTGCGCGACGTCTTCGCGGGACGCTGGACGAGCGAGACCCGCAAATCTCGAGAAATCCGCTTCGACTCCCCGCGGCCTTTTGATGTGATCCTCGATGGTGAAGTGCGCGAGCAGCAATCGCTCACCATCCACCAAGGACCAACATTTCAGGCTTGGGTTCCGCTCTCGCCGCGTTGGGCATGGTCCCCCCTGGCCGTCGATCCGCCCTTGGCCCTGCGCGCGCTGGGCGTGTAAACATCGCTCAGGCTCCGCGGGTCGTACATGGATCCGAGAGTCCCTTGTGATTTGCTGGCTACCGGGGACGGAGTGGGACGCTATCTCGAGGGTGAGGACCCGCTCTTCCCCGGCAGGAGCAGTGGCCCTATGAGTTCTTTGTCATACCCTGGCCCAATTGACCCAAGCCCCACGCTCACAGCGGAGGGCGACATGGCCCCGGCCATCTTGAGCAAGTACTCTTGACGGCCCTCCATCATCAATCACTCACACGTTGAACCGCAGCGGACAACGGTATCCGTATGCCAATTTTGGCCAGGGCCCGTGGGCTAGCGCAATGAGTCAGGCGCGAGGTCCTACTGCCCGCTCACCAGACGGCGCTTTCAAACACTGAATGGCGCTCGAAACAGCGACACGTGGCGATTCTCGGTAAACACCGGGCAGCGGCGCTTGACACGGCACGTACTGCCTGAAACTGTGAGCAAGTCACGCCATGGGCCCCGCGATGCACCGTCTTCTCCGAACTCTTGGGTATCAGAGCGGTGGCCGACACCAACGCGGCGTCGGCCACCAGGGTCCTGCCCAAAGACCCTCTCTGGTCGCGTTCGCTTGCGCTGGCTTGCTGGTCAGCTTGGCCCCGGAGGCCCGCGCGGTGGACGACACCACGCGCGCCACGCTGCGTCAGCTAGGTCAGGCGGGTGTCGCCGCCTACCAGGCGGGCGACTACGAAGCGAGCATTGAGAAGCTGGAGCGCGCGTGGAACATCTTGCCCACTTCACCCTCGGGGCTGTGGCTCGGGCGGGCTCTGGAAAAGTCCGGTCGGTTGGTGGAAGCCAGTGAGCGCTATTTGGCGGCCACCCGCGCCGAGGTCGACGAGGCGGGCGTCCGCGCGATCCAGGACAAAGCACGCGAAGATGCGCGCGAGGCGTACGATGCACTGCAGCCTCGCATTCCCAAACTCACGGTCCACGTCGACGGAGCGGCGCCCGATCAAGTCAAAATTACCGTAAAGGGCCGGCCGCTCCTGGCGGACCTGCTCGGGACTCCTGTCCCCGTCGATCCGGGCGTCTTTGACGTTGTGGTCCAGGTGGGCCAGCAGCGGAAAGAGAAGTCCGTCAGCTTGCAGGAGGGTGCGCACCAAGAGCTGCGCTTCAACTTCAGCGACGTCCCGACGCCGCGCGCTGCAAACAAGGAACCGAAACAGGAAGCGCAGAAAGAGACCCCGCGCGACGGCGTGCGCATCCAGCCGCTCTTGGGCTGGTTAGGTGTGGGCTTGGGTGCAGCGGGTGTTGCCACCGGCGGGGTCGCGGGCGGCATCGCCTGGGCGCAGTACGGTAAGTTCGACTGCACGGACAAGACCTGCAACGAAGACCCGGACGACATCCACAGCTACAACACGCTGCGCACCGTCTCGACCATTGGGTTTGCCGCGGGCGGCGTGCTCCTGGCCACGGGCATTACCCTGCTCGTGACGACCAAACGCACCCCGACCACTGCTTCTCTCGATCCCTACCTAGGCCCGGCGTCCCTCGGCGTCCGTGGCACATTTTGAAGGGAGCTCGCGCCATGCAACGCATCACTCCACGCCGCTCTGCCCATTTGGTGTTGTTCCCGCTCTTGGCGCTACAATGCGCCCTGCCCAAACTCAGCGCCATCGAGGGGGACGGCGACGGTGACGTCACGACGGACACGAACAACTCGGGAGGCTTGGCCGGTGATGGCGACGGTGACGGCGACGGCAGCGGTGGCGACAGCGACAGCACTGGCGATGGCGATGGTGATGGTGATGGCAGCGGTGGCGACAATGAGGGCTCGGGCGGAGACGACGGCACTGGCGACGGTGACGGCGACAGCGAGGGCAGCGGCGGCGACAGCGACGGCAGCGGCGGCGACAGCGACGGCAGCGGCGGCGACAGCAGCGGCAGCGGCGGCGACAGCAGCGGGTCGGGCGGAAACAATGACGGCGCGGGGGGCGACGCGAACGCTGCGTACTGTCCGGGCATGTCAGGCGGTTTTGCGATCAACGACGGCTACGCCTCCAATTCGGTCCTGTGCGGCCCTGTCGTTCCAGTGACCGGCGGTTACGGCGAGGTGATGGCACCCGCCAATTTCGTGGGCGACGATCTGTGCACCCATGGCTCGCTGCCACCCAACGCCGGGGGCGTCTATCCCTTCCTGGCGTTCGTCATGGAGAGTCAGACTTACCCAAACGGCACGGTCAATACCTGGGGCGCAAGCGGGAGGATTGGGGTGAGTTGGACTGCTGGAGGGCTGACCAGCCAAGTGCGCATCAACCTGGTGGGAGCCAACGGTACCCGGTACTGTCTGCTCAACCCCGTCTCGGGCACAACCTATTACGTGAGCGATTTCACCGAAGAGTGTTGGATTACTGGAGGGATTGCGTTCCCTGCCGGAGCTGCAGTCACCGCCATTGAACTCGTGGCGCCTGCCACGAACGCAAGTCAGAACTTTGACGGATTCTGTCTGACCAACATCATCAACGAATGATTTTGCGTCGTGCCGCGAGCCGCCACGGAGCGGAGCCCCATCAGTAGTCTTTCTCCCAATAATCCGCGGGCGGTCCTGAAGCGACGCTGCGAAAGGCCCCCTGCAGCTGGATACCGATGCCAAAGGTAGCTTGGTAACTGGTGCGCACTTCATCGATCAAGATGCCCAAACCGATGCGCGGTGCAATCTTGAAGACGCTGGCGACATTGTACGAAACGGAGACTTCAGCGGTCAGTTGGCCACCCCACACGGTGCCCGGATCGTAAAAGTCATTTTGCTCCACCACCGACCACACAGGCCCTAGCCGCAACTTGCCCCAAACACCGACCCTGAACAGGTCGATCCCGCGCGCAATGGTCAGGTGCGGGTAAAAGAACTGAATCGTCAGCGCCTGATCCACGCTGTCGTCGTTGGTCACGCGCACCTCAGCCAGGTGCATGGGCTCCCAGCTCATCCCCAGCCCGTAGCGAGAGTACGGGCCAAAGCCATAAGAGCCGATGAAATCGCCGTGAAAGTACCCCACCTCGCCGATGATGCGCTGCCCGCGTGCGACCAGAGAAATGCGATCGCTGAGCAGGAGATCATAACCAGCCTCTGTGTAAACGCCGCTGCCTGTCGTGGTCGCCAAGAGCACGAGCGTGCCTAGGGCACTCATAGACGCTCTCCGGTGCGCGTCGGGGCAAAGTAAGAAAACAAGTCGGTTTCGCGCACATCGAAGCGATAGCGCTCCACCCGCTCCTGAGCGTGCCAACCGACCACAGTCAGCACATCATTTTCGATTTCAAGCGCCCAAATCAGTCGCGCAAAGCGACCAGTAGCGCCGCTGTTGCAGTAGGCGAGCCCCCCTTCGCCAAAGTCAAAATTGCGCACTTCGTGCGAATGTCCCAGCGCCAGGCGCACGTTCAGCCCCCACTCCTGCATGCCTCGCACCAAGTCCCATTCATCCAAGTGTCGGCACTTGAAGAATTGCCGACCAGTCATCGCACTCTCAATCATGCTGGCCGGGCGGGCAAAACCTGAGCGCACGCTCGCTCCCCAATTGGGAGCGCCGTACTCCCAGGCAATTGGATGCCCGAACAGCGCTTCCCAGGCGGCCGCCCATTGATCATTGCCTTTCTCCTCACTCGCAGTGAGCGCGTTCATGAAGCTGGCCACGGCCCCTGTGGGCGGTGCGTGGGTGGACAGCCGGTTGGGAAACCCCACGCTCACCATCTGCTTGGCCTCACGGGGCGACCAATAGCGATCTGGTCCCTGGTAGAACACGCCCAGACATTCCGAGATCACTTCTCCACAAAACGGCGCCACCGCCGGGTTGGTCGCCACGTCGAACTGATGGCCATGCATGACGACGGTAGGGCGCTCAGCGCCGAGGACAAGAATGTCCCAGGGGACCAGATGATCATCCACCCCGTCAAACTCCTGAAGTTGGTAGTCATGATTCCCGGCCAAGCGCACCAGCTGCTTGGAGCGGTGAAGTTGTCGGATGGTGTCGTAGTAAGGTCGATTGAGCGGATCACGCAGGATGGAAAACAACTGGTTTCTGCGGTACTTTGCGCGCTTTTCTCGCATGACCGCTTCCAGGTGAAGCGGGTCCTGCCGAAAGGACCTGAGCAAGTTCAGCGGATTGGTCGTTCGATCGCCCAGGGCTTCGTAGACGTCGGCATAGGCTTTGACCGTCTGACTGGGTTCGGTCATGACGAGATCCTCTACGTCGCCGTTCTCAACGATCAGAAACCCTTTTTCTCCGTAGTGGTGAAGAAGTTTTACGTAAGGACCACGGTTGGCTCGCCACACGGCGCTCTGGCGATGAGCGGTAGGCAGGATGTGATGATCGGAGAAGATCACGACCTTCTGATCATTTCTGCGCGTAACCTGACGAAACCCGCGCTTGTCGACCAAGTGTCCGTGCAGCACCCGCTGCACGCCGCGCAACCCTTCGAAGATCACGTGATCGCGGCGCGGAAACGCCTTCAAATCCCGGAAGGTGTCCTGTACGCCAAACAACTCGTTGAAGTCGCGCTGGTCGTCGTTGAGCTTGTACTTCTTGGCCATCGTGCGCGCCATGTCGCGCGAGATGTAGTAAGCAAGGCCCGCTGCGGGGGCCTCGTTCACGAGCGTCCCGCAACTGGCAGCGATGAGGGAAGCCAGTAGGGTTCTTCTATCCACTCGTACTCCTTGGATCGGCGTATCAGACGTTGAAATGTTCGACTCGAGAGCGTCCAAGCGGAATCACTGGCTGCAGGGTGATTTCGCTCGTGCACCATGCGGTGGGACGTGGCTCGTCGCACCGCGCGACGCCGCGATCACTTCGCTGTCACGTCGCGCAAACCGGAGACGCGTCTGGTCGGCGCAGCTCGCTTGTGAAGCGCAGCGCTTCGCGCTCCACAGCGCGGCGCTACGCGCTACGGCGATGTCTCTGACCAGACGCGCAACTACAACCCACAGGACAACATGGCGCAATCGCAGCGTCGCGTGCCGTGGATGGTAGGGAGCGGGAGCAGAGGTTCATCGTCACTGGGTAATTGTTAAGCACGGACTGTGCCAGCACCGAGCCGTGTGAATTAAGCGTGATGAACGTGAAATGTTGCCCAAGCCCGTGTCCCTCCCCGGAAACCCATCACGGTCCGCCGTGGCTCGGAACGGCCCCAGACGGAGACTGTCCGGCTCATGGTGTGGCAATCCGGACCTCGGACCAGGAATCACGGGGTGCGAATCTTGTTGACGGCGCCCGCCGTGTGAGTTTCAAAGGTAAAATGGGGTGCTCGAATCAACAGGCGCCAATGCTCGTGGGCCACTCGCTCAGGGTCCTTGCACTCCCTCCCCTAGGGAAAGGAAAGAAGATGACCAATGGACACATCGCACCCAAACGGACGCCCGGTTACATTGCACTGGTCCTTTTGACCGCGCTTGTCGTGTCGGGCTGTGCTTCCGGCTTCCGGCAAGCTGTCACCCAATGGGCCCGCGGGCCCAGCTATTCGGCACCAGCCAAAGCCTTCGCCAGTGATGCCGAGCTGGACGAAACGAGCAAGCGCATCGAACTGATGGGCTATGCTGGCCTCGCCTGCACCGTCGACGAGAACGAGCGCAAGAGCAACCCAGAGACGGCCTCGGCTGCGTGCAAATGCGCCAAACCAAGCAACGAAGCCGCCGCGCTCGCCGACTGCGTCGCCTGGGCGCAGGGTTTGTAAGGAGGACACGCCATGAATCCCGATGAAATCCAAAGAGAGCTTCTGAAGGAGTTCCTCGATCTCGGCGAGACCTTGAAAGCTGAACTCTGGAACGCGCAGAACAAGCAGTTCCTTGAATTCATCGCCCGCGACATCGCTGGTCTCTCAGTCAAAATCCAGTCAACGACCGATCCCACCAAACGTGCCCGGTATCAACGCTCCATCGACGTCTTGACCAACCATGTAGCAGTGATGGCCTTCTCACGCCTCAATGTGGTGCAGAAGGAAAGCACCGACACGCTATTTCGAATCCTCGAGAAGGTCGCCACCTTTCTGGTCAAAGCCGTGCTCGGTAAATTTGGAGTGCCGTTGCCGGCTTGATCTGGCTCGCCCCGTTTTTGGCCGGGCCCCTCAGTTGAACGTACTCGCCCAGCATCCAGACCAGTATGCGCACAAACGAACACGACGCCGTGATCCCATGGATCCCGACGTCGTGCTCGGCCGCGCAAGGGCACTCAACTACCGAGCGCGCTTGTCTCCTGCCTCATGGACAATAGTCCGGCGCTTCATCAGGCAGCGCGTCACTCGTGACGTTGACGGAGGAAGAACTGGCCGCGTTGGCTTCAAGGTAGTCGTAGAATTGCTCCATGTCGCCCGGCGTGGCCGTGATGTCTTCGTCAAACGTGTAGAGCGTGTACGTGTAGTTGGCCGCGGTTCTCGTCGTAGAGCCGTTGCAGGTCGAGAGGAACGAGGGGCACGGCGTGTAGTACTGAGGCGGGTCGTCGAGCGGTGTGCTGCTGACCTGGGACCCACCACCCAACTTGGCGGGTGTGGTTCCATCCCCGACGTCTGTTGCGATGCTGGTCACGGTGGAGGGGATGTCCCAAGCGATCCACAACGTAACATCTCTCGTCGCACTGCGCAGAACCAGGGCATAGGACTCTGTGGCGGTCGATGGGTTGGTCCAACTGAATGCTGGAGAAACCCCTTCGTCCGCGGCTTTGCCTTCGCACGTGTTGGCATCGGGGATCTCCCCGCCTTCGGTGAACCCCGCGATGGTCAGGGCCAAGGTCTCGGGGCATGCGGGCGCCTCAGACGGTTCATCCGGGGCCGCGTCGGACGTTACTTCCAGCGCTGTCCTTCCCAAGGGCGACGCGCTGGCAAAGAACTCGTCCAGCTGGTGCACGTAGTTGGGGTAGTTGGTCGCATCCGGCGCGGGCACGTCCAGCTCCCCTTGGTACGCGTACAGGATGAACTGATACGTGTCGTTCGAGCGTTCAGCACCGATGTCGCACGCCACTTGCCATGACGGGCACGGACCAAAGAACGCGTCGTGGTCAACAGGCGGGCCAGCGCGGAATTGACGCCCTCCGCTCAGTGCCGGGGGCTCTTCCTCACCACTCATGCTGGCGGGGATGCCGGTGACGCTGACCGGGATGTTCCAGGCCGCCCAGTGATACCCAAATTGGGGGAGACCTGCGCCCACCAACGTCGTGTCGGCAAACACAAGCGCGTAGTGGGTCGTCCCTTCCGGCGCGCCCGTCCAGTCGAGTTCAGGTGACACGCCCTCTCCGAACGTTTCCCCTTCACAAGTGTTCTCGTCCGGCAACGCATCGCCGTAATCGAAGTCCGGAGACGTGATGGCAAACGCCGGGCAAGCGGGACCTGTGGGCGGCGTGGGCTTCACACCTGGAGCCGCGTCCGAGGTCGTCACGATCCCGGTGCGTCCGAGGGGAGAGGCGCTCGCAAAGAACTCGTCGAGTTGCTGGACGTAGTTGTCGTAGTTGGCGTCGTCAAAATCTGGGACGTTGAGCTTCTCGTCGTAGGCGTACAGGATGAATGCGTAACTGTCGTTGGAACGGGCCGTCCCGTTCTCACAAGCGACCTGCCACGAGGGGCACGGACCAAAGAACCCTTGATGCTGTACATCGGGCCCTGCGCGGAACTGCACGCCACCCTCGAGTTCGTCGGGGGTGTCATCATCGCTCATCGCCGCGGGGATGCCCGTGACGCTAACCGGGATGTTCCATGCTGCCCAATGGTAGCCAAACTGCGGCAGCTGGGCATCGACGAGCGTCGTGTCCATGAACACCAAGGCGTAGTGCGTGGTGTTCTCTGGAGGAGATGACCAGTTGAGTTCGGGGGAGATGCCGTCGCCGAATTCTTCTCCTTCGCAGGTGTTCTCGTCGGGCAATGGCTCGCCATAGTCGAAATCGGGCGAGGTGACGGAGAACGTCGGGCACGCGGGCGTTGTGGGCTTGACGCCGGGAGCCGCGTCCGATGCTGTGGTGAGTTCTGTCGAGTCGACGGCGTTGTCGACAAAAAACTCATTCAGCTGGTGCGCGTAGTTGTCGTAATTTGCATCGTCAAACTCGGGCACGTCGAGACCCTTGTCGAAGGTGTAGAGGATGACGGCGTATTCGTCGTGGGAACGCGGGGTGGCGTTTTCACACGCGTATTGCCACGAGGGGCACGGCCCAAAGAATGCGTCGTGGTCCACGGGCGGGCCCGCGCGAAACTGTTGTCCGTCCGTCTCCTCCCACTCTGCGGGAAACTCATCGCCAGTAAAATTCTTGGGCAAGCCGCTGACATCCTCAGGGATGTTCCAAGCCGCCCAGTGGTAGCCAAAGCGGGGGAGCCCAGCTGAGACCAAGGTCGTGTCTACGAACACGAGCGCATAGGTTTCTGTGCCCTCGGGCGCGCCGCTCCAGCTGAGCGTGGGTGAAATCCCATCCCCAAACTCTTTGCCTTCGCAGGTGAATTCATCCGGCAACTCCTGCCCGTCTTGGAAGTCAGCAGAAGTGAGGGTGAGTTGCGAACCCTCGATGACGCCGCCCTCTCCACCTTGCGGACCGCTCCCACCGGCATCACCGCCAGTGCCACCACTGCTGGAATCGAGACCGCCGGACCCACTGGCCTGTCCGCCACTGCCGACTTGCCCTTCTCCTCCTGAACTCGCCGCTTGTCCGCCAGTGCCGGGGGTGTCGTTATCGTGGTCTTTGCCGCCGCACGCGAACGCGATGGCCGCTGCGCCCACCACGGGTGCAATGAATCTGAATTTCATGAGTCTCCTCCTCCGCCCGCCGCGGGCGCATTGGTCGTGCCAAGCAGGGCGTCTGGAGCCAGAAATGGGGCAAGATATAGACACCGCCGCATAACTTTTCTCTCATGCTCGCAAAACCGTTCTTCCCAGAACAGAATCGAGAACGCATCACGGCCACAAATGCGAGATACAGCGTGGGTGTTCAGCTCATCGGTTGCGCGAAAGTGAACGCGCATGGTCACCGATGAGTTCGAGCGTCGAGTGGTCGCTGTCGAACACGGAGTACCAACCTTGGGGCTCATGGGGAGGATCGCCTAAATACTCGCTCTCTCCAGGTCTGAGACGGTGATCGCTGTGCCGAGCGCGCCCTTCCCCACCCCAGGCCCAAAAGTTAGAGCCAGAGAGCGGCCCGCCCGAGTGCACGTCGTCACTGATCGCTCGATAGACAACGCCATAGAAGCGATCCCGAAACGCGGTGCTCGCTGCTGGATCGAATTGCCCCGCGTCGCGCGGAAATCCAAATTCCTCGATCACGAGCGGACGCCCCAGACGCTGGGCAAAATCGCGGTGCACGGCGAGATACTCGAGTGTCTTTTCTTCCGCGTGGGCGAAGCTGCCGCTGAGATCGTGCGGAGTGACCCACCCCCAATTTTGCGGCCAAATGTGCGCGGTCAGGTAGTCGATGTCGGGCACGTCGTGAGCGCGCAAGTAGTCCTGTGCGCGTCCGATGGAACCGACGAGACCTTCGCTGCCAGTGGAGACCAGGTGTTGCGGGTCAAGTGCCTTGATGAGCTGCGCCGTCTCCTTGATCCAGCGCAGGTACGGCCCGGCGGACTTATCCACGACAAGGTCTGAAGCGCCTGGCCGCGGCTCGTTGCACAGCTGCCAGGCAAAGATCGTCGGGTCGTCTTTGTATGGCTGACCAGTGATGGAATTGGTGCGCTCGACCAGTCTGCGCACCGTTTCCTGGTAGAGCTGCACTGCCGCTTCCGCGTCGTAAAACTGCGCTGCAAAGTCAGCAAACGCCCGCCACGGATCGGCCGAGTCATCCATGTCGAGGTAGTGTCCGCCGTTGGTCCAGGACAAGTAGGTCATCATTCCGCCGGACCACTCCCAAAAATTGGTGAGGTAAAGCACCGCCCGTAGCCCACGCGCCGAAAGCTCGCTCAACACGAAGTCGAGCCCTTGCAGCAGCTCGTCGTCCCAGCGGCGCTCGGCATCGTGAAACGCCGGTCGCACAGCGCTCTTGAGCGGAGAGTCTTCACTCGCACTCAGGATGCGCACGTTGGACACGCCCAGGTCCATCAACCGATCCAGCTCCCGCTTGAGCCGCTCGCGGTTACCCCACTGTCCTTTTGAACCCAAATACGCAGCGCACCACAGATTGGCCCCGACGAAGTGATGAGGCCTGCCGTGGAGCGAGAAGCGGCCATTTTGCACCGAAACGAATTTCTCAGAAGCTGCAGGGGACCAATGAGCCATGGCGAGCTGCCTACTCTTGCTGACTGGGAGCTTCATCCGCCGCAGCGACCTGCGGTTTCTTGCCAAAGCGCTTTTCGTATTCGCCCACGGCCTCAGCCAGCTTGTTCCTCACCACAACGACGTCGTCGTCGCTCTTGATGACGGAGGGCGCTTGGGCCGAGGCCACACCGAGGAGCCCACCTTGCAGCGCTGGACTCCCCGCGACACCAGGCACACTGTCCAATTTGTCTTGGTCCGTCTTGACCTCGAGGTCCCCGAGGTAAGCGCTCTTGTCGGCCACAGGGACATCGAAGTACAGCTCGTCCGCGTGGTAGAATAGTCCAAACATGATCGCGCAGCGCACCAAGCGAATGGAGGTGCGCCCCTGCGGAAGAGCAGCAAACACCCAGCCATCCTTTTCCAAATTGTAGGTGCCGGTCAGCTTGTCTTTCTCGTCTTCGAACTCGAGATAGCAGGAGCCCGTGACGTCTGAATCGCCCCGGAACACGTGAACGCGACCGAAGACGACGCCTTGACCCTCCGCCACGCGGTCGGGGTGAGTGAGCATCGTCGGGTTGGCCCCGCAGCTCGAAAGGACAGGCGACGCGAAGAGCAGAGCGAGTACAAACCCACGGCGTACAATTGCTGAGGAGATCATGAGCGGGCTTCTAACTTGCCCGTGCTCCATCTGTCCAGAGCCCAGCCTTTTGGCGCGGTGGGACCAATGTGCAGCGCCGGAACTACTTGCGTTTGCGAAACTGATACATGCCAGAAAACTGAATGCCGACGCTGTGGCTCGCAAACCGGGTCTCGCCTTCGGCTAGGGTGAGACCCTGGCGCGTGTAACGAACGCCAAAAGACCAACCTTTGTAAATGAAATCCAATTGGCCAAGCCCGCCCAGCGCAGGCTTGAACTGGACATCCAGGCCGTCCAGCGCGCCCGAGCCTTTCATCGACGCGCCCAGCAGCAATTGGGCGCCACCGCCGATACGAAAGAACCAGTCGTCGTTTCGGTAGAAGGCCAAGCCCTCAATCGGAAAACGCATGAACTCAAGGTTGGCGTTTTCTGTCTGTTGCATCGTAGAGAATTTGATGCCCCCGTTGATGAGGAGCTCCAAATTGTGCGGTTGCTGATCGAAGAAGATCGCACCTCCCGAGAGATAGCCGATCACCCCCTGTCCTCCAGTGATGTTCTGCTCTGAGCCGTCGGCGAATCCCAAGACGAGCATGTCGTCGCCGCCAACATTGAAATCGAGCACAATCCCGCCACCGACTTCAGGGGTGATGTCCGCTTGAGCAACGGAGGAGAACCCGAAAACAATGAGCAACAGGGACACCCACAACAAATTCCGAGAAGTGATGTTCATCATCTCGCATTAGATCATCCAAGAACCAGGATCGCATCAACTTTGTCGACTCCCACGCCATCCCGACAGGCGTGGCTCCACCCCGTCGGTCGCGCTGATGGACCGCTAACAGGTCGCGTGGGCCCACCCCGCGGAGCGCGCAACGGAATAGGCACGGCACAATTTTGCATGAGGAGAAAAACGAACCCCCCAAAGAGGAAAAGTGCACCAAAAATGCGAACAATGTTTGGGGGGGGGACAGACTTGCCCCCTGCTATAGAACATGGAGTTGTTTCCGCGTGTCACGCCCTGCGTAGGCGCACCCCAATTTTCAGGAGACCTTCATGTCCGCTCTTCCCCGTAACTTGCGTATTTTCTCCGCTTTGGCCCTCCCGGCCCTAGCCCTCGTCAACTTCTCCGCCTGCTCGTCCGTCGAGGGAGACGGCTGGATCGGCTCTGGTGGAAGTACCCAGGGGACAGGTGGTGGAACCCTGGGCACCGGCGGTGGTGGCAACGGGGTCGGTACGGGTGGCACGGCCGTAGGGACAGGTGGTGGTCCCTTGACCGGCGCTGGCGGGTCACTCACGGCAAGCGGTGGCGGCCCAAGCGTTGGAACGGGCGGAGCCAATACGGGCACGGGTGGCGGCGGCGGTGGCGGCAACGTCGAGTGTGTTTTGCCAGATCTGCCTGACGCCGGCAGTCTGCCCGACTTGGGCATGAAACTACCCGACCCATTCACCTTCTACGACGGAACACCCGTCACCACCAAAGCGCAGTGGGAGTGCCGGCGTAAAGAAATCCTGGCGATGGCTGCCAAGTACCTGTACGGCCCCGTGCCCGGCGACTGTGATGAGGTGTCCGGAACGGTCAGCGGAGGCACCGTGAACATCACCTGTAAGGTGGGGACTAAGTCGGAGAATTTCTCGGCCAGCATCAGTGGCTCCGGCACTGCGATCAACGTCAACCTTTCGTCGGGTATTCTTCCCCAAGGCAAGACCCTCAGTTTGGGATCGGGCAACGACGCTAAACTCCGCACTCTGTATGGCATCTCGGAGGTCAACCCCAACATCGCCAACGGTTGGATGATCAACCGCGTCATCGACGTGCTCAAGCTGAACCCCGACAGCGGACATGACCCGAGCAAGATCGCCGTCTCAGGCTGCTCGGGCTGCGGAAAGGGTGCGTTCCTGGCAGGCGTGTTCAGCAATGCTCCCTTGGTCGTGATCGTGGAGTCGGGTGGTGGCGGCGGCACCAGCTGGCGCATGACCGAATGGTTCAGGCACGGCGCCGGTAACTCGCGCTGGGATTGCAGCGATCTCCCCCAAGGGATCGACAACCTCGAAAACAACGGCATCTGCGGCCCCTGGGTCACCGCCGCTGCGCAATCGTTCCGCAACGCTCCGGCGACGGTCAACCGCATGCCGTTCGACCAGCACATGCTGCTGGCGACAATCGCTCCCCGCTACCTGGTGCACTTCACCAATGCGAACGGTCCGAACTCATGGTGCCACTTGGCAGGTACCAGCGAAGCGCTGGCTTCTTGGGCAGCACACTCGGTCTACAATGCCCTCGGCGTTCCAGAGAATCATTCGTTTGAAGTGTACAGCGGCCAACATTGCTCGGTCGGTGACACCGGCATCGCCCGCGACATGTTCGATCGCGCGATCAGCGGCAACATGAGCGCAGCGACCGGCAAGATCAACATTCAAGATGGCCGCGTTCAGGTCCCCGTCAGCGAATGGAAAGGCCTCTTCATCGACTGGGATATGGACACCGTCCTGCAGTGATGTCTAAAGCGAGGGGTACCCCCCACGCTGCCTCGACAAAACATGGAAAGCCGACTCAGCGAGTCGGCTTTCTTCATTTCGTAAATCAATCCCAGACGGGAGATGACGTTTACTTGCCTTGGGCTTCGAGCATCTTGGCCGCGTAGCGCTTGCCCATCTCGATGACTGAATCCGTGCTCCAATGGATCCCATCACCGCGGTCGCCTAGGACCGTGCCATTTTCCATCGGGCCAGCGGAGACGTAGTGACCATTTTCGACGACGTCGGGGATCTGTCGAACCAGCGGATTGTGGGAATTAGCGCTCCCACCCGTATATGGCAGCTCACCAGCGATGAAGGGTACGTCGGCGGCATTGAGGCCAAGTTCGGTGCGCAGAGCCGTCGCGTACTCGTTGACCTTGCCGGGCCAGCTGGTCTCGCCAGCATCGTTCTCACCCTGGTGGAAGATGATCCCCTTGATTTCACCTGTGGCCTGGGCCTTCTTGGCCAAGTCCACGACCCAGGTGAAGGGCGTCACCTGTCCGTTGATCTTCGGAGCACCGTTGATGGTGTTGTTGGCCCAAGAGGGGAGGCAATTGCTGGTGCAGCTGGGCAGATGTTGATCGATGTTGGTGTCGCCGTGCGCCGCGCCCACGATGCCGATCGTGACGTTGGGGCCGCTGGCCTCAGCCATGGCCACCGCAAAGCTGTCGGCCGGTCCCAGGCCGATCGCAACCTCGGGTCCGCCGCCAGGAAGGGGTCGAGTTCCCTCCTTACACATGACGATGGGCACGAACATCTCCCTCCACTCTCCGTAGGGGTGAGGGTTGTTGTCGGAGCTGGGACAAGTTTCACTCTGCAGGATCTGCACCCGTTCATGGAACGGCGCCATTGCTGGCGCCTGCGGGACGTGCGCTGCACCCTGCATATTGGACTGACCAACTGCCAAATAGATATGAAACTCTGGTTCGCCACTCGCTCCTCCCGAAGCATCTGCGCCACCGGCAGCGGGCGCACCACCTGCGCCCACGCCGCCCCCAACACCTAAGGTCGCCCCCCCGGTGCCCAGCGCACCACCAGCTCCGAGCAGGCCACCAGCACCCAAGGCGCCACCTGTGCCGCTCGCTCCGCCGCTGGCGCTTGTTCCGCCGGCGCCGGCTCCTCCGGAGCCTGTCGCATCTGGTAGAGGATCGTTAGTACCACTGCAAGCAGCCAAGGTAATGAGAACGGACAACGGCAAGAGAAACGAGCGAGTTTGGTGAGTCACGACGGGGAACCTTCTGGTTCGAGGATATGGCATAGCCAGCGCAACGTTCCAGCCTTGAAGTCGTCACTTGACGCGATGAATGATGGACTCGGCGTCAAGATTTGATAGCGGAAGCTTAGAAATGAGAGACACCTTTACCCGAGGCAGAAGGGAGTGCCGTGGACAGAACGCGCGCCCTAGAACTTGAGCGCGCTTGCACCCTTGCCTAGCCAGAAAGCGCAGGGCTCATCCAGCGGCCAGCCGCCCCAATTCACCCACCGCGTGCAGGAGATCGCCGGCCTCTATCGGTTTGCTCAGGTGCTTCTGGTAGCCGGCTGCGGCGACGAGGCGAGCGTCATGGATGCCCGCATAGCCAGTCACGGCGATCGCGGGCAGCCGATCACTGTTGAAACCACGCGCGCGCACCTCTCGCATGAGGTCGAGACCGTCTTGAACAGGCAACCCGATGTCGCTCACGATCAGGTCAAATGCTTGGTGATCGAGCACCTCGAGGGCCTCAAATGCAGAGTGAGCAGTGACGACTGTGCAACCAGCCCGCTCCAGGAGATAGCGAGTGAGGTCGAGACTATCGTCCTCGTCATCGATCACGAGCACGCAGATGCCCGACAGCTCACCGAGCTGTCCCGGTTGAGACGGAAGGGTCGACAAATGCGCGGTGATAGGCAAGTCCAGAATGAAAACGGACCCCTGACCTTCGCCTTCACTCGTTGCGTGCAAATGGCCGCCGTGGGCCTCAGCCAATTGCCTGGCAATGGACAGCCCTAGCCCGAGGCCCGCTTGTCTGCGCCGCGTCGTACCCTCCTGATAGAAGAGTTCGAAGATCTTCTGCAGTGCTCTGGGCGACATTCCCATCCCAGAGTCGGCCACGCGCAGCTCAATCCGCGACCCCTTCTCTTCTAGGTAGACATTGATGTGCCCGCCCCTCCCCGTGAACTTGATGGCGTTCGAAAGCAGATTCATGATGATCTGTTGCACTCGCGTCGCATCCCCATAGATGGCAGCGCTCGGATGACCCGCAAAGCTGAGCGAAACGCCCGCTTGGGCAGCCAGGGGCGAGACCCCCGAGACCACCGCCTCCACCAGCGACGATAGCTCATGAACACCGGACTCCAGGTTGAGCTTTCCGGCGATGATCCGCGACATATCCAACAGGTCGCCGATGAGCTGCGCTTGCGTGCGTGAGTTGCGCTCGATGGTCTCGGCTGCGTGACGCGCCTCAGGCGTCAGCGACTCATCACGAGCCAAGATCTGTGACCAGCCCAAGATGGCATTGAGCGGAGCGCGAAGTTCATGGGAAAGCACCGCCAGGAATTGGTCTTTGGCCGCGCTGGCCTGTTCGGCAGCGAGGCGCGCCGCGTGATCGGCCTCGGCCGCTTCACGCTCACGGAGGTCAAACACCACTACACAGCAACACGGCCGGGAACCGCCAGCAAGTGAGCTCAGTGTGAGTTGCACGGAGAGTGGCTCGTCTCGTGAGAACAAGACACAGTGGCCCTTTGCCTGTCCCTGTCCACCGCTTTGTATCAGCGCATGAAGCGTCGATCGGTACGCAGGCAGCGTAAGCTCCGCGAGCGAGGTACCGACCAGCCTGTCGACGGAACGGCCGACAAGCTGTGCAAAGTAGGAGTTGGCGAAGAGGATTGTACCGTCCAAAGCAACCGTCAGCGCCCCTTCCTGCATCCGCTCCACGAAGGTTCTAAACGGCTGATCGAGACTTTCGAGGTGCAAGACTTGGGGACCGAGCGGTCCATCGACTACGACCGCGTCAACTGCACCGGAAGTGATCGCATCAAGCGTATCGCGAGCTTCCTGGGGACCGCGGGGGGGAGTTTCGTCGCGGCTCATGAAGGTCCTCTACGAGCGGGCGTGAGATCCAAAGCTACGAGCGCCCGATCAGCATCAGACAGGTCGCCGATGATCCGCTTCATTGGCTCAGGGATGCTGCGAATCAAGGTCGGTACCGCCAGGATCTGATCTGCCTTTGCGAGGTGAGGCAGCTTTGTCAGGTCAATCACCTCGATTTCATAGTCCCCTTTGATCCTCTCCTCGCACAGCCGGCGCAGGTTGCTGAGCGCGAGGCGCGATCGAGGCGAATCACCCGCGACGTAGAGCCGCAATCGCCAACCCTTTTCGTCTGGGATGGGCGTGCGCCGTCTATTCTGCCGAGAACCGCTTGGAACCGGCGTGCGACGCTCCGGCTTCTGCCGAGCGCTGGACGCGACTCGCCCGGCATTCTTCTTGGCGCCAGCCTTGCGCTGGGTCTCAGCGCGTGTCTCGGTCGACGCACGACTCGCCTTGGTCTTGTCATTCGACCCTGCGCGCGACGTCGAGGTGGCACGCTTCGATTTCCCATCCAGCTCGTTGGGTGACTTGCGAGCCGCCATCAGGCCGACCTCCGCTTTGCACCGGAGACCTTACGCGCAGGGCGTTTGGTATTGGCGAGCACTTTGAGTGCCTTCTTTTGTGCCGTGCTTGTGCTCCCCAGGTCTTCAGTATCTGGTTTTCGGTCTACTGAGACCCCACGCTCGCGGTCCATGAGTGAACGTCCCTTCTTGTCTTCTACGCTAAGGGCAGCGTCCGACCGAACGCTCGCCTCGAATTCGATGAGCTCGGCGCCAAACTCCGCTTGTAGTGTGGCGATCCTTCGTGAGAGCACTTCGCGCTTGGTTTCAATGAGGCGCTCTGCGCGCGACGCTTCGTCTCCTCGTTCCCGCATCTCACGTTGCTCCTTGGCCTCTTGCATCATGCGCGCCGTACCCGTGAGCACCCCAGCGCTCCCGATGTAGGGCTCGACGAGCACAATGCCCCGGCTGGTGATCCGGAACTCGCGAAGCTGGTGCGAATGACTCATGCCGCGCGACTTGAGCACGTAGAGCGTCCGCGTGCGTTCGCCGTTGTGTTCGTCGGCACGCACCATGATCCAGGTATCCACGAGCGAAGAAACCTGCACGTCCGTGGCTTCGATGGCGTCGCCGCCGCTCGTCAGGTTGGTGAGCACCACGGTAATGCCGCGGTTCTTGAAGAAATCGATCATCCGCACGAGCATCAAGTGCGCGTCGGCGGCCTCTGTCCCGCTGTTCATGGTGCTGATCGGGTCGATGACGATGTTGCGAGGTGAAAAGTCAGTGACCAGCTTGTGAAGGACCGCCAAGTGCCCTTCCAAGCCAAAGCTGGTCGGACGGTGCGCGACGACCAGCAATATGCCCTGGTCGACGAAGGGCTGAAGGTTGAGACCGATCGACTTCATGTTGCGAATGATCTGACCCTCCGACTCCTCATAAGATACGTAGATCGATCGTTCCCCGCGTGCGCACGCCGCCCCCACAAAATGCGCGACCAGACTGCTCTTTCCACAACCAGCCGTGCCAGTGATGAGCGCTGTACTGCCGCGATAGTAGCCAGCCCCGTGCAGCATCTCGTTGAGTCCAACGACGCCCGAATCCACTCGTTCACTCGACACCTGATGTTGAAGCTCTGCCGTGGTGATGGGCACGACGGTCAATCCGTGGTGGTCGATGAGAAAGGGGTACTCGTTGCTACCGTGAGTGGAACCGCGATACTTGACGATCCGCAGACGGCGCGTGGAAATCTGATCGCGCACGCGGTGATCCAATAGGACGACGCAGTCGGACACGTATTCCTCGAGGCCGTGTCGGGTCAGCGCACCTTCTCCGCGCTCAGCAGTGAGGATGGTGGTCACGCCGCGGTCCTTGAGCCAACTGAACAAGCGCCTGAGTTCCGAGCGAATGATCCCGTAGTTGGACAGTCCGCCGAAGACCGTCTCGAGTGTATCGATAACAAGGCGCTGAGCACCCACCGATTCGAGCGCGGCGGCCAGACGGATGAACAAGCCTTCGAGGTCGTATTCGCCATTCTCCTCGATTTCACTGCGCTCAACGCGAATGTGGTCGATGGCGAGCAGTTTGCGTTTTTCCAGATCGCGCAAGTCAAAGCCCAGCGACGCGACGTTCTTGGCAATGTCCTCTTCCGTCTCTTCAAACGCAACAAAGACGCCTGGCTCGCCGTCATCGAGCGCCCCACGCACAAGATACTGAATACCAAACAGGGTCTTGCCGCAGCCCGCCGCTCCGCAGAGCAGGGTCGTGCGCCCTTCCGGGATACCACCCCCGGTCACTTCATCGAAGCCAGCCACGCCGGTACGCACCTTGACGAGATGGGGAAGTGCCGTTGACCGCGGCACAGGATCAGAACGCGGACGACGAAGAGCTTTTTGTGAGGTCATGGGGCGAGGTGCACATATACCCCTTGTCCGGACCTGCGCGAGTGTGGCAAGTCGCCACAGGCACAGGTCAAACATCGCCTCGGCGCACGAGCAAGCTGCTGAAGCTCAGTGAGGCGAAACGCCACAGGGCAGTTAATCGTTCGGTTCGGTGTCGACGTCATCCGGCTTCAGGTCACCTTCATCCGATTTGATGACTGAGGCATTGTCCACGCCTTCGGTGGCCTCTTCGAGCGCTTCCTCTCGCCGCTCCTCCGCCACTTGTTCGGACTCTTTCATCTTCAGACACCTGGCACGTGCCTTGCTGCCCAACGAAAAGAGTCCACTCGACAAGGATTGACGAGTGGACTCCGCTTCGGCGCTCAGCTTCAGTGTTTGGCGACCATCGGCGCACGACCTTTTTCGGCACGCGCCGCGCCGATTGCGGTCTCTACCTTTTTCACCTCTTCTGGCGGAGGCAGCTCAGCCGGTAGACCTAGAGAATCGATCCAAAGCTCACGCGTCCAACCTTTGGTGTGATAGAGATGGTGGTCCTCTTCGTGCTCCACTTCATCGTACGCGCGCTGGAGCGCATCGGTCCAAGGTCCCTTGCCGTGCTGCGCGACGTGACCAATGAGCTCCCAATTCAAATGGTCCTTGGTCTCGGCCAATACGACGCATTCGCCAGC
>Ga0315912_10001384_pt1 | contig 30229 bp, 29 predicted proteins | sample VfabasoilMG_FD_204469 | JGI IMG/M metagenome (GOLD analysis project Ga0315912, IMG submission 204469) | Garden soil microbial communities collected in Santa Monica, California, United States - V. faba soil | ecosystem: Environmental > Terrestrial > Soil > Garden | place: USA: California...
AGAGACGATTCGGACGGCGGACTATCTCGTTGATCTGGGACCCGGCGCCGGTGAACACGGTGGTCACGTGATGTTCCAGGGGTTGCCGCAACAGTTGATCGCCGCGCCGGGTGAATCGCTCACCGGCCAGTATCTGGCCGGAACCCGCCGCATCGAACTCCCCGCGAGCCGGCGAGCGTCGAATCGGGGCGAGTTGGTCGTGCGAGGCGCCCGCGCCAACAACCTTCGCAACATTGACGTCGCGTTTCCGCTCGGCACGTTCATTGCGGTCACCGGCGTGAGCGGTTCGGGCAAATCCACGCTGGTGAACGAGATTCTCTACCGGTCGCTCGCGAAGCTCCTGTACCGGGCCGGCGACGAGCCAGGCGCGCATTCGGCGATCGAGGGCATGGAGCTCGTCGACAAGGTGATCCAGATCGATCAGTCGCCGATCGGCCGTACGCCACGGTCGAACCCCGCGACCTACACGGGTCTCTTCACGTTCATCCGCGAACTGTTCGCGATGCTGCCCGAAGCGAAGGCCCGCGGCTACAAGGCCGGCCGGTTCTCGTTCAACGTGAAAGGCGGCCGCTGCGAAACCTGCCAGGGCGACGGCGTTATCGCGATCGAGATGCACTTTCTGCCCAACGTCTACGTGACGTGCGAAGAGTGCAAAGGGCGCCGCTATAACCGTGAAACGATTGAAGTGAAATATCGCGGCAAGTCCATCGCCGAGATGCTCGATCTGACGGTGGACCAGGCGCTTGAGCTGGTCGAGAATTTTCCGCCGATTGCGCTTCGCCTGCGGACGCTGCGCGAAGTTGGCCTGGGCTACATCAAGCTGGGGCAGTCGGCGACGACGCTCTCGGGCGGCGAGGCGCAACGCGTGAAGCTTTCGCGCGAACTGGCCCGGCGCGGCACCGGACGCACGCTCTACATTCTCGATGAGCCGACGACGGGCCTGCACTTCGAGGACGTTCGGCGACTTCTCGAAGTGCTCGGCAAGCTCGTCGATCAGGGCAATACCATCGTTGTGATTGAACACAACCTGGACGTGATCAAGTGCGCAGACTGGGTCATCGACATGGGTCCGGAGGGTGGAGCGGGAGGCGGGAAGGTGGTCGCCTCTGGCACGCCGGAGGATGTCGCGGCCGCACGGCTGTCTCCCACCGGCGAATTTCTGGCTGGCATGCTGGCGTCCGGCGGACCTCGGCGCGGACTGGCAGCTTCATGACGCGTGTGGGCCGAGTGACACGGACGATCCAGCCAAACTGTGGCTGTTTTGACACGATTTCGGGGAAAACGGTGGCGGGTCAGATCGCTTATAATTCATTTAAGTCATTGTTCTTAAATGACTTATTGCTGACGTCTACTTCCAGCGAATATCTGGCAGCCACATTGCTATAGAGCAGGCCGGCACGAACGCATGTTGCTCCAACGTACCATCCGCCGAACGGTCAGCTGTGCTGGGATCGGACTCCATTCCGGCCAGAAAGTGACGATCTCTCTGGCGCCGGCTCCAGCCGACCATGGGATTCGGTTCCGCCGGATGGACTTGGGAGGTATCGAAATCCCCGCCCACGTGTCGAACCTTGGCGACCGTCTGCAGCTCCAGACCACATTGGTAAACGGACCGGCGTCGGTCGAGACGGTCGAGCACCTGCTGTCGGCGTTGCGCGGCCTCGGCATCGACAACGTCCGGATCGACTTGAGCCAGTGCGAAGTGCCGATCATGGACGGCAGCGCCGCGCCGTGGGTCTATCTGATTCAGGACGCGGGCGTGAAGGTCCAGACCGCCCCGCGCAAGACGCTCCAGGTGCTGCGCCAGATTCAGCACCAGCACGGCGACAAGCGCATCGCGCTCTATCCGTTCGACGGTTTCAAGGTCAGCTATACGATCACGTTCGATCATCCGATGCTGCGCCATCAGCAGAAGACAATGGAACTGGATGAGCAGTCGTTCGTGGATCACGTGGCGCCGGCACGGACGTTCGGGTTTCTCAAGGACGTGGAAATGCTGCGTCAGCGCGGTCTGGCGCTCGGCGGTTCACTCGAGAACGCTGTCGTGGTGGGCGAGACCGGCGTGTTGAACCCGCTCCGCTTCGAAGACGAGTTCGTCCGCCACAAGATTCTCGATGTCATCGGTGACCTGGCGCTGGTGGGTCATTCCATCCAGGGCCATCTGGTGGTCCATCGCGGTGGACATGCGCTGCATACTGCGTTCGCCGAAGAAATTCTCCGTCAGACCGATGCGTGGCAACTCGTCGAGTCGGCGTCCGAAGTCGTGCCCAGTCGCGCGGCTGCCCGCGCCCACGCCCGCCAGCTCGCCAGCTAGTCCGTCGCGTTCGTTTTCGCTCCCCCCCAATAATCCCTGGACCGTTCGTCGACAAAACGCACTAAGCTTGCTGACGGTCTTCCATATCGGCAGGGTTAACCATGACTCAGTCTGGAACTGGAAAGTACGAGCGCTTGCTTGAGCGATGCCGCGGGATTGCACCTGTGCCCACGGCGGTCGCTTATCCGTGCGATGAGTCCTCGCTCTCCGGAGCGATCGACGCCGCGTCGAAAGGGCTCATTATTCCCATCCTGGTCGGCCCTGCGGCGACGATGACTGAGGTCGCCAAGGCGAAGGGCATCGACATCAACGGCGTGCAAATCGTGGACGTGGCCAGCCCCAAAGCCTCGGCCGCCAAGGCGGTGGAACTGGTCCGGTTGGGTCAGGCCGAGCTCGTGATGAAGGGAAGTCTGCATTCGGATGAAGTGCTGGGCGCCGTCATCGCCAAGGAGACGGGACTGCGCACGGGCCGGCGCCTCAGCCATGTGTTCCTGATGGACGTGCCGACGTACCATAAGGTGCTGATTGTCACGGACGCCGCGATCAACATCGCCCCGACGCTCGAAGACAAAGTGGACATCTGCCAGAACGCCATCGATCTCGCGAAGACCTTCGGCATCGAACGGCCCAAGGTCGCGATTCTGGCTGCCGTGGAGACCGTGAACTCGAAGATGCCCGCGACGCTGGATGCCGCCGCGCTCTGCAAAATGGCGGATCGCGGACAGATCAAGGGTGGCCTCCTCGATGGACCGCTCGCGTTCGACAACGCCATCAGTCGTGATGCGGCCAAGACGAAGGGCATCACGTCAGAAGTGGCGGGCGATCCGGACATCCTGCTCGCGCCTGATCTCGAGGCCGGCAATATGATGGCGAAAATGCTCAGTTTTCTCGCCAACGCCGATAGCGCCGGCCTGGTGCTGGGCGCCCGCGTGCCCGTGATTCTCACCAGCCGCGCCGACAGCGTGCGCTCGCGCATCGCGAGCTGCGCCGTCGCGGTCATGGCCGCACACGCACGCCGGCAACCGCCGCGCTGATCGACGCGAGGGGCCATGGACGACTACGCACTCGTCTTCAACGCCGGTTCGTCGAGCCTGAAGTTCTGCGTGTACCGACGTCCCGACCAGGAGGGCTGGCGCCTCGAGGCGCGCGGCCAGATTGACGGCATCGGGTCGTCGCCCAGCCTGACGGCCAAGGATGACGCCGGTACAAAGCTGGCGGATGAAAAGCTGGACGCGTCGGTCCGCGATGGGCGCGCGGCGTTCGATGTGCTCACCAAGTGGCTTCGCGGGCGGTACGCCGGCGCCAGAGTTCTTGGCGTCGGTCACCGGGTCGTCCATGGCGGTGCGCACTACGCCGGTCCCTGCATCGTCACACCCGAAGTCCTGAAGAATCTTCATGCCCTGTCGCCGTTGGCGCCGCTCCATCAGCCGCACAACCTGGCGGCGATCGAAGCCGTGCGCGACAAGATGCCCGACGTGCCGCAGGTGGCGTGTTTCGACACCAGCTTTCATCGGGGTCAAGCGGCGGTGGCAGAACTGGTGCCGCTGCCGAAGGAAATTCGAGACGCCGGCGTACAGCGCTACGGCTTTCACGGCCTGTCTTACGAGTACATCGCATCGGCGTTGCCGGCCATCGCGCCAGATGTCGCGAATGGGCGCGTCATCGTGGCGCATCTCGGCAGCGGCGCGAGCCTCTGCGCGCTGAAGGGCGGCAAGAGCGTGGACAGCACGCTGGGATTTACCGCGCTCGACGGACTCTGCATGGGAACGCGGCCGGGGTCGGTTGACCCGGGCGTGATTCTTCACCTGTTCCAGACGATGGGTAAATCAGCCAAGGATGTGGAGACGCTGCTCTACAAGAAGTCCGGACTCCTCGGCATTTCTGGGATCAGCAATGACATGCGCGATCTTGTCGACAATCCGGATCCTGCCGCGCGCCTGGCCGTGGACTATTTTGTATATCAGGTGGCCAAGCACATCGGATCGCTCGCGGCCGTGCTCGGCGGTGTGGACGCGATCGTGTTCACGGCGGGCATCGGCGAGCGATCGGTCGAGATCCGTCGGCGCATTGGCGAGGCGTCGGGCTGGCTTGGCGTGACCCTGGATTCGGCAGCCAACGCCAAGCACGGGCCGAAAATCTCCGCGCCAGGGAGCAAGGTTTCTGCCTGGGTCGTGCCGACCAACGAAGAACTGATGATCGCGAGGCACACCGGCGCGCTGCTTGGCATTTCCGGCCGTCGCGCGACAGCGACGACGGGTGACGACAGGTAACGACGGGTGACGACAGGTAACGACAGGTAACGGAGTCTGATATGTCCACTTCCGCACCCAAGCCCACCGATGCCGCCGCCGAATCCCCGTGGGAGGGGTTTCGTGGCGCGCTCTGGCAGCGTGAGATCAACGTCCGGGCCTTTATCCAGTTGAACTACACGCCCTATGAGGGCGACGCCTCATTCCTTGCGCCGGCGACCGCGCGCACGAAGAAGGTCTGGGAGACGCTGACCAAGCTGTTCGTCGAAGAGCGCAAGAAAGGCGTGCTCGATATTTCGCAAATCCCCAGTTCGATCACGGCGCACGGGCCGGGCTACATCGACAAGGACAACGAGATCATCGTCGGCCTCCAGACCGAGGCGCCGCTCAAGCGCGCGATCATGCCGAACGGCGGGCTTCGGATGGTGTTGGGCGCGCTGAAGGCGTACGGCCACAAGCCTGACGCCAATGTCGTGGAAGCGTTCACGAAATATCGCAAGACGCACAACGAGGGCGTGTTTGACGCCTATACCGAGGACATCCGGAAGTGCCGGAGTTCGCACGTGCTGACCGGCCTGCCGGACGCGTATGGGCGCGGCCGCATCATTGGCGATTACCGCCGCGTGACTTTGTACGGCGTGGACCGGCTGATCGCAAAAAAGCAGCAGGAAAAGACGATGCTCGATCCCGAGCCGTCGACCGAAGACATCATTCGCGATCGCGAAGAACTGTCCGAGCAGATCAGGGCCTTGCAGGAACTGAAGGTGATGGCGGCCAGCTATGGTTTCGACATCTCCGGTCCGGCGCGGACGGCGCGCGAGGCCGTGCAGTGGTTGTATTTCGGCTATCTCGCTGCGGTGAAAGAACAGAACGGCGCGGCGATGTCGCTCGGCCGGTGTTCGACGTTCCTCGACATTTACTTCGAACGGGACTTCAAGGCCGGCCGCCTGACCGAGGAACAGGCGCAGGAGATCTTCGATGACTTCGTCATTAAGCTCCGCATCGTGCGTTTCCTTCGGACTCCGGAGTACGACGACCTGTTCTCCGGCGATCCGACGTGGGTGACCGAATCGATCGGCGGGATGGGCGATGACGGCCGATCGCTCGTCACCAAGTCCAGCTTTCGCATGCTCCAGACGCTGTACACGCTGGGGCCGGCGCCCGAGCCCAATCTCACGATCTGGTATTCGGCGCGCATGCCGGAAGGATTCCGGAACTTTGCGGCCAAGGTGGCGATCGACACCAGTTCGCTGCAGTTCGAGAGCGACGAAATCATGCGGCGCACCTGGGGTGATGACGGCGCCGTCGCGTGCTGCGTGTCCCCGATGCTGGTGGGCAAGCAGATGCAGTTCTTCGGCGCCCGCGCCAACATGGCCAAGTGCCTTCTCTACGCCATCAACGGCGGTCGCGATGAAGTCAGCGGCAAGCAGATCGGGCCGGTGTCAGAGCCGGTGCTGGGCGACTACCTCGAGCTGGACGACGTGGCGGTGCGATTCGAATCGATGATGGAGTGGCTGGCGGGCGTGTACGTCAACGCCATGAACGTCATTCATTACATGCACGACAAATATGCCTACGAGCGCATCGAGATGGCGTTGCACGACTATGCGCCGGTGCGGACGATGGCATTCGGCATTGCGGGGCTGTCAGTCGTCGCCGACAGTCTGTCGGCCATCAAGTTCGCCAAGGTCAAGGTCATCCGGGACCAGACGGGGCTGGTGACGGACTATCAGACGGAAGGCGAATTCCCGTTCTTCGGCAACAACGACAACCGCGTGGATCAACTTGCCACGTGGGTGGTCAGCACCTTCATGAACAAGTTGCGGAAGCACCAGACGTACCGGAATGCCCTGCATACGCAGTCGATCCTGACGATCACGTCGAACGTGGTGTACGGACGGGCCACGGGCAACACGCCGGATGGCCGCCGGAAGGGCGAGCCGTTCGCGCCCGGTGCGAATCCAATGCACGGGCGAGACACGCACGGCATCATGGCGTCGGCGGCGTCAGTGGCCAAGATTCCGTATCGCGACGCGGCGGACGGCATCTCGCTGACGGCGTCTCTGGTGCCGACGGGCCTTGGCCGCGTGCCGGAAGACCAGATCACGAACCTCACCAGGATCCTGGATGCCTATTTCACCGCGACGGGCTTCCACATGAACGTCAACGTGCTCAATCGCGACACGCTGGTTGACGCGATGGATCATCCCGAGAAGTATCCGAGCCTGACGATTCGCGTGTCGGGCTACGCCGTGAACTTCATCCGGCTCACGCGTGAGCAGCAGATGGATGTCATCAACCGCACGTTCCACGGAGAGTAAGAGATGTCTGAGGCGCCATCGGTCGCCCTGGAAGCCAAGAGTCCGTACGAACTCCGGGTTCATCTCGGCGACGCCGTGCCGGAGCAGAGCGTGCGCGAAGCACTCGCGACCGGTGACATGGGCTTCCTCCACTCGTACACCACCGGATCGACGGTGGACGGGCCCGGCGTGCGCGTGGTCGCGTGGACGACCGGCTGCATGTGGAGGTGCCAGTACTGCCATAACCCGGACACCTGGACCCTGACCAACGGCATCCCGGTGGGGGTGACGAAAGCGGCGGAGGAACTCGGCAAGTACCGTCACAGTCTCAAGATGATGGCAGGCGGGTTCACGCTGAGCGGCGGCGAGCCGCTGATGCAGGATCGCTTTTCCGCCAAGCTGCTGGCGGCTGCCAAAGGGATGGGGATTCACACCACCATCGAGACCAACGGGTATCTGGGGACACGACTGTCGGACGCCGAGCTCGACACGATCGATCTCGTGATGCTCGGGCTCAAGACCTGGGATCCGGCTCGCCACAAAGTGCTGACCGGCGTGGATGTGGCGCCGACGCTGGCGTTTGCGCGCCGGCTCGCGGCGCGGCGCAAGCCGATGTGGATTCGGTTCGTGCTCGTGCCTGGTCTCACCGATGACATGGAGGACCTGGCGAAGTCCGCGGAGTTCGCGGCCGGTCTCGGCACCGTCGAGCGCGTGGAAGTCTTGCCGTTCCATCAGCTCGGCCGGTTCAAGTGGGAACGCCTTGGGCTCGATTACAAGCTCGCCAACGTCACCGCGCCTTCGACCGAACTCGTCGAACGCGCCTGCAACGTGTTTCGCAGCGCCGGACTCAAGGCATACTAGCCGCGCGTGCTGGACGCCCTTCGCCATCTGCTCGAACAATCGCCGATGCTCGCGCTGTTCGCGACGATCGGACTGGGCTACGCCATCGGCCGGATCACGGTCGCTGGTTTTTCCCTCGACATCGGTGCGGTGTTATTTGCAGGGCTTGCCCTCGGCGCAATCGCGCCGGCGTCAGCGCCGCCGGCGCTCGTCAGCTCGATTGGCCTCGTCATGTTCCTCTACGGCATCGGCATCCAGTACGGCCGCCAGTTCTTTGCCGGCCTTCGCGGCGCTGGCCTGAAATGGAACGCGCTCGGGGCCGTGGCCGTTCTGTGTTCGCTCGGCATCGCGCTGTCCGCCGGCAGCGCGTTCGGCGTCGTGCCCGCGCACACGCTGGGGATGTTTGCCGGCGCGCTGACGAGCACGCCGACACTGCAGGCCGCCATCGATGCCATTGGCGATCGGTCCCCGGCGATTGGGTACTCGGTCGCCTATCCGATCGGTGTCATCGGGCCGATCCTCTGCATCTTCGTGTTTTCCCGCCTGGTGCAGGCACGCCTGGCTCCGGCGCCGGCCCCGCCGGCCGGCGTGGAAGTGGCGCTGGCCAATGACGCGCCGGCCACGACGGTCGCCGCACTGGTCGCGGGTCTCCCGGCCGGTGTTCGATTGGCGGCCGTTCGGCAAGGACAGACGAACAAGCTGCCGGATCCGCAGATCGCCTTGAATGGCGGCGACGTGCTGCTGTTGTTCGGCCCGGCCGCCGCAATCGATCAGGCACGGCAGCAACTCGGGCACGCCGCACCAGGCCGGCTCGCGGCCGATCGCAGCGCGCTCGATGTCGCCAGGTTTTTCGTGTCGCGCGCCAACCTGACCGGCGTGCCGATCCGACGATTGACGTTTCCCGATGGCGTCGAGACGACCGTCGTCGAAGTGCGCCGCGCGGACACGGTGCTGGTGGCCGATCCCGATCTGGTGCTCGAATACGGCGATCGCGTGGCCGTGATCGCCGGGCGTGACCACATCCCGGCGCTGCGGAAGTACTTCGGCGATTCGATCAAGTCCACGACCGAAGTCTCGTACATCTCCGTGGGCCTGGGCATGTCGCTTGGCGTGTTGCTGGGGCTCATTCAGTTTCCGATTCCCGGCGTCGGCGGCGTGTCGATGGGCCTGGCCGGTGGCCCGTTGGTGGTCGCCCTCGTGCTTGGCAAGTTAGGACGCACGGGCCCGCTCGCATGGCACGTCCCGCTACCGGCGAACCTCACGCTTCGGACTTTTGGTCTGACGCTGTTCCTGGCGGCCGTCGGCCTCGGGTCCGGCGCGCCATTCGTCGAAACCGTCGCGAAACAGGGTCTCGTGTACCTGGCGATCGCGACCGCCATCATCCTCACGGCCATGCTGGTGGCGTTTGTGGCGGGGCAATATCTGCTCAAGATGGAGACCGACGATCTGCTGGGGGTGGCGTCCGGTGTCGCCGGCAATCCGGCGATTCTCGTCTACGCCAACAAAACCGTGGCCAGCGATCGCATCGACGCCGCGTTCGCGACCATTTTTCCGTCGCTGACGATTCTCAAGATTATCTGCGCACAGGTGTCAGTAGCGCTGCTCCGCTAGCTGCGTCACCGTAGCGAGAAGCGCACCTCCCGGCGGACCGTTTGGCCACTTCCCGTTGCCACCATGGTCAAGAGATACTCGCCCGGCGCCAATCCCGAGACCGGCAGTCTCCATTCGTAGTCGGCTTGTCCGCCGCTGAATTTGTCGGCCCCCAGACCCAGCGTCGACTGTTGGAGGACGCGATACCTGTCGTCCGTAATCGTGCTCGTGACGGTGACGGGCCCCGGCGCGCGCGACTCGCTCTGATACACGCGCAGGAATCCGTTGATCGCCTCGCTGGCCCTGAACATGCGCCGGCTGGTCGGTTTGACTGGTATCAGCGCCGCGATGCCCTCGCTCGGCAGGCTGGACGGCCGATCGCCGACCGAGATCACGACGCCAGATAGTTGCAGCGACTCGCGGGCGAATGCAGGTACGACCACGTCGAAATACACGCTGCCGGTCTTGCCGGACATTGCGCTGTTCGCGGCGAGGCGGACCTGGTAGCGTCCCGGGTCCAGATCGAGCCGCGCCAGGACCTCGTAGTCCGCTGAGTCGGCCATGCCCGCCCGCAGGCCGACATGCAGACTCTGGCGGAACCACGCCTTCGGGGTGCCGTCCGGAGCATACGCCGCCGCGAACACGTTGAGGCGTTCGTTGATTCGGGCGCCGGCATCGCCGACGACTGGCTGCGAGACGCCCAAGGCGACGGTGAGGCCGGCACGCCCGCCGGGGATGGCGAATGCGGCAGACACGGCGCGAAGCGAGATCGCGGGATTCGGCAACACGTCGCCAAGCGCCGCGATCAATGACGCGCCGAGTTCCCTGGCCGGTGGTCCCGCCGGGCCATCGTCACGCGGGCTCGCGTACGCGTTCCGCGTCGTTCCGCTCAACCCCTCGCGATTCATGCGCACCGACACGTGCCGGACCGACGTGTCCTGCGGGTCGTGCGCCGACTGGTAACCGACGAGGTAGTAGATGCTGTTGTCCTCGAACACGCGCGCCAGGCCCGCGTCGAAACTATTGGTGTTGAGAATCGCGCGCCCGCCGCTGTCGTCGGCGACAGCCAGCAGGTATTCGCGGCGCAAGCGCGATTCAGCGAGCGCATCCAACTGCGACACGGGCGCGAGTCCGGCGGTCGTCGTGCGCGGGCGCGACTGCAGGTACGCTTCCATGCCGCCCAGACCTGCCGGGTCGATGCTGTAGACGTTCACGTTGCCGTATTGCGCGCGTATCAAGGCGGCCTGTAGCGCCGCTCCGTACGCTTCCTGCGGCCGATCCGCCAACAGCGCTCCCGCGGCGTCGAACAGGTCCTCTTTCGTCGGCTCATTCATCGACCCCACGATCACCGGGACGCTCTGTTCCGGCCTCAGCGGCGTGATGACGCCCGCCCGCGTAATCTTCACGAGGTCCACGGGGACGCCAGTACTGACATAGATCACGGCCTTGCGCCGTTGCGGCACGTGCGTCAGGCGCGCCGCCACGAGTCCGAGCGTCTGGATCGATGCGAAGTAGTGCTGGCTGTCCGACTGGGGATCCGGGTTGACGTACGCAAAGCCCGGCATGAACCCGTCGATCGCGGCCAGCAGACGTGCGCGATCGTTCGTGAAGTCCACCGACCGCCGGCTGTCGTTGACGAAGATGACCGCGGCGAGATCGTCTGGACCCAGACGCGTCACGATGCCGCGGCCGATTGACCGCGCGTTGGCCGTGATCTGCACATCCGGCGGCATCGTCGCGTCGTCCATCACAATGGCAAAGAGACGGCCGTCGCGCAGGTTGTTGGTCCGAACGTCAGGCGGGACCGTGCGTGTCCAGGAGGCAGGCGACGATGAGGCGGAGGGCACATGCACTTCCGCAAATCCGACGATGTCCTGGGGTTTGCCGTTCTCGAGCAGCGTGAAATCGGCGGCCGACAATCCGGTGACCGGACGCTTGTTGCGGTCCACGACCGCGACGTCGACCTGGATGACATCAATCGTTGAGCGAAAGCGCGGGGGCTGTTGCGGCGCGGCCTGCTGGGCCTGGATGCCGACGGCGCACACCACGGCGCCGACCGTGCTGGCGACGCATCGTGAGAGTGGCGTCATGGATCGGGGCGATGATACGCCCTTTTTGCTACGTCTCCTTGGCGCGATCGGCTCGTCGGAGGACCGCCGCCATCTGCTCGGTTTCGTATCGATTGAAGCTCATGAACAGGCTTTCCTTGAGGTAGGCCCGCAGTTCTTCCTCCGACATCTGGCTCACCAGGTGGACGAATTCCCGATCGACATCGTCGAACCCATATTCGAGCGCCTGGCGGCGCAGCAAGTCGCGCGAGACCGTTTCAAGAACGGCGAGGACGTCGCCGTCCAGTTCGAGCGGGGTGCCGGCTGTCGTCTTGATCGTCCGCATGACTAACCTCCGAAGCTGGCGAGGGCGGACGCCTCGTCGGCGTGGACCTCGAGGAAGTTGTGCGCGCCCGTCATCGTGAGCATGGTTTCGACGCGCTTCTGCACGCCGGACAATTTGAACTTTCCGCCCGCGGCGTCGGCCTGCCGGTACAGATCCATGAGGCACCCGATCGTCGCACTGTCCACGTAGGAGACCGGACTCAGATCCACAAGGATCCGTTTTTCACCGCCGGCGATCAGGTCCGTCGCCGCGGTCGCGAAGTCCGCGAGGATGGGGTAGGTCAAGCGCGGCTCCTGAACGCGCAGCACCATCACGGTGCCGACGCGAGTTGTCGTGACATTCATTCGGTTCCTCCGGGCGCGGCCGGCCGTGCGGCCGGGCCACGAGATTGAAGACGACGCATCTGGCGGGCAAGTTCAAGACGCCCGCGATTGATGCGGGATTTTACGGTGCCTTCGGGCAAATGCAGCTTGTCGGCGATTTCCTGATACGAGAATTCCTGGAGGTCGCGCAGCACCACGGCCTCGCGGAGCGTCGGAGGCAGTTCCGCGAGCGCCTGACGGATGCGCACCCGCAGGTCGATCTGTTCCAGCTCGCCGTAAGGGCTCCGCTCCCGGGATGCCGGCATGAGCGTGGACGCATCAACATCACGTGCCATCGTTTCGCGCTCTTTGCGCACGCTGCGATAGTGGTCGATGCACAGATTGCGGCTGATGCTGATCAGCCAGGTCTGAAAATTGGCCCGCCGGTCGAACGTGTGCAGGGCTTTGAAAATCTTGAGAAAAATATCCTGCGTCAGGTCTTCGGCTTCGTCGTGCCGGCCCACGAACTTGTAGGCGAGATTGAATACCTTGCGCCAGTGCTGCCTGACGATCTGTTCCCACGCCTGCTGATCGCCCGCGAGACAGCGCTCGATCAGGGCGTCCATGTCGGTCGACGGCGGGGATGTGGGTTCACTCGACATGCTGGCGGGGCAGAAGCGTCCGCATCATAACAAATGCATGCCGACCGCGCCCGATCTGGCCCTGTGCCACCCTCGGGCGTGATTGGGTCGACCGTGGGTCAACGTAGGTAAGTTCGCCGCCGTCGTCGCGCGTGAAGGCCCCGCAAAGACTTGCAGCGGGCCGCGGGCGGCTGGTACGAAGTCTGCTTCAGATCATCCCATCGTGGCTCTTCCTGATTCGGCCGGTGAGACGGCGCTCGTCATCATCGCGGTGGCCGTGTCGATCCAGACCATCGTGATGATTGCCGTCGCGGTCGGCGCGGTGTCTGCCTGGCGGCGTGCCCACGAGCAGTTGGACCAGCGCTATCGCGAGGTCGTCGCCCGTCTGGATCAGGTCGCCGCCCCTGTTCGGCGCGCCGCTGATGCCATGACGCACGCCTCGACTCGGGCGTCTGAAACGCTCACCCGGGCCGACAATGTCGCGGCGGCCGTCGGAAGCGTGATCGCCGTTCCGCGCAGCCTTTTCGCGGTCGGCGCGGCCACGGTGGCCAGCATGGTGTTGTCGAAATGGCGGCGAAGCCGCGCCCGATCGGCCGCACAGGCAGAACGCCTTGCCGAAGAAGCCAGGGGCATTCACTAAACAGGCCCTGAAAAGGGAAAGAAGGGACACGCTATGAACAACATGAATGAGAGCGGCAACAGCGGATTCATCGTCGGCATGCTCGTCGGAGCCGTCGCGGGAGCGGGCCTCGCGTTGCTGTTCGCGCCGAAACCGGGCAAGCAACTGCGCGGGGAAATTGGCGAGTCGATGACGACGTTCAAGGACGCCGCGTCGAAACGGCTGCGCGACGTGGCGGACCGTGCCGGCACCGGCATCAACGCCGGCCTGAGCGACCTCAATTCCGCGGTCGGCAAGGCGGCCGGCGCCGCAGGCGCGACCGCGCGCGAAATGCTGGATTCGGCTGTTGAACACGGCCGCCAGGAGATCCGTTCGCGCGTCTGATCCGACCCGTCGTCGTAGGACACCGCGTCACGCCGGGATATGATCCATTGTTCGATCGTGGGCGATAGCCCACTCCCGGACGTGTGGCTGACGGTGTGAATGCCTGGCTTTGAGTTAGAACAAGGTGCATTGACGTGTGACGGCGTATCGCTCGCGGCCGTAGCGGCTGCGGTCGGCACGCCGGCGCACGTTTATTCAGCGGCTGTCATTGATGACCGGTATCGACGCCTCGATCAGGCGTTGTCCGGCGTGCCGCATCGGCTTCACTACGCGATCAAGGCCAACTCCACGCTTGCCTTGGTGCGTCGCCTGCGCGCTCTGGGCGCGCACGCGGACGTCAATTCGGGCGGCGAGCTCGACGTCGCCCTGCGTGCCGGCTTCTCACCGTCGGACATCGTGTTTACGGGCGTCGGCAAGACACGCGTCGAACTTGAGCGCGCGATTGGGCTTGGCGTCGCCGCCATCAACGTCGAATCTCCCGGAGAAATCGATCGCATCGAGCATCTTGCCGCGGCGCATGGCGCCGTTGCGCGTGTCGCTGTCCGTATCAATCCGGACATCGACGCGGGCGGCCATCCGCACATTTCCACCGGCCACCACGCGACCAAGTTCGGGATGTCCGTGCCCGAGGCGACGCGCCTCTTGCGCGACATGGCGCGACGCCCCTGGATGCATGTCGTCGGTCTTCATCTGCATATTGGATCGCAGATTACGCAACTCGATCCGTTCGTGCGGGCCGCCGAGACGCTCGTCGCGATGGCCGGAGACCTGGCCGAAGAGGGTATTCAGATCGAGCATCTCGATCTCGGCGGCGGCCTGGGCATCGCGTACGAATCAGGCCAGTCCGTCCTGTCGGTGGAATCCTACGCGGCGGCGATTGCCAATGTGGTGCGGGGCAGCGGGCTGACGATCCTGGTGGAACCTGGCCGGTGGCTCGTCGGCCCGGCCGGTGTGCTGCTGACGGAGGTCGTCGATCTCAAACGCCGGCCCGACGGCGGCTGGTTCGTGGTCGCGGATGCGGGCATGACCGATCTGCTGCGGCCCGCGCTGTACGGCGCGTGGCATGGCATTGAGCCGGTCGTCCCTCGTGCGGGCGATCCCATCCGCGCCGACATCGTCGGTCCCGTGTGTGAAACCTCAGACACGCTCGGCCACGATCGCGTGATTTCACCCGTCGAGGTTGGCGACGTGCTGGCCGTCCGCGACACGGGCGCCTACGGCGCGGTGATGGCTTCGAACTACAATCGACGGCCGATGGCGGCTGAAGTGATGATTGAAGCCGGGCAGTGGCACCTCGTGCGCCGGCGCCAGAGCGTTGACGATGTGTTGCAGTGGGACGTGTGATGCTGATCGTATTTGAAGGCCTCGACCAGAGCGGCAAGGAAACGCAGACGAAAGCGCTGAAGGCGCGCCTCGAATCAGACGGCTGTCAGGTCCGGACGTTGTCGTTTCCCGAGTACGAGACGCCTATCGGCCGCGAACTGCGGCAGGCGCTCGATGGCGGCCGTGATTTCACGCCCGACGTGATGCAGTTGCTGTACGTGGCCAACCGGCTTGAATTCAAGGCGCAGCTCGACTCGTGGCTGGCGGCCGGCGATGTCGTCATTTGCGACCGCTATCGAGCGTCGTCTATTGCGTATGGAGAATCGCAGGGCCTGGACGCAGCCTGGCTCGAAGAGATTCAACGCTACTTGCCCAAGGCTGATGTCACGGTGCTGCTCGATATCGCGCCCGAGACGGCTGCTCGCCGCAAGTCTGTCGGTCGCGATCGTTATGAGCGGGATCTCGATCTGCTGGGGCGCGTCCGCCAAAGCTATCGCGCCCAAGCGGCCGCGGGCGGCTGGGCAGTCATCGATGCGGAAGCCTCGAAAGAGGCAGTCTCGCAAGCGGTGGCCGCGGCGGTGCTGCCACGGCTCGCGCCGCCGTCAGCGCACGCACGCTCCTGACACCGGCCTCCAGCAGCACCGAACCGCACGCATCCAGCGTCGCGCCTGTCGTCATCACATCATCGATCAGCACGACCGTTCGGCCGCGAAGTGGGGCGTGTCCCCATCGCTCGCGGACCGCGAACTGGTAACTCAGCGCGAATGCCGATTTCAGGTTCCGGTGCCGATCGGGCGCGGGCAGGGTCGCTTGCGGCGGTCCGTGGCGACGGCGGCGCAAGACGCGCCAGACCGGCAGGCCCAGTTGGCGCGCGAGATCATCCGCTTGATTGAATCCGCGCCGCAGTGATCGCAGCGGATGGAGGGGGACCGGAATCACGGCATCCGCCTCGTGGAGCACGTCCGCTCCCGCGAAGCGCATCATGCGGCCCAACGGCTCGGCGAGCAGGCGCCGTTGGTTGTACTTGAACACGTGCACGATCTCGCGCAGCGGCCCTTCATACCGGCCGGCGCTACGGGCGATCTCGAACGATGGCCGCTGACGCTGGCAACGCGGACACTCATCTTCTTTTGATGGCGAATGGGGCCCCACCCCCATTCGCTCCGCCGCACTGGCGCTGTCCCTCAGCCTCGCGCTGACGCGCTCGGCTTCGGGGTCCAGCCCTGGCGAAAGCTCGTCGCCGCAGCGTGAGCACCAAGGTGGAGAAACCGCGGCAACTTGAAGCCAGCAGCGCTCGCACACAGGACTCTCGAGCGGATGGTCGAGTTCAGTCCGGCAGGAGACGCAGGAAGGGGAAAGGAAGGTTCTGACGAGAGCGTTGGCGGCCGTGCCGAGCATGCCACCGAGAATGCAATGCGAAGGCCAAGTGCATCATGCACGCGGGCTTCGATCGTCACGTTTTACATGAAGAATGAAGCGATGAAGTTCTTATTGGGAGTGCTTTACCCCAAAAATCTTCATGCCTTCATTCTTCATGTAAACGTGACAGTAAGGCAGCGTGCTTAAGGATTTACTTCAACTCTCTCCGCGTCGCCCCAGAGCTTCTCCAACCCATAGAACTCGCGCGTGGCGGGCATGAAAATGTGCACGATGAAGTCGAAGTAGTCGAGCAGGATCCACTCGCCGCGCTCGTAGCCTTCGATCAGCGCCGGCTTGGCGCCATGTTTGCCGACGGCTTCCTGGATCGCGTCGGCGATGGCCTGCACCTGCCGTCTGTTGCCGCCCGTGCAGATGACGAAGAAGTCCGTAAATGCCGGCGCCTTCGTGAGGTCGAGCACCACGACGTCGCGGGCCTGCTTTTCGAGGGCCGCGGCCACGCCGGCCGTCATCTCCGAAGTAATCTTCCTGGGCGTTGCGCGCTTGCGGGTCCGTTTGACCGGTGTCTTCATGCGATGCCTTCTGACGGGACGTGGGAATAGAGACGATGTTTCTGAATATAGGCCGCGACGGGCGCGGGCACGAGGTCGGCCGTCGATGTGCCGGCGGCCACACGTTTTCGGATGTCCGTAGCCGCCGCCGGCGACGTCGGGGCGTCCACGAGATAGATCGACGGCCGGTCGGAGATGTCGCACGGGGTCTGTCGCATCCGGTCAGCCAATTCCGGCAGCATCTCACGAAGACCCGGCGCGGGTTTTCCCGGACGCGACACCACCACAAACGCGCAGCGATCGAGCACGGCGGGGTACTGCTTCCACGTGCGAATGTCGCGAAAAGCGTCCGCGCCAGTCAGAAAGAAGACCTGCCGCAGGTCCACGCCGCGCCCGGCCAGCCGATCCAGCGTGTTCACTGTGTAACTGGGTGCGTCATCCTGCATCTCTTCGTCCGAGACAGACAGATGCGGATAGGGCCCGATGGCCAGGGCCACCATCGCGAATCGATGTGCCGCCGAGGCGACGGGCCGTTGTCTGTGTGAGGGTACCCGTGCCGGCATCAGGATCACGCGATCGAGGGCGAGCGCGGCTCGGGCGGCTTCGGCGACATCGAGATGGCCCTGATGCACGGGATCGAAGGTCCCGCCAAGGATCCCCGTCTTCATTTGGCGTGCGCGGACTCGGCGTCCGTTTGGTCATTCGCCGCCGCGTCGGCCTTGCTCGCTTCGATCTGCTTCCACATCGCTTCAAGCAACTGGGGCACGCCTTCGCCGGTGACGGCGGAGATGGGATAGAGCGGCACTTTCAGTTTCTTCAGGTGCTTGGTCAGTTTCTTCAGTCGATCGGGATCGTCGATCGCGTCAATCTTGTTGGCCGCCGCGATGCGCGGCTTGTCGGCCAGCATGACCGCCGTGTCGTCGCCGCCGCCGGCAAACAACTCCAGCTCCTTCGAAATGATGTCGAAGTCTTCGACCGGGTCTCGTCCCGTTGCCGACGACACATCAATGATGTGCACGAGCACTTTAGTGCGTTCGAGGTGTGCGAGGAACTTGGTGCCTAGTCCGTGCCCCAGATGCGCGCCTTCGATCAGCCCGGGCACATCCGCCACCACGAAACTGCGGTCGCCGCTCATTTTCACGACACCGAGATTCGGTGTGAGCGTGGTGAACGGGTAGTCGGCGATCTTCGGCCGGGCATCGGAGACGCGCGCGATCAGCGTACTCTTGCCGGCATTCGGGAAACCCACGAGACCGACGTCCGCCAGCAATTTGAGCCGCAGCTGCAGCACGCGGCCTTCGCCGGGCCATCCGGGTTCGACGCGCCGTGGTGCGCGATTGGTCGCGGTGGCGAACGCCGCGTTGCCGCGGCCGCCGTCTCCGCCGCGCGCCACGAGCACGCGTTCGCCGACTTCCTTGAGATCGGCCAACGGCATCAGGTCGTCGCCGTTTTTTTCGTACACCACCGTGCCCGGCGGCACTTCGAGCTCCATGTCCGCGCCGCCGTGACCGGTGCAGTCCGATCCCATGCCGTGCTGGCCGCGTTCGGCTTTGAACTCAGGATGAAAGCGATAGTGGATGAGCGTGTTCTGGTGGGCCGTCGCCACGAGATAGATCGATCCACCGCGCCCGCCGGTGCCGCCATTCGGTCCGCCGCGAGGCACGCGCATTTCGCGCCGGAAGCTCATGCATCCGTTGCCGCCGTTACCGGCCTGAACCTGAATCTCGACTTCGTCGATAAACATAAAAAAGATGGGGACGGGCCTTCCGTCCATAGCTTTTCCACAAGTGATGAAGTGTGGGAAAGCTGTGGGCGGAAGGCCCGTCCCCGTTCCGTTTTAGTTACCGTCCATTACTTGCTGTCGACAGGGATGATGCTGATCACGCGGCCGTGCGCGCCGTGGTCGGAGAACTTCACCTTGCCGGTCACCTTGGCGAAGATCGTGTCGTCCTTGCCGATGCCCACGTTCAGGCCCGGGCGGAACCGCCGTCCGCGCTGGCGGACGATGATCGAGCCACCGGGAACGAGGTTGCCGTCGTGACGTTTGACGCCGAGGCGCTGCGAATTACTGTCGCGCCCGTTTCGTGAACTGCCTTGCCCTTTTTTTGTAGCCATTGGATTGCTCTTAGCGGTCTGTGGGGGAGCCCACTACCTACAGGTTAATGCTCTGCACGCGCACGCGCGTCTGCAGGGTGCGATGACCCTGCGTTTTCTTGTAGCCCTTGCGCCGCTTCGTCTTGAAGACGACGATCTTTTTGGCCTTGGTCTGCGCCTCGACCACGCCGGTCACCGAGGCGCCGGCGACGTACGGGGATCCCGCGACGAAGGTGCCGTCGGCGGTTTCCACGAGGAGGACCCGATCGAACTTCACCTCAGCGCCAGCCGGCACTTCGAGGTGGTCCACAATTACCAATGCGCCAGGCGCGACCTTCTCTTGCCGGCCGCCAGCTTCAACAATCGCGAACATTTCAGGATGCTCCCAGATGACACGGCTGTCTGACGCTGTCTTTGACGTCAGCCAGAACACATAAGCCTAACACCCGGGCTCGGGCCGAGGCAAGGTACTGGCTGCCTTCGCCAAGGCTTCGGCGGCCAAGGCGGATATTCCCGCGGGCTAAAGCCCGCGGGCTCCATTTATTTGACCAATAACGTTCGGGTGCCGCGGATCCGCTGGGTGCTGAGCGTGTTCAGGAACGCCGGCAGCACCTTGTCCATCAGCTCGAAATAGGACGACAGGGCAGGGGTGTTCTGGGTATCCGTATAGAGCGCCTCTTCGTAGAACCCCTCGGAGTAGAGCTGCGCACCGGTCCGGCCATCGATGAACACGAACTTCGGCGTCAGCGCGTAGCCCTTCATGCTGGCGAATTCGCGCGCCTCTTCATATTGCGGCCGGCCCATCGAGTCGGTATAGCTCTTCAGCCTGGAGACCATGCCACTCTTGGCCACTTCGGTGAACAACACCGAACCGGTGATGATGAGCGGGCTCTGATATTCATCGCCGATCTTCTTCCAGTAACTCTCGTCCTTGAGGATCGGTTCGTATTCCTGGATGTCTCTTTCGTCCTTGATCTTCAGCGTGTCGGCGACCTTGTCCGCGGGCACGATCAGCTTCGAGCGGCGTCGATCGAATTCGTCGGTGAGTTCGATCACCTCGGCGTCGATCACTTTGAGTTCAGATTTCGATCGCAACTGGCTCCGCAGCAGTCGGGCCGTCTCGCTGTTAGGCTCGATGTTCTTGGTGCCGCCCGCGACGAATCCGGCAACGAGCACCCGCTGGAACGGTCCCACATCGAGTTTGGCGCGAATCGGCGTTTCGACCGCGACCTCATAGAAGCTGAGGCAACCGGCCGAGACCAGCGCGAGCGCGAGGCTACTTAGCGCGACGGCGGTTTTGGCGGTCATAAATCTCCCGGAAGCGATCGTAGTTGTCCCGAATGTAGGTGCTCTTCGGATCGAGCTCCATCGCCTTCTCATACGCGGTGCGCGCGTCGTCGAAGCGGCCGAGTTGCTCGTAACCGATGCCGAGGTTGTTCCAGGCCGAGGAGTACGTGGGATCGACCTTCGTGGCGCTTTCCCACTGAATCGTGGCGTCCTTCCAGAGATTCTTCTGGGCGAGCTTAATGCCCCACTCCACTTGGGATTTGGCGTCGGATCGCTTATCCGCCAATGCGGGCGCCGACAGCCCGATCAGGATCAAGGCAACGAGCCCGAGGCGAGTTTTCATGGTGTCCTGCCTTGTCTCAATATACTGCCGTTCTCGGCCCCCGGTACGCCCATTTTCGCGAAGCCAATTCCGTAAGTGCGAGGCACGCGCGAACGAGCCGTGCGAGTGAGCCGCGCGAGCGGAGCGGGGCGTAGGGGCCCCCGCGAGGGAGCGCTTAAGGGGGGTGCGGCGGGGACGAAGTCCCCCCGCATGGCATGACCGGTGCACAACCCCAAGACCGTGTCACAGCATCCTCAAGACGATCCCTGGCCAGACCTGCCGACCCTCGTGGCGGTCTCCTTGCTGCAATGCGGTACAACAACCTTGGCCGCGCGGCATGCCAAAGCCCTGGCGGCGGAGCCTGGCCGCGTGAATTGGCTGCAGGCGATTGCCGGCCGCCTTTGGAAAGAGCCGTCGGAACAGCAGCGGCAGATTCAGGATGCGCGGGTCGGCGCCGAGCGGGCCCTGTCCACCGCGGCTCGGTTGGGATTCCAGCCGGTGACATGGTTCGATGAGGTTTACCCAGCCATACTCCGCGAAATACCCGACCCGCCCGTCCTGCTCTGGACCCATGGGATCGCGGCTACCCTTCAGCTTCCCTCCGTCGCGGTGGTCGGGTCTCGCGATGCCCTTCCGGCCTCGTTGGCGGTCGCCAAGCAGCTGGCCAGCGGCCTGGCGGAGGCCGGCCTGACAGTTGTCAGCGGGCTTGCCCGAGGAGTGGACGCGGCGGCCCACGCCGGAGCCCTGGCGGGAGGGGGCCCCTCGACAGCCGTGCTAGGCTCTGGACTGAACCATATTTACCCCAAGCAGCACGTTCCTCTCGCGGAGCGCGTTGCTGAGACCGGCGCGGTGGTCTCGGAATACCCGCCGGACGCGCGGCCGTATGCCAGCCACTTCCCCCTGCGAAATCGCATCATCAGCGGGCTGTGCCGGGCGACGGTCGTGGTCGAGGCTTCGGAGCGCAGCGGGTCATTAATCACGGCCAGATTGGCGCTCGAACAGAGTCGGGACGTGCTGGCCGTTCCGGGTGGCCCGTTGTCGGGAAGGCACCGTGGATGCCACGCTCTCATAAAGGATGGCGCGCGACTGGTCGAGACTGTGGAGGACGTTCTGGACGAGCTGAAATGGCCGCGTCCAGCGGGCAAGTCAGAGGGCGAATCCCACAAACAGTTGCAATTGAGTGACTTAGAAGCCAACATGGCGAAGGGTGAGGCGTATTCCATAGATGATTTGGCCGGTCGAACCGGCCGATCCGCCTCGGAATTACTCGCAGATTTGTCAGTGCTCGAGCTGGCAGGGCGCCTGGTGCGGACGACCGGCGGACGGTTTGTCAGGATCGCCGGCCCGGAGCTCGGGGAAGGGAATTGAAAGGATCGACATGTCAAAGGCGCTGGTAATCGTCGAGTCGCCGGCCAAGGCGAAGACGATTAACAAGTATCTCGGCAAGGATTACAAGGTCATCGCGTCGATGGGCCACGTCCGCGATCTGCCCAAGAGCAAGCTGGGCGTGGACGTGGAGGCCGGCTTCGAGCCGGAGTACGTGGTCATTCCGAGCCGCGTCAAGCTCGTCAAAGAGCTCAAGGATGCAGCCAAGGCGGCGGAAGTCGTCTACGTCGCGACCGACCCTGATCGCGAAGGCGAAGCGATCGGCTGGCATCTGGCGGAAGAACTCACCGGGTCCAAGAAGAAGATCCGCCGGCTGATGTTCAACGAGATCACCAAGAAGGCCATTCTCGAGGCGATGAAGACGCCGGGCGAGATCAACATGAAGATGGTGGACGCGCAGCAGGCGCGCCGCGTCCTCGATCGCCTGGTCGGCTACAAGATCAGTCCCATCCTGTGGGACAAGGTGCGGCGCGGCCTGAGCGCCGGCCGCGTGCAATCGGTCGCACTCAAGCTCATCTGCGATCGCGAACGCGAAATCGAAGCGTTCGTGCCGGAAGAGTACTGGCACCTGACGGCACGGCTGCTGGCCGCACTGCCACCGGAATTCGAAGCGCGCCTGATGCGCAAAGGCGAATCGGCCGCCAAGATCACGAACGAAGCCGAGTCGACCGCCGTGCTCAAGGATCTCGAGCGCGCGTCATTCGTCGTCTCCTCGGTCGTGATGAAGGAACGGAAGAAGAACTCCGTTCCGCCGTTCATCACCAGCAAACTGCAGCAGGCCTCGCGGTTCCCCGTCAAGAAGACCATGATGGTGGCGCAGCAGCTCTACGAAGGCATCGAGCTGCCGGGCGAGGAAGCGCCGATCGGTCTCATCACCTACATGCGAACGGACTCGGTCCGCGTCGCCGATCAGGCGCTCGAAGACGTGCGCGGACACATTCGGACGCAGTACGGCGATGCGTATGTGCCCGAAGAACCGAACAAGTTCAAGGTCAAGTCCACGGCGCAGGACGCGCACGAGGCGATCCGGCCGACGTCGATGTCGTACCCGCCGGAGTCCGTGCAGGCGTTTCTCACGCCCGATCAGTACTACCTGTATCGCCTGATTTGGAATCGCTTCGTCGCCTCGCAGATGATGCCGGCGTTGTTCGACGATACGACCGCGGACATCAAGGCGGCCGACTACATGTTCCGCGCGAAGGGATCCATCCCGAAGTTCGCGGGCTGGCTCGCGGTCTACGGCCAGGGCACGGAAGCGGAAGAAAGCGAGCGGACCGAACAACCCGCCGCGAAATCCACTGGGACGACCGAGGGAGACGATGACGCGCCGCAGACGGGTGTGTTACCGGTCTTGACGGAAGGGCAGACGCTGGAACTCAAGGAGCTTCGGCCCGAACAGAAGTTCACCCAGCCGCCGCCGCGCTTCAACGAAGGATCGCTGGTGAAAGCGCTCGAAGAAGACGGCATCGGCCGTCCGAGCACCTACGCGTCGATCATCTCCGTGCTGCAGGCGCGCGATTACGTGAACAAGGTCGAGGGCAAGTTCCGTCCGACGATTCTCGGACGCCGCCTCGTGGACAAGCTGTTGCATCCGGTGTTCGACGACATTCTGGACGTCGAGTACACCGCGCGCATGGAAACGCAGCTCGACGAGATCGAGAACGGCAAGGCGGACTACAAGGAAACGCTGACGGCGTTCTACAAGACGTTCAAGAAGGATTTGAAGCGCGCGGCCAAGGAGATGCCCAACTTCAAGGAAGGGCAGCCGACCGGGGAAAAGTGCGACAAGTGCGGCAAGGGCGAAATGGTGGAGAAGGCCGGCAAGTTCGGCATTTTTCTCGCCTGCAGCACGTATCCCGACTGCGACAACACGCGCGAACTCGAGCCGGCCGAGGCGCCGACCGAGGAACTCGAGGAGGCCTGCGAGAACTGCGGCAAGCCGATGGTTCTCAAGCGCGGACGCTTCGGCATGTTCCTGGCGTGCACCGGGTATCCCGAGTGCAAGACGACCCGCAAGATCATTGCGACCAAGCAGGGCATGAGCGCGGCGAAGCCGGATCAGATTCTGGAAGAGATCTGTCCGAACTGCGGCAAGTTCCTGGTCATCAAGCAAGGCCGCTTCGGCGAGTTCACCGCGTGCACGGGCTATCCCGACTGCCGCTACGTCAAGCTGAAGTCCACGGGCATCGTCTGTCCCAAGGACGGCGGCGACGTCGTCGAGCGGAAGTCACGCCGCGGGAAGGAATTCTACGGCTGTGCGAATTATCCGAAGTGTGACTTCACCCTGTGGAACAAGCCAGTCATCGAGCCGTGCCCCAAGTGCGGCCGCCCGTTCCTGACCGAGAAGATCACGAAGCGCCATGGCCGCCAGCTCCTCTGCAGCAACGAGGAATGCGATTACGTGCGAAGTGAAGAGCTGGCGCCTGCGTAGTTCCTGATGAAAATGGGGACAGCCCTCGCTCCAGCGAAGAAAACGAGGCCTGTCCCCGCTGCGGTTGAACGAAGCCGATATGTTGATTGAGGATCGTCGCCAGACGAAGGCCGCCGCGGTCCACATCATCGGCGGCGGACTGGCGGGCTGCGAGGCGGCGTGGCAGGCGGCGTCGATGGGCGTGCCGGTGGTGTTGTCAGAGATGCGATCGGCGGTGCCGACGGCTGTGCACAAGACCGACCGGCTGGCCGAACTGGTCTGCAGTAATTCATTCCGCGGCGACAAGCTCGACAACGCCGTGGGCCTGCTCAAAGAAGAGATGCGCCGGCTCGGATCGCTCATCATGCGCGAGGCCGATCGTGTGCGCGTGCCCGCCGGCGCCGCGCTCGCTGTGGATCGCGAACAGTTCGCTGAGGGCGTGACCGCGGCGATTGAAGGGCATCCGTTGATCACGGTCGATCGGCGCGAGGTGTCCGGCATTCCCCCCAGTCGATCCGAAGGGCCCGTCATCGTCGCGACGGGGCCGCTGACGTCGGCGGCCCTCTCGGCCGACATCGCGCGTTTCGTCGGCCGCGATCATCTCGCGTTCTTCGATGCCATCAGTCCCATCGTGCTGGCCGAATCGATCGACATGAGCAAGGTGTTCCGCCAGTCGAGGTGGGACAGGAGTCTGGGTTTCGATAAGCAGGGGTCAGGCTTAAGCCTGACCCCGCCCGAGTCCAACGAAGCCGAGATGTCGATTGGGGAAGGTGACTACCTCAACTGTCCCTTCACGCGCGACGAGTACCTCCGCTTTCATGCCGCCATCGTTTCGGCGGAAAAGGCCGAGGTGCATGACTTTGACAACACGAAGTTCTTCGAGGGCTGCCTGCCGATCGAGGTGATGGCGCATCGGGGCGTGGATACATTGCGCTTCGGGCCAATGAAACCGGCCGGCTTGCGCGATCCACGCACGGGGCATCGGCCGTATGCGGTGGTGCAACTGCGGCAGGACAATCTCGCCGGCGATCATTTCAGCCTGGTTGGATTTCAGACGCAGCTCAAGTGGGGCGAGCAGGCGCGCGTTCTGAAGATGATTCCGGGTCTCGAGCAGGCTGAGTTTGTGCGGCTCGGCATGATCCACCGTAATACCTACATCAACGGGCCGACCGTGTTGTGCGACACGTGGCAGACGCGAGCTCGGCCCGATTTGTTTTTTGCTGGTCAAGTGTCGGGCGTCGAAGGCTACGTGGAGTCGGCGGCCTCCGGACTGATTGCCGGCCGCAACGCCGCACGACTGGTCCTCGGGCTGTCTCCAGTCCCGCCGCCACGCACCACGGCGATTGGTGCGCTGGCGTATTACGTCTCGCACGCCGATCCAGCCCACTACCAGCCGTCCAACATCACGTTCGGCATCATGCCGCCGCTCGAGGCGCCGCCGAAATCTCGCCACGATCGGGCGACGGCGACGAGCGATCGCGCGCTCGCCGATCTCGCGGCGTGGATGGCGGAGGCGATTTGCGCGGAGCGCGTTGAGCGGTGAGTAACTCATGAGCCGCGCAGCCGGCGATTCAAAAATGAACCGCGCAGGCGCACTCGCCCCGCCGCTGGCCGATCTCAAGGCCGAGTTTCTCGCGTTCGTCCGGCACAATCGCAATCTGTCGCCGAACACCGTCCGTGCCTACGACAGCGACCTCTCGCAGCTACTGCAGCACCTGGCGCGCCGGCACACCGTGAAACCGAGCGAACTCACGCTGAGCCATTTCGATGCGGACGGCGTGCGCGGGTACCTCGAAGATCTGCACGAGCGCGGCGTCAGCCCGGCATCCGCCGCGAGACATCTGGCGGCGTTACGTACGTTTGCCGCGCATCTCGTCCGCGACGATCGGATGGGCACCGATCCGACCGCGCTCGTGGGATCGCCGAGGCGGGCGCGTACCTTGCCGGCGCATCTGGGAACCGCGGACATGGACAAGTTGCTCGTGGCGCCGGATCCCTCAGCTCCAGCCGGCCGGCGCGACCGCGCCATCCTCGAGCTGTTCTACGCCTCCGGCCTGCGATTGAGCGAGTTGTGCGACATCGACCTGGAGGACGTCAACCTCGGCCGTCGCACCGTGCGCGTGCGCGGTAAGGGCGGCAAGGAGCGTATGGTGCCGTTCAACGCGGCAACGGCCGCGGCCATTCGCGCAATGCTCGCGGATCGGGAGGCTCTCGAGGCCGGTCTTTCACCGGTCGCGGCTCGCCGTTCGTCGTTGGCCGCAGGAAAAGCGCGCCGACGAGATCCGCTCTTTCTCAACCTTCGCGGCGGCCGTCTCACCACACGCAGCGTCGATCGCATCGTCCGGCAGTCGGCGCGGAGCGCGAGTATTCCGCAGGGCATCAGTCCGCACGCCCTGCGGCATACCTTCGCGACGCATCTATTGCGGGCAGGCGCCGATCTGCGCGCAATCCAGGAACTGCTGGGTCACGCGCAGCTCAGCACCACGCAGCGCTACACCCATCTGGATGTCGGGCGGTTGATGGACGTCTACAAGCAGTCACATCCGCGCGCGACTCGCTCAAAAACGCCCCACTCCTGAAACGCCGCCAGCGTCCGGAGATGCGACCATCTATAATTGAGCCCCATGAACACGGCTCTTCTGCTGGGCGCACTGCTTGTCGCCCAACCCTCGACCGCCGCCAAGGACGCGATTGTCTTCAAGCCGATGCCGCATCAAGCGGCTCCGCCCGCTCAGTCGGCGCCAACCGCTCCGAAACCTTCCCGTCGCGACTGGTACTTCGAATGGGGCTACAACACCGAACAGTACGCGAGCCCGGACATCCGTTTCCGTCAGGCCGATCTGGGCAACGACTTTGCGCTTGAAAACGTGTACCTGCGCGACAGCAAAGCGTGGGACATCTGGAATCATCCGATCACTGTCCCGCAGTACAGCTGGCGCATCGGCAAGTTCATACGGGAGAACACCGCGATCGAATTCAACTTCGATCACGCCAAGGCGCTCCTCGAGCCTGGGCAGAACCTGACAATGACGGGTACGTTCAACGGCGTGCCCGTGAACCAGCAGGTCGCCGTGGACAACGTCGTGCAGGTCTACAAGCTCAACAACGGCGCCAACTTTGCGCTGGTGAACCTGGTGCAGCGCTACACGCTGTGGGGCACCCCGGGTAAGACGGGCCACATCTCGATTCTTGCGAAGGCCGGCGCGGGATTCATGCTGCCGCACACCGAGAACACAGTGCTCGGGCAGCCGAACGAACCGGGTTTTCAGTTCGGCGGGTTTGGTGCCGGCGTCGAAGGAGCAGTGCGCGCGCACGTCTACAAGACAATTTTTGTGTCGGTCGCGCAAAAAGGCTTCTACGGCCACTATCGCAACCTCCATATCGCAGGAGGTCGGGCGGACCACGACCTGTGGGCGTACGTGACCGTCATCAGTTTCGGGACAACCTTTCACTTCTGAAAAGCCGGGACATGAAAGTCGTGTTTCGCGCCTTGGTGTTTCTCGTCGCGGTCGTGACCGCATGGCCGCCTGGCGTTCAGGCGACCAGTCAGCGGCTGGATGTGACCGTGGCGATTCGGGCGCGCGCCATCGCGGTGGGCGAGGTCGTCGTTGTGACCATGACGACGGATACGCCGGCTGATGACGTTCGGGTGAAGGCGTTCGATCGCGACCAGCCGGCATTTCGCGACAGTCCGTTGGTGTGGCGCGCGATTGTGGGCATCGACCTGGACGTCGTGCCAAACACCTACGTCCTGACCGTCGATGCGCGCGCGGGCGAGGCCGTCTCGCATGTGAGCCACGACCTCATCGTGGCCAATCGTGAGTTTCCGACCCGCCGATTGACGGTGGACGACGCGTACGTGAATCCGCCCGCGGCGGTCACCGATCGAATCACGCAGGAAGCCAAGGACCTCGATCTGATTTGGAAGTCGCCGGCGGCCACGCGCTTGTGGGCCGGCGCGTTCGGGCGGCCGGTGCCGCAGGAGGCGAATAGCGCGTTTGGATCGCGCAGCGTCTTCAACGGCGAGTCCCGCAGTCCGCACAGTGGCGCGGATTTTTCGAGTCCGGCCGGCACGCCGATCCACGCGCCGAACGCCGGCCGAGTCGTGCTGGCGCGCGATCTCTATTTCACCGGGAATACCGTCATCATCGACCACGGCCTGGGTCTGTTCTCACTGCTGGCGCACTTGTCGTCGATTGACGTGCACGATGGCGACGTCGTCGCGGCCGGGCGCGTGGTCGGCCTGGTCGGCGCAACCGGGCGCGTGACCGGCCCGCACTTGCATTGGGGCGTGCGACTGGGTGGCGCGCGCGTCGACCCGTTGTCGTTGCTCGACGCGCTCGGTAAGACAGCCGGCGGCGTCTAGCGCTTCGCCGCCGCGGGCAGTTTCCGGTTCGCGACCACGTCGAGCCTGGTCCGGTCGATGGCCTGACCGTCCTTGATCACCATTTCAATCCGTTTGGCGTTGTTGATGTCGACCGTCGGATCGGCGGTCAGCAGCACCAGGTCGGCCAGTTTACCGCTCTCGATGGTGCCCAGTTCGTCGAGCTTGCCGAGGAACCGCGCGGCATTGCGCGTGCAGATGACGATGGCGTCGGCCGGCGTGATGCCGCCGCCGACCAGCAACTCGAGTTCGCGGTGCACGTCAGCGCCGGACGATCGGTCGGTGCCGCAGGCGACGATGTCCTTGCCGACGTCGTTCAGACGCTTGAGGTTGTTTTGCGCCACGGGCGTCATCACTTTCATCCACAACGCCCAGGAGTCGTTCTTCATCCGCGCGGACTCCGTGGTCTTGAGCCGCTGAATGTCCGCCGCATCCATCGTGTCGCGGTAGAGCGGCTGATCGAGATATTCCGGATGGTCGGCCAGCCGGCTGTAGCTCTCGCCAATCGTCAACGTGGACGCGGTGGGCACGCGCTTCACGCGCATCATGTTGACGTAGCTGGCACTGATGGGCGACTGGATCACCGGATGGGCCAGCGTATCGACGCCGGCGTAGATCGCCTCAATCGCGTTGTGTTCATTCGAGATGTGAATCGTCGATCGCACGCCCTTCGAGTGGTAGTAGCGGATGATCTTCTCGAGCAGGTCGTCCGCCAGTTGCGTGATCAGCGGCCGCGTGCCCCAGCCGTGTTCATCCTGGCCAATCTTCACCATGTCCGGTTTGCCCGCAAGGTGCTGGTCAAGAATCGCGCGGTCCTGCGGCCACGCCTCGACATAGAAAGGGCCGCCGTGACCGCCCGGGCTGGTCACCGTTCCACCGGTCGCGAAGATCCGCGGACTGATGATGGCGTTCGCCCGTGCCTTGTCGCGCAACGCGAAGATGAACGATCCCTGATTGCCGGCGTCAAACACCGTCGTCACGCCGGCGTAGAGGTAGGTGTGAAGCGCGCGCACACCCGAGAGTTCCTGCTGTGGCGTGATCGGTTGGACGTTGGTTCGGTTGCCGCCGCCCGCCAAATGGATGTGGACGTCGATGAGCCCGGGGATGAGGAATTTGCCCCGGCCGTCGATGATTTGCGCACCGGCGGGCACGGTGAGCGTGCCGGTGCCGACCTGCGTGATGCGCGTGCCTTCGACGACCACGGTCGCGTTGACCGCGTTGCCGCGTCCGGTGCCGTCGATCAGCGTGACCCCGCGGATCACGAGTGGGGCAGCAGGAGTTTGTTGCGCGGCCGGCTGAACCGGCCGCGCAAGCACGATGAAAAGGAGGACCGCGATGGCGATACGCATGCGCATCGCCAGAGGATACGCCGAAATCTCGAACTAGGCCTGATTAGCCACCGGCTCGGCCACTACGCGGCGGCTGCGCGGGATTTCGATGTTCAGAATCTTGATCTTGTAGT
>Ga0315912_10001385_pt1 | contig 30215 bp, 24 predicted proteins | sample VfabasoilMG_FD_204469 | JGI IMG/M metagenome (GOLD analysis project Ga0315912, IMG submission 204469) | Garden soil microbial communities collected in Santa Monica, California, United States - V. faba soil | ecosystem: Environmental > Terrestrial > Soil > Garden | place: USA: California...
TTCGAAGCGCGCGAGGCGCGCCTTGGATTTCACCTGCCGGCCCTTGGCGTTCTGGCGCACCCACTCCAGTTCCGCCTTCATGGACTTGATGCGCGCCTCCTCCTGCTTGGCTTCCGTTTCCAGGCGCTTTTCCTTCTGCTCCAGCCACGAGGAGTAGTTGCCTTCCCACGGGATGCCCATCCCGCGGTCCAGTTCCAGGATCCAGCCGGCGGCGTTGTCGAGGAAGTAGCGGTCGTGCGTGACCGCCACCACGGTGCCGGGGAAGCGCTGCAGGAACTGCTCCAGCCACTCCACGCTCTCGGCGTCGAGGTGGTTGGTCGGCTCATCGAGCAGCAGCAGGTCGGGCTTGGAAAGGAGCAGCTTGCACAGGGCAACCCTTCTCTTTTCCCCGCCGCTCAAGATGCCGATTTTCGCGTCCCAGGCCGGCAAACGAAGCGCATCGGCGGCGATTTCCAGTTCCTGCCCCGTGTCCGCGGTATTCACGATGGCTTCCAGCCGCGCCTGCTCCGCGGCGAGCTTGTCGAAGTCCGCGCCGTCCTCCGAATACGCGGCGTAGACGGCTTCGAGCGCCTTCTTGGCCTCCGCCACTTCGCCGCGCGCGGCTTCGACTTCCTCGCGCACGGTGAGCTTCGCGTCCAGCGCCGGCTCCTGCGGCAGGTAGCCGACGTTGATCCCCGGCATGCGGATCACCTCGCCGTCGGTCGGCTCGTCCACGCCCGCCATGATCTTCAGCAGCGACGACTTGCCCGAGCCGTTCAGGCCGAGCACGCCGATCTTGGCGCCGGGAAAGAAGTTGAGCGAGATGTTCTTCAGGATCGTGCGCTGCGGCGGCACCGTCTTGCTCACCCTGCGCATCGTGTACACGTACTTGGCCATGGCCTTGCGTTCCTGGATCGGCAGCGTATTCTTGGGGCGCCATTCTATAGGGGAAAACATGCCATCCGACGGCCGCGCGCGCTACGACGCGCTCATGGAGGTCATCCGCAGCCGCATGACGGTGCGCGCCTTCGATGCGTCGGCCACGGTGCCGCGCGAGCACTACGAATTGATCCTCGATGCCGCGCGCCACAGTCCGTCGGGCGCCAACGCGCAGCCCTGGCACTTCATCGTCGTCACCGAGCAGGCGCTGAAGGACCAGATCATGGCCTACTTCCGCGAGGAGCAGACGCGGCGCGCGAAGCTGAAGATGAAATTCCCGACGCCGGATTACCGCGGCCTCGCGACCGCGCCCGGCTTCATCGTCGTCGCGAGCGACTTCCGCTGGGTGCGCGCCTTCCCGGTGCTGAACGACGGCTCGGAACTGGACCGCATGTACAAGGCGAACGCCGAGCGCATCCTGTTGCAGAGCGTGGCCGCCGCCACCATGTCGGCGCACCTCGCCGCCGCCGCGCTCGGCTACAACGTGTGGTGGGTGACTGCGATCGGCCAGGAAGCAGCGCAAAAGGCGATGAAGCCCCTGCTCGGCATCCCCGACGAACTATCGGTCCTCGACATCATGTGCTTCGGCGCGCCCGCCAAAGCGCCCTACAAGCGCTGGAAGAAGACATTGCCGGAGATCACCAACTGGAACCGCTTCGATCCGGCGCACGCCATGACCGAGGCGCAGATCGACGACTGGGTCGCCACCCAGCGCCACAAGGTCATGTACAAGGACGCTTCGAACGTCGATTGAGGCCGCCGACATGCCGCTTAAGCGCCTTCAGGATTTCGGCGAATTCGCCATGCTTCTGGCGCTCGCCGCGGGACTCGGTTACCTCCTCGGACTTTTTTCGCATGCAGGCACGCCTGAGGGCCTCGTGCGCAACGCGCCGCTGCGAAACGCCGGCGCCGAAATGTTCGTGGCCGCCGCGCTCGCGGCCTTCGCCTGCGCATGGACCTTGCCCCGGTTGTTCCTCGCCTGGGCATTTGGCTTCGGCGCGGGATTCATCGCGCTGGTCGCGCACCGCGTATCGATTCATGCGCCCGGCGGCGTTTCAACTTACATGGATGCCTTGGCGCTCTCGATTGCGCCACTCGCGGGAGCAATGGCCGGCGCTGTCGCCGGCGCGCTCGGCTCGCGGTTAATCGGTCGATCCGCGCAAGCCGCGAAGACGGAACGCTCGCCCGTGCAGGCGAACCGCATGATGTCGATCGGAAAATGGATTGCAATGTGCGCCTTCCTCATCCCTCTCGCGTTCATTCCGTTCGCGGACCCCCATGACATGTCGCTCCCGGGACTCCTCGCCACCGTGCTCACGCCTGTCTTCCTTTTCGTCGGACTGTTGCTGTACTTGACCGGCCGCCTGCGCAAGCGGCACGATCACGAGAAGGAAGCCGACGGCGGGTGATCAGCCCCGCGGCAGCGAGGCCGCTTCGCCCAGATCCCACCATACCCCCGCCATCAACCGCAGCGCGTCGCGTGCGATCGGCGCGAGCATGTGTTCGTTGGGCGCGTGCTGGTTGCAGGACGCGTAGGAGTGCGGAATCCACACAGTGGGCAGGCCCAGGTCGACGGCGAACACGTCGTTCGGCAGCGAGCCGCCCAGGTTGGGCAGGACGGCCGTGGGCTGCCGGCTGGTCTTTTCCAATGAATTCTTCACCCAGACCACCCAGGGGTGCTTCGGGTCGAGGCGCGTGGCCGGGAAGAAGCCTTCGCGCGCGGCCGTGACCTTCACCATCGGGAAGCCCGCGTCCGCGAGGTGGCGCTCGAGCGCCGGCACGATGTCGGCGGGATCGACGCCGACCACGTAGCGCAGCTGGCAGTGGCAACTCGCGCGCGGCGGAATCGCGTTCACGGGCTTGTCCGGGTTGCCGGCCGTGAAGGCGAGCACTTCGAAGCTCGACCAGCCGAACACGCGTTCGGCGGGCGTGAGGTCGGGCTCGCCCCAGTCCGGATCGACCTTGGGGCCGCCCTCGCCGCCGTCGACTTCCAGCCCGGCGAGCGCTTCGCGCACCGACGGCGTGAGCGTGTTCGGGCGCCATTCGCCGACCTTGATCTCGCCCTTCGGTCCGGTGATGGCCGCGAGCGCGTGCGCGAGGATGATGCCGGGGTTGGCGAGCAGCCCGCCCCAGTTGCCCGAGTGGTGGCCGCCTTCGCGCAGGTCGACCACGAGGTCCATGTTGAAGGCGCCGCGCGTGCCGAGGAACATCGTCGGCTGTCCGGGCTGCAGGCGCGGGCCATCCGATGCGATGAGGACATCCGCTTTCAACACGTTTTTATTCTGAATACAAAAATCCTTCAGGCCAGGCGAACCAACCTCCTCGCCGGTCTCGACCAGCATCTTCACGTTGAACCCCAGCCTGCCTCGCGTGGCCAGCGCCGAAGCCATGGCCGCGAGGTTGATGGTGTGCTGGCCCTTGTTGTCGGCGGTGCCGCGGCCGTACAGCCGGTCGCCGTCGCGCTGCAGGCGCCAGGGATTCAGTCCCGCCTTCCAGCTCGCTTCCTGGCCGCGGATCACGTCGCCGTGGCCGTAGGTGAACACCGTGACGAGCGCGGGATCCTCGATGCGCTCGGCGACCAGGAAAGAGCCGTAGCCGGCCAGCGGGTTGGGCAGGATGCGGCAGCGGAATCCCAGCCGTTCCAGGCTGGGCGCCATTTCGCCGCTCAGGTAGCGCGCGAGGTCCGCGCCGCGCTCGGGGTTCTGGCTCTCGGTGGGGATCGCCACGCGGCGCGCGAGGTCGGCGAAGAATCCGCCTTCGTCGAAGTAGCGCTCTGCGTGGGCAATCGCCTGGTCCCGGCTCATCGCCGGCGCATTATCGCGCGGATCGCCGCCTCAGGCGGCCGCCCGCACCTCCGGAACCGCGGCGGCATCGAACAGCGGCGCCAGCGCGTCCGCAATGCGCCGGTGCTGCGCGGCGTTCACCAAGTCGCTCAGGACCGCGCCGAAATGCGGCAGCTGGACGCCCGACAGGATGTACTGCCAGCGATAGGCGTGCAGCAGGCCCGCCTCGACGCGGCCCTGCTCCCGTTCATCGACCGAACGTCCGCAAGCCTGCGCAAAGTACGCCGCATCGGCGCGCGCCTGCACCTGCAGGATGCCGTCGACGGCGCCAACCAGCGCGATCAGGTCGCCGACCGCGTGGTCGCGCGTGGTCGTATCCAGCTTCGCGTCCTCGCGGCGCCATTCCAGCTCGTCGAGGATCGCGTGCTGCGATTCCTCGCGCCAGTGAAACAGGAACACGTCCTTCCACAGCGGATCGAGCGCCGGATCGGTCTCGATGCTCTGGCGGTAATGCGCCTGGGTGACGAGCTCGACCAGGCAGGTCAGCGCGAGCACCGACCAGGTCGAGCGGCCGAGCACCGCGCCGGCGACCGCGTTCGGCTCGGACAGGAAGCGGTAGCCCGCGGGCATGCGCGCGGCCATCATCAGATCGAGCTTGCGGAACAGCGCCTGGTGCTTCAATTCCTCGTCGGCAAAGCGCACCAGCGCCTCGAGCGCGGTCTGGTCGCCCAGCCAGTGCTCGCGGCTGGTGTCGAGGATTTTCGCGCCGATGAAGCGCTCGACCAGGCCGAACATGTTGGCGTAGGTGCGGCCCTGGATCTGGCTGACGAAGCGCTGCTCGGCGCGGCCGAGGAAATCGAAGCCGCCGATCAGCGCGAGGCTGTCGGGCATGAACTTCATGCCGAGGTCGAAGGCGCGGCCCCGGATGACGTCGCGGTCGATCTCCCAGCGGATGCGCCTGGAAGCTTCGATGCAGCGGGCATAGCGGTGGGTGTCGATGGCGCGGAGGCTGTTTTGCATGGCGTTCTCCCTGGTTCAGTGCGTGATGGGATCGGTGCGGGTAAGCGGAGCGAGCAGCTTCGCCGCCCAGGCGCGCAACGGCGAAACCCGCGGCGCCGGCCGCGACAGGCTGACGAGGCTGCGCCGGAATGCGTGCACAAGCGTGGCCCCGTCGCGGTCGATGCGGAACGTCTGTCCCGCGCCCAGCAGGTGGTCCTGCGGGCTGCCTTCCTGCGTGAGCCAGAGCTCGCCTTCCCGTACATGAACCAGCACGCCCGCGCCGCCGTCGATGCGCAACAGGCTGCCGCGCGCGATGCTGATCGGGTCCTGCTCGAGATAGTCATCCATGAGGTCTCTCCTGTTGGACTGCATGGGAGAGAAGGCTAGGCGGTGCGGGTTACCGCCCGATTTCCGCAGGCTGCGGAAATGTTGCGCCTCTGTATCAGCCCGGCGCCAGGTATCCCGCCAGGAGCGGGAAGAACTGCGCCGGCTCGATGGGTTTGCGTACCAGCTCGACAATCCCCGTCTCGCGCAGTTCGCGCTGCGACAGGTCCTCGGCGTAGCCGGTATACAGGATCACCGGCAGGCCCGGCCGCAGGCGCGCGAGCTCGCGCGCCAGCTCGATGCCGGTCAGCTGCGGCATGGTCTGGTCGGTGATGACCAGGTCAAAGCGCTGCGGATCGGCCCGCACGGCGTCGCGCGCCGCGGCGCCATCCGGGAAAACCGTCACCTCCAGGCCCCAGGAGCCCAGCAGCTCGGCCATGAATTCGCGGATCACCGCTTCGTCGTCGGCCACCAGCACGCGCCCCGACAGGCGCGCGCCCGTGCGTGCCGGCGCGCCCGCGGCATGCCCGGAAGTCGGCGCCTCGGAAGGCGCCGCCTCCGGCGCCGGCAGCAGCACGCGGAACTTGGTGCGTTCGTTGGCGAGGCTGTCGACCACGATGTGGCCGCCATGCTCGTGCACGATGCCGTGCGCGAGCGAGAGCCCCATCCCGCTGCCGCGTCCGGTCTCCTTGGTGGAAAAGAACGGCTCGAACATGCGGTCCATGACCTGCGCCGGGATGCCCGGCCCGGTATCGCGCACGAACAGTTCCACGAAGCGGCCGGCCACCTTCTGGCGGCACGATGCGCACACCGCCTGGATGCGCGCCGGCGACTTCAGGCCGATGCGGATCGCGCCGGTGCCGTGCATCGCGTCGCGCGCGTTGATGCACAGGTTCAACACCACCTGCTCGACCTGCACGGGGTCGACCTCCACCACCGGCACCGCGTCCTCCAGGCTCAGGCGCAGGTCGATGGTCGAAGGCAGCGTGGAGCGCAGCAGCTTGCAGGCGTCGCGCACCAGGTCCGCGAGCGCCACCGGGCGGCGCGCGCCGCGCTGGCCGCGGCTGAAGGTCAGCATCTGGCCGATGAGTTCGCGCGCGCGCTGCGCAGAGTGCTGCGCGCGCTCGAGGTAGCGGCCAAGGCGCGCGTCGGCGAGCTCGGCCTGGCGCTCGATCGAAAGCGCGAGGTTGCCGAGGATGCCCTGGAGGATGTTGTTGAAATCGTGCGCGATGCCGCCCGTCAGGTGGCCGATCGCCTCCATCTTCTGCGCCTGGCGCAGCTGGTCCTCGAGCTGCTCGCGCTCGGCCTCGGCACGCCTGCGCGGCGAGATGTCGCGCCCGATGTAGAGCACGTGCGGCCGCCCCTGCTGGCGGATTGGCACGCCCCGCACCTCGATCACGAACGTCTCGCCGTTCTTGCGGCGCGCATTCGCCTCCCAGGAAACCAGCTCGCCGGCGAGCGCCCTCTGGTGCAGCGCCCGGATGCGCGCCGCCATCGCCGGCTCGCTCATGGTGACGTCCTGCCGGCCCAGCGCCTCCTCGCGCGTGCGCCCGCTCATCGCCTCGTAGGCCGGGTTCACGTCGACGATGCAGAACTCCTCATCGCGCAGCACGAGCGAATCCGCGGTGGCGTCGAAGATCGCCCGGTACTGCTCCCAGCTTGCGCGCTGCGCGCGCTCGGCAAGCCGCCGCTCGGTGACGTCGCGGCCCATGTAGAGGACGTGCGGCTCGTCCCGGTAGGTCATCGGCACGCCGCGCACTTCGAGCACCAGCTTCGAGCCGTCCAGCCGGGTCCCGTCGGCCTCGAAGAACACACCCTTGCCGGTGGCGATTGCCTCGTCGTGCAGCTGGCGCCGCAGCGCCGGGTCGTGGCCGCGCGTCAGGGTCAGGTCCTGCAGGCCGATCACGTCCTCGCGCCGCGTGCCGGTCATCGCCTCGTACGCGGCGTTGACGTCGACGATGCGGAACTGCGCGTCGCGCAGCACCAGCGCGTCGGCAGTCGCGTCGAAGATCGCGCGGTACTGCTCTTCGCTCGCGCGCAGGCGCGCCTCCTGCGCCTTGCGCCGGGTGACGTCGCGGCCAACGTAGAGCACGTGCGGCCGCCCCTGGTGGGTCATCGGCACGCCGCGCACCTCGACATCGGCGGACTTGCCGGCGGGGCCCAGGGCCTGCGCCTCGAACTGGATGGGCTCCCCCGCGATCGCACGCCGGTGAAGCGCGAACAGCCGCTCGCGCTCGGCCGGCGGGATCACGATCAGCTGATTGGCGCCCACCACGTCCTCGCGCCGCTTGCCGGTGGCCTTCAGGAACGCCGGGTTGACGTCGACCACGCGGTAGTCCGCGTCGCGCAGCACCAGCGCGTCCGCGGCCGCGTTGAAGATTGCACGGTACTGGGATTCGCTTGCGCGCAGCACGTCCTCGGCGCGCCGGCGCTCGATCTCGGCGGCGATGCGCGCGGCGAAAATCTTGAGCATCGCCTCGATCAGCTGCGCGCTGGTGAGCGGCCTGCGCGACATCACCGACAGCAGGCCGATCGGCGCGCCGCCGGCGTCGTTCAGCGTCGCCGCGGCATAACCCTCGATGCCGAGCTCCTGCAGCGGCGCGTCCTCGGCAAACTGCGCGCGCACGTTGGACGGGAAATAACCGAAGGCGCGCCCGATCGCCTTCTCGCAGGGCGTGCCCGCGATCGGGTAGCTGATATTGCCGAGGATCCGCCCGCCCCAGGCGCGCGCGAGCGTGCGCAGCTGGCTGCGCTCGGGCTGCTCGTAGACGGCGATGGTCGCGAATTCCACCTCGAGGATCTTCGCCAGCGCCGCGACCAGGTCCTCGTAGACCTGTTCGCCCTCCGCGCTCGATACCGCGAGCGCGGCCGCGTGCAGCCTGTCTTCCACGTCAGTCCGGGGCGAACAGGTAGCCGGCGCCGCGCACCGTGCGGATCACCGTCGGTTTCGCCGGGTCAGGCTCGATCTTGCGGCGCAGGCGCGCGATGCGGATGTCGATCGAGCGGTCGAAGGGCTCCCACTCGCGGTTGCGCGTCAGCGTGAGCAGCTGGTCGCGCGAGAGCACGCGGTTGGCGTTCTCGATGAACACGCGCAGCAGGTCGAACTCCATGCCGGTGAGCGGCTGCGCGGCGCCGTCCTCGCCGGTCAGCAGGTGCGTGGCGAGATCGAGCGTGCAGCGCCCTACTTTGACCTTTTGCTCCGCGCCGGCAGCCCTGGCCGGCGCCGGGCGTTCGCCCGCGCGCCGCAGCACGCTTTTCATGCGCGCGAGCAGCTCGCGCAGGTCGAAAGGCTTGGCCAGGTAATCGTCGGCGCCCACCTCCAGGCCGACCACGCGGTCCACCACTTCACCGGCGCCCGTCACCATGATGATGGCGACGTCGTGGTTGCCGCGCAGCCAGCGCGTGAGCGACAGGCCGTCCTCGCCCGGCAGGTTGAGGTCCAGCAGCACGAGCTGTGGCGCGGCTGCGGCGAACGCCGCACGCATCTGCGCGCCGTCGCCAGCCAGAGTCACCTCATAGCCATGCCCGGACAGGTACTCGCCCGTGGTCTGGCGGATTTCGGCGTCGTCGTCGACGATGAGCACGCGCTGGGCCATGGCCGGCATGATAACCGCGGGTGATTGGCGGGCGGCCATGGCGGCCTCAGGCCACCTCGCGGAACGCGAGCATCGCGCCCAGGCGAGCCGAGGCGCCCGTGTAGAAGCCGGCCTCGGCCGGCCCATCCTTTGCCGGATTGCGGAACGTGCCGAATGCCATGTCCCACAGCGGCAGGTCCGAGTAGTTCCAGCGGTGAATGCCGCGCCCGTGGTGCACCGCGTGGCTCTCGGGCCGCTGGATGACATACCCCAGCCAATGCGGCGTTTTCACGTTGGCGTGCTGGAACGCCGCGTTGAATGCGAGGAAGGCGGCGGCGATGGCGCTCGCCCCGGCGCCCAGGCCCAGGACCGGGAAGAAAGCGATCACGCTCAGCGTCGTGAACAGCGCCGCATCCAGCGGATGCAGGTAATAAGCGCCGAAGGCATCCACGCTCTCGGCGCTGTGATGCATCTGGTGGCCGGCGCGCCAGAGCCAGTGCCATTCATGCGCCGCGCGGTGGTACCAGTAGTGCAGGAACTCGTACAGCAGGATGCCCGCCAGCGCCCCGCCCCAGGTGCCGAGCGCGGCCCCGTCGACGAGGCTCCATTCGGGCAGCACGGCGGCCCAGGCGCGGCCGATGCCCAGAGAGACGCCGAACGCGGCGGCGGTCACTGCCAGCGCGCGCAGGCGCCAGCCAGGCGCGGTCGCGTAGCGGCGCGCGCGCCATACGAGTTCCAGCGCGATGAACGGCGCCAGCAGCAGCAGCGGCAGGTAGTCGATCCATTCCAGCAGCATTGCGCAACCCTCCTTCGTTCGAGATGGCCGCAATGCTAGAGGGGACAGCCCCGCCGGAGCATCTCCGGCAGGTTATGGCGTTGTTTCAATCCTGTAACAGCGCTCCAGACGGATACCAAATGTTTGCAATCGGGCATGCGCCCGACACGCGCCGAATACATCGCCCGCCCAGACTGCCGCCATGTCCCCGCCGGGGATCGAACCACGACAAGGAGCAGACCATGGACGCAAGCACCACCATCAACGGACGCCGGCTTCAACCCCCCGCCGGCTACGTGATCATCGAGAGCCTCGCCGGGTTTTGCGCAGCCGTCTGGCGCGGCGCGTCGAAGCTGATCACCGCTTTCGCCGCCTACCAGCAACGGGCCCGGGCGCGCGACGAACTGCGCCGGCTGAGCGACCGTTCCCTCAAGGACATCGGCCTCGAGCGCAGCGAAATCGAACGGCTGTTCCGCTGAGCCGTGGCTAGAAGGTCACCACCGAGCGGATCGACTTGCCTTCGTGCATCAGGTCGAAGGCTTCGTTGATCCGCTCGAGCGGCATCAGGTGCGTGATGAGGTCGTCGATGTTGATCTTCTTCTCCATGTACCAGTCGACGATTTTCGGCACGTCGCTGCGGCCTCTCGCGCCGCCGAAGGCGGTGCCCTTCCAGACCCGGCCCGTGACGAGCTGGAACGGCCGCGTCTTGATCTCCTGGCCCGCGCCGGCCACGCCGATGATCACCGACACGCCCCAGCCGCGGTGGCAGCACTCCAGCGCCTGGCGCATCACCTCGACGTTGCCGATGCATTCGAAGCTGTAGTCAGCTCCGCCTCCTGTAATTTCAATTATTTTTCCTATCAAGTCTTTTTCTTTGGACGGATTCACGAAATGCGTCATGCCGAATTGCCGTCCCAGAGCTTCTCGTTGATCGTTTAGATCCACCCCGACAATCATGTTCGCGCCGGCCATGCGCGCACCCTGCACGACGTTCAGGCCGATGCCGCCCAGGCCGAACACCACCACGTTGGCGCCGGGCTCCACCTTCGCGGTGTTGATCACCGCGCCGATGCCGGTGGTGACGCCGCAACCGATGTAGCAGACCTTGTCGAAGGGCGCGTCCGCGCGGATCTTCGCCAGCGCGATCTCAGGCAGCACCGTATAGTTGGCGAAGGTGGAACATCCCATGTAGTGATGAATCGGCTTTTTACCCAGGCTAAAACGGGAAGTGCCGTCAGGCATGAGTCCCTTCCCCTGGGTTCCCCTGATCGCCGTACAGAGGTTTGTCTTTCTGGACAGGCAGGATTTGCACTGCCGGCACTCGGGCGTGTAAAGCGGAATGACGTGGTCGCCCTTTTGCAGCGATGTCACGCCCGCGCCGAGTTCGACCACGACGCCGGCGCCTTCGTGGCCGAGGATGGCCGGGAAAAGCCCTTCCGGGTCGGCGCCGGAACGCGTGAACTCGTCGGTATGGCACACGCCCGTCGCCTTGATCTCGACCAGGACTTCGCCCGCCCTGGGGCCTTCGAGGTCCACCATTTCGATTTCCAGGGGCGCGCCCGCCTGGTGCGCCACGGCTGCCTTGACTTTCATGCGGTCTCCCGTCGTTCAGCACGTAAAATGGCGGCGTGAAGCAGGAAGCCCCGCCGTCCGCCGACGCGATTCACATCCGCGGCGCGCGCCAGAATAACCTAAAGAACCTCACGCTCTCGATCCCGAACGGCGAGCTGGTTGTCGTCACCGGCGTGTCGGGCTCGGGCAAGTCCTCGCTCGTCTTCGACACGCTCTACGCCGAGGGCCAGCGGCGCTACGTCGAGACCTTCAGCCCGTACGCGCGCCAGTTCCTCGACCGCATGGACAAGCCGCAGGTGGACGCCATCGAGGGCATCCCGCCGGCCATCGCCATCGACCAGACCAACCCGGTGCGCACCTCGCGCTCCACGGTGGGCACGATGACCGAGCTGAACGACCACCTGAAGCTGCTCTATGCGCGCGCCGCAAAGCTGTTTTGCCGCGGCTGCGGCCAGCCGGTGGTCAGGGATACGCCGGAATCGATTTTCGGATTTCTGCAGGGAAAGCCGGACCAGCGCCTCGTCATCACCTTCCCGGTTGCGATCCCCAGGAACTTCACGGAAAAGGAAATCCTGCAGCTGCTCGAACGCCAGGGCTATACGCGCATCCACGAGCAAAGCAAGGACAGGCTGGAAGTGGTGCAGGACCGCCTGCGCCTGTCCTCTGCCGACAAGGCTCGCGTTGCCGACGCCCTCGAAAGCGCCATGAAGATTGGCCAGGGAAAGGTCAATGTCTGGCCCGAAGAAGGAAAACCGTTCAAGTTCTCCTCCACCCTGCACTGCCCCCACTGCGATATCTCCTACTCGGAGCCGACGCCGGCGGCCTTTTCCTTCAACTCCCCGCTGGGCGCCTGCGACACCTGCCGCGGCTTCGGGCGGGTCATCGGCGTCGACTTCGGCCTGGTGGTTCCCAATGAAAAGCTTTCCTTGCGGGAAGGCGCGGTCAAGCCGTGGCAATCCCCGAGCTTCAGGGAGTGCCAGGACGACCTGGTCAAGTACGCGAAGAAGCGCAGGATTCCCCTGGATGTTCCTTTCAGGGATTTGAATCAAGCGCAAAAAGACTGGCTGCTCGAAGGCGAACCCGAATGGGTGAGCTGGCGCAAGTCCTGGCCCGGCACCTGGTACGGCGTGCGGCGCTTCTTCCAGTGGCTGGAAAGCAAGGCCTACAAGATGCACATCCGGGTCCTGCTGTCCAAGTACCGCGCCTACACGCCCTGCGAAACCTGCCACGGCACGCGGCTCAAGCCGGACGCGATGCTGTGGAAGGTGAAGGGCCATTCCATTCACGACCTGATGCTGTTGCCCCTGGACAAGGTCAAGGCCTTTTTCTCCGACATCGACATCCCGAAACAGCTGGATGACCTGCTCCTCACGGAGATCCGCGCGCGGCTGAAGTTCCTCAACGACGTCGGCCTGGGCTACCTGACGCTGGACCGGCAGTCGCGCACGCTCTCGGGCGGCGAGGTGCAGCGCATCAACCTCACCACCGCGCTCGGCACCTCGCTCGTCAACACGCTGTTCGTGCTGGACGAGCCCTCGGTCGGCCTGCACCCGCGCGACATGGGCCGCGTCATCGACGTGATGCGGCGCCTGCGCGACGCCGGCAATTCCCTGGTGGTGGTCGAGCACGACCCGCAGATCATGTTCGCCGCCGACCGCATCCTCGACATCGGCCCGGGCCCCGGCGAGCGCGGCGGGGAAGTGGTTTTCTTCGGTTCGCCTGCCGATTTGAGAAAGCAAAGCACGCTAACGGCGGAATATTTCTCGGGAAGAAAAAAAGCCGAACTGAAAAAACAGGAAAAAATATCGCACAAGAAAATCCAGCTGATCGGCGCCTCCCAGAACAATCTCAAGAATATCGACGTCGCCATTCCGCTGGAGCGGCTGGTCTGCGTGACCGGCGTCTCCGGCTCGGGCAAGTCCACGCTGGTGCAGGACGTGCTCTACGCGGCGCTGCGCAAGACCATGGGCAAGCCCACCGAGCCGCCGGGCGCGCACCGGGCGCTGACGGGCGCCGGCGAGATCGAGGACGTGGTGATGGTAGACCAGTCCCCGGTCGGCAAGACCACGCGCTCCAATCCGGCCAGCTATGTAGGGGCTTTTGATTCCATCAGGAAAATATTTGCAGGTTTAATAGAGTCAAGACAAAGGAAATACACTCCCGGCACCTTCAGCTTCAATTCCGGCAACGGCCGCTGCCCGGCCTGCGGCGGCAACGGCTTCGAGCATGTCGAGATGCAGTTCCTGTCCGACGTGTACCTGCGCTGCCCCGATTGCGACGGCAAGCGCTTTCGCGCCGAAATCCTCGAGGTCAAGGTCGGCGGCAAGTCGATCGCCGAGGTCCTGGAGCTGACGGTCTCCGAAGCCCTCTACTTCTTCCGCGGCGAGGCCGAACTGGTGGCGCGCCTGCGCCCGCTCAAGGACGTGGGGCTGGACTACCTGCGCCTGGGCCAGCCGGTGCCGACGCTCTCCGGCGGCGAGGCGCAGCGCCTGAAGCTCGCCGGCCACCTGGCCGAGGCCGGCGGCACGGACACGAGAAAGCTGTTCCTCTTCGACGAGCCGACCACCGGCCTGCATTTCGACGACGTGGCCAAGCTGCTGCGCGCCTTCCGCCAGCTGCTCGAAGCCGGCCACTCGCTGCTGGTCATCGAGCACAACCTGGACGTGATCCGCGCGAGCGACTGGATCATCGACCTCGGTCCCGAAGGCGGCGACGCCGGCGGCGAAATCGTCTGCGCCGGCACGCCGGCGCAGGTCGCCAAGCACGCGAGCTCGCATACCGCGAAGGCGCTGAGGGACTATGAATTGGCATTTACCCGGGATTTTTCTTTGGATGGAACAAAAGAATCTCCCGGCCGTTACCTTGGCACATCCATTCAGATCCACAAGGCGAGGGAGCACAACCTCAAGAACATCGACGTCGAGATTCCGCGCAACCGCTTCAGCGTGATTACCGGCGTCTCCGGATCCGGCAAGTCCACGCTCGCCTTCGACATCCTGTTTTCCGAGGGCCAGCGCCGCTACCTGGAATCGCTCAACGCCTACGCGCGCCAGTTCGTCCAGGGCGCGGCGCGCCCGGACGTGGACGCGATCTTCGGCATCCCGCCCACCGTGGCGATCGAGCAGCGCACCAGCCGCGGCGGCCGGAAAAGCACGGTCGGCACGCTCACCGAGGTGCACCACTTCCTGCGCCTCGCCTTCGTCAAGCTGGGCACCCAGTACTGCCCCGACTGCGAGGTGCCGATCGAGCCGCAGAGTGAAGAACTGATCGCGGCGCGGATATTGAAGGAGTACCGGGGGCAGACCATCACCCTCCTCGCGCCGTTGGTCGTCAACCGCAAGGGCGTCTACACCGACCTCGCCAAGTGGGCGCGCTCGAAGGGCTACGCCCAGCTGCGCGTCGACGGCCGGCTGCTGCCGGTGCTGCCCTTTCCGCGCATCGACCGCTTCAAGGAACACAGTATTGAATTGCCGGTGGCGACGCTCAAGATTTCCGCCGCCGGCGAAATTCAGCTTCGAAAAGAACTTTCAAAAGCCCTTGAAACAGGAAAAGGGCAGATACAGGTATTCGCGCAGAAAAAATCCCAGTCCTTCTCCACCAAGCGCTCCTGTCCGTCCTGCGGGCGCGGCTTCGCCGAGCTCGATCCGCGCCTGTTCTCCTACAACTCGCGCCACGGCTGGTGCGGCACCTGCGTCGGCACCGGGCTGGAACTGAAGGACGTCGGCTGGGACGCCGAGCGCTCGCGCACCGGCACCGAGGACCACGTGCTCGACTCCTGGATCGAGTGGCTGGAAGTGGACCAGCCCTGCCCCGCCTGCCACGGCAAGCGCCTGAACCCCGAGGCGCTGGCGGTCCAATGGACAGGAAAGAGCATTGCGGATTTTGGTGGCATGCCAATTTCAGGTCTTTCCGCTTTTCTTCAAAAAATTCTTTTAACGGGAAGAGAAAAAGAAATTGCCCGGGACCTCGTCGCCGAACTCAACAGCCGCCTGGACTTCCTGCAGCAGGTCGGCCTGGGCTACCTGACGCTCGACCGGTCCGCACCGACCCTCTCCGGCGGCGAGGCGCAGCGCATCCGCCTGGCCGCGCAGCTGGGCTCCAACCTGCGCGGCGTGTGCTACATCCTGGACGAACCGACCATCGGGCTGCACCACCGCGACAACCAGATCCTGCTCGGCGTGCTCGAGCAGCTGGAGGCCAAGGGCAACACGCTGGTGGTGGTCGAGCACGACGAGGACACCATCCGGCGCGCGCACCACGTGATCGACCTGGGGCCCGGCGCGGGCAAGCTCGGCGGCCGCGTGATCGGCGCCGGCGACGCCGACGACCTCATGAAGCTGCCGGACTCCCTGACCGGCAGGTTTTTGCGGGAGCCGCTGATGCACCCCATTCAGCCCCGCCGTGCCGTGAATTCAAGATCTTCGGACCTGAAAATCCAGAAAGCGAAACTGCACAACCTTCAAAATGCCGACGCGCGCATTCCCCTCGACCGGCTGGTCGTCGTCACCGGCGTGTCGGGCTCGGGCAAATCCACGCTCGCCCGGGATGTGCTGTTTTCGTCATTGAAGGAAGCAAAACCCGTCGGTTGCAAGGCGGTGGTCGGCGCGAAGCAGCTGGACCGGGTCCTGGAAGTGGACCAGACGCCGATCGGCAAGACGCCGCGCTCCTGCCCGGCCACCTACGTCGGCTTCTGGGACGCGGTGCGCCGCAGCTTCGCCGACACGGCCGAGGCGCGCATGCGCGGCTGGGGCGCGGGCCGCTTCTCGTTCAACACCAAGGGCGGGCGCTGCGAAAGCTGCGAGGGCCAGGGCATCAAGAAGATCGAGATGTCCTTCCTGCCCGACGTCAAGGTCGCCTGCGAGGCCTGTGGCGGCAAGCGCTTCAATCCGGAGACGCTGGCCGTGCGCTGGCGCGGGCAATCCGTCGGCGACGTGCTGGCGATGAGCGTGGACGAAGCGGTCGAGTTCTTCGCCGCGCATCCCTCCACGCACCGCGCGCTGCGCCTGATGCAGGACGTGGGCCTGGGCTACCTGACCCTGGGCCAGCAGAGCCCGACCCTGTCCGGCGGCGAGGCGCAGCGTTTGAAACTGGTCACCGAGCTCTCGAAAACGAGCGCCGAGCGCAAGACCCTCTATGTCCTCGACGAGCCGACCGTGGGCCTGCACATGGCGGATGTCGAAAAGCTGATCCGCGTGCTGCACCGCCTGGTGGACGCCGGCAATACCGTCGTGGTGATCGAGCACAACCTGGATGTGATCGCGGAAGCCGACTGGATCGTCGACCTGGGGCCCGAAGGCGGCGCGGCGGGCGGGCGCGTCGTTTTCCAGGGCACGCCGGAGCAATGCGCGGACCTGTCGCTGAACGGTGACAGCCATACCTGCTCTGCGCTGGCGGGATTTCTCGCTCAACGAGGGAACGCCGGCGCGTAAATTCAGTCGAAACGCGTGGAGACCTCACGCCATGAGACTGATTGCACTTGCATGCGCAATTTTCTTCGCCGCCGCCGCCGGCGCGCAGGAACTCGGCCCGGAAGAGCTGGTGAAAAAAGTGACCGCGGACGTGCTCGACACCATCAAGTCCGACAAGCAGCTGCAGGCGGGCGACCGCAAGAAAGCGCTCGCGCTGGCCGAAGCAAAGGTGCTGCCGCACGTCGATTTCCGGCACGCCGCGCAGATTGCCGTCGGCCGGGCCTGGCCCACGGCGACGCCGGCGCAGCAGGATCAGTTGACGCAGCAGTTCCGCTCGATGCTGGTCCGGATCTATTCCAGCGCGATCGACGTCTACCGCGGCCAGACCATGAAAGTGCTGCCGGTGCGCGTCCCGCCGGGCGCGACCGAGACCCGCGTACGCAACGAATACCTGCGCGAGGGCCGGCAGCCGGTGCCGATCGAGTATTCCATGATGAAGACTCCCAGCGGCTGGAAGATCTACGACATCTCGGTGGAAGGCATCAGCCTGGTGCTCACCTACCGCTCGGAGTTCGAAAGCATCGTGCGCACCGCCGGCGTCGACGGCCTGATCAGGCGCATGGCGGAAAAGAACGCCGCCTAGTCGCGTTGCCGCGGGCTGCGGCAAATGGCCGCAAAGGTGACATAGTGCTCATGGCACGGGGAACCGGGTGGCGTTTATCATGTCGAAACGCCATGAAACCCGCCGCCCTGCTGCTGTCCCTGCTGTGTTCCCTCCCAGTTGCCCTCCCGGGCCACGCGCAGCCACTCGCGCCCGACGAACTCGTGCGCAAAGTCACCGCGGACGTTCTCGACACCATCAAGTCCGACCAGCAGCTGCAGGCGGGCGACCGCAAGAAAGCGCTCGCGCTGGCCGAGCAGAAGATCCTGCCGCACGTCGATTTCCAGGAAGCGACCCAGCTCGCGGTGGGCCGGCCCTGGGCCGGCGCGACGCCCGAGCAGAAAGAGCGCCTGGTGAACGAGTTTCGCGGCATGCTGGTGCGCGTCTACTCGAACGCTCTCGGCGTCTATCGCGGCCAGACCTTGAACGTGCTCCCGGTCCACATGGCGAAGGACGCCACCGAGGTCACGGTGCGCAACAAGTACATCAGCGAAGGCAGGCCGCCGGTCGCGGTCAACTATTCCATGAAGATGACGCCGACCGGCTGGAAAATCTACGACATCAATGTCGAAGGCGTCAGCCTGGTGCTGACCTACCGCAGCGAGTTCGAGCAGATCACCCGCGCCTCGGGCATCGACGGCCTGATCAAGCGCCTGCAGGAAAAGAACGCCTAGCCTCTTCGTCGTCCCGGTAATTCAGGCAGGCCGCCGGGCGCACGGTCGCTACGGGCAGTTCTCGACCTTCTCGACCGCGACTTCGTTCAAGACCCATCCGCGCTTTCCTTCCTTGCCTTTCGGGATGACTACGCGGACGCAGCTGCCGACGGGAAACTCATTGGACGAGTGGAAGGTGTATTGCGGTTCATTGGGTCCCTTCATCCGATAGTCAAAATAACTGGGCGCCCCCCGCATCTGCGAGAAAAGCACCCCGGCGGCACCGCTCGTCGCCCGGGCATGGTCCTCGTTGACCGAGTATCTGGTATTGGCGTCGACTGTCGCGCGACTTGTGATGCGACCGGTCACGCTCGATGCGCCGGCGGCGCGCAGCTTCTCGGCATCGGGGCCGCTTCCCATGGACGCGCACCCGCCACTCAGCGCAATGCAGACGACGACCATCCATCCCGGCCCGGAGTTCCCTCTGCGCTCTAATGCCATTTCCCGTTCTCCATTCATGGCTTGCGCTACTTCCTTTCCCGTTCAGCGGCGTCGACTTTGTCCCGCTGGGCTTGCAGGAGTTCATTCGCGAAGATCCAGCGCAGGTAACCGACCATCGCGCAAGCGCCTGCGAGCCAGGCTGCAAGGGCAAGTACCAGCAAGACCGCAACAATAAACGGCGGTAACTGAAGGGCCACCGCTGCCGCAGCCCCTGCGGCAAAAAGCGCCAGACCCATGAGCATCGGTTTCCAGCGGCGGCTGTCCGGGGCGATCAACCAGCGAAGACGATCGGCAAGCGACATGAAGGCTCCAACCCGTCAGCAGTTCATGGCCGCGGCGGCCAAACGGGTGGATGGGATCCCAGCGGCATCGGTGGGCGTTCCCAGAACGGCGCCGTCTCGGAAAGCTCGAGCACCGGGCGCAAGTGGCTGAACTTGCCGGTCTGGACGGTCAGTTTTTGCAACTCATCCGGAGATAGCTCGACGGGGACCGAGGCGAAATCCTCGACGACGCCCCGGTCGGCGATCCACTTGCCGGTACGCGCGAGCGACACGCGCACCAGCCAGCTGCCGCCCTCGGTCGCGCGGCGCGCCAGCGCGGCCATCGCGCCGAACGCCATCAGGTAGCCGCTGACATAGTCGATGACCGACACCGGCAGCAATCTCGGTTTCGATTCGCCGCTTTGCCGGTAAGCCATGCCGCTCACGGTTTGCACGATGCTGTCGAATCCCCGGCGTTCCTTCCAGGGGCCTTCGGTGCCCCAGGCGCTCAATGTGACGTAGACGATGCCCGGGCGCAGCCTGGCGGCTTCCTCCGGCGAAAAGCCGCGCGCCGCGAGCGTACCGGGACGAAACGATTGGGAAAACACGTCCGCTTCGCCCAACAAGCTCCTGAGCGTATCAACGCCGGACGGCGCACGCAGGTCAAGGAACGCCTGCAGCTTGCCGACGCCGGTATCGAATTCGGTGGCGCCCGAATCGGGCAGCTGCGGGCCCGCGATCTTCAGCACGTCGGCGCCATGCTCCGCCAATGTGCGCGCGCAGGTCGGGCCGGCGAGCACGCGCGTGAGGTCGAGTACGCGCAAGCCCGAAAGCGGCCTCGCCCCGGCTGGCAGCGGTTCCGGTTTGGAGTCTGAAAGTTTTTCAATCTGAAGCAGAGGCTGGGAGGAAACTGCGGCCGCATGCGGATGGCTCGCCCACTCCTGCGCCGTGCGCGCGAGTCCCGCGCAGCCCCTGGCGGCGTGGATGGCGTCTTCCAGCGCAAGCCCGTCCCAGTTGCGGCTGGCCGCTTCCGCGGCGGCGCGGTCGGCGGGATGGCCGAGCACTTTCATCGCCGCTTCGCGATGGTTGGCGAAATTGCAGTGGATGCTGACCCAGCGGCCGTCCCGGACCGGGTAATAGCCGCTGAACGGGTCCCAGGCTTCCCTGGGCGGCTGGCCGTCGATGCGCAGGTAGCGAGCGCTGCGCATGGCTGCCGCTGCGGCGCGCAGGCTGATGCGGGCGTCCTGATTGCGCCGGGTTTTCAGGCGCCAGAGCCCGCATACCGCGACGCCGACCGCGGCGAGCGCGACGGCGCCGGCGATCCCGATCCGGTAGGGCGTCGGGAAAACCGGGTCCGCGCCTTCGAATGAGGCGCGCGCCGAGAGCGCCGGGTCCAGGCCGGCCGCCCGCAGCCACTCCCCCAACAGCGCCTTCGGGTCCGCATTGTCGGACATCCCGACACTTTACCCGTTATGATTCGGCGTCCATCCTGGGAGGGAGGAGACCGGGCAAATGCTCGCGTATACCGTACGTCGGCTGGTTGCGCTCGTGCCGACGCTGTTTTTCGCCAGCGTCATCGTCTTCGTTTCCGTGCGTCTGATACCGGGGAGCGTCATCGACCTGATGCTCGCCAACAATCCGCTCGCCGTGGACAAGGACCGGGGCGCGATCGAGGCCGCGCTCGGCCTGGACAAGCCGATGTACGTCCAGTACGTCAATTGGGTGGGCGGCATCCTGCGCGGCGATCTCGGGCGCTCGCTGTGGCAGGACACGCCCGTGACGCACGAGATCCTGGCGCGGCTGCCGGTCACGCTCGAACTCGCGCTGCTGGCCATGGGGGTGGCGATCCTCATTGGCATCCCGATCGGCGTCTATTCCGCGCTGCGCCAGGACTCCTCCGGCGACTACCTGACGCGCTCCTTCGCCATCCTGATGCTCGCGATTCCGAGTTTCTGGCTTGGCACGCTGGTGATGGTGTTTCCCTCCATCTGGTGGGGCTGGGCGCCGGAGCTGAAATACGTGCCGTTCACGCAGGACCCGGTCACCAACCTGAAGATGCTGCTGTTGCCCGCGGTGATCCTCGGCACGGGGCTTTCCGCGCTCAACATGCGCCTGATGCGCACCACGATGCTGGAAGTCATGCGCCAGGACTACATCCGCACCGCCTGGGCGAAGGGCCTGGGCGAGACGATGGTGGTCCTGCGCCATGCACTGCGCAACGCGCTGATTCCCGTCGTGACGCTGCTCGGCCTTGAAGTGGCCGGCGTCATCGGCGGCTCGGTGATCCTGGAGCAGATCTTCGTGCTGCCGGGCATGGGATTGCTGCTGCTGGAGGCGGTCGGCACGCGCGACTACCCGGTGATCACCGGGATCTTCCTCGTGGTCGGCGTGTGCGTGATGCTGGTCAACCTGCTGGTGGACCTGAGCTACGGCCTGATCGACCCGAAGGTCCGGTACCAATGATGGCCGCGTTCGTGCTCCGGCTGTTGCGCGAAAAGCCGCTCGGAGCGGCGGGGGCCGGAATCTGCCTGCTGTTCCTGCTGTGCGGCATCTTCGCCGCCTGGCTCGCGCCCTACGGCTTCAACGAGATCAACCCGATCAACCGCATGAAGGCGCCCTCCTTCGCCTTTCCGTTCGGCACCGACTACCTCGGCCGCGACCAGCTCTCGCGCATCCTCTACGGCGCGCAGCTTTCCGTGATCATCGGTTTCAGTGCCGCCGCGCTCGCCACGGTGATTTCGGTCGTGATCGGCGTGGTGAGCGGCTATGTCGGCGGGCGGGCGGACATGGTGGTGCAGCGCTTCGTCGACGCCTGGCAGTCGTTTCCGGGCCTGGTGATCCTGATCGTCGCGGTGGCCGTGCTCGGGCCCGGCATGCCGCAGGTTATCGGCGTTCTGGCGCTCCTTTTCGGGATCGCCGGCTCGCGCATCGTGCGCGGGGCGGTCGTCTCGGTGCGGGAGAACATGTACATCCACGCCGCGCAGTCCATCGGCGCCGGCACGCAGCGCATCCTGTGGCGCCACGTGCTGCCCAACGTGATGCCGGTGGTGATCGTGCTCTTCACCTCGCGCCTGGGCGCCACCATCCTCGCCGAGGCGGGCCTCTCGTTCCTCGGCCTGGGCGTGCCGCCGCCGGCCCCCACCTGGGGCGGCATGCTGAGCGGCAGCGCCCGCACCTACATGCACCAGGGGCCCTGGCTCGCGCTCGCGCCCGGCCTTGCCCTGACGATCGTGGTCTACGCCATCAACGTATTCGGCGACTCGCTGCGCGACCTGCTGGATCCGCGCATGAGGGGAAGCCGGTGAAACACCTAACGGAGGAGGTACCTATGAAACACGTTCTGAATGGCCGAGCATTCATCGCAACAGCACTCGCGCTTGCCTGCGGCGCCGCCATGGCCCAGGGCGCGAAGCCCCAGTACGGCGGCGAACTGCGGGTCACGACCGTGTACCCGACGATCTCGCCGCTGTCCTGGGACATTGGCGAGTGGCACTGGAAACAGAACCACGACACCGGGATGTACCTGGAGCAGTTGTTCGCCGGCGACCTCGACAAGAGCGTGCGCAAGGGCGGCAAGCACCGTTTCATCGCCGATGCCTGGCTGCCGAGCGACGCCATCCGCGGCGAACTGGCCGAGAAATGGGTGTGGGAGACGCCGAACACGCTCGCGATCACGCTGCGCAAGGGCGTGATGCTGCCCGACAAGCCCGGCGTGCTGAAGGCGCGCGAGCTGAACGCAGAAGACGTGGTGTTCAGCTACGAGCGCTTCGAGAAGAGCCCGAAGAAAATTCCCCAGTACTTCGACCACGTCGCAAAGGTCGAGGCGCGCGACAAGCAGACCGTGGTGTTCCAGTTCAAGGATTTCTTCGCCGAATGGGACTACCGCTTCGGCTGGGGCTACTACTCGGGCATCGTGCCCAAGGAGGTCGGCGCGATCGACACCAAGGACTGGAAGCTCGCGGTCGGCTCGGGGCCGTACCAGATCACGGAATACATTGCCGGCAACTCGCAGAGCTACGCCAGGAACCCGAACTACTGGGATACGGAGAAGCTCGGCGGCGCGAACTACAAGCTGCCGTTCACCGACAAGCTCACCTACCGCATCATCCGCGACGAGGCGACACAGCACACAGCGCTGCGCACCGGACAGATCGACCTGCTCGAGCTCGTGCGCTGGACGGCGGTTGACGAACTGAAGAAGAGCGCGCCCCAGCTGAAATGGAACCGCTGGCTTGGCCAGAGCGGCCAGTTCCTGTCCATGCGCGTGGACCGCAAGCCCTTCGATGACATCCGCGTGCGCCGGGCGCTCAACATGGCGGTCAACAAGCAGGAGATCGTCAAGTCCTACTACGGCGGCAATGCCGAGCTGTTCTCCTACCCGATGCATCCGGAATACACGGGCTACTTCGAGCCGCTGGAGAAGATGCCGGCCTCGGTGAAGGAACTGTTCGTCTACGACCCGGAAAAGGCGAAGAAGCTGCTCGCCGAAGCGGGCTATCCGAACGGCTTCTCGTTCAAGGTGCAGGTCACCAGCGCGAACTTCGACCATATGGACCTGCTGCCGCTGATCGCCGGCTACCTGTCGAAAGTCGGCGTCAAGATCGAGATCCAGCCGATGGAGTACCCGGCCTTCCTCTCCGCGATGGTGAGCAAGAAGAACGAGGCGGGCTATTTCATGAATAACGGCCACACCAACCCCACGACCAGCATCCGCAAGAGCTTCGTCACCGGACAAACCTGGAACCCGTCGCAGTGGGCGGACCCCGCCTACGACAAGAAAATGGAAGAGGTCTACCGCACGCGCGACGAACCGAGGCGCCAGCAGTTGATCCGCGAGATGACCGTGGAGATCCTCGACAAGGCGCCCTACATCTGGCTGCCGACGCCGTACATCTACACCGCCTGGTGGCCGTGGGTGCAGAACTACGACGGCGAGCTGCGCGCCGGCGCGGTGCGCCCGGGGCCGATCTATGCGCGCATCTGGATCGACCGGGAGATGAAGAAAAAGATGGGTTTCTAGGAGGTGCCCGGGCCGCTGCTCAGCGTCCGCGACCTTTCGGTCTCGTTCCGCACCCCGCGCGGCACCGTGCGCGCGGTGGAGTCGCTGTCGTTCGACCTGAACGCGGGCGAGACGCTCGCGATCGTGGGCGAAAGCGGCTCGGGCAAGAGCGTCACGGCGCTTTCGCTGCTGCGCCTGATTCCCGATCCGCCCGGCCGCATCGACGCGGGCGAAATCCTGTTCGAAGGGCGCGACCTGCTGCGGCTGAAGGACGAGGAGATGCGCGCGATTCGCGGCGACCGCATCGCGATGATCTTCCAGGAGCCGATGTCCTCGCTCAACCCGGTGCTGACCGTCGGCACGCAGGTGGGCGAGCCGATCCGGCTGCACCGCGGCGCGAGCTGGGCCGTGGCGCTCGAGCAGGTGACCAGGCTGCTCGAAAAGGTGTCGATTCCCGACGCCGCCAGCCGGCTCGCCTCCTACCCGCACCAGTATTCGGGCGGCATGCGCCAGCGCGTGATGATCGCGATGGCGCTCGCCTGCGCGCCGCAGCTGATCATCGCGGACGAGCCCACCACCGCGCTGGATGTCACGGTGCAGGCGCAGATCCTCGCCATCCTCAAGCAGATCACGCGCGAGGTGAACTCGGCGCTGATCCTGATCACCCACGACCTGGGCGTGGTGGCGCGCTACGCCGACCGCGTCGCGGTCATGTACGGCGGGCGCATCGTGGAGATGGCGCCGGCGCGCGAGCTGTATGCGCGCCCGCGGCATCCCTACACGCGCGGCCTGATGGATTCGATCCCGCGCCTGGACGACGCCTCGGGCAAGCGCCTGGTGCCGATCGACGGCCAGCCGCCCGACCTCGCGCGGCTGCCGCCGGGCTGCGCCTTCGCGCCGCGCTGCCGGCAGGCGCTCGACCGTTGCCGCAGCGAGCGCCCGGCGCTGGAACGCGCACATGAGGGTCATTTCAAGGCTTGCTTCGCCGATGCCTGAACAGATTCTCCGTGTCGAGGACCTGAAGGTCCATTTCGCGCTCACGCGCGGGGCGTTCATCCAGCGGCAGGTCGGCTCGGTCAAGGCGGTGGACGGCGTCTCCTTCGACCTGGCGCGCGGCGAAACCCTCGGCCTGGTCGGCGAAAGCGGCTGCGGCAAGACCACGACCGGCCTTGCCGTGCTGCGCATGCTGACGCCGACCGGCGGCAGCATCGTGTTCGAAGGCGAGGACATCACGCGGCACGATGCCGCGCGCATGCGCCCGATCCGCCGGCGCATGCAGATGGTCTACCAGGACCCCTATGGATCCCTGAACCCGCGCATGAAAGTGCGCGACATCGTCGGCGAGCCGCTGGTCGTGCATGGCCTCGACGGCGATGCGGCGAAGTACCGCGAACGCGTGGCCTCGCTGCTCGACATGGTCGGTCTGCTTCCCGACATGGCGGACCGATACCCGCACGAATTCTCCGGCGGGCAGCGCCAGCGCATCGGCATCGCGCGCGCGCTCGCCCTCGACCCGCGCCTGCTGGTCTGCGACGAGCCGGTGTCGGCGCTCGACGTGTCGATCCAGGCGCAGGTGGTGAACCTGTTCATGGACCTGCAGAAGCGGCTGCAGCTGGCATACCTGTTCATCGCGCACGATCTCTCCGTGGTGCGCCACATCAGCGGCCGCATCGCCGTGATGTACCTCGGCCGCATCGTCGAAATCGCCGGCCGCGACGAGCTCTACCGCGATCCGCTGCACCCCTACACGAAGGCCCTGCTCGCCGCCGTGCCGATCCCCGACCCGGTACTGGAAGCCGCGCGGCCGCAGCAGGTGATCGCGGGCGAAGTCCCGAGCGTGCTCAACCCGCCGCGCGGCTGCCGCTTCCATCCGCGCTGCCCGATGGCCGAGGCGCGCTGCGCGGAGGAAGAGCCGCAGCTGCGCAAGACCGCATCCGGGCGCTCGGTCGCCTGCCATCTGGCGACGGTATGATGGGCGCATGCGCGAATCCCAGCCGAAGACCATCCATCTCAAGGATTACACCCCACCCGCCTTCCTGATCGGACGGGTTTTCCTCGACGTCGACATCCGCGCCGACGACGCCATCGTCAAGGCCACGCTGTCGGTCAAGCGCAACGGCCCCTCCAATGCGCCGCTGGTGCTGGACGGCGACGAGTTGGAACTGGTTTCGCTTTCCCTTGAAGGAAAATCTTTTCCTTGCAAAGTCACAAGCGAAACCCTGACGCTCGAAAACGTCCCCGACGCCTTCACGCTGGAGACCGTCACTCGCATCGTTCCGCAGAAAAACACCAAGCTGGAGGGCCTCTACGCGACGCAGTGCGGCTTCGTCACGCAGTGCGAGGCGCAGGGCTTCCGGCGCATCACCTGGTTCATCGACCGGCCCGACAACCTCGCGGTCTATACCGTCACGGTCCATGCCGACAGGACGCGCTATCCGGTCCTGCTTTCGAATGGAAATCTTCTGGCGCAAGGCCTGGAACCGGACAACAGGCATTGGGCGACCTTCGAAGACCCGTACCCGAAGCCAAGCTATCTTTTTGCGCTCGTGGCGGCCGATCTGGAATTTATTCAGGAATCCCTGATTTCCCGTTCGGGGAAAACCAAAAATCTTTATATCTATGTGGAGAAAGGCAAATTGGACCAGGCCGCCTGGTCGATGGATTGCCTGAAGCGTGCCGTCGCCTGGGACGAGACACGTTTCGGCCTGGAGCTGGACCTGGACGAGTACAAGATCGTCGCCGTCGGCGACTTCAATTCGGGGGCGATGGAGAACAAGGGCCTCAACATCTTCAACACCAAGTACATCCTCGCGCGCCCGGACACCGCCACCGACACCGACTACCTGAACATCGACCGCGTGGTGGCGCACGAGTACTTCCACAACTGGACCGGCGACCGCGTCACCTGCCGCGACTGGTTCCAGCTTTCGCTGAAGGAAGGCCTGACGGTGTTCCGCGATCAGGAGTACGGCGCCGACACCTATTCGCGCGCCGTGACCCGCATCCAGGAGGTGCGCAACCTGCGCGCCGCGCAGTTCCCGGAGGACGCCGGCCCGATGGCGCACCCGGTGCGGCCGCAGTCCTACATGGAGATCCGCAACTTCTACACCATGACGGTGTACGAAAAAGGCGCGGAAGTGGTGCGCATGCAGCACACGCTGCTCGGCGAGGAGAAATTCCAGAAGGGCATGCAGCTCTATTTCCAGCGCCACGACGGCCAGGCGGTGACCTGCGACGACTTCGTGCAGGCGATGCAGGATGCGTCGGGGGTGGACCTTTCGCAGTTCCGCCGCTGGTACGACATCGCAGGAACGCCTGTATTGGATTGCAGCGGATCTTATGCAAATGGCATGTTTACCCTGGCGGTGACGCAATCGATGAACCCGCCCTTCCACATCCCCTTCAAGGTGAAGATCGGGGATCGCGAAGAGGTCCTGTCGATCAAACGTACCGAGGAAAAATTCGAATTCAAGGTCAATGCGCAACCTGTTCCCTCGCTCCTGCGCGGCTTCTCGGCGCCGGTGATCCTGAACTACCCGTACAGCGAGGCCGACCTGCTGCATCTGCTCGCGCACGACGACGATCCGTTCAACCGCTGGGAAGCGGCCCAGCGGCTTTCCACCGAAATCATCCTGAAGCAGGCCGGCAAGCCTTCATCGTTGTTTTTGAATGCCATTGAGATTCTTCTAAAAGAGAAGGATCCTGCGTTCATCGCCGAAGTGCTGTCGCTGCCCTCGGAGACTTTCCTCGCCGAGCAGATGGACGTAGTGGACCCGGATGCGCTGCATGCCTCGCGCAATGCGTTGAGACGCGCCCTTGCTTCCCGTTTCAAGAATCAGTTTTTGGAAATCTACCGGCGAGAAAAAATTTCCACCCCTTACTCCCCCGACGCCGCCTCGTCGGGCAGGCGCGCGCTGCGCAACCTGGCGCTGTCCTACCTCATGGAACTGGAAACCGGCGATATCGTGGCGCTCTGCTACGAGCAATTCGGCCAATCCGACAATATGACGGAGCAGTTCGCCGCGCTGGCGGCGCTGGCCAACAGCGGCGCGCCGCAGCGCCAGATCGCGCTCGATTCCTTCTACGGCAAGTGGAAGGACGAGCCGCTGGTGGTCGACAAGTGGCTGGCGGTGCAGGCCGGCGCGCGCGTGCCGGGCACGCTCGCGCGCGTGCGCGAACTTCTGGGGCATCCGGCGTTCGACATCAAGGTGCCGAACAAGGTGTACGCGCTGATCCGGGCCTTCGTCGCCAACCACGTGCGCTTCCACGCCGCCGACGGCGCCGGCTACGCGTTCCTCGCCGACCAGGTGCTGACGCTCGACAAGCTGAACCCGCAGGTGGCGGCGCGCATGGCGCGCGGCTTCGACCGCTGGAAGAAGTTCGATCTGGCGAGGAAAGAGAAGGCGAAAGCGCAGCTGGAGCGCGTCCGCGACCAGGAGGGCCTTTCGAAGGACGTCGCCGAGATCGTCGTCAAGGCGCTCGCCTGATGGACCCCTACATCCTCTACGCGGCCACGATCGCCTTCCTCGCGACCCACTTCATTTCCAGCACCCCGCTGCGACCGCTGCTGGCGCAGGCGATCGGCGAGCGGGGCTACATCGTCGCCTACTCGCTGCTTGCCTTCGCCACGCTGGGCTGGATGATCTGGGCTTTCAACCGCACGCCGCCCGAGCCGCTCTGGGAAGGGCTGCGCCTTGCGCCCGCAGTCCTGATGCCATTCTCGTTCATCCTGCTCGCCTGCGGCCTGCTGTCGCGCAACCCCACCGCTGTAGGGCAGGCCAAGGCGATGGCGTCCGACGAGCCCGCGCGCGGCATCATTCGCGTCACGCGCCACCCGATGATGTGGGGCTTCATCCTCTGGGCGCTCGCGCACATCCTCGCGCGCGGCGAGATGAAAGCCACGGTGTTCTTCGGCGCCTTCCTCCTGCTCGCGTCTCTGGGCGCACTGCTCATCGACCGCCGCAAGGAAAGAACCCTGGGCCAGGATTGGAAGCGCTTCGCCGCGGCGACCTCCTACTTTCCTTTCCTTGCCATCGCCCAAGGCCGCAACCGCTTCGACGCAGCGGAAATCGGCTGGCGCAACCCGGCCATCGGCCTCGCGCTCTACGCGCTGTTTTTCTGGTTCCACCCGATGCTGTTCGGCGCAAGGCCCTGGTAAGCGCTGCCAGTTCCGCGTCTGTTTTAACGTTTCCGCCCACTTTCGTCGTCCCCGCGAAAGCGGGGACCCAGGTTCCGCTTTATGCCGTCTGTCCGACTGCCAGAATCAATTCCCGGCGAATCAATGCATTGCGACGCCGAGTGCACGATATGCAATGCCCGCTCGGTGCCGCATCATCTGCAACGCGTTGATAGGGTTGGCAAAAGGGAAGTAACCTCAGGCGCGATGAACTATGTTATCCAGCAATTTTGCTGACCAATCACAGTTAGACCGCAGGAGAAGAGATGTCACCTGACCAATCGAACAACACCCGAACAATCGCTGGCTTCTGGCGGCGGCTGGGCGCATTCTTCCTAGACTGCCTGCTGCTGGGCGCGATCGGAGCTGTCGCTGGCATACTTCTTATCGATGAGTTTGTCCGCCTAGGTCCTTGGGGTCGCTTGGTGGGCTTTTGCGTGGCGCTGGTCTACTTCGGCGCATTGAACAGCCGGCTCACCGGCGGTCAAACCCTGGGAAAGCGCCTGTTGAAGGTAAAAGTGGTGGGCAAAGACGGCTCGCCGCTGCCAGTTCCGAAGAGTTTTCTGCGATTTCTGCCGCTTGGCGCAGCATGGTTTCTAAACAATGCGCAGTTCTCAGACTCGGTGCTCCTCTCTCCGTGGCTCTACGTTTTCGCAGTAGCGATCTTCGGCATAGGGCTTTCAGTCGTTTACCTCTTTATCTTCAACAAAACCACGCGGCAGTCTCTACACGACGTCATGGTCGGTTCCTACGTCGTATCAGCTACGTCTGCAGGCCCAGTAGAAGCGGCCAGTCTCTCGCGCGTGCACCTTGCGGTGTGTGCTGTCTTACTCATAGCTTCTGGAATCACGCCCTACATCACCAAAGGTTTCGACGCGAGCGAGCCATTCCTGTCGTTGCTGAATGTTCAACGCAGCGTGGGCTCCGAACCGTGGGTCGTTCATGCGAAGGTACAAAAAGGAACGTCAACTACCTCCACCGGCAAGGGTACGAACACATCAACCTATTTGAATGTCACTGCGTATTTGAAGGATTCAGACATTCAGAGCACCGAGCGCGCCAAGCAGCTGGCCACTCTCGCGCTCTCGGCGGACAGCTCGTCACGCACCCTAAACATCATTCAAGTGAACCTGGTATACGGATACGACATTGGCATTGCGTCAGTTTGGAACTCTCATAACCACGCCCGTACACCAGCAGGGTGGCTTGCGCAGTAACCTACGGTCTAACGAGCGGTTCCAGGGTCGACGCAACCGTTTCGCGGCTGCGCGCCCTGAACCGCGGCGTCAATCATCGGACATCCTAGACCCGACTCCGATTCGCAAATTCAAAACCTGAGTTCCCGCATACGCGGGAACGACGTCATGAGCGCGGGAATGAAATCATGACTTCAGGTAAGTGTAGAAGTCCGGCGTCGTGACCGCACGGTCAAGATAGCCGAAAGTCCCCTGCTCTTTCACCTCGGTAGCGGCAAGCACCATGTTCGCCATCGCCGTCCGATAGAGCGAGGTCGCCAGGCTGATGCGGCGCACGCCGGCGGCTTCCAGTTCGGCGACGCTGAAGGATTTGCCGCGGATGCCGACCATGAAGTTGAAGGGCTTCTTGAGCGCG
>Ga0315912_10001386_pt1 | contig 30209 bp, 24 predicted proteins | sample VfabasoilMG_FD_204469 | JGI IMG/M metagenome (GOLD analysis project Ga0315912, IMG submission 204469) | Garden soil microbial communities collected in Santa Monica, California, United States - V. faba soil | ecosystem: Environmental > Terrestrial > Soil > Garden | place: USA: California...
TCCCCCTCCTCCCTCTTCGCCCGCCATCCCGAAGGCCCCTTCGGCTGGACTCCGTCCACCCTCGCCCTCCGCCGCGTCGTCGCCTCCCTCCGCCACCACCTCCTCCGTCCCGTCGAATCCCGCGAACCCGCCGGCAAGCGCATGCTCGCCAACCGCGCTTCCCGCGCCAACGCAACCCGCATCCTCACCTCCATCGCCGATCCCGCGCCCATGCTGGCGAGTTACGAGCAGCACCTGCGCGAAGTCGTGCTCCTCCTCCAGCGCCACTCCTCCCGCGTCATCCTCATCAAGCAACCCTGGCTCGAACGCTCCTTCACCCCCGCCGAGGAGCGCCTCCTCTGGATGTTCGGCGACGGCCGCCCCTACTCCGAGCCCGTCACCTCCTACTACGACCGCACCCTCATCTACTCCCTCCTCCGCCAGGTCGATGCCGTCACGGACCGCGTAGCCGGCGAGCTGCAAACCACTTCCCTCGAGCTCCGCTCCCACATCCCCGCCGACTTCGAGCACTACTACGACGAGATGCACAACACACCCAAAGGCTGCGCCCTCGTCGGCCAACTCGTCGCGGACGCCATCCTCTCCCCACCTCCCTCCGCCCCTCCCTCCTGAACTCCGCGCGGTCGATTCCGCGCGGCGGAGCCGCGCGAAATCGGGCGCGCGGAGTCGCGGGGCGGCGAAGCCGCCCTGCCTCACCCGCCTTTGGTCGGGGTTCCCTTCCGGCTCATCGCCATCACCACATGGCCGATGACGCCCAACCCCACCATGTTCACCAGCTGCACCACATGCAGCCCCGCGCCCGTGGCCAGCGCCAATTCCCTCCCCACCCCAAACACCCCAAACCCCACCACCCACCCCATCTCCAACATCCCCACACTCGCGAACGCGCTCACCGGCAACATCGCCGTCGCCATCGCCATCCCGCTCCCGACCACCGCCTGGGCAAACCCCACTCCCTCCCCAATCCCCATCCCCTTCGCCAACACCGCGCAGCATCCAAACACACACGCCCACGCCAACGCCGACACACCCATCGCCTTCCACAACTTGTGTCCCCGCGCCGCTTCCTCCAGCGCAGTGCCTAGCCCCTCAACTCTCTCGATCGCGCGCGCACCAACCTTCCACCGCGCGAACCCCAACCGCCTCGACGCCCAAACCCCCACCCTCACCAACCACTCACCTCTCCAGCTCAACGCGAACAACCCCAACGCCAGAACGATGGCAGCTGCGCCGAGCGGAACCAGCCACGCCTCCCCACCCGAAACGAGACAAGCGACGCCCATCCACATCGCCAACGTCGCCAAGTCCATCAACCTCGCCACCAACAACACCGCCATCCCCGTCTCGGCCCTCACCCCCAACACCTTCCCCGCATACACCACATACGTCAGCTCCCCGACCTTCGCGGGCAGCACCAACGACGCCATCCCGTACGCAAGCACCACTCCCAACTGCGCCCCGAGTCCTGACCGCGAAGCACCAGCGAGCAAGACCTGGAACCTCACCGCCCGCAACACATACGCCCCGACGTGAAACCACTGCGCGACGATATAACCCCCACCCGACAAACTCCCCAACGCCTCCCCAACTTCCCCCGCGCCCACACCCCCCCACCGCGCGAGCAGCACCACCAACACGCCCGCCACCGCGAGCGACACCACCAATCTCACTACGAGCTTCACCGCGCGGCTTTCTCGCCGCTCACTCGAACTTCACGTGCGTGCCGCCCGAGTCCTCGGCGATCCAGTCCAGCACCTGGAATTGCCCCGCGATCTGAATCGTGTTGATCACAATCTTCCTGTGCTCGTTCCAGGCCTTCACGTGCTCCCTGATCATCGTCGGATCCGTCACCTCCCCCACCGACGGCTCGCCATCCGACAGCACGAAAATCGTATCCACGTCCTTGTCCTCGAACGCCACCTTCAACGCGCCATACAGATTCGTCCCGCCGTTCGCGCCAATTCTCTCGATGTACGCCTTGGCCTCTTCCCGGTTCTTCTTGTTCGCCGAGGCCAGACTCCCATCCGTCCACCTCTCCACCCCGCTCGAGAAAATCACCACATTGAAGAACGCCTCGGCATCCAAGCCCGCGACGCACTTCAACAACTCGCTCTTCGCGACCTCCATCCGCGACTGCCCCCCGATCCCCTGATACTCGTTCAACAGCCCCTCGTTCATCGACCCCGACACATCGACAACAAAAATCACCTTGTGGCTGATGATTCTTATCCCGAAGAACTCCTGCTTGATGTGCGTCTCCTGCTTCAGCCTCCAGTCCTCTTCCCCTGTCCTCACCTGCGCCAGCTGATCCTCGGTCAAGAAAACAAACTTGTCCCGCGCGCCCTCCCACCACTTGCTCCAGCCCTCCGCGTTGCTCTGGAACGGCTGGCCCGTCAGCCTCCACAATGTGTTCGCGAACTCGTTCTGGATCCGCCCGTCCTCCTTGGCCATGCGCGCGATGATCGCCGTCACCGCATCTTTCGACCGCAGATGCTCGAGCGCCTCCAAGGCCGCCATCCTCGTCGACCAGTTCGGATCATCGAGCGCCGCGATCAGCGCCGGCAGATAAGCAGCATCCCTCGTCCCGCCCAGCGCGCGGATCGCCAGGTTCCGCACCTCCGGGTCCGTCCCCTTGCTCATCGCCACCAGCTCATCCACCCACGCCTTCTCACCCACCCTCAGCGACGTCATCGCCTCGAGCGCGGCGCGCATGCAGTCCTTGTCCTTGCCCTTCCCCACCAGCCGCTCGAGCGCAGGAACCGCTTCCTTGTACTTCCGCTCCGCCAGCGCCGCGGCCGCCGCCACGACCACGTCGTTCTCCTTGTCCTGCAGCAGCCTCACCAGCGCCTTGTCCACGCGCTCGTCCTTCAGCGCCTTGCAGGCCCAGATCCCGAACAGCTTCTCCCCCGCCTTGCCCTTCCCCAGCTCGTTGATCAACTGCCTGTCGACCTGCTCGTCGTGCATCCCGATCAGCAGCTCAGCCAGCCCGCGCCTCAACTCGAGCGGAGTCTCGATCGACGTGGCCTTCTTCATGAAGACCTCGGCGACCTTGTTCCCGAGCGCTCGCGCCACGACCTTGGCCGCCGCCACGCGCACCTCGGGCCGCTCGTCCACGCGCCCAAGCAAACCGTCCGCGATATCCGCCGCGCGCTTGTCGCCCTTCGAATCCAGATAGTTCAGCGCCGAGATCCGGATCGGGTGGAACCTGTCCTTCGTGCCCTCGATCAACTCCTCGGGTGTCAGCTCCGCCGCGATCTGGTCGAACGCGGCCGCGCGCATGTTGTTCAGGATGACGCCCTTCTTGGGGCCCTCCTCCTTGTCCTTCCCTTTCGGATCCTTCTTCTTCGGGTCGGGCTTCTTGGGCTCCTTCTTGGCCTTCGGATCGACCTTTTCCTTGGCCGGCTTCCAGAGCTCCTTGTACCAGGCCCGATCCGACTTGTCGGACAGCTTGATGTGCCGATCCAACGCGCGCTCGCGCGTCGCGTCGTCCGCGCGCGACTCGACGATCATCACCAGGAAGTCCCGGCCCTTCGAGGGGCACTCGCCCAGCGCGTTCACCGCCGCCAGCCGCAGCTCGCTCTCCTCCGACTGCGTCGCGACGTCCACCAGCTTCTGCAGCGCGGGCAGCTCGGACTCGGGCAAGCCGTCGAAGCGCGGCAGCCGGCGCAGGATCTCGCGCTTCATGAAGATCGTGCTCATCGCCGGATAGGCCTCGAGCAGCCCATCCAGCGCCGCACGCGTCTTCATGTCCGCCAGCTGGTCGAGCAGCTTCGGCTCCGCGCGATCGCTCTCGCCCTTGATCTTCGCGATCAGCTCCGTCTCGCCCAGCGCCTTCCCGTCCTGGCCCGCGACAGACGAGAGGAGCGGGGTTCCCAGGGCCATCAGCCCCACCAGACTCCCGAGGACGGTGAAGAAGCGGAAACGGGAAACCTGGGCGGAGAGCATGCAGAGATCTGAAGTCATGTGCGCGGGGGTGTCAACTTCAGAAAGGCCGGCGTCGATAGCGGCCCTCCCGGAAGAGGTTTCCGGCGAGCAACGTGATCGAGATCGGAACAGCCTGTCTGACCGCCGCGAAAGCGCGCGCGCTGCTGCGGAAGCTGCGCGACCTGAACCTGACGAGCGGCCCCGTCGCCGTCGGACGGCGCGCCTGCGTCCAACTCGCGGGCTGCCTCTCGCTCGACGCGCCCATCGAGAAGGGCGTGCGCTACCGCGTGCTGCAGAGCGACGGCACCCTCTGCCTGCTCGAGCTCGCCTGGAACGGCAGCGCGCTCAACCTCGCCGCGGGTGAGCAACGCCTCGAGGTGCCGGTCACCTGCGACCGCCGCGGCCGCGCCTGCGCTCCGAAGCTCGGCGCACGAGTCGACCCCGAGAGCTGCGACACGCGCGAGCTGGAGCACTTCCTCCGGCGCGTGGTGAAGACGATGTTCCGCTAGCGGCGCGCGACGCGCGGCTACTTCTTGACGATCGTCCCGCACGCCCAGCGCGTGCCCGCATTGCCCGCCGGGTCGGTCTTGTTGTCGTCCGGCTTGAGGTGGATCATCAAACACGTCCCGCCCTCCTTGAGCAGCGAGTTCGGAGCGCCCTCCTTCAGCGAGACGAGCCGCGCGATGACCTCGACGTGCGCCGTCCCATCCGGCTTGACCTCGAAGTTCGGCAGGTCGCCCGCGTGCGGGCCCTCGGGATTCTCCAACCCGTGCTTCTTCCCGTACGGATTGAAGTGCGGGCCCGACGAATCGAAGGGCTTCTCCTCGCCCGCGTGACACATGCCGTTGTTGTGGATGTGCAGCGCGTGCATTCCGGGCGGAGCGCCGCGCACGTCGAGCACGATCTTCACGCCCTCGGGCACTTGCGTCAGCAGCGCGCTGCCGACGGGCTGGCTGGAGTTGTCGATCAACTCGGCCTTGGCCGTCTTGTCCCCGATGCCGAGCAGGGAACAGGACGAGAGAACGAACAGGGAGAGGACGCAGATCGGGCGCATGGCGGAGCTCCTGGGTTGCCGAGAGCCTAGGCGGAGAGGCGCACGCGCTACAAGCGTGAGCGCTTCTCGACCAGGTCCGCCAGCGTGCCGACCGCCAGGAGCTGGATGAAGGCGAAGAACAGGATCGTCGTCTTGTCGCTCAGATTGACCGGCGAGCTCACGAAGCAGTCGTAGTAGAGCGAGACGCCGAGGCCGAGCCCGATCAGCACCGCGATCGGCACGAAGACCTTGAGCGGGTTGAAGTACATCACGGTGCGCAGGATCAGCGCCGTGAACGCCAGCGTGTCGCGGATCGGCCGGATCTTCGACAGGCCCTCGCGCTTGGCGTAGTTGATCGGCACGTAGTCGACGCGGTGGTCGTTCGTCAGCGCCGCGAGCGTGATCGTCGTCGTGAACGAGAATCCGCTGGGCAGGATCGGCCGGTACATCAGCACCAGGTCCCTGCGGATCGCGCGCAGGCCCGAATTGAGGTCCGGGATCGGCGTGCCGGCCAGGAACGAGGCCAGGCGGCGCAGGACGGCCTTCGCCGGACGGCGCACGAACGGAACGTGCACGTCGAGGCCGGTGCGCGAGCCGACGACCATGTCGGCGCCGTCGTCGATGTGCGCGAGCAGCTCCTCGATCTTCTTCTCCGGGTAGGTCCCGTCGCCGTCGGTGATCACCACGACCTCGTGGCGCGCGCGCGCGAAGCCCGTCTTGAGCGCCGCGCCGTAGCCGCGATTGACGAGGTGCTTCTCGATGCGCAACTGCTTGTACTTCGTGCGCAGGCGTTCGAGCACCCGTGGCGTGCCGTCGGTCGAGCCGTCGTCGACGACCAGGATCTCGACCGGCACCGCCAGCGCCAGCGCGTCGAGGCGCTCGATCACGCCCTCGATGCCGTCCTCTTCGTTGAAGGCCGGGACGACGATCGTCACGCCGCGCGCGGTGAGGCTGTGCTTGTGATCGTGATCGATGAGGGGCTCCGTCTGAGTTGGCTGCGGAGGATAGCGGAGCGGCGCGCCCGCGTCATGCTCGCGCCGCGGAGACGGGCTGCAGCGCACGCAGCGCCTTGCGCGCCATTCCCGTCAGTGCCAGCGCGGAGGTTTCGGCGAACGGGACCCAGCGCCAGTCCGCTCCGCGCGGCGGCGCTGCGATCTTCCCGCGCCGGAGCGCGAGCCGGATGCGGTGGTGTGTGATCGTGTGACGCAGCCGGCCGAGCTCGATGCCTGCGCGGAAGCCAGGGGGCAGCCGGGCTGGAAAGAGGCGCCGCGAGCCCAGCTCACGCGTCGGCAGCTCCCACAGGCGGGCCATGCGGCCCTCCCCTGGGCGCCGGCGCAAGAGTATCCGGCCGCGGCGCTCGACGAAGAGTGCTTCCAGCTCGACCTCGACGCCGGGCTTGCGCGCCTTGGTCCCGGGGAACTCGCCTTGACGGCCGCGCGCGCGCGCCGAGCAGATCTTTTCCCACGGACACGCGTCGCAGCGCGGCTCGCGCGGGAGGCAGACGAGCGCGCCGAGCTCCATCAGGCCTTCGTTCCACTCGCCAGCTCCCCCCGCGCGCGGCACGAGTTCCGCCGCGAGCGACCACACTCGTCGCTTCAAGCCGGCCGAGCCCGCGGCTCCGGGCAAGGCGAAGAGACGCGCGAAGACGCGCTCGACGTTGCCGTCGACGAGCGGCTCGGGCAGGTCGAAGGCCAGGCTCGCGATCGCGCCCGCCGTGTAGGGTCCGATGCCCGGCAGCTCGGTCAGCTCGGCGCTCGTCCGGGGAAAGACTCCGCCGTGCTGCTCGACGATCGCGCGCGCCGCGGCGTGCAGCGTGCGAGCGCGTCGGTAATAGCCCAGGCCGCTCCAATGGGCCAAGACCTCCTCCTCGCTGGCCGCGGCGAGCGCCGTGATATCCGGAAAGCGGGTCAGGAAACGCGTGTAGTACGGGATCACGGTCGCGACGCGCGTCTGTTGCAGCATCGCCTCGCTGATCCAGACGCGGTAGGCATCGCGTCGCTCGCGCCAGGGCAGGGCGCGCTTCTCGGCCCGGAACCAGCGCAGCAAGAGCGGGCGAAGTCGGGGCTCGGCGCGCGCGGGCATGTGCCTGCATCCTATCGAAGTGCCGATCCGGGATACGTACCTTGGGGGCATGCGCACATTGCTCTTCGGAGCGCTCGCCGGCTTGTTGCTCTCGCTCCTGCGCGTGCAGCTCGGTCTGGATCTGTTGCAGATTCCCGCGATCGAGGGCCGGACGGCGCTCGGGATCCGCGCGCTGGCCCTGCTGGTGATCGCCGGAGGCGTGCTCTCGAACGTCTACAGCGCCGTCACCACGCGCATGCTGCTGGGCGTGCTCGCCGGCTACGCGGGCCACGCTCTCTTGCTCGGTCCGACCTGGGCGCCCGGCTCGCGACTCGGTCTGGTGTTCTGCGCGCTGCTCGGCCTGGGGCTGCTCGTCTGGACCGCGCGCGGGCTGGGCGAGGAACAGCGTCAGGACGCGGACGCGGACGAACCGGCCGCGGGCTTCGGCGAGATGCTGGGCTTCTGCATCGCCGGCGCGGGCCTGGCGGCCGGGCTCGAGCTGGTCGCGCGCCACCTGCGCCTGCACGGCACCCAGCTGGCCGCGGACGACTCGGTCTTCGGCAGCGTGCTGCTGGCGCTCTTGTGCGCGGGCGCGGCCGCCTTCGGCTGGATCGCGCGCATCGGGCTGTGGCGGCGCTTCGCTCCCGGCCTGCTCTTGGCGGGCGCAGGCGCAGCGCTCTTCATCAGCTTGCATTCGATTCGCGCGGTCACGGATCAGACCGGCTTGCGCGCCTTCGTGAAGCATTTCGGCCTCGACCTCTCGCGCCACGGGACGCCGGCCTACGACGCCGTGCTCGCCGCTTCGTTCTTCGTCGCGCCGGCCTTCGCGATCGGGGCCGCCTTGCGTGTCCTCGGGGGCCGCAAGCGCATCTTCGCGCTGCTGCTGGGCGCGGCCGCGGGGCTGTGCTTCGTCCCGCAGCTCTTCGAGACCGCGGCCGACACTTCGGCGCACGAGAAGCACACCTATGCCGCGCAGTTGCTCACGCTGGCCTCGCTCACGAGCGTGTGCGGGGCAGCCCTGGCGCTCCTGTCCCTGCCCGGCAAACCGTCGCCGAAGCGCTGGCTCGCGATCCTGCTCGCGCTCGCCTGCGCGGCGCCCGCTGCATCGATCGAGGTCGTGCAACAGAGCGTGCTCGCGCCCTGGCTGCGCCAGCCGGCGCTGCCCTACCTCCACTTCGACACGCCCGCGGGCCTCTTGACGGTCGAGGGGCCGATCCAGCTGCCGGGCAGCTCGCCCTACCTGAACAAGATGGTCACGCTCGAGCGCCGCATCCTCGTGCCCGGGCCCGAGGGCACGCGCGGCGATCTCCTGCGCACGGATCTCGCCCTGGGACAGCTCGCGCCCGAGGCTGCGCAACGCAAGGACAAGCGCGCGCTCGTCATCGGGCAGCTGACGCCCGCGATCGCGCACGAACTCGGCGGTTCCGGTTTCGCCGAGATCGATCGCAGCGCGGCCTGGTGGGGCGCGATGGAGCGCGTCGATCGCGAGCTCTTCGGCACGCTGCCCCTGCCCCAGGGCGAGCGCCTCGATCCAGCCCGCGCGAAGAAGCGCATCGGTGCGGGCAGCTACGACCTCGTGCTCGTGCCGCGCGCGAGCGGCGACGTGCCGCGCCTCGCGGACCTCGACGTGCCGGAGCGCACGCTGCTCGTCGTCTGGATCGATCCCGCGAATCCGGCGGCGGCCAGCGACCTCGGCGAGCAGGTGCTCGTCAGCGCGCTCGGACTCGAGGAGCCCTGCCTGGGGCTCGTCGTCCACGGCCGCGCCGCGGCCGAGGGCGAGCTCTTCCCGCCGCAGTTCCTGCGCACGGGCTCGCCCGCGCGCGCTCCCGTCCCGGTCGCGTGGCTCTGGAGACGCACGGATGAGCGCATCGACCTCGCACGTGCGCGGGTCTTCGAGCGCTTCGCGACCGCAGCGCAGGGCACGCCCGACGAACCGCTCGCGCGCGGCCTCGCGGCCGTCTATGCCGCGCAGGCGAGCTCCTCGCCCTTCGATTCGCCGGCCGAGCGCTTCGAGCTGCCCGACGAGGCGCTCCTTCTGCTGCGCGAAGCGGCGCTCGCGCGCAAGCCCAACGGCTTCGTCACCCAGATGTGGGAGTGGATCGCCGAGGTGCTGGTGCAGAAGCGCTGGATCCGGCAGATCTACGAGCACGTCGAGCCGCTCTCCAAGGCCTGGGCGCCCTGGCCGACGCTGGAGCGCGTGCTCGCGCGCGCCGACGCGGAGTCGCTCGAGTTCGAGAGCGCGAAGCGGCGCCTCGAGGCGCTGCGCGAAGGCGAGCATGCGCGCGACCCGGTCTTCTGGCTCGAGCTCGGAAACATCGAGGAGCAGCTCGAGCACGGCGCCGAGGCGCTCGCGGCCTGGCGCAAGAGCTGCGATCTCGCGCCCGGCTACGCCGCCCCGAGCCGCAAGCTCGCGATGGCGCTCGTGCGCTCCGGGGATCCCGAGGGCAAGCCGTTGCTGCAGAAGCTTTTGCAGGCCAACCCGCGCGACGTCGAGCTGCAGGCCTTCGCCGGCGAGGGGCCGTATCCCCCGCCGAAGAAGGGCTATGAGCCCGTCGGCGGGCACTGAGGGGGGGGCTTTCCCCGCCCGGCCCCGAGCTGGGATAGACTTCGTCGAGCGCAGCATGAACCGTTCCCTCTCCAAGATCCTCGCCGCCGGCGCCACGCTCGCCGCGACAGCCACGCTGGCCTGGGCCAGCATCCAGCGTCTCGACCTCGCGGCGATGATGCAGATCGCCGACAACGCGGTGGTCGGGACGATCGTGCAGCGCCACACGATCCGCATCGACCACCCCGTCGACGGGCCGGAGCTGTACTACACCGCGCTGACGATCGAGGGCCGCTCGCTGAAGGATGGCCAGAACGTGGTCGTCGACGTCTGGTTCGGCGGCGGGTTCGTGGACAAGCGGCACGGCTCGAACAACTCGGAAGCGCCCAGCGACGACGACCAGCGCATCGGGAACCAGGTCGTCGCCTTCTATCGCTGGGAGGAGAACATGGGCGGCGAGCACGCGGGCAACGCGCTCATCGCCTGGCACGGCGGACTGTTCCGCACGTTCGAAGCGCGCAACGGCAAGACGATCGTCCAGGGCCGCGGCGACGGCTATGCGATCCCGGCCAACATCGAACTCGGCGAGCTGACGACCCAGGTCAGGGCGCTCGCGGAGCGGAAGTGAGCGCGGGGGGACTCCGATGAAGATCCTCTGCTGGCTTTCGTCCTCGCTGGCGCTCGCAGGCGCCGTCTGGATCCTCGCTCCCACGCGCGGCGAGGCCTACGTGATCTTCGGCACGGGCCTGGTCCCCGCCCAGCGCGACTTCCGCATCTGCGACAACTTCACCGACGCCACCGCCAACGACAATGCCACACCGGATCCGGCTTTCCCGGGCGCGTTCGGCGCACAGCTCGCGATCTGGAAGGGCTGCGTCGAATGGGGCAGCACGCTGCACGGCGACGGCAACGGCGATCCTTCGCAGCCCGCGGGGATCGGCTCCGGCGGAGCGAACTTCGATGCCGCTTACGCGGGCCTGGCCAACGACGTCGGGACGACGAACGACAACATCTTCTCCGAGCTCTCGGGGTCGAGCGGCGGCCTGCTCGCGTTCACCGAGACTCCGACCGAGGACGGCTGGCGCATCCGCTTCTACGCCAGCTGGACCTGGGACGACGGGCCGGCGATCGGCATCAGCACGGGCGCCTACGACCTCCAGGGGATCGCGGCGCACGAGTACGGACACGCGCTCGGCCTCAACCACAGCCTGAGCACCGGCGCCACGATGTTGGCTGCGGTCAGCGCCAACGGCGTCCCGATGCGCACGATCGAAACGGACGACTCGAATGGCGCGAAGGCCATCTACGGGGCGGCCTCGGTCATCAAGCCGGTCATCACGAACGTCTCGGTCAACGGCTCGACGATCACGATCACGGGCCTGAACTTCGCGGTGACGGGCAACGAGGTCTGGTTCACGCCCGGTGCTTCCACGGCCGGATCGCTCGCCAATCCGCTGATCGTCGTCACAGCCCTGGCCTCGAGCGGCGCAGGCACGCTGATCTCGGTCGGAACGCCCTCGACGGCCGGCGATGGCGACATCCTGGTCAAGGTTCCGGGCTCGGGCTTCTTCTCGGTCAGCAACGCCTGGCCCGTGGACGTCAATCCCGGCCCGGTCTGCAGCGCGCCGAGCAACACCTGCGGCATGAGCCCGAATTCGTTCAGCCCGCAGGGCGCCTGGATGAGCTACACGGGCTCGAACTCGATCGCGCAGAACAACCTGGTGCTGTACTGCACCGACGTCCCGCCGCAGAAGACGACGATCTTCTACTTCGGGCGCACGACCAGTCCTGCGGTTCCCTTCGGCAACGGCACGCGCTGCATCGACGCGCCGCTCTACCTGATCTGGCCGGCGAACAGGTCGGATCTCACGGGACGCGCGACCTGGTCCGTGGATCTCACCAAGCTGCCCATCGGCGGCAACATGCTTCCGGGCAGCACGATGCATGCCTCGGCCTATTTCCGTGATCCGGCCGGCGGCGGCGCACGCCTCGACACGGCCGACGTGCTGAGCTGGATCTGGTGCCCCTGATCCGGCACGATTGACTGGCGGCTCGCGCCCTGCGCGCGAAAGCGCATGATCGAGATCGACGACCAACTCCGGCGCCGCCGAGCCGCCGCAGGACTCGCGTGCGTGCTGATCGCAGTGCTCGGGGTCTGGCTGCGCAGTCTGTCCGGCGAGTTCGTCTCCGACGACAAGCTCTGGATCCTGCGCGATCCGGAGCTGACGCAGCAGCAGGGCGCCTGGCATCCGCTCGCCGGCACGCTGCTGCTCTTCACCAACGTGCTGGGTCACAACTCGCCTCTCGCGTTCCACTGGCTCGCGGTGCTGTTGCACGTCGCGGCGACCGCGGCGGCTTTCGCGCTGGCGCTGGAGCTCGCCGGTTCCTTGGCGGTGGCGCTGCTGGCCGCGCTGCTCTTCGGCGTGCACCCCGCGCACACCGGGAGCGTCGCCTGGATCAGCGCACTCGACGACTCGCTCTGCGCGGGTTTCGTGTTCCTCGCGCTGCGCGGCTGGATCCGCTGGCGCAAGGCGGGATCGATCGGATCGCCCTGGCTGGCGGGCCTGTGGCTGCTCCTCGCGTTGCTCTCGAAGGAAGCGGCGCTCGCGGTCGCGCCGCTGGCGCTGCTCTACGACCTCGCCAACGGGCGCAAGGCCGGTCCCGCGCGCGCCTGGTTGCCGTTCGCGCTGGCCGGGTTGCTCTGGTACGTGGGCCGCGCGGCCGTCTTCGGCGAACTCGGCGCGGGCTTCGGACGCACGACGACCCATTTCGGCGTCGGGTCGGTCCGCCTCGCACAGCTGCGCATCGAGCTCCTCGGAGGCTACACGTGGCTGAGCCTGTGGCCACAAGACGTGCAGCTCTTGCACCCGTTCCACCCGACGCTCTCGGGCTCCGATCCGGGATTCCTGCGCGCCCTCGCCTGCAGCGCGGGACTGATCGCGGCGATCGCCTGGGCCTGGAAACGGCGTGCGACGACGCTGGCCTTCGCCCTCGCGTTCCTGCCGATCGCGGTCCTGCCCGGGCTCGTGCGCATCGGATCGCTCGGCACAGCCCCGCTGTCGGAGCGTGAGCTCGCCTTCGGCCTGTTCGGAATCGTGCTGGCGCTCGTCTGGTGCCTGTGGCGCTGGCTTCCGCACTGGCTCGCGCTCGCCTGCTGCCTGGTCGTCGGCACGCTGTACTCGATGCGCAGCGTCGAGCGCACTGCCTTCTGGCACGACGACCTGGCGCTCTTCCGCAGCCAGCACGCGCAGAATCCCGAGATGCCTGAGCCGTGCTGGAACCTCGGACGCGTGCTGCTCGAGCGCTACCGCGCGAGCGGCTCGTTCGAAGACCTGGCCGAGGCGACACGGGTCTTCTGGCAGGGTCTCGATCTGATCCATCGCGCGCAGAGGGGCGACGGCTCGATCTTCGCCACGCGCAATGACCACATCCAGATCAACCTGGGCGTCGCCTGGTGCCTGCTCTACGACGGCGAGAACTCGGGTGACCTGGAAAACGGCGCGGAGGATGTCTTCCAGCAGGTCGTGCAGCGCTATCCCGAGAGCGACCAGGCGCTCGTCGGCCTCGCCAGCGCGCAGGTCCAACGCGGGCAGCTCGACGAAGCCGAGAAGTCGCTGCGCTCGGCGCTCACGAAGAACGAGCGCAACGTCGAGGCGCACAAGAACCTTGGCATCGTGCTGATGAGCCGCGGGAACCTCGATGGCGCGCAAACGGAGCTCGCGCGCGCGCTCGAACTGCGGCCCGATCACCTCGAGGACCTGATCTGGCTGGCGCGGATCACGCTGCAGCAGGGCAAGGAAGAGGAAGCGCGCGTCTGGATCGATCGCGCCCGTGCCGCACACCCGGAATCCTCGGCGCCACTGGTCGTCGAGGCCCTGCTGGCGACGCGACACAAACAGTTCGACACCGCGCTGCAGCTCGTGGACCGCGCGCTCGAGCGCAACCACGACGACGGCGAGGCCTTGGCGCTCAAGGGCAAGCTGCATCTGCGCCGCAGCGAGAAGAACTCCGCGCAACAGGCGCTCGTGCGCGCGTGCGATCTCCTGCCCACCAGCTTCGAGGTCCACTACAACATGGGCGCGCTGATGCTCGAGCACTCGACCGAGGAGGCGCTGCCCTACCTCGTGCGCGCCTACGAGCTGCGCACGCCCGGCGAGGCGGCCGACGCGCTGCGCGAGCAGCTCTTGCGCGTCCCTTTCAGCGCCAGTCGCACTCCTTGCGAGCTCGCCCAGGCCGACCTCGCGCGCGGGGATCTCGCCGCTGCGAACGAGTGGGCCTTGAAAGCCCAGGCGATCGAGCCGGGGAACGGCGATGTGCACCTCGTCCTGGGCGTCATCGCCGAACGCCGCGGCGCGACGGAGGATGCCGTGCGCGAGCTGGAGGCGGCGCGCCGGCTCCTGCCGTCCAGCCTCGAGGCCCGCTACGCGCTGGCCAAGCTCTACATCCACGTCGCGGAGAAGTCGAAGGCGATCGATGCCCTGCAGGAACTGCTGAAGATCGTCAATCGCGAGGGCGCCAGCACGCCCAAGGACGAGGCGCTGCGCCGCAGCGCGCGCGAGCTGCTCGAGGATCTGCGCACCGGCACGGTGCCGAGATGATGCGGGGCGCGCTCAGTGCGCTCCGCAGAGCGTGATCGCGTCCGTCTTGAAGACCGGGCCCTCGACGCAGCACTTCGCGTTCGGCCAGCCGCCCATCGGCCCCTCGGGCAGCGTCGGCACGGGGCAGCCGTTGCAGATCCCGACGCCGCAGCCCATCAGCGTCTCGAGCGAGAGCCAGCACTCGAGCGCGTGCTTGCGCGCGTGCTGCTCGACCGCTTCGAGCATCTTCTCCGGCCCGCAGGCGAGCAGACGCACCTTCTTCGGGAGCTTGCCCGCGCGCTGCAATTCCTCGAGCAGCGCCAAGACATGCCCCTTCATCCCGGCCGAACCGTCCATGGTGCAGGTGTGCACCGGCACGCCGAGCTTCCGGAAGGCCTCGAGCTCGTACAAGAGATCCGCCTTCGCCGCGCCGTAGAGGTAGGCGATCTCCGCCGGCTTGCAGGCGCGCTTGCCGTCCATCCCGGCCAGCGCCTGCTCGATCGCCATGTGGAACGGCGCCGAGCCGATCCCGCCCGCGAGCATCACCCACGGTGCGCCGCCGCCCTCGAGCGTGGGCCAGCCGTTGCCCAGCGGGCCAACGACGCGCAGCTTCGTGCCCGGAGCGCTCTCCGCCAGCGCGCGCGTGCCCGGCCCCATGATCTTGATCATGAACTCGAGGTCTCCGGCGACCTCGCGGTAGACCGAGAAGGGCCGCGGGATCGCGGGCGAGAGGCGGTCCTCGCGCCGCAGCATGAAGAAGCGCGCGGCGCGCAGCGGCGGCATGCGCGTCGCGGTCGCGATGCGCAGGATCGCGCCATCGCCGCCGGACGGGCGCACCGAGACGACCTTTCCTTCGAGCGCGCGGGCGTCGGAGGGAGGTGCCGGCATGGGGCGAGTAGGATAGCGGCCGAGAGCCCGAGATGAAGACCTTCGCGGACATCCTGAGCGGTGAGCAGCCGGTCGCGCGCGTCTGGGAGGACGAGCGGCACCTCGCCTTCCTCGCGACGCACCCCATCCGCGCCGGGCACACGATCCTGACCACCAAGCGCATCGCGCCCTACGTCTTCGAGCTCTCCGCGACGGAGCAGCAGGCGCTCTGGGAAGCCGCGCGCGAGGTCGCGACGCTGCTCAAGCGCAACCTGCCCTGCGAGCGCGTGTGCGTCGCGGTCGTCGGCTGGGAGGTGCGCCACGTGCACGTGCACCTCGTTCCGACCGACAAGCCGGGCGAGTTTCCGCCGCTCGGGGGCGCCGCGGCGGGCGCGGACGAGCTCGAGTGGGTCGCGCAGCGGATCAAGACCGGGCGCAATCCGGTCTGCTGAGGGCGCTGCGCGCTCGGGTATCTTCTGCCCCCCTCCCGTGACGCTGCTGCACCTCGACAGACTCCAGAAACACTTCGGTCCGCAGGAAGTCCTGCGCGGCGCGAGCCTGCGCATCGACCCGGGCGAGAAGGTCGGCCTCGTCGGCCGCAACGGCGGCGGCAAGACCACGCTGCTGCGCATGATCGAGGGCCTCGAGCAGCCCGATTGGGGCTCGGTGAACCTGCGCAAGGGCGCGCGCCTGGGCTACGTGCCCCAGCGGCCCGAGTTCGAGCCCGGGATCAGCGTGCGCGCCTTCGTCGAGCAGGGTCTCGAGGAGATCCGCGCCATGCGCCGCGAGCTCGACGCGGTCCACGCGCGCCTCGAGTCCGCCCAGGGCGTCGAGCTCGAGCGGCTGCTCGCGGAACAGGACCGACTGCATCAGCAGCTCGAGGCCGTGGCGGACTGGGATGCCGAGCGCAACGTCGAGGTCGTGCTCTCGGGCATCGGTCTCGGCCCGCAGTTCTGGGAGCGCGAGGCGGCCACACTCTCGGGCGGCGAGCGGAGCCGCGTGGCGCTCGCGCGCGTGCTCGTCGCCGGCGCCGACCTCTTGCTGCTCGACGAACCGACGAACCACCTCGACCTCGCGGGCATCGAATGGATCGAGGAATGGATCGAGCACCTGAAGAGCAGCGTGCTGATCGTCAGCCACGACCGGCGCCTGCTCGAGAACGCCGTCGACTCGATCTACGAGCTCGAGCACGGCGAGCTCGAGCGCTTCCCCGGCAACTTCACGGCCTACATCGCGCAAAAGGAGGAGCGCTTCGCCAGCGCCATGAAGGCCTGGGAGGAGCAGCAGGACTTCCTGCGCAAGGAGGAGGCCTTCATCCGCAAGCACATGGGCTCGCAGCGCACGGCCGAGGCCAAGGGCCGCGAGAAGAAGCTCGCGAACCTCGTGCGCCTCGCCTGCCCGCACCACGACGTGCGCAAGCCCGTGATCCGCTCGCAGGAATCCGAGCGTTCGGGCGAGCGCGTGCTCGAGGCCCGCGATCTCTCCGGCGGCTACCCCGGGAAGATCCTCTTCGAGGACGTCGAGCTGCGCGTCGGCCGCGGCGAGCGCATCGGCATCGTGGGCAAGAACGGCGCGGGCAAGACGACGCTCCTGCGCATCCTCGCCGGACGCCTCGCGCCGCTGGCGGGCCAGGTCGACCTCGGCCACAAGGCCCTCTGCGGCTACTACGACCAGGACACGTCCGATCTGCGCGAGGACGGCACGCCCTACAGCGAGTTGCGCCGGCACCACTCGGACTGGCTCGACCAGCGGATCCGCGACCTGCTCGCGCGCTTCCTTTTCCGCGGCAACGACGTCGAGGCCTCGATCGCTTCGCTCTCGGGTGGCGAACGCGCGCGACTCGCGCTCGCGATCCTGCTCTCCGAGCGACCCAACTGGCTCGCCATGGACGAGCCCACGAACCACCTCGACCTCGCCGCGCGCACGGCGCTCGAGGAGATGCTCTCGGCCTACGACGGCACGCTGATCTTCGTCAGCCACGACCGCGCCTTCCTCGACGCGCTCTGCACGCAGATCATCGAGGTCCAGGACGGCGACGTCCGGCAGTACACCGGGAACTACACGAGCTACCACGCGCGCAAGCTGGCCGGGAAGGAGCGCGTGCCGACTCCGAAACCCGCACCGAAGCCGGTCGCCAAGGAGAAGCCCGCGCCGGTCAAGTCGACTCCCGGCAAGATCCGCAACCCCTACCTCTTCGAGAAGCTCGAGAAGCGCATCATGACGCTCGAAGCCGAGCTCAAGACGCTCCACGACGCCAGCATCACCGAGGAGGTCTACCGCAACGCCACGAAGCTGCGCGACACCCAGATGCGCATCGCCGAAGTCGAGCACGAACTCGCGCAGTCCAACGAGGAGTGGGAGAAGTGGGTCGGATGACAATACGGTGCCAGCCTCATTTTCACCGGTCTCCATCGACTCCCGCGCCTCCCTGAAGATCCCAGCGCAATCGATGGCTGCACTCGAGCGCCTGGCTGACGAGCAGGCTCGCTCGCTCCGCGTAGGCCTCGCTGTCCATGAGGGCGCGGCGGTGCTTCGCTTCTCTCCTCAAGGCACCGCTGATCGAGGTCCTCGTCCGCTGAGCGGCCTCGGATAGCGTCACTCCGCACAGGTCTCGCAGCAGCCCGACCTCGACAGCATCCCAGGCGTTCATCAATGGGCCGAGCTCCTCCACCCGCCATTCCCGTTCCCTGGCACGCCATTCGGCGACGGCTGCTGAAACATCTGCAGCATCGCAGACAGGAAGCCCGACACTTGTCCCGTCCGCGAGAAGGGCCTTACGCTGCATCCACTCCACGACCCTTCGTGGAGCTGCCCCGATCAAGTCGTCGAGCGCGTCAGTTGCCGGACCTTGCAGCTCGATGCGACACTCGATGAGCCGGCAAGCCCCCTCCGGCGGCACGCTTCCAAAGACTCGCGGATAGTCGCTCGGACAATACTGACGCGCTCTGCAGGCGTGTGTGACGATGCTATGTACCCACCCACGCTCGAGCCAGAGCGGCCCGCTAGACTTGCGGTAGAGGCTCGCGCTGCCATGAGGATAGGTACCGGGATCCTCGACGAGGCCCGCAAGTACCGGATTGGCATCGATGTAGCGAACGAGCTGATACCTGTACGCCAGCGAGTCCACGCGTTTCGATCGGAAGCGCGCTCGATAAAGCGGGCCATCGCGCTTGCGTGAGCGGTTGAACCAGCGCGAGTAGCTGTTCTGCACGTGGTGCAATCCCTCCGAGAGCCGCCCAGCGGGACTGCGAAGCAGCAGGTGAAAGTGGGTCGTGAGAAGGCAGAACGCGTGCACCTCAATGGTCTTGGCCCGCGCTGCGCAGGCCAGCCGGGAGAGGAAGGTGCGGATGTCGACCTCGCTCTCGAATAGCGTGCGCTTGGCAATTCCGCGGTTCATCACGTGGTGCCAGGCGCCCGGGGCATCCTCGCGTTCGCTGCGTGTCACCTGGGTTGTGCTCCGCGAGCAAGACGCTCGTCGACTGTGACTCCGCGAGGGTGCTGCGAAATCCACGCAACGCTGCTAGTCCGGAAACTGAGAAGAAGAGCGGAAGGAGTCGCCGCGAACAGCAATCGCGGCGGTCAGCCCGGTGAAATCGAGGCTGGCACTGTATTGTCAGCGTCGAATCAGGGGAAGGCGCTCTCGATCTCCTGCAGCGAGACACCGAGGACACTTCTCGCCACCTGATCGAGCGCCTTGCGCTCGCCGACGAGGTGCACCGTCGAGTGCGTGTGCGTCCAGGACTTGCCGGGTTCGAGTGCGAGCGCCGGTGAGGAGCTCTCGAGTTCGAAGAACTGCCCCATCTGCTTCTCGCCCGGTCGCGGAGGGCCGTCGTTGTAGGAGTTGACGACGTCGCCGCCGTAGGGATTGTCCTGGAGTTTCCAGAGCGAATTGACGTAGTCCGAGGCTGTGCGGTCGAAGGTGAAGCGCACGACGGTCAGGATGCCGTTCTCGGCGTCCCAGCTGCCGAGCACGGGCTTGGCGCGCGAAGGAGCGATGCCGATCTTGCTGCGGCAGTTGGCGTCGGCGCGAAAGAAGGCGACGCCGTCCTTCACGAGCAGCCGCTCCTCCGGAACCTTGCCGAAGTAGACGTCGTTGACCACGCGGCCCTGGCCGGACTGCTCGTAGGGCACCACGACGGTTGTCGATGGCGTCGCGTTGAACATGCCGATGCTCCAGAGCGAGAGCAGGCCGGTGCCGCGCTGCCAGGGTTCGCGCCCGCGGTTGGTCAGCGTGTTGCGCGACTCGAAGGCGACCGCCTTGAGGTTGGCCGGCAGGGGTGCGCCGAGGACCTGCTCGGGCTCGATCAGCGCGATCTCGCGCGTCGCGCCGACGTCGAAGCATGTGCCCGACCAGTTGGTCAGACGGAATTGCTGCGAGAAGAGAGCGCGCGCGGAGGATTGCTGCACGAGTTCGAAGGGCTCCGAGTCGATCGCGGGCGGCGTCTGCCAGTGCTCGAGGTCGAAGGCTGAGCCCTTGGGGAAGAAGACGGAGAACTGTCCGCCCTCGGGGCCGATCCAGAAGCGATCCTCGCCGCCGTACACGTTGATGTGCGGCCGCGTCTCGCCCGAGGCGACGAGCTCGCGGTTGATCCAGCCGAAGCTCGCGCCGGAGTCGCCCTCGGCGGTGCTGGTGACGACGCGGCCCTGCCAGGCGGGCACGAGCGCGACCTGGGCCCCGCCTGGTTCGCCGAGCACGATCGTCGCGACGTGCGCGCGCAGGAAGGCGACGTCGGAAGCGAAGTTCGCGGGTGCGGTTCGGGTTCCGGCGCAGGAGCTGGTGGCCATCGCGAGGAGCAGGGCGTTTCGGGGGCGGATGCGCATGGGTCGGGTCGGCGCGGGGCGAGAGACAGGCTAGGCGGGTGCGCTCCTGCTTGCCAACGCCTTCGCGCGCTCCCTACGCTCTCGCCTCCCCCATGCGCCTTTTCACCGACAGGATCGCGCGCGCGCTGGCCGCCGCGACGGGGGCGCCGGAGAGCGAGATGCGGCTCGAGCTGCCGCGCGACTCGGCGCACGGCGACCTGGCCTTCCCCTGCTTTGGCCTCGCCAAGGCGCAGAAGCGTCCGCCGCCGGCCGTCGCGGCCGAGCTGGTGGGGAAGCTCGCGATCGAGGGCGTGAGCGCGGTCGCGCTCGGACCGTACCTGAACTTCCGCATCGACCGGGCCGTGCTCGCGCGCGCCGTGCTGAGCGAGATGAAGGCGCAGGGCGAGCGCTACGGCTCGGCGGCGATCGGCGCGGGGAAGACGGTCGTGATCGACTTCTCCAGCCCCAACATCGCCAAGCCGATGCACGTCGGGCACATCCGCTCGACGATCCTGGGCGCGACGCTGCGGCGGCTGTTCGCGTTCCTCGGCTATCGCGTCGTCGGCATCAACCACATTGGCGACTGGGGCGCGCAGTTCGGCGCGCTGGTGGTCGCGATCCGGCGCTGGCGCGCGGAGGTGGACCTCGAACGCGATCCGGTGCAGGGCCTGCTCGAGCTCTACCAGCGCTCGAAGAAGGCGGCCGAGGAGGACCCGCAGTTCGAGAGCGAGTCGAAAGCCGCCTACCAGGAGCTCGAGAGCGGCAAGGAGGGCGAGGTCCGCGCGCTCTGGCGCTGGGTGACCGAGGTCTCGCTGCGCGGCTTCGACCGCACCTACAAGCGTCTGGGCATCGAGCACGAGTTCGTGCGCGGCGAGAGCTTCTACGAGCCCCTGCTCGAGACCACGATCCGGCGCGTCGAGGAGTCCGGCGTGGCCGAGGTCTCGCAAGGCGCGCTGATCGTCGCGCTCGGGGCGATCGACAAGTCGCTGGCCGAGACGCCCTGCCTCTTGCGCCAGTCGAACGGCACGACGCTCTACGCCACGCGCGATCTGGCGGGCCTCTTCCAGCGCTGGGAGGAGTTCCACTTCGAGCGCTGCCTGTACGTCGTCGGCGGCGAGCAGAAGTTGCACTTCCGGCAGCTGAAGGGCGTGCTCAAGCGCATGCAGCTCGACTGGGAGCCGCGCATCGAGCACATCGACTTCGGTCTCCTGCTCGGTCCTGGCCGCGTCAAGCTCGCCAGCCGCAAGGGCGAGGTGCTCGTGCTCGACGACCTCGTCGACGACGTCGTCGAGGAGGCCACGCGCATCCTCTCCGAGAAGCAGGCCGGACTGGTGCCAGAGGAGCGCGTGCCAGAGGACGCGCTGGCGCAGGTCGCCGAGTCGGTCGGCATCGGCGCGCTGGTCTTCAACGACCAGAAGCGCGAGCGCATCAAGGACGTGCTCTTCGACAAGGCCGAGATCCTCTCCTTCGAGGGGGACACGGGTCCCTACGTCCAGTACACCCACGCGCGCTTCACGCGCATCCTGCGCAAGGCCGAAGCCGCCGGGCAGGGCGGCGGCACCCCCGACTGGGCGCTGCTCGCCGAGGCCGGGCCGATCCTGATCCAGTTCGCGCGTTTCCCCGACGTCGTGCGCTCCGCGGCCGAGCGTTGCGAGCCTTCCGAGCTCGCGCAGTACCTCTTGGCCCTATGCCGGGAGCTCAACAATTGGTATCGGGAGCACCGCGTGTTGGACCAGGAAGCGGCCCTGACGGCCTCGAGACTGGAACTGGTACGTGCATCCAAGACCCTCATCAGCAATGGTTTGCGTCTCCTTGGCCTGCGTTCACCCGAGCAGATGTGAGCCGGCGCTCAAGCAGGTACGGCACCCCGCCGATACCCGCCGAAGGCGTCACCTTGCTCCGCTCCCTGGGGATTTCCGCTCCCCGCGCGGCCTGGGTGGGCGTCGCGGTCCCCGGAGGAGAGAGTGATCGAGAGCTACATCCGCGACGTCCCGGATTTCCCCAAGAAGGGGATCGTGTTCAAGGACATCACGCCGTTGCTCCAGAACCCCGAGGGGCTCGACCTCGCGATCACGGGTCTCGCGCGCGCCGTCGATCCTGAGAGCTTCGACATCGTCGTCGGCATCGAGTCGCGCGGCTTCATCTTCGGCACCGCGGTTGCGCACCACTTGAAGAAGGGCTTCGTCCCCATCCGCAAGCCCGGCAAGCTGCCCTGGAAGACCGCCAGCGAGAGCTACGAGCTCGAGTACGGCAGCGACCGCATGGACATCCACGTCGACGCGCTGCGGCCCGGCCAGGGCGTGCTCGTCATCGACGATCTGCTCGCGACCGGCGGAACGATGGAAGCCGCACTCAAGCTCGTGCGCCGCATCGGCGGCCGGCCGGTCGCCTGCGCCTTCGTGATCGAGCTCGGCTTCCTCGGGGGCCGCAAGCGCCTCGACGCCCCCGTCCACTCCCTGATCCGCTACTGAAACCCCACGCCAGAGGCAGCACAGCACGATGAGCCCCAAGAAGCCGACGGAGCAACGCCGGAAATCCCCCACCGCCGGCAAGCAGAAGCAGAAAGTTGCCGGAAAGGGGCAGCCGAAGGCGGCGCTGCCGAGCAAGCGCCCCGCGCCGATCAAGCTGAAGAAGATCCACGCCCCCGATCTCGAGGACTTGTCGACCGAGGACATCTGGGGCCTCTACCGCAAGGCGCGCAAGGCGCGCAGCGAGCTCGAACTCGAGCGCCTGCGCAACGTGCTGATGGAGCGCCACTACCCGCTGGTGCGCTACATCGCCGAGCGCCTCCTGCAGACGCTGCCCAAGTCGATCGAGCTCGACGACCTCGTCAGCGCCGGCCTGTTCGGCCTGATGGACGCGATTCGCGGCTTCGACCCCGAGCGCAACATCAAGTTCAAGACCTACTGCACGACGCGCATCCGCGGCTCGATCCTCGACCAGCTGCGCTCGCAGGACTGGGTCCCGCGCCTCGTGCGCCTCAAGGCCAGCCGCATCGACAAGGCCCTGCAGCGCCTGACCGGCGCCTACGGCCGCGAGCCCACGCACGCGGAGCTCGCCTGCGAGCTCGACATGGAGCACAACGAGCTGACCGAGGAGATGCTCGGCGCGCACGCCAAGGCGATGTTCTCGCTCTCGGAGAAGTGGGAGGACCGCGACGACGACAGCTCGATCGAGAAGGTCGACGTGCTCGAGGACAAGAAGGCCACCGATCCGATCGGCGACCTGCACCGGCGCGACATGCTGCTCTTCCTGACGCGCTCGCTGACGCACAAGGAACGCTTCATCATCGAGCAGTACTACCAGGTCGGCCACACGATGCGCGAGATCGGCGAGATGCTCGGTTTGACCGAGAGCCGCGTGTGCCAGATCCACTCGAACGTGATGAGCCGCCTGAAGGGCCTGCTCGGGCAGAAGTCGGGCACGCTGCTGATGTGAGCCGCGGGCGGCCTCAGGCCGCAGCGAGTGCGCGCCGGCGCTCCACCACGCCCCGGCACAGTTCGCCGAGCAGCGCGAGGGCGCCGCACGCGAGCGCGACGTCGAGGACCCTCAGGCCGGCGATACCCGATTGGTAGACGTGCAGCGCCAGAAGCACCGCGATCACCGCCGCCGAGCAGTAGCAGATGCTCTCTGCGATCTCGACCCTCGGCGCATTGGCGACCAGGAAGGCCACGAACGACACGAACAGGGCGACGCCGAGCGACAGCTGCAGGCTCGGCAAGACGTGCAGGTCCAGGATGATCTGGGCGATCTCCACGATCGAGATCGAGACGACCATGAGCGTCGCCCAGCCGCAGAGTCGGATTGCCCGCGCTTGGAAGGACTTCATCGGGATTCTCCTGCCGGGACACTCCCGGCCCTGCCCCAGGGTACCGTCAAGTCGGTCAACGCGCCGGCTCGAAACTCGGCGAGACCGAGCAGCGCAGGGCTCCCGCGCGCCGCTGGCTCTCGGCGCAGCCGATGCGCACGATCTCCACGTCCGGCCCGAGCGTGCGCGCCAGGATTTCGGCGCAGGATTCGTCGAGCGGCCGATAGAGACCACCGTAGGTCGGGAACAGGTAGCGGCCGCGCTCGTGGATTCCGTTGAGCGGGGTGATGCCCTGCTCGTCCTCCGGCCAGCCGGGCAGCGGGACGATGCGCATCCCCAGCTCTTCGAGGCCGTGCACGAGCGTGTAGCGTTCGCGCTCGCGCCGCAGGAACGAGCGCAGGTAGCCGGCCGTGCCCGGATCGAGCCCCGACGGCTGGCCGGCCCCGGAGATGCCCGCGAGATAGTCGATCGCCGTGAGAAAGCGCTGCAGGTTTCCGGCGCCGCTGTCGGCCGGATCGGTCTGGAAGGCCCGCGCGAGCGACTCGCTGAACTTCCCCGGTCCGTGCGAGCCTTGCGCCAACACGGGAGCCAGGAGCGCGAGCGCCTCCGAGAGCTGCTTCTTCGTGAGATGTTCCCGGATGCGCTGGAGTTCCGCGTCCGGGAGCAATCCACGTGCGTGCAACGCGGCCAGCCCGCAAGCCACGATCACCTTCGCGGCCGAGGCCTGGTCGTTGACGAACGCGACGAGCTCGCTGCCGACGGCGCGGATGCTGAGCTCCACGTCGATGTGGAACGAGACCGCGGGCAACACGACGCAGCGGTCGACGCCGAATTCGCCGCGGAAAGCGGCCAGGACCTGCTCGCGCGTCAGCCCCAGGCTCGTGTTGCGGTGCAGCTCCGCCTCGCCGAGGAGCAGCAGCCGCTCGCCGTTCTTCGGGTTCGTGCAGCAGTACAGGTTTCCGCCCTGAAAGAGGAGCGGCGAGGAGATCACGCGCTGGCCGAGGGCAGCGAGACCCTCGGGGGCGACGGTTTCCCCCGGGACGAAGTTCGCGACCAGCTCGCCGCGTGACGCGTAGCGCGGCAGGAGCACCAGCGCGCCCGCCGCGTCGCGTCCGGTCTTGGCATTGTCATGCGCCCATTGCGCGAGCGGCCAGGGCTCGAGCAAGAGATCGAAGCGCCGGTCCGCGTCCCAGCGCCATGCACCCGCCGTGCGCAGGAACAGCGGCAGTTTCGAGGCCTCGAGGCTGGCGACGATCGGGACTCCGGGCAGCTTCTCGACCAGTTGGCGGACGAGGTCCACCGAGCCGCCGTCGCCGGGCCTGTCCCAGTCGTCGCCGCGCGTCAGCTGCACGCGCAGGCTCGCGAGCACACCCTCGCCGCTCTCGCTGGCGAGCTGGAAGCCGTTCGCGCTCGGGCGAAAGGCGAACCTTGCCCGGGCGAGGTCCGCGTCCGTCGCGCCCGCCGCGATCCAGTCCACGATCGCGCGCGTGTCGTGGTCGGGTGGAGTGAAGTACGTCAACCAATCGACCGGCAGCCCGCAGGCCTCGAGGGCGGCGAGATCGGTCGGCTTCGAGCGCTCGCGCAAGTCCCGGATGAGTGCCGCGGTCGTGCGCAACAGGCCGTCGCGCGCGAGCCGCTTGCGCACGAACTCCCCGGGCGCGGGATCCCGGTCCACGCGTGTCGTGGTCTGCGTGTGGACGTGCTGCACGATCGGCGGCGCGCTGCCTTCGGGCAGTGCCGGGGCCGGCTCGGCGGGTTTGCCATCGGCGATGATCACGTGGAAGCGCTCGACGTAGCTCGCGCGCAGCACGCGGTCGGCGACGCGCCGCAAGTAGGGTTCGGGGAGCTCGAGGTCGGCGACGGTTCCGCCGGCGCAGGGTTGGGCGCGCAGGTTCGCCAGCACTTCGTCCTCCGCGCGCGCGGGTTCGGGCGAGCGCGCGCAGGCGCCGAGCGCTCCGCAGAAGAGGACCAGTGCAAGCCGTTCGCGCACGATCCCCGAGTGTGCGGATTGCGGCCGCGCTCCGCGAGGGAGTAGCCTCGAGCCGTGCTGCTCCGGATCCTGCGTCACGAACGGGTCGACTCGACCAGCGAGCGCGCCTTCGCCGAGATCACCGCCGGGCGCGCGCAACACGGCGACCTGCACGTCGCGCGCGCTCAGAGCGCCGGCCGCGGGAGGCGCGGGCGCGCGTGGCACAGCGCCCCGGACGAGGGAATCTACGCCAGCCTCGTGCTGCTGCCCGCGCACCCGGCCTCGCCCGTGGCGCTGACGCTCGCCGGCGGTCTGGCGATGCTCGACACGGCGCGCGCGCTGTTCCCCGCGGATCCCGGACTGCAGCTCGAGTGGCCCAACGACCTCGTGGTCGGCGGCGCGAAGCTCGCCGGCGTGCTGGTCGAGACGCGCGGTCTCGACCCGGCGCGTCCGCACTACGTCGTCGGACTGGGTCTCAACGTGCGCCAGCGCGCGTTTCCGGCCGAACTGCGCGCCGAGCGGGAGGTCACGAGCCTCGCGCTCTGCGGGCTCGACATCGCGCTCGAGCCGGCGCTCGAGGAACTGTGCGTCGCGCTCCCCGGACGCTTCGAGCAGGCGCTGCGCGCGGACATCCGGCTGGCACGCGACTGGCTCGCGGCGACGGGCCTCGCCGGCTGCACCGTGCAGCTCGAGGCGGGCGGCGAAGCGCGCGCGGGCAAGCTCGTCTCTCTCGACCTCGAGGCGCTCGTGCTCGAGTCGCCGCGCGGCCTCGATCGCATCCCGCTCGAGCTCGTCCAGGCGCTCGAGCGCGCCTGATGCGTATACTCGCGCGTGGAGGAAAGCATGCCCCGCCCCGATGGCCGCGCAGCGGCCGACCTGCGACCGATCACGTTCCAGCGCAATTTCACGCGCAATGCGCCGGGTTCCGTGCTCGCGAGCTTCGGCAACACGCGCGTCCTTTGCACGGCGATGGCGCAGGACAGCGTCCCGCCCTTCCTGCAGGGCAAGGGCAAGGGCTGGCTCACGGCGGAGTATTCGATGCTCCCCTCCTCGACCGAGACGCGCAAGCAGCGCGACCGCGTCGGTTCGACCGACGGGCGCTCGGTCGAGATCCAGCGCCTGATCGGGCGCGCGTTGCGCGGCGTCGTCGACTTGAACCAGCTGACCGAGCGCACGCTGTGGGTCGATTGTGACGTGATCCAGGCCGACGGCGGCACGCGCACCTGCGCGATCAGCGGCGCCTGGGTCGCCCTGCACGATCTGCTCGTGTGGATGGACGGCCGGCGACTGCTGCGCGGCTGGCCGCTGCGTTCGCAGCTCGCCGGGGTGTCGGTCGGCGTCGTCAAGGGCGAGGTCTTGTGCGACCTCTCCTATGCCGAGGACAGCCAGGCCGAGACCGACCTGAACCTCGTGATGACCGGCGAGGGCAAGTTCATCGAGGTCCAGGGCTCGGCCGAGAAGACGCCCTTCGACCGCGGCGAGCTCGACCAGATGCTCGAGCTCGGCAGCGCGGCCGTCGCGCGCATCTTCGAGCTCCAGCGCGGCGCGCTGGGCCGCTCAGCATGAACAACGGCCTCCTGCTCGCCCGCCAGCCGATCCTCGACCGGACCTTGCGTCTGCGCGGGTACGAACTGCTCGCGCGCGACTCGAGCGGGATGTTCCCGCTCGATCAGCCCGGCCATGTGACGACCTGCCAGGTGCTGGTCGAGGCGCTGGGCGAGTTCGGTCTCGAGACGGTCGTCGGCGCGCTGCCCGCGTATTTCAATTTGCCGGCCGAGTTCCTGACGGGCGAGATCCCGCTGCCGCTCCCACCCGAGCGCGTGGTGCTCGAGCTGCTCGAGTCGATCGAACCCACGCAAGCGGTGCTGCGCGGCGTGCAGCGCCTGAAATCCGAGGGGTTCACGCTGGCGCTCGACGACTACACCGTCCAGCGTCCCGGCTACGAGGAACTCCTGCGCCGGGTGGACCTGGTCAAGGTCGACGTCCTGGGCATGGACGAGGCGCATCTCCGCGGACTGGTCGCGAGCCTGAAGCCGTACGGCGTGCGCCTCTTGGCCGAGAAGGTCGAGTCGCCGGAGATGTTCCGCACCTGCGACCAGCTCGGCTTCGACTACTTCCAGGGCTACTTCTTCGCACGGCCCGACCTCTTGCGCGGGCGGACGCAATCGGTGGACCGCTCGAGCCTCTTGCTGCTGCTGGCGAAGATCCAGAATCCCGACACGACGCCCGACGAGCTCGAGGCCGTGATCGCGCAGGATCCCGTGCTGAGCCTCAAGCTCGTGCGCTTCCTGAATTCGGCGCATATCGGCCTGCGCCGGCGCATCGACTCGCTGCGCGAGGTCGTCGTCTACCTGGGCTCGGATGCGGTGCGCAACATCGCCTGCGTGATGCTGCTCGCGCGCGTGGGCAACAAGCCGCGCGAGCTGATGGTCACGGCCATGCTGCGCGCGCGGATGTGCGAGGAGCTCGCGCGCGGCGGCACGGCCGGCAACAAGCACCGCGCCTTCACGGTGGGTTTGTTCTCGATGCTCGATGCGCTCGTGGACCAGGACCTGCGCGACGTGGTCAGCCCGCTGCCGCTGCACCCGGAGATCCAGGAAGCCCTGCTCCAGCGCTCGAACCAGCTCGGCCTGCAGCTCGAGAACGTCGTGGCCTACGAGCGCGGCGAGTTCGAGCGCCTGCCGCGCAGCGATCCGGCGCCCGGCGCGATCCGCGAGGCGTACCTGAACGCGCTCGGCTGGGTGACGAAGATGGAGCAGGAACTCGCGGCGATCGCTTGAGCGCGCCTGTGAAGCTGCTCCTCGCCAGCAACAACCAGAAGAAGCTCGCCGAGCTGCAGCGCATCCTGGCCGGCCTCGAGATCACGTTCATCCTGCCCCGGGACGCGGGCGGGATCCCCGAGGTCGTCGAGGACGCGCAGAGTTTCGCGGGCAACGCGGCCAAGAAGGCCGTCTCGGCCGCGCGCGCCAAGGGCCTGTGGGCGCTGGCGGACGACTCGGGCCTGCTCGTCGATGCGCTCGACGGCGCCCCGGGAGTCCTCTCGGCGCGCTTCGCCGGCCGGCACGGCGACGACGCGGCCAACAATGCGCTGCTGCTCGAAAAGCTGCGGGGCGTCCCGCCCGAGCGCCGCGGGGCGCGCTTCGTGTGCGCGCTGGCGCTCGCGCGCCCCGACGGATCGGTCGCGCTGCAAGTCCAGGGCACGACGCGCGGACGCATCCTGGAGGCCGCCCGCGGCACGCACGACTTCGGCTACGACCCGCTGTTCCTCTTCACCGAGCCGGGTTTCGCGCAGAGCGAGAAGGGCTTCGCCGAGCTCGAGCCCGGAGAGAAGGCCGAAGTCAGCCACCGTGGGCGCGCGCTGCGGGAGTTCGCGCGCAGACTACCGGGCGTGCTGCGCGAGGCCTGAGGCCCGCTTTCGGTTACCATCCGCGGCTCGACTGACCGGCCGAGACTGCCTTGGACACCCAGCACATCCGCAACTTCTGCATCATCGCGCACATCGACCACGGCAAGTCGACGCTCGCGGACCGCCTGATGGAGCTCACCGGCGCGGTCGAGAAACGCGAGATGCGCGCGCAGCTGCTCGATTCGATGGATCTCGAGCGCGAGCGCGGGATCACGATCAAGGCCTCGGCCGTGACGATCACGCACCGGCTCGAGGGCCGGGACTACGAGCTCAACCTGATCGACACGCCCGGGCACGTCGACTTCAACTACGAGGTGCAGAAGTCGCTGCAGGCCTGCGAGGGCGCGCTGCTGCTGGTCGACGCCAGCCAGGGGGTCGAGGCGCAGACGGTGGCCAACGCCTACCTCGCCATCGACGCCAACCTGACCGTGCTGCCGGTCGTGAACAAGATCGACCTGCCGCATGCGCGACCCGACCAGGTCTGCGAGGAGATCGAGAACTCGATCGGGATCGACGCCATCGACGCGGCGCGCGTCTCGGCCAAGAGCGGCGCCGGTGTAATGGACCTGCTCGACCGCATCGTGCGCCAGATCCCGCCGCCGACAGGCCTGCCGGACGCGCCGCTGCGCGCGCTGATCTTCGACGCGGTCTACAACGAGTACCGCGGCATCATCGTCTACCTGCGCGTGATGGACGGCACGATCCGCGAAGGCCAGCAGATCGAGATGCTGGGCAACAACAAGGTCTACGAGGCGATCGACATCGGGCGCTTCCACCCCGAGATGCGCCGCTGTCGCGAGCTCGGCCCGGGCGAGGTCGGCTACTTCATCTCGAACATCAAGACCCTGGGCGACGTGCGCATCGGCGACACGCTCAGCGTCCACAAGGGACCGAAGGTGGAGATGCTGCCGGGCTACCGGCCGCCGCTGCACATGGTCTACGCCGACTTCTTCCCGACCAACTCGGGCGACTTCGAAGGCCTGCGCGAAGGACTCGAGACGCTGGGCCTCTCCGATTCGAGCTTCTCCTACGAGGCGATCACCTCCGACGCGCTGGGCTTCGGCTTCCGCTGCGGCTTCCTGGGCCTATTGCACATGGAGATCGTGCAGGAGCGCCTCGAGCGCGAGCACGACCTGGACATGATCCAGACCGCGCCGACGGTCACCTATCGCATCCGCACCAAGGACGGCCAGGAGACCGAGATCCACTCGCCCGGCCA
>Ga0315912_10001387_pt1 | contig 30208 bp, 30 predicted proteins | sample VfabasoilMG_FD_204469 | JGI IMG/M metagenome (GOLD analysis project Ga0315912, IMG submission 204469) | Garden soil microbial communities collected in Santa Monica, California, United States - V. faba soil | ecosystem: Environmental > Terrestrial > Soil > Garden | place: USA: California...
CGTGCCGTCCTGTGTTGCCACCGACGCGGTGCGCTCTTACCGCACCGTTTCACCCTTACCGGCGTCATTGCTGACGCTTAGGCGGTTTGCTCTCTGTTGCACTTTCCGTCGGCTCACGCCGCCCAGGCGTTACCTGGCACCTCGTCCGCAGGAGCCCGGACTTTCCTCCACATTTCGCGAGAAATGCAGCGACCGTCCGGCCGACTCCGGGGCGCACCATAGCGGCATGACCGCAGGTTCACAAGTTGTTAGTTGCCGGGTTCTCTCAGGGCTCGGCTTTGCCTTTCGCAAGCTCGAGCGCGCGCGCGTAGGCGTCATTGCGCTTCGCACCCGTGAGCTTTGCCGCCAGCGCCGCTGCCTTGCTCGGCGCGAGCTCGGTCAGCAAGACCGCGAGCGTAGCATCGAGCTGCGCGCGAGGCGCCGCGTCCTCGTCGGCGCGAGGCGCTCCCTCGATCACCACCGTTATTTCTCCGCGCGTGAAGTTGGCATCGCTGCGCGCCTGCTTTTCCAGCTCTCCGAGGGTTCCGCGATACACCGTCTCGAAAACCTTCGTGAGTTCGCGCGCCACGGCCGCGCGACGCTCGCTTCCAAAGCCTGCCGCAAGATCCTCGAGTGACTCGGCGATGCGATGCGGCGCCTCGAAAAAAACCAGTGTTCGCGCTTCGCTCGCAAGCTCGCCAATTCGCGCGCGCCTCTCGGCGAGACGCGCCGGCAAGAATCCTTCGAACGAAAAACGCTCGGTAGGCAGCCCCGCGATGCTGAGCGCCGCGGTGATCGCCGAAGGCCCCGGAACCGCCACCACGCTCATGCCCTCCTGTGTGACACGGCGCACCAACTCGAACCCCGGATCGGAAAGCAGAGGTGTGCCCGCGTCGCTCACCAGCGCAATTCGCCCGCCCGCGCGCAGCTTTTCCAGCAGCTCGTCGATGCGCTCGCGTTCGTTGTGCTCGTGCAGTGAAACCAGCGGGCGTGACAACCCGAGGGTCGTCAGCAATTGCCCCGTCCTGCGGGTGTCTTCCGCCGCGACCAATTCGGCGGCCGCAAGTTCATCGCGCGCCCGCGGCGAGAGATCACCCAGATTGCCGATGGGCGTCGAGATCACCGCAAGACGCCCCAAGTTCGCTGCCACTATAATTCTCCCCCACGGCGGGACGCCCAGGCATTCACGAAGGCTATTCGACTGATGAAACACTTGGGAAGGTCAATTGCGCTTTTGGCGCTCATCGCGGCGACCTTCGTGCTCAGCGGATGTCCCTCGACCACGCAGCGGGGAGGTCCGCCGAACGTCGATCGCGCGGAGCAACTGATTCGCACGGGTGATCACGCCGCCGCAGCCGCCATCTACCAGCGTCTGGCCAGTGAAACCACGGGCAGCGACAGCGTCGAATTCCGGCTGCGCGCCATCCGCGCGTGGCTCGCCGCAGGCCGCCCTCTGGACGCAGATCGCGAACTCGCCCTGATTCCGACCGGCGTCACCCAACAGCAGGCGCTCGAGCAAAACCTGTTGCGCATCCAGTCCTCGGTGGCCCAGGGCCGAGGCGACGAAGCCTGGCGCCAGGTCAGTGGCATGCAGACTCCGACGGTGCCCGCTGCTGCCGCGCGCTACTACGAGACTCGCCAGCAGGTGGCCATCGCCACCGGGCACCTGCTCGATGGCATCCGCTCTGAGCAGTCTCGCGAAAGGGTGATCGGCCCTGGTGACGCACAGGCCGCGCGGCAGGAGTTGTTGGCGCAGCTGCGGGCTGCCGCCGAGCGCGGAGTCTCGCTCGCACCGCCGCCGGCCAGCGACGCCATGGTGCGCGGGTGGCTCGAGGCCGCGGGTGTCGCTGTCGACAATGCTCGCAACCCGACGCTCGGCGCCACGCGACTCGCGGCTTTCCGCAACCGTTTTCCGTCGCATCCCGCGCTCGCCGCGCTCTCGAATGAACCCGGCGTGGGCATGCCCGAAGGTCCCGCGAAGCTTGGCTCGGCCCCTCATCTCGCGCTCATGCTGCCGCTCAGCGGCCGCACTTCGGCGCCGGCAGCGCAGATTCGCGACGGTTTCATGACGGCTTACTACGCGCTGCCCGCCGCCTCCCGACCGCGGCTGCGCGTGTACGACACGGCGGTCGGCTCCATCGCCGACACCATGGCGGATGCGGCCGCCGCCGGCGCCGAATTCATCGTCGGACCGCTGACACGAGAGGAAGTCGTCGCATCGGCCGAACTCCTAACTACCAGGCCGCCGGTGCTGGCGCTCAATTTCCTGCCCGCCGACCGGCCGACACCCGAACGTTTCTTCCAGTTCGCCCTTTCACCGGAAGACGATGCGCGCGCCGTCGCGCGCTATATCGGTGCCAGCGGGCGCCGGCGCGGCGTGGTGCTGGTGCCCGAAGGTGACTGGGGCACGCGAGTCGCCGCGGCCTTCGACGAGGAATTGCGCGGCGCTGGCGGCTATCTGCTTGGCCAGGCCAGTTTTGGGGGCACCGGCGCGACACGTAACGACTTCGGCGCCAGCATCATGCAGGTGCTGCGCACCGACGACAGTCGCAACCGCCACGCGCGAATCCAGTCCGCCGTCGGGCAGAAGCTCGAATTCGAACCTCGTCGGCGCCCGGACATCCAGTTCATCTTCGCGCCCAGTCAGCCGGGTGCCGCTCGCCAGCTTCGGCCGCAGCTTCGATTCCACCTCGCGGGCGACATTCCTACCTACACGCTGGGCGATGCCTACGAGCCCCATCCCACCGCCAACCAGGAAATCGACGGCGTGATGTTCCCCGACATGCCGTGGATGGTGAGCGAAGGCGGGCTGACCGACGAAGTGCGCGAAGCCGCGCGACAGGCTTTCGGCGATTCCGCCTCGCGCCGGGGACGCCTGTTTGCCTTTGGCTACGACGCGTTCCGCATCGCGACCTCGCTGCAGCGTGGCGCGACCATCAACCCGCAGGGGCTCACCGGCACCCTGTCGGTCGATGCCCAGGGACGGGTGCGCCGCGAACTCGACTGGGTGCGCATCAAGGACGGCGCTCCAGCGCCCCTCGAGCGCATCGATACGTCTGCGGCGACCACCACTACGCCCTAGCTATTTTTCTGTCTGGATGCGGAGAGATGGCATGGATCGCCGTCAAACCGGAACGCTCGCCGAAAATTCCGCGGCCGCGTTTCTCGAATCACAGGGATTCACCATCGTCGCGCGCAACTTCCTGCGACGCGTCGGCGAGCTCGACGTGGTGGCCCGGGCTGGAGACCTGCTGGTCGTCGTGGAGGTGCGTACGCGCGCCAGCGAAGAATTTGGCGGCGCCGCCGCCAGCATCAGTCGAGGCAAGCAGCGGCGAGTCGCCGCCACCACATCGCTGTTCCTGCAATACCGGCCGGAACTGCGCCGCTGCCAGGTGCGATTCGACGTGATTGTCGTGCGTGACGGCGAGATCGAGTGGCTGAAGCACGCGTTCGACGCGTAGCGGGGCATATCGGTTTGCTAGACTCCCCGGCATGCGCACACTCGACGAGCTTTTCAAGAACAACCGGGAATGGGCCGACAAGATCCGCCGTCAGGATCCCGAGTTCTTCGAAAAGCTTTCACGGCAGCAAACCCCGACTTATCTCTGGATCGGCTGCGCCGACAGCCGCGTGCCAGCCAACCAGATCGTGGGCCTGCTGCCGGGCGACATCTTCGTGCACCGGAACATCGCGAACATGGTCGTGCACACCGACCTCAACTGCCTTTCGGTCATGCAGTTCGCGGTCGACATCCTCAAGGTCAAGCACATCATCGTCGTGGGGCACTACGGCTGCAGTGGTGTTGGCGCGGCACTGCGCCGCGCGCGCGTGGGGCTCGCCGACAACTGGCTCCGGCACATCCAGGATGTCCACGAAAAGCACACGGGTAACGTCGCTGCCTGCCGAAGCGAGGGTGCGGCCATCGACCGGCTGTGCGAGCTGAACGTGATTGAACAGGTGCAGAACGTCTGCCAGACCAGCATCGCGCGCGACGCCTGGGAGCGCGGACAGGAATTGCACGTTCACGGATGGATCTACGGCATCGCGGACGGACTCGCACGCGACCTCGGCACCACGGTGTCGGATTTCCCCGCCGCCCAGCCTACCTACCAGGCCGCGCTCGCGAAGCTCTCGCAGCCTCGCTAACTACTTTACGACCTTGAGCTGCGGGCGGCGGCTGCCGTCTTCGGGGGAAACTGGCTTCGTCGGCGGCTCGGGCCCGAGGTCCTGTTCGGAGAACACCATGCCTTCGCCGGTTTCCCGCGCATAGATGCCGAGAACCGTGCTCACGGGGATGCGCACGTGGTGCACGACACCAGCGAAGCGCGCTTCGAATTCGATCCAGTCGTTGCCCATCACCAGTCTTTGCGTGGCCGTGGACGACAGGTTGAGCACCACCTTGCCGTCCTTCACGTAGGCACGGGGGACTTCCACGCCCGGCTTCTCGGCGTCGACGATGACGTGCGGCGTTTCACCGTTGTCCATCATCCAGCCATGCATGGCGCGAATCAGATACGGGCGCTTGGAATTGCGCACTCGATCATTCATGCGAGCCGCATCTCCCTTTCACTTTCCGACAGGCTGGCACGGAATGCCGGCCGCGAAAAGATGGTGCTCGCGTACTTGAGGATGGGCTGCGCCTGCGGCGGCAGGTCGATTTCGTAGCGCGGCAGGCGCCACAGGATGGGCGCGATGGTCGCGTCCACCATCGAGAATTCGTCTGAGAGGAAAAAGGGCTTCAGCTTGAAGAGGTCGGCACTGCCGAGCACGTTGTCGCGCAGGACCTTGCGCAGCTGCTGCAAATCCTTGGTGCCGGGTGCGTCGATCTTGCGCGCAAGGTCGTACCAGTCGTGTTCGATCTGGTACAGCGCGAGACGAGCGCGCGCGCGCGACACCGGATCGACGGGCATGAGCGGCGGATGCGGGAAGCGCTCGTCCAGGTATTCCATGATCACGCGCGAGTCGTACAGCACCAGATCGCGGTCGATCAGCGTGGGCGTCGTGTGATACGGATTGAGGTCGAGCAGGTCCTCGGGATACTTCCCGGGAGCGACATCGACGATTTCGATGTCGATCGCTTTTTCCGCGATGACGATCCGCGTGCGATGACTCCACGGGTCATCGGGCGCCGAGAACAGCGTCATGGTTGCACGGCGGCTCGACACTCAGTGCCCTCCACGCGCTACGACGAGAACACACTCCCGAAGGCAATCTCCAACGACCCTGGCCCCGATGAGACTAGTCCCGATGAGACCGCGGCCGCTCAGCGGACGTCCTTCCAGTATTCGGACTTCAACATGTACGCGATGCCCGTGAACATCAGAAGGAACAGAACCACCCAGATGCCAAGGCCCTGCCGTTCGAGCTGCGTAGGATCGCTGACGTAATCCAGGAAATTCACCGTGTCGCGCGCGAACTCGTCGAACTGCTCGGGAGTCATGGCGCCAGCCACACCGGGGGCGAATTCCTTGAAGGTCGTGGTCACTACGGCCTTGCCATCTTCACCCTTGTGCTCGACGTTTTCCCACACCGCGGTCTGCACACCCTGGACGCTGGCGAGTACGTGCGGCATCGCCGTGCCCGGAAGTTGCAGGTTGTTCACGCCGGTCTGGCGGCTGGCCGAATCAGCGTAGAAAGTGGTCAGGAAATTGAAGACCCAATCGTTGCCACGCGAACGCGCCACGAGCGAAAGATCCGGCGGCGGCTTGCCGAACCATTCCTGCGCATCGGCCAAGGGCATCGAGGACACGATGTAGTCGGTGGCCTTTGCGCCAGGCTTCACCAGGAGTTCGTCACGCAGCTTGTCGGAGATCTTGAGATCTTCGGCGACGCGCGAATAGCGCACGTACTTGAGCGAGTGGCAGCCTGAGCAATAGCTCATGAAATTGCGCGCGCCCCGCTGCAGCGATGGCAGGTTGGCAACTTCGTTGCCTGCCTCGCGCTGCCAGCCGGCATGCCCACCTTCGTTGGCGAAGGTCGAGCTCGCGCCTGCCAGCAACGCAAGTGCGCCGATGAGGGAAGCAAACTTAGTGCGCATGGTAGGTCACTCGATCAGGAACCGGGCCGTTGGCATCTGCCTTGGAGACGAACGGAAGCAGGATGAAGAACGCGAAGTACAGCGGGATGCAGATGCGCGCCATCAACACGTACAGGGGTTCTGCCGGTTGCAGGCCGAGCCACATGAGGACCAGGAACACCACGAAGAACATTCCCAGCAGGAGCTTCGACGCCAATCCGCGGTATCGAATCGACTTGTTCTTCGCGCGATCGAGCCACGGCAGGAACACGAAGGCCAGCACCGAGAGTGCGAAAGCCAAGGCGCCCAGCCGCTGGTCCGGAATCGCGCGCAGGATCGCGTAGTAAGGCGTGAAGTACCACGTGGGTGCGATGTGCTCGGGCGTCGACATCGGATTCGCCGGCTCGAAATTCGGCTTTTCAAGGAACAAGCCACCGAACGTCGGCACGAAGAACACGACGATCGCGAACAGCGTCAGGAACAGGCCGACGCCGACGATGTCCTTCAGCGTGTAGTACGGATGGAACGGAATGCCGTCCTTGGGCTTGCCATCAGGTCCGAGGTTTTCCTTGATCTCGATGCCGTCCGGATTGTTGGACCCTACCTGGCGCAGCGCGACCAGGTGCAACAGGATCAGCAGTGCGATCACGAACGGCAGCGCGATCACGTGCAGCGAGAAGAAGCGGTTCAAGGTCGAGTCCGCAACTGCATAGTCGCCACGAATCCACTCCACGAGATCGGGGCCAACCACCGGAATCGTGTTGAAGATGTTGATGATCACCTGTGCGCCCCAGAACGACATGTTGCCCCACGGCAGCACGTAGCCCATGAACGCTTCGGCCATGAGCGCGAAGTAGATGAGCATGCCGATGACCCACAGCAGCTCTCGAGGCGCCTTGTAGCTTCCATACATCAGCGCGCGAGCCATGTGCAGGTAGACGACGATGAAGAACGCCGAGGCGCCAGTGGAATGCAGGGTGCGCAGCAGCCAGCCGTAAGGCACCTCGCGCACCAGGTATTCAACCGAGTTGAATGCCGTCGCTTCGCCCACCTTGTAGTGCATGGTGACGAAGATGCCCGTCACGATCTGCATGACGAACACGAGCAACGCGAGCGAACCGAAGAAGTACCAGATGTTGAAGTTCTTCGGCGCGTAGTAGCCGGTGAGCTGGTCGGCCATGAATTGGTCGACCGGCAGGCGCTTGTTGAGCCAGGCGCGGAATCCGCCGCCCTTGGTATCGGTTGCGGCGCCCATTACGCGGCTCCTTTTTCGGCAGTCGCAGCGGCGTCAAGCCCGATGATGAGGCTGGTGTCACTCTTGAAGGAATACGGCGGGACACGCAGGTTCACCGACGCCGGCGACCCCTGGAACACGCGCCCTGCGAGGTCGAACTTCGAACCGTGGCACGGGCAGAAGAATCCACCCGGCCAGTTCGCCGTGACGGTGGCGTCACCCGGCGTGAACCGCGTCTTCGGCAAACAACCGAGATGCGTGCAGGTGCCGACGAGCACGAGCACCTCGGGCTTCAGCGAGCGATCCTCGTTTTTCGCGTACTCGGGCTGCTCCGAAGAGTCCGACTTCGGGTCCTTGAGCTCGCCGTCGTGCGACTTCAGCGAAGCCACCATTTCCGGCGTGCGCTTGACGACGTAAATCGGCTGCTTGCGCCAGAAGAAGGTAGCCATCTGGCCCGCTTCGATCTTGCTCAAATCCACTTCCGTAGGCTGACCCGCCGCCCGGGCGCTTTCAGAGGGTTTCCACGACGCCACGAAGGGCACCGCGGTCAGCACTGCGCCAATCGCGCCAGTACCGGCGGTGGCTGCTATCAGGAACTTGCGCCGACTCTCGTCGACTTCGGGGACGGTATCGTCGGCCGCGTGATCGCTCATTCTGGAGACCTCAGGAAATCAAACGCCACACCAGGATGAGCAGCCACAAAATGCGGCGCTGCGAGACCCCGGGAGGCGGCGCATTATACACATGCGGAAAACGCCAAGACCTTTGGCCGATGAGGAATATCTGGCTCATGTCGACACGCCCAATCCTGCGAATCCTGACTTTCATCACCGCATCGGCGATCGTCGGACTCGCGGCGGCATTCATTGCTGTGGTAGTGCGCCCCGAGCTCATCGCCCGGCGTGCGCCCTCGCCCCAACCTGCACCCGTTGCCGTGCAGACGCCCGTGCTTTCCCCGACAAGGGTGGTGACCGCACCGGTTCAGCCCGAGCCCGCACCGCGTCCGCCCAACTCTTACGCCGAAGCCGTCGAGAGAGCGGCACCCGCCGTGGTCAACATCTATACCGCTCGGCTGGTCAACGAGCGCATTCAGCCCAACGCCATCGAAGAGTTGTTTGGTGATGCCCGTCCTCGCTACCGCCAACGCGTGGAACAGAGCCTGGGATCCGGTGTGATCGTCGACAGCGCCGCCCACGTGATCACCAACCATCACGTCGTCGCGACGGCGGACCTGATCCGTGCCCAGCTCGCCGACGGCCGCATCGCCGACGCCAAGATCGTCGGCCGCGACCCGGACACCGATCTCGCGGTGCTGAAGCTCGACCTCAAGGGCAAGGTGCCGGTCATGCCGCTCGGCCATTCAGACCTCATGCGCGTCGGCGATGTGGTGCTCGCCATCGGCAATCCCGTCGGGCTGTCCCAGACCGTCACGCAGGGCATCGTGAGCGCCACCGGCCGCGGCCAACTCGGTGTGGCGACGTTCGAGAATTTCATCCAGACCGACGCGCCCATCAACGTCGGAAATTCGGGGGGCGCGCTCATCAACGCCGAAGGCGAGCTCATCGGCATCAATACCGCCGTGCTCGCCAAGAATCTCGGCATCGAAGGCATCGGGTTCGCCATCCCCGTGAACCTGGTTCGCGGCGTGATGAGCGAGATCCTCTCCAAGGGGCGCGTGGTGCGAGGATGGATCGGCATCGTGCCCGCCGACATCGACGAAGGCGACGCGCGGCGCTTCAGGCTCCCGCAGGACGGAGTCGTGGTCGCCAAACTCTACGTGGGCAGCCCCGCGGCACTCGCCGGCATCGAGCCGCGCGACATGATCCTGACGGTCAACGGCGTGAAAGTAGTGAGCGCGCAGGACACGCTGACGCGCATCGCCAACGCCAAACCCGGCGGCAAGGTGAAGATCACGGGATTGCGGGGCAGCTACAACTTCACGACCGACGTGGAAGTTGGCGAGAAGCCGCGCGCAGCGACTTAGTCAGGGGCTTGCGCCCCACAAAGGAAAACGCCGGCGAAGCGCCGGCGTCCGTCGAATGAATACAGCCTAACTAGCTACTGCAGGCAGACGACGACGTTCGCCGCGTAGCTGCGCCAGTTGATCGGGATCACGAACGAGCGGCCGGTGGTCGCAGCAGCCGTCGCGGCATTGTTGCGATCACAGATCGTCGGCGTGCTTATGACGAAGTTGCGGCCGAAATCGCGGCGCGCATTGCCCGAGATCGTGTTGGCGACTTCGCCGACCAGGTCGCGCACGTTCTGCTCGCCGGTGTCGGTTTCGTTCATGCACATCAACATGACCGAGAGCATGCCGCGCGGCGCGGTGAAGTAGACCTTGCCTTCGCGATTGCCGGAAATTCCAATGACGCCGGCGTAGTCCTGGACCACGGCCGACTTGTCGATGCACAGGTATGGCGAACCGACCGTCGCCGGGTGACCGGTGGCGGTTTCGAAGAAGTGCACGGTGCCCTGCACGAAGGTTCGAACTTCTTCAGCGTCCAACATTTCCCTTACTCCCCAATCAACTCGGCGAGAGCTTCATTGAGCTGGTCGTCCGTAAAAGGCTTGCACAAAAAGCCATTCGCGCCCTTTTCAATGGCTTCCACCGCGGTGGCTTTATCGGCCAGGGCCGACACCACGAGTATAAGCACATCGGGCTTGATTTTGATGACGTGCTCGACGCACTCGATGCCGTCCATTTCCGGCATCGTCAGGTCGAGGGTCATGACGTCGGGCATCAACTGCTTGAACTTGGTCACCGCGTCGAGACCGTTCACCGCAGTGCCGACGACTTCGAGCAGGTCGTTCTGCTGGGAACGTTCGATGCGACGCCGCATAACGTTCGAGTCGTCAACGATCATCATGCGCAATTGTTGGCGCGGTTTTGGCACAGCACTCATGATCTAAAACACTCCTCCCTAGGCAGCCACGACCCCGGCCGCATTCGCGTTGGCCGGGAACGACAAGGACAAGCGCATGTTCTTGCCGCTTTCGGAATTCAACGAGATGCGGCCCCCGAGGCGGGCGGCGATCTCCGCGATGACGTCCATGCCGACGCCCCGGCCCGCGTCACGGGTGACACCCGAGGCGGTCGAGAAGCCGGAACGGAAGACAAGCATCATCGCTTCCTGGTCTGACAACGAGCTCGCGTCCTGCTGAGAAATGATTCCCTTCGTCACTGCCGTCGTGCGCAGCTTGTCGGGGGTGAGACCGCGGCCGTCGTCTTCGCACTGCATGCGGAAGGCGCGACCGTTCTCGACCATTTCGAACTGGATGCGGATGTGGCCTTCGGGCGATTTGCCCTGGGCCTGGCGCTCAGCCGGCGTCTCGATGCCATGCACCACGGCATTGCGAATGAGCTGGATGAGCACGTCCTTGACGGGGCGACGATAGGTCTCGGGCACCTGGTCATGGCCGCGGCAGGTCACCACGACTTTCTTGCCGTGGTCGTTGGCGATGCGATCCGCGAGCTGCTGCGCGGAGGCGACGAAGCCTTCGCGAGCCGAACGCTGCAGGGTCGCTTCGGCGGCGACGGAGTCGGCGTCGATCGCCTTGTGACGCGAGGTGGTGTCGCCAGTCGACACATGCGAAGAGGAGCCGCCGGAAGCCGGCGCGTGCTTCTGCGCGGCGCCGAAGCTGTCGCGGAAGCTCGCAAGCTTCGTGACCATTTCGCGGACCGACTGCGAGTGCGACACGAGGTCGTCGAACTTGGTGAGCAGCGGCAGGAAGTCGTCGCCGGTGAGATCGGTACGTTCGCGCAGCGCGGCGAGATCGCTCTCGAGCGCGTGGGCGCGGGATTCCATCGAACCCAGGCCGATCGCCGAAGCTTCACCCTTGATGCTGTGGATCTGGCGGAACAGTCCGTCGATCTTGCGGCGGAACGAGGCGCTGTCACGCGCCGGGTCACGCAGCGTGGCGTTGATCATCTTGAACGCGACGTCCGAATCGTCGAGGAACGAGCCGAGCTGCGTCGGGTCGACGTGCAGGATCGAGAGGAACGCATCCATCTGCGTCTGCGCGTTGTCCTGCGCGCCCTTCAACTGCGCGGCCAGGGCGACGCGAGCGGTCACGTCGGCGACGGCCACCAGCACGTGGGTGATCGCGCCATCGCGACGCACGCGGTGGAAGTTGAACTCGAGGTAGCGGGTTTCGCCCTTGCCCTTCTCGCCGTCGCCGGCCACGACCACTTCCACTTCGTTGAGCGGATTGATCGAGCGGATCAGGTTTTCCTTAGTGCGCTCGCTCCAGAGCACTTTGACGAACTTGGTGGCGATGGCGAGGGTCTTCGCCGACACCAGGTTGCGCAGCAGGTCTTCGAAGGTGATGCCTGCGATCGATTCGCGCTGGAACAAGGAGCCGGTCGCGTCGGAGTGAATCTCTCCGATCTTGAGGTCCGCGTCGAGCAGGAAGAGACCTTCGCGCACGGTGCGCAGGATGTCTTCCGTCTGCTGGCGGGCGGCCGCCGCGGCCGCGGCCTGCTTGCCGCGTGCCAGTGAGAGGTAACCGACGAGGCCCGCCAGTGCGGCCGCGAGGCCTACGCCGATGAGCACCACGGTGCGCAGGGCGTTCGCCAACCAGTTGGACGAGCTTTGCAGGCCGGTGATGATCTGCGCGAGGTTCTTCTCGAGCACCGGGGTGGATACGCGCGCCTGCGTGGCGGCATTCGTCACCGCCTTCTGCAGTTCGCGGCCGTCCATGTTGAGCTGCGTGCCTTCACGCTCGCTGTCCGAGTACGGGATCGCGGTGAAATTGGCGACCGGGTCGAGCGCGGGCTTGTACTTCTTCCACGCCGCGGTCATCTCGTCGATCGTGGCCTGCACGTCGTCGCCGCTGCCGAAGCCGCCGATGCTCACGCTGCCGCCAGCCTTGAGGCTCGCAGTCGACGTTTCGAACTGCTGCGTGGCGCGCTTCAGCTGTTCGATGGAGTCACGTACGAATCCACGAGCGCGCAAGCGGTCCTGGATCGAATTGAGTGCCGCCTGCATGCGCGAAGGCTGCTGCTGCAGTTCGCCGATGGCGCGGACGTTGGTGTTGTTCTCCACCAGCCGGCCGGCGAAATACCAGGCGGGCGCGAGCACACCGACGAGGAAGGCCAGGGCCAGGATGCCCACGGCCACCCACACGGCGCGGGCGCCTTGCATGCGTGACGACAGATTCTTGCCTTTTGCTTTGTCTTTACTCACAGAGCTCACCCTCCATCACTCAGGCTTGAACACGATGCGCTGGACCGCGAGTCGTGGATCAGCCGATTCGAATTCCTCGAAGCGCGCGCCTTCCATCGCCGAGATGGCGGCTGCGTCGAACAGACCCGCGGGTTCGCTCGACAGCACGCGTACGCGCTCGGTGCGACCTTCGGGCGTCACGTAGAACTCGACGCGCACCCAGCCTTCGACGCCCTTGGCGGACGCCGGGTACTTCGGACGCGGCGGGCGCGTCATCTTGAGAGGCGGCAGCTTCGGCGCGGCGGCGGCAGCCGCGGCGGCCTGCTGGGCATTCGCAACCGCGGCACGCAGTTCGGTGAGGTCGGAATCGCCACCCAGGCTCTCGGCCGCATCGAGCATCGCGACGGCTTCGCCTGCGCGGTTCGACGCGATACGGGAGCGGCTTTCGCTGATCAGGCGCGCGCGCACGTCACGCACCACCTGCACGGTGGTCGGATGACGCACGTCGAGCAAGCGCAGGCGTTCTGCGTTCGAGACCGCCGAATCGTTGGCCGGCTGGAGCAGGTTGCCGCTCGCGAGGCGATCCTGGGCCGCCTTCGCGAAACGCGCGATGTCTTCGGTGGTGCGCTGCTGCTTCTGGGCGGCAGCCGTCACGTCGCGCTGGGCGGCGTTCAAGGCCGAAGCCGACACGCCGTTTTCGCGCGCCGCGGCGAGCATGGCCTGCATGCCCTGCTGGTCGCCCTTGGCGGCGGCGTCGCGGGCAGCCGCAAGCAGTCGCTGGTTCAGATCATTGTTGAGACGCGTGATGAGTTCGGCCGAAGCGCCAGCCTCACGAAGATCCTGGATCGCGTCCTTCGCGGATTCGCCATTCGGAGTCACCAGTCGACCGCTGTTCAATCGCGCTTCGGCGGCCGACGCGGCACGGTTGACGGATACCGAGCGGCGCTTGCCGTCGAGTTCCTTCTTGAGCTGCGCGATCTGTGCCGGCGGAAGCAGCGCATCCTTCTGCGCGGAATCGAGCAGTGACTCTGCACGGTCGAAGTTCTGCGCGGCGAGCGTCGCCTGGATCTGCGCGAGCGCCGTCTGGGCGCGCATGGAATCGAGTCGCGCGTCGACTTCGACCAGGCGCTGGTCGTTCGGGTCGATGCTGCGCGCGGCTTCGAGCTCGGCGAGCGCGTTGTCGAAGCGACGCTCATCGAGCGCCGTACGGGCGCGCGCGATCAGCAATCCGCCGAGGCGCTTCAGGCCTTCGGTGGCTTCGGCATTGCCCGGCTCGAGCTGCAGCACGGTGCGGAAATGTTCGAGGGCGTTGTTCTTCGCCGGCTCGATGTAGCGGCGTTCGTCCATCGCGAGACGCGCCTTCTCGAGCACTTCGTCGAGCGAGGCGGCCGGCGCGGTCGCAGCCGAACCCGGCTTGCCGGCAGCGGCGGGAGCCGCGGCAGGCGCCGCCGCGTCCGTCGCAGCCGGCGTCGGGGCGGAGGAAGAACCTTTCATGAAGTACCAGCCGCCGCCCGCGGCGATGATCACCGCGGCGACGATGCCGATCATCATCACCGGCGACTTGCCGGATTTTTCTTCGCCGCCCGAGCTCGACGAGGGCGAGGTCACGGCGGAGAGCGCATCGGCGGTGGAAGAGATTCGGGCCGCGTCATTGATCGCGCGCAACATCGGCGCCGCTTCGACGGGCGAGTCGACCAGCGCCTGGATGGCGCCTTCGAGCATCAGTGCATCGACCATACCGGCCGACGCGCCATCGCGGATCGCGATGACCACGGGGTTATGGGGGCTGGCCGAGATCGGCGCGAAGTCTTCAGGATTCAGGCCGCGCAGGTCGGCGACGAGGATCGTGCGTGTGCCCGGCTTGAGCAGCGTCGCGGCGGTCGCGAGGCTGTCCGCGTGGCGCAGGGCGCAGGAGGACTCGAGCATGGGGCCGAGCTGGGCCCACAGGTCGAGGTCAGGCGTGGCGATGACCGCCAGCGGCTTTTTCGACTTGAATGAGCTCGCACCGGAGCTACCCCTGCCCGCGGTGTCATTTTGCGCAGCCGCGCTGAATTCCGATCGTGCTTGCATGGACCCTCGACCTCTCATCGAACTAGTTTTGCGACGGTGTCTCTTTCCTCGCGGCACCGGGCTTTTCAGGCCCAATCCGGGGAACGGCAGTGAGGGCCAGTATTAAGTCAGTGTGTTGCCGCTGAACGGCACTGAGTCACATCCGTCGCAAGGGAGCGTCACGCGAACGACCGGATCGCGACCTGGATCACAAATGGTGCAGGGGGACATTCCTCGGGCTGTAGGACGGGGTGAGACGCATCTCCCGGAATCGCCGGGAGGCTTTGAAACCAGTACAAAACAGCATCGTCGAGCGTCCTTGCTTGCTAGGCGGGGACCAATGTCCCTGTTTGTCTCAGTTGGGTACGCGGCGGATCTGCGCGCCGATCTGCGCCAGCTTTTCCTCGAGCGCCTCGTAGCCCCGATCGATGTGGTAGATGCGCTCGATCTCCGTGCGTCCCTCGGCGACGAGACCCGCCAGCACGAGGCTCGCCGAGGCACGCAGGTCCGTCGCCATCACCGGTGCGCCATTCAGCTTGGGCACGCCCTTGATGATGGCCGTGTTGCCTTCGAGCCGGATCTCGGCCCCGAGCCGCCGCATTTCCAGCATGTGCATGAAGCGGTTTTCGAAGATGGTCTCGACGATCGTGCCGACTCCGTCGGCCACCGTGTTGAGCGCCGCGAACTGTGCCTGCATGTCGGTGGGAAACGCCGGATACGGCGCGGTGCGGATGTCGACCGACTTCGGACGGCGACCTCGCATGTCCACTTCGATCCAGTTGGGCCCGATGCCTACCTTGGCACCCGCTTCGGTGAGCTTCGCGGTGACGGCATCGAGATGTTCGGGCGCGGCGTTCTTGATTCGCACCAGGCCGGAAGTGATGGCGCCGGCGACGAGGTACGTGCCGCCCTCGATGCGATCCGGAAGCACTTCGTAGCTCGTGGCGCGCAGCTTTTCGACTCCGTGGATGACCATCTTGTCGGTGCCCGCGCCCTGGATCTTCGCACCCATGGCAATCAGGAAATTCGCGAGGTCGACGACTTCCGGCTCGCGCGCGGCGTTCTCGATGATGGTTTCGCCGTCGGCAAGCGTCGCGGCCATCATGAGGTTTTCGGTACCGGTGACGGTCACCGTCTCGAGATTGAGGCGCGCGCCTTTCAGCCGCCCTGCGCGTGCGCGGATGTAACCGCCTTCGATGTTGATGTCCGCGCCCATGGCCTGCAGCCCCGCGACGTGGATGTTCACCGGTCGCGCGCCGATGGCGCAGCCACCAGGCAGCGACACGTCGGCCTTGCCGAAACGCGCGAGCAGCGGCCCGAGCACCAGGATCGACGCGCGCATGGTCTTGACGAGTTCGTACGGCGCGAAGCATTCGCGCGTGGTCGACGCATCGATCTCGATCTGCATCTTCTCGTCGATCGTGACCGAGACACCCATGCGCCCTAACAACTCGATCATGGTGGTGACGTCCTGCAGGTGCGGGACGTTGCGGATGGTGACCGGGCCATCGGCAAGCAGCGCGCCCGCGACGATCGGCAGGGTCGCGTTCTTGGCGCCCGAAATCCTCACCTCTCCTTCGAGAGGGATGCCACCGTTGATCTGAAGCTTGTCCACGAATGAGCTCGCCTGCGGGAAAGGGGCGTTAGTGTAGTGGTTTGAGCCGCCGCTTGGGCGGTCCGACCCGGTTCCTAGCGGCTCCTTCCGGCCAGCTCTTCGGGGGTCAGCGCCTCGATGGACAGGGCATGGATCTCGCGTCCCATGAGTTCCCCGAGCGTCTTGTAGATGAGCTGGTGGCGGGCGATGGGCCGAAGGCCCGCGAATTGCGGCGCAACGATCAGCGAGGCGAAGTGCGTGTTGTCGTCGGATTCCACGCGCACCGAGGCGCCGGGGAGTCCGGCACGGATGAGTTCGGCGACGCGTTCGGGGCTCATGGCATTCGAGTTCATCGCGCGATCTTAAGCGTTATGATCCGAAGCATGAACGCCCAGCTCAAGGCCGACCCGGCCGCGCTGATCGCCGCCGGCCGCCGGGCTCTCGAGATCGAGGGCAAGGCGATTTCGGCCCTGGTCCCGCGGCTCGATGCCGCCTTCGCGCGCGCCTGCGCCATCTGCCTCGAATGCCGCGGCCGCGTCATCGTCAGCGGAATGGGCAAATCCGGCCACATCGCAGGGAAAATTGCGGCCACGCTCGCCTCCACGGGTACTCCGTCGTTCTTCATTCACGCCGCCGAAGCGAATCACGGCGACATCGGCATGATCACGCGCGACGACGTGGTGATGGCAATCTCCAACTCGGGAGAGACCGCCGAGGTGCTGCTGCTGATCCCGCACCTCTCGCGCCTCGGGGTACCCCTCATCGCCGTGACCGGCAACGACAAGTCGACCCTGGCGCGCGCCGCCAGTGTGCATCTCGACGTGAGCGTCGATGAAGAGGCCTGCCCGCTCAATCTCGCGCCCACGGCGAGCACTACCGCCACGCTCGCGCTCGGCGATGCACTCGCGGTGGCGCTTCTCGAAGCTCGCGGCTTCACCTCGCAGGATTTCGCACGCTCCCACCCCGGCGGATCACTCGGCCGCAAGTTGCTGCTGCATGTCGCCGACATCATGCGCACCGGTGACGACCTGCCGGTCATCGGCCCGTCGTCCTCCCTCGCCGATGGCCTGGTGGTCATGTCGAGAAAAGGCCTCGGCATGTGCGTGGTCGTCGACGCCGGCCGCATGCTGGGCGTGTTCACCGACGGCGATCTCCGGCGAGTCCTCGATCGCGAGATCAACGTGCACAAGGCGACCATGCGCGAGGTCATGAACTCACCCGGCAAATCCATCAAGGCGACCGAACTCGCCGCCGAGGCCGCGCACCTCATGGAAAAGCACCGCATCACGGCGCTGCCCGTGATCGATGCTCAAGGCATGCTCATCGGGGCGCTCAACGTGCACGACCTGCTGCGCGCCGGAGTGTTGTGAGCGCAGCGGCGACGAGCGATGTCACCCGTTTCCAGGTTGCGCTGGGTCGAGCGCGCCTCCTGGTGCTGGACGTCGACGGCGTGCTCACCGAAGGCCGGCTTTTCTACGGGCCGAAAGGCGAAGTGCTCAAGGCGTTTCACGTGCGTGACGGCCATGGCATCAAGCGGGTCGCCGACGCCGGCGTCATCGTGGCCATCATTTCGGGGCGCAGGTCGACGGCGGTTCTCAAGCGCGCTCGCGACCTCGGAATCAAACACGTGGCGCAGGGAATTTCCGACAAGCTCGCCGCGTTGCTGAAGCTCGCGAAAAAGTGCCGGGTCGACCTTGCGGACTGCATCTGCGTGGGCGACGACACACCCGATGCGCCGATTCTCGCCAAGGCGGGAGTAGGCGTAGCCGTCGCCGACGCGCACCCCGACGCGCTCGAAGCCGCGGATCTCGTGACCACGCGTGCCGGTGGCCAGGGTGCCGTGCGCGAGGTCTGCGACTGGTTGATCGCGGCGCGCAAGGTCACGGCTTGAAGGGCTGGCGACGAGGCCTTGCCTGGGTCGGCGTGATCGCCGCGGTGACGCTTGGCTACTACTTTGGCCGCAGCGGCCCCGGTGCGACTGACACCGACACCACGGATGTGGTGCCACTCGACCCCGGGTACGCGGCGCGCGATGCCGAGGTCATCGAGACCGGCTACGACGGCCGCGAACGCTACCGTCTCAAGGCCGCGGTGATTCGCCAGCAAACCGAATCCGGCGTCATCGATCTCGAGCGCCTTGAAATGAATTATCACCGCACGTCGCAGGGAGCGGCCGCCACCCCACCGACCAGCGTCACGGAAGGCGGCGAAGTCTGGCACCTGACGTCGGACCACGGGCAGGTGCGCGAAGAAGGCAACGATGTCGAACTGCACGGTAACGTGCGCGTCACCGGCCCGCCGCAGGGAGGCGTCGAACCTCTGACCCTGACCACCGAAACCTTGCGGATCAACACACCCACGGAGTTCATCGAAACCGACGGCCCCGTGAAGCTGCGTTGGAACGGCCATGAAATCGATGCGCACGGACTGCGCGCCGATTTGAAGGCCGGCACGCTGCGTCTAGAATCGGACGTGAATGGCCACTTCCTCCAGAAATAGCGCATTGCCCGGGGCCTGCGTGCTCCTCGCCGCCGGGTTGTTAGGCGTGGCGCAGGCGGCGCCCGTGCCCTGCGCCAACCAGGAAATCGTGCTCGATGCGAAGCAGCCGTTCGAGATGGACTATCGCAACAACAACGCGGTGCTTCGCGACGTGGTCATCACTCAATGCGGCATGCGCATCCAGGCGGCGGAGGCGCGCATCACCGGCGGGCTCAACTTCGAGAACAGCCAGTGGACGATTTCCGGCGACGTGCGCATCACGGCCGACGGCGGCAGCCTGAACTCCGACAAGGCGATCGTCGCGTTCCGCAACAAGCTCATTTCGGTCGCAACGATCACCGGCGCGCCCGCGCAGTTCGAGCAGCAGCGCGCCGATGGCACTGTCGCGCGTGGCCACGCCAACACCATTGAATACCAGACCGCGAACGGCACGGTGAGCTTCACGAACAACGCGTGGATTTCCTACGGCCGAAGCGAAGTCACCGGCCAGCAGTTCGTGTGGAACATGCGCACCCAGAGCCTCGAGGGAGCGCCGAAAAGCAGCACTGGCGAAGGCCGCGTCAGGTTCGTGATCCAGCCGGACAAGCCGCCGCAGCTTCCCGCGCCCGACAAGGAAAAAGAGAAGAAACCGTGAGCGTGCTGCGTGCCACCCATCTCGCCAAGAGCTACAGGAATCGCCAGGTAATCTCCGACCTCTCGGTCGAGGTGGAGAGCGGGCAGATCGTCGGGTTGTTAGGACCGAACGGCGCCGGCAAGACGACGGCGTTCTACATGATCGTCGGCCTGGTGCCTCCCGACAAAGGGACAGTCACGATCGACGACCGCGACATCACCCATCTCGCGATGCACCAGCGCGCCCATGCGGGCATCGGTTACCTGCCGCAGGAAGCTTCGGTTTTCCGCAAGTTGACGGTCGAGGACAACGTGCTCGCCATTCTCGAGACGCGCGACCTCGACGAGACCCAGCGCCAGGAGCGTCTCGAGCAGATCCTCGGTGAACTGCGTATCGCGCACGTGCGCAAGAGTCTCGGCATGGCCCTGTCGGGCGGCGAACGCCGGCGCGTCGAAATAGCGCGCGCGCTGGCCGCGGAGCCCCGTTTTGTGCTCCTCGATGAACCCTTCGCGGGCGTCGACCCGCTCTCGGTCATCGACATCCAGCGCATCATGCATGAGCTCACCGCCAAGGGCATCGGCGTGCTCGTAACCGACCATAACGTAAGAGAAACCTTAGGTGTCTGTCAGCGCGGTTACGTAGTTTCCGGGGGAACTGTGATGGCTTCGGGAACACCCGAAGAAATCCTTGCCAACCCCCAAGTCCGTGAGGTGTACTTGGGCCAGTCTTTCCGCATGTAGCGTTCCAAGGCAGACGCCGGAAAAACTATCTCTTTCATAGCGTTGAGACACACACGCCCGTGTCGATGATGAAGCCATCTCTGCAGCTGAAGCTGGGTCAGACGCTCACGATGACCCCACAGCTGCAGCAGGCCATTCGCCTCCTGCAGATGCCGGCGCTGGAGCTGCAGGCGCACATCCGCGAACAGCTCGAAAGCAACGTCATGCTCGAGCCCGTGGACGAGTACGAAGCCACCGGCTCCTTCGAGGCGCTCGAACCGCATCCGATGCCGGAAGAGAAGCGCGTCGATGCGCAGGCGGCTCCCGAAGTCACGGTCGAAGCCGAAGTCGTCGAAGACAACTACAGCGAACGCAGCGCGGGCTCGGACTCCTGGCGCGACGACGACGAGCGCGCCGCTGAAGTCGCCGACGACGCCACGGTCTCGCTGCAGGATCACCTGATCGGCCAGCTGGAATACGCGAACCTCGCGCCGCGGGAACTCGCCATCGCGCGCGCGATTGTTGATGCGATCAACGACGACGGCTACATCACCGATTCACTCGACGACATCGCGGCCACGCTGCTTCCCGAAGTCACTGCCGACGCCGCCGAAGTCGAGCGCGTCCTGCGGCTCGTGCAGACGCTCGACCCCGCCGGCATCGCCGCGCGAAACCTGAGTGAATGCCTCGCGCTGCAATTGCGCACGCTGCATCCCGACACTCCCGGCCTCCGACTCGCGCTCGCCATCGCCGACAAGCACCTCGACCTGCTCGCCGATCGCGAGCTCACGCTCCTGCGCCGCGAGCTCTCCGCCTCTGACGACGAATTGGCCCAGGCCGTTGCACTGGTTCGCGGACTGCACCCGCGGCCGGGCGCCACCGTCTCGAGCGCCAAGGCCGAATACGTCGTGCCCGATGTGTTCGTGCGCCGCACCGATCGCGGCTGGACCGTCGAAGTGAACAGCTCCACGCTGCCGCGCGTGCGCCTCAACCAGAGTTACGCCGACATGCTGGGTCGCGGCGCCGGCCACTCCTCCATGCGCGCGCAGCTGCAGGAAGCCCGCTGGCTCCTGAAGAGCCTGGAAATCCGCAACGAGACCCTCATGAAAGTTGCACGTAGCATCGTCGAACGCCAGACGGCGTTCCTCGAGCACGGTGAGGAAAGCATGCGGCCCATGATTCTCAAGGACATCGCGCAGGCCATCGACATGCACGAGTCGACCATCTCGCGTGTCACGTCCAGCAAATACATGCACACGCCGCGCGGCGTGTTCGAACTCAAGTACTTCTTCTCGAGCCAGGTCGAAGCCGCCGATGGCGGCGGTGCATCGTCGACCGCGGTGCGCGCCAAGATCCGCAAGCTCATCAAGGAAGAAGACCCCGGCAATCCGCTTTCGGACAGCCGCATCGCGGAGCTTCTCTCCGGCGAAGGCATCGCCGTCGCACGCCGCACGGTCGCCAAATATCGGGAGGCGCTGGGACTCGCGCCTTCCAACGAACGCAAGGCAAAAGCCGCCCAGGTACACCGATAGAGTCAGTGGTAGATAGGCCAAAAAAGGAGACGAATCATGCAATTGTCGCTTTCCGGTCACCATGTCGAAGTCACACCGTCGATGCGCTCATACGTCGAGAAGAAGTTCGAGCGCATTTCCCGCCATTTCGACCATGTAATCGACGTGCACTGCGTCCTGACGGTTGAGAAGCTCCGACAAAAGGCCGAAGCCACTTTGCATGTGCGCGGCAGTTCCATTCATGCCGACGCCACCGAGGAGAACATGTACACCGCCATCGACCTGCTCGCCGACAAGCTCGACCGCAGCGTGCTCAAGCACAAGGAAAAGAAGGCCGACAAACACGCCGCCGACGCGCGGAAGACCAACGGAAGATAGATGCCAGGCATGCGCCTCATTCTCGTCAGCGGGTTGTCGGGTTCCGGCAAGAGCGTGGCTTTGCACATGCTCGAAGACGCCGGGTTCTATTGCGTGGACAACATCCCGGCCGCCCTGCTGAAGCCCTTCATCTCCCACACGCTGCGCGACAACGACACGCAGTACAGCCGCGCGGCGGTGGGAGTCGACGCGCGCAATGCGGCGGCGGAAATCGAGACTGTTCCGCCGCTCATCGAAGAGCTCAAGAAGAGCGGCATCCAGTGCGAGATCGTGTTCCTTCTCGCGAACGACGACGAACTGCTGAGGCGTTTCGCCGAAACTCGCCGCAAGCACCCGATCAGCACCGACCACGTGTCGCTCAAGGAAGCGATCGCCATCGAGCGCCGCCTGCTCGAGCCCATCCTGAACGCGGCCGACCTCGTGATCGACACCTCGCGCATGGGCGTGCACGACCTGCGCGAACTCATCAGCCAGCGCGTGGAAAAGCGCAGCGCCGGCCGGCTCTCGCTGCTGGTGGAGTCCTTCGGCTTCAAGAACGGCATCCCGGGCGACGCGGACTTCGTGTTCGACGCGCGCTCTCTGCCCAATCCCTATTGGGATCCGTCGTTGCGCGCCCTCACCGGCCGCGATCCCGACGTCATCCGCTTCCTCGAGGCACAGCGCAGTGTCCCGCGCCTCGCCGACGACATCCTGCAGTTCGTGGCCACGCGCATTCCTGAACACCAGGCGGCGAATCGTCGTTATCTCACCGTGGCCATCGGTTGCACTGGCGGCCGCCACCGGTCCGTGTACCTCGCCGAACGCATCGCCGAGCGCCTCGCGCAGAACTATCCAGTCGTGGCCATCCGCCACAACTCGCTCGGCGAGATGCGATCGATCACGCGCGCGCCGACACTCGCGGGCGCTTCGTCTTCAGTCGCATAGTGGGAACACTCTCGGCGGCACACATCCGCTGACCACATCCCCGCTTCTTCAGTAGACTCGCGGCCGACATGGCCGAGTCAACCGTCATCCCCCGAAAGGAACGCCGCCTCGCGGCGCTGCGCGGCGCGTTGCGCGAAGGGTCATGGCGTGGCGCGGCCCGCATGATCGCGGCGATGCACCCGGCGGAAATCGCGCTGCTCATGGAATCGCTGCCGCCCGCGCAGCGTGAAGTCGTCTGGAACTTCGTCGAACCCGAAATCGAAGGCGACGTGCTCGTCGAGCTCAGCGATGACGTGCGACAGGCCTTCATCGAAGGCATGGACGCCGACGAACTGCTGGCCGCGGCCGAGGACATGGAGCTCGACGATCTCGCCGACCTCGTGGGCGACCTGCCCGAGGCCGTGGGCGCGCAGCTCGTGAAGTCCATGGACGCGCAGGACCGCGACCGGCTGAAAGCCGTGCTGTCCTACGAGCACGACACCGCCGGCGGACTCATGAACACCGACACGGTGAGCGTGCGTTCCGACGTCACCGTGGAAGTCGTGCTGCGCTACCTGCGCATGCGCGGCGACCTGCCCGACAAGACCGACCGCCTGTTCGTCGTCGACCGCAACGACAAGTACCTCGGCACCATCGCTCTCACGCGGCTGCTCACCGACGATCCGGAAAAGTCCGTGGGCGACATCCTCGACGCGCAGGCCTCGCGCATCGCCCCGGAAACCAACGCGCACGACGTCGTGCAGCTCTTCCAGGACCGCGACCTCGTGTCGGCCGCCGTGGTCGATGACCAGGGCAAGCTCCTGGGCCGCATCACCGTCGACGACGTCGTCGACGTCATCCGTGAAGAGGCCGCGCACGAAGTCATGTCCGCGGCCGGCTTGCGCGACGAGGAAGACCTGTTCGCCGGCATCATTCCGTCGACGCGCCGCCGCCTCTTCTGGCTCGGCATCAACCTGGTCACCGCGTTCATGGCCGCCGCCGTGGTCAGCCGGTTCGTAGGCACCATCGAAAAAGTCGCGGCGCTGGCCGCGCTCATGCCGATCGTCGCCAGCATGGGCGGCATCGCCGGCACGCAGACCGTCACGCTCATCATCCGCGGCATCGCGCTCGGCCAGGTCGAATGGGTGAATGCGCGCTGGCTGCTGTGGAAGGAAATCGCCGTCGGCGGGCTCAACGGCTTCATCTGGGCCGCCGTCGTCGGCGCCGTGACCATCGTCTGGTACGGCACCTGGAAAATCGCGGCCATCATTGCCGCCGCGATGCTGATCAACCTGCTGGCCGCCGCCGCGGTCGGCGTGGTCATCCCGCTGCTGCTGCGTCGCATGCGCATCGATCCGGCACTGTCGGCGGGCGTGATCCTCACGACCTTCACCGACTGCATCGGTTTCGCCACCTTGTTAGGGCTCGGCGCGCTGTTCCTGACCTGAAGAAGAGCCCGCGCGAAACTCGCGCCATGTCACCCGGAGCTGTTCTCCGTTCACCTGGGGCAGAACCGCGAGCGCCAGCACATGCGCTGCGCCAATCTCGAATTGTTGGAACTGCCAGCGAGCCGCGTCCGGATCGTCCGCGCGCTCGAAGCGGAAGTCGTCCGCCGAATCGAACAGGAAGCTCATGCGACCCAATCCACCGGCGAGCCCGGTGCCCATCGCCTTGAGGCAGGCCTCCTTCAAAGTCCACAGGCGCAGGAACCGTCGAGGTTGCGCATCGGGCGGCAACGCACGCAGTTGCGCCGCCTCCAGCGGCGAGAAATACCGCTCTGCCACTGCGAGCGGTGCCCGGCCCAGCGTCTCCACGTCGACACCGACGCGTGCGTGCCGGCAAACCGCCATCGCGACGATGCCATCGGCATGTGCGAGGTTGAAATGCAGGCCGGTGCGCTCGAAGTCCGGCGCGAGCGCGGGCCGGCCCTCGGTGCTCGCCCGGAATTTCCATTGACTCGGGGACACATCGGAATAGGCGGAAAGCGCATGGCGTTGCAGCGCGCGCGTGATCGCGAACTGCCGCTGGCGCGTCTCCAGATGCAGTCGACGCATTCGCTCGGAGTCGTGAGGCGTCAGTTGCGAGACCAGATCGGTCTGCACATCGCGCGACTCGAAATGCGCATCGAAGGCCAGCCACAACTCCACCGCGTCATCGGCCAGCGCGAGTGGGCCGCTACCCGCGGCGTACCGCGGCAACTCAGCTGGGGAAATTTTCGCCGCTCGATTCAAGCGAGCCTTCTCAGTTGAGAAAGGCCGCGAGCTCGTCGCGCTTGCCCAGCGTGTCGCGATAACCCATCTCGATGAGCTCGCGTGTGTACGAGCTTTCGAACATGAGGTAGCTCGCAAGCAGGCTGCCCGCCGTGCCGCGCGCGCCGATGATGCGCAGGAGCGCGCGCAAGCTTCTCGGGAGAGTATCGACGTGGCGCGCGGCGAGCTGCGAAGGATCCACGCTCGGAGCGATCATCATGGTCTGGATCTGTCGTGTGCCGATGGCGCTGCCGGCCAGCGCCGAAAGCCGGTTGATGCGATTGAGGTTCTCGAGGTCTGCGGATATCTGGTCGCTGAACAGCGTATCCAGCATGTAGCCGAACAACTGGCCAGGCGTCGGCGGCGAATCCGACGCCACGAAGCGCGGAACCAGGTCGAGATGCGTGGGCCGGACGCCGAGCACCAGCAGCCGATCGGCGCCGAGATGGATCGCGGGAGAGAGCGGCGCGGTCTGGCGCATCGCTCCGTCACCAAAGAATTCCCCGCTCAGGCACATGGGCGGGAACAGGAAGGGAATGCCGAGGCTCGCCATCAGGTAGTCGAGCGTCAGGGGCACGCGCTCACCGTGACGCTGCGCGCGCGACCATTCGCTGAGCGTCGTCTCGGCCTCGAAGAAGGACACCGAACGCGCGGTGAAGTAGCTCGTGGCGCACAGCGCCAGTGCCCGGAGGTGGCCGTTCGCCACGTTGGCGCGCACGGCATCGAAATCCGTCACGCGGGACAGGAGCTCGCGCAGCGGTGAATTGTCGAGCAGGGATTTCGGGGGGCCGATGATGCCACCGGTGAACAGGGAACCCATCCAGCGCGCACCGGCCTTGAGCATGGCGATCGCGTCGGAACGGAACACCTGGGCGACGTGGAAGTTGGCCCAGACATTTTCTATTTCGACTATCGACTGATGCCAGCGGGTGACGTTTGCCGCCAGAATGCTGGCCGACACGGCCCCCGCCGACGTGCCGACGATGATGGGGAACGGCCAGTCGGGGCTCGGGTGAATTTCCGCGAGCGCCTTGAGAACACCCACCTGGTAGGCGGCGCGCGCGCCACCGCCTGTCAGGATCAGTCCTGCGCGAGAAACACTGACGGCGCTGCTAATATCTGCCTCCCCCACGACTCGTCCACGATTCTTCCATTTCTTTCCCGGAGAACAACATGCTCGCACTTCGACGGACTTTGGTCACCGCCCTGATCGCGGTGACTGCAAGTGTATGCGCACAGACTCCCTCCGCGGCGCCCGCCGAGGGCACGGCCGCACCCGCCCTCAAACTACAGGATCAGGCCGGCAAGTGGCACACGCTGGACCAGTACAAGGGCAAGTGGGTCGTGCTGTATTTTTACCCGAAGGATTTCACCGGCGGCTGCACGACCCAGGCCTGTTCCCTGCGTGACAACATCTTCGCGTTCAAGAAGGCCGACGCGGTCATCCTCGGCGTGAGCGTCGACGACGTCGCCTCGCACGAAAAATTCGCGAAGGAACACAGCCTGCCCTTCGACATCCTCGCGGACCCCACGCACGAGGTCTCGAAGAAGTACGGTGTGCTCGCCACTTACGGTGGCTCGGAGCTCGCCAGCCGCCAGACCTTCCTGATCGGGCCCGACGGCAAGATCGTGAAGCACTGGGACAAGGTGGATCCGAAAGGGCACTCGGAGATGGTGCTCGCGGAGATCCAGGCGCACTCGGCGAAGCCGAATCCGCCGAGCACTCCCAAGGTCTCCTGACCGCTCAGACCGCGCGATGCTTCAGCTGACGCATCGCGCGGTCGAGGCCCTCGAGCGTCATCGGGAACATGCGCTCGCCGATGATCGCGCGAGTCAACTCCACTGACGGCGTCCACTTCCACCGGTCTTCCGGCTCCGGGTTGAGCCACACGAGTCGCGGAAAATGCGCGGCAATGCGCGTCATCCACACGCGGCCCGACTCCTCGTTCCAGTGTTCGACGCTGCCGCCGGGCTCTTCGATCTCGTAGGGACTCATCGTCGCATCGCCGACGAACACCACGCGGTAGTCGGGATTGAAGGTGCGCAACACGGTAAGTGTGTCGGTCACCACGCTGAAGCGGCGCCGATTGTCTTTCCACAGCCTCTCGTACGGGAAGTTGTGGAAGTAGAAGTACTCGAGGTGCTTGAATTCCGCGCGCGCCGCCGAGAACAGCTCTTCGCACACCTTGATGTGCGGATCCATGGAGCCGCCCACGTCGAGCAGCAGCAGCAGCTTCACCGCGTTGCGCCGTTCCGGCACCAGCTTGAGATCGAGCAAACCGGCATTGCGCGCGGTGGCGTCGATCGTGCCGTCGAGATCGAGTTCCTCGGCCGCGCCTTCGCGCGCAAAACGCCGCAGCCGTCGCAACGCCATCTTGAGATTGCGCGTGCCGAGTTCGATGTCGTCGTCGAGGTTTCGATAGTCGCGCGCGTCCCAGACCTTCACGGCGCGACGATGGCGCGACCCGCCTTGCCCCATGCGCACGCCCTCGGGGTTGAAGCCCTGGTTGCCGAACGGCGAAGTCCCGGCCGTCCCGATCCACTTCTTGCCGCCCTCGTGCCGCTCACGCTGCTCGGCGAGGCGCTGCCGCAGTGTCTCGAGCAGTTTGTCCCAGCCTCCGAGACTCTCGACGCGCCGCTTCTCCTCCTCGCTCATGAGGCGTTCGGTGAGCTGCCGTAGCCATTCTTCGGGCAGCTCGGCGACGAGCTTTTCAAAGAGCTTTTCGGCGCCTTCGAAGTGTTCGGCGAACACCCGGTCGAAGCGATCGAAATGGCGTTCGTCCTTCACCATCGACATGCGCGCGAGGTAGTAGAACTCCTCGGCCGAGAGTGTCGCGACGCGAGCTTCGAGGGCTTCGAGCAGCGACAGGAACTCGGGGAGCGTCACGGGGACGCCGCCAGCTCGCAAATCGGTGAAGAACCGGACCAGCATGGCCGCGCTCTATCAGCGGCCCGCGCGTCGATTCAGGAACACGAGCTGCTCGAAGAGGTGCACGTCCTGCTCGTTCTTGAGCAGCGCGCCGTGCAATACCGGAATGATCTTCTTCGGATCGTCACCGCGCAGCGCCTCGGGCGGAATGTCCTCGGCGAGCAGTAGTTTGATCCAGTCGAGCAGCTCGGACGTCGAGGGTTTCTTGCGCAGGCCGGGGGTCTCGCGCACGCCGAAGAACGTGGTGAGCGCCTCGCGAAGCAGCTCCGCCTTGAGATCCGGGTAGTGCACGCGCACGATCTTTTCCATCGTTTCCGCATCCGGGAAACGGATGTAGTGGAAAAAGCAACGGCGCAGGAAGGCGTCCGGCAGTTCCTTCTCGTTGTTGCTCGTGATGAGGATCACCGGGCGGTGGCGCGCCTTCACGAGTTCCCGCGTCTCGTGGACGTAGAACTCCATGCGATCGAGCTCGCGCAGGAGATCGTTCGGGAATTCGATGTCGGCCTTGTCGATCTCGTCGATGAGCAGCACGGGTTGCGTCGGCGAATCGAACGCTTCCCACAGGCTGCCCTTCACGATGTAGTTGCGGATGTCGTGCACCCGCTCCTCGCCGAGCTGCGAGTCGCGCAGGCGCGAGACGGCGTCGTACTCGTACAGACCCTGCTGCGCCTTGCTCGTCGACTTGATGTGCCACTCGAAGAGCGGCCGCGCGAGCGCGCGCGCAATCTCCGCGGCGAGCTGCGTCTTGCCCGTTCCGGGCTCACCCTTTATCAGCAGGGGTCTGCCCAGCGTGACGGCGGCATTGACCGCCATCATGAGATCGGGAGTCGCGACGTAGCTGTCCGTACCCGTGAATCGCGTCATGGAGTCGCCCTACTTCGTCGCGGCTCCATCCGGCCGCAGCACGAGCTTATGCGCTGTCGACCCCGGCAGGAACGGTGTCGGCACTCCCTTCGCCCAATCATCGAAGCCGCTGCGGTAGAAAGGCGACAACGGATGCCCGGACGGTCCGCCAGGCAGAATCAGGTAGCCATCGCGCTCGCGTCCCGGTGAGACCGCGAATCGCTCCGACGCGCCGAAGTTCCCGTTCTGCACGTGCGGCATGTGGTGGTCGCCGGACAGTGGCAGCGTGGGCATGTCGACGAGTTTCGAAAGGAACGGCACGGCACCCGAGAGTGGGTGACGCACGACGACAGGATCGAACTGCCCATACTTGCACGCGCTCAGCGAGCCGCAGTCCTTCACCATTTCACCGATGGCCGCGTCGAGTCGCCCGAGAAGGAACGCACGCCACTCGCCACCACCCGGGGGAGCGATCGCCGTCGGTTGTTCATTGACCAGCCGCCACCCGGCCGCTTCGAACAATCCTGGCCGCCGATCATCGAACTTCTCGCCCAGCAATCCCGTGGTGAGACTGCGCCACAACGCGTTCAGCGTATTGACCCGGAACGTGCGCACCAGCCGGTAGCCCACGGCATCCGCGGTCGCCTCAGTAGCCCCCTCGCTGACCAGCCTGCGAAATTCGCGGCGAATCGGAGCGTCGTGCATCGCATCTTCGTCGATGATCTTCAATAAGAGATCGCGCCAGCGCGCCATGAAGAGCGCCCGTGAATCGAGCTGGATGGCGAGCATGTCGGCCTCGGTGGCCGGCTGCTTCAGGCTGAAGAGGTCGTCGCGAATCTGGCGTGCGCGCGCGCCGATGTCATAGCCGCCCGCTCCCACGTCGACTTCGTCGTCGCCGATTACCTTCTCCAGTTCTCCCGCGACGACGCGCTGATTGGCGGTCCACAGGCGACCGGCCGGAGGATCAGCGATACGCGGATGATCGGTGGCGTCCCGGAACTCGAGCGCACCGAACAACCGGTCGGGCCCGGAAGTCCGCGGCACGCGCCCCAACAAGGTCCAGGCAATGCGTCCGCGCGAATCACCGACCACCATGTTCTGGCCGGGAATGCCGACTCGCGGCGCGATCGCCAGCACGTCGTCGATGCCGCGCGCATTCTCGAGATCGAGGAGCCCGAAGTTGGTCGCCTCGGCTCGCGTCGCAAGCCATGCGACTTGAAGGCATTCGCCTGCCTTGACGTCATCGGCATAGTCCTCGCCATCGAGCACCACGCCGGCGCCGACATCGCGATAAACCACCTCGACCGCATCCTTGCCCTTCACCGCAATGCTCTCGCGGCGCACGCCGTAGTCGGCGCTCGCGCAAGGACCCCAACGCACGTCGGAGAAATCGCCGTAACTGTTGGTGAATCCCCAGGCGACCTGGCCGTTGGATCCGGCCGCGACCGCGGGCGTACCAGGCAACGTGACGCCGGTGATATCGATGGCAGGATTTCCCGTCACCTTGAGGCGTGCCGGGTACCACAC
>Ga0315912_10001388_pt1 | contig 30191 bp, 20 predicted proteins | sample VfabasoilMG_FD_204469 | JGI IMG/M metagenome (GOLD analysis project Ga0315912, IMG submission 204469) | Garden soil microbial communities collected in Santa Monica, California, United States - V. faba soil | ecosystem: Environmental > Terrestrial > Soil > Garden | place: USA: California...
ATTCGCAGGGCATGCGCCAGCGCCTGGGCATCGCGCAAGCGCTGCTCGGCCGGCCGATGTGCGTGCTGCTCGACGAGCCGACCAACGGCCTCGACCCGCAGGGCATCGCCGAGATGCAGGTGCTCTTCCGGCGCCTGACGCACGACGAAGGCCTGACCGTCATGCTCTCGAGCCACCACCTGGCGCAGATCTCGGGCCTCGTCAACCGCGTCGGCGTGTTGCACCAGGGCCGGCTGCTCGTCGAAGCGGAGACGAAGGAGCTGCTCGGCAAGGCGGAGGGCCGCTACAAGCTGATGCTCGACGGCAGCGAGGCCGCGCAGACGATCGAGCTCGGCGCGCGCGCTCCGAGCGCGGTGCTGCGCGAGCTGGTGCAGAGCGGGGCTCCGGTGAAGAGCTTCGCGCCGGATCCGCCGACGCTCGAGGAGATCTACCTGCAGTACGCCGAGCGCGCCAACGACCGCCCGATTCCACCCGGCGCGAAAGCGGCGCCGACGGCGACGCGACCGAGCACGCAGCTCGCGCCCGCGGCGCCGGTGTTGCGCGTCGTGCGCTACGAGCTCGAACGCGCCTGGTCGGGCGGCAAGCTGCTCCTCCTGCTCGGCCTGCCCGCGGCGCTCGCGATCGCGAGCGTGCTGCGACTGAACGCGCAGGCTCGAGCCCTGGCGGAAGAGGTGCAGCAGGGCAAGCTCTTCAGCACCACCGACGTGACCGCCTTCCAGGCCTGCGGAAGCGCGCTGCAGGCCGGGCTGCCGCTGTGCACCGCGATCGCGGTCGGCCTCGCGACGCAGGCGATCGCCGGCGAATTCGCGCGCGGCACGCTGCGCAACCTGCTGCTGCGGCCGCTGACGCGCGTGCAGGCGCTGCTCGGCAAGCTCGCGGCGCAGCTCGGGCTGGTGGCGCTCGCCTACGCGCTGCTCGGAGGCGCCGCGCTCGCGGCCTCGGCCTGGTTCTTCGATTTCCGCGGCGTGGCCGAGATCCTGCCCGACGGACAGCGCTTCGACCTGGTCCCGGCCTCGGAACTCGTGCCCGAGCTGCGCCACGCGTTGCTCGCCCCGCTGCTGCCGCTGTGCGCCTACACGGCGCTGGGCCTGTTCGCGGGCGCGCTCGCCCGCGGCGCGGCCGGGGCGCTGGCGCTCGGCCTGGGGATGTTCGCCTTCCTCGATCTCGTGCGCGTCCTGGCGCGCGGTTTCGGCCTCGAGGGCTGGCTGCCGTCGGCCTACATGCCCTCGCCCCTGGGTGACACTTCGTTTCTGGCGTTCTATGGCGATGTCGCTCAGGGTGTCAGCAACGCGCACTTCGCGTACGCTTCGACCGACATCGCCGCGCCGGCGCTCTGGGCCGCACTGACCCTGGCGTGCGCGCTGCTCTGCATCTCGCGACGCTCCGTACCCTGATGATCGAACGCATGCGACTCCTCGTACTGCTCGCGCCGCTGTGCTGCGGCAGCTCGGCTTGCAGCAGCCTGTTCGGCTCGGGCGAGCTGCCGCGCGAGTCGCCGGCGCTGGCAGGCATGGAGGAGCCGCTCGCGCTGCAGGCCGAGCCGCAGGACGAGAGCGCGCGGCAACAGCTGCCGGCCGGCGCCTTCAGCGGCGTCTACGTCGCGGATGCGCGCGCCAGCCTCGACGCGCTGCTCGTGGCCCCCGAAGGCGTGCGCGTCGAGCGCGTGATCGAGAACTCGCCCGGCGACGCGGCCGGGCTGGAGGAAGGCGACCTGCTGCTGAGCGCGAACGCGAACGCGCTGCACTGGCCCTCGGATTGGCGCGCGCTCGAGCTCACGCTGCCGGCCGGGAGCGAGCTCGAGCTCGTCTACGACCGCGCCGGTTCCGAGCGCAAGGCGCGTCTCGCGCTGGCCGCGCGCGTGCACCCCGCCGAGCGCACGGAGTCGATCCGCCTGCGCGAGGAGGCGCGCGTGGGAGTCGTGCTGCGCACCCCCACCGAGGTCGAAGCGCGCGCGCTCGACCTCGCGCCAGGCGCCGGAGCGGTGGTGGTCGGCCTGGCGAGCGAGAGCCCCTGGCGCGCAGCCGGCGTGCGCTTCGAGGACGTGCTGCTCGCCGTCGACGGAATTCCGGTCGCGCATCCGCAGGTGGTGCTCGACCTCGTGCGCGGCGCGGAGGCCGATGCGAAGTTGAAGCTCTCGATCGCGCGCGGCAGCGAGCGGCTCGAGGTTTCGGCTCCGCTGTCGCAACGCGAGCACGAGATGTCGGAGATCACGATCCCGGTGCTCTTCAGCTACGAGCGCGTGCGCGGCGCGACCGAGACCTCGATCCTGCTCGGCCTGATCCGCTACCGCTCGACCGCGGCGGCCTGGGACTGGCGCCTGCTCTGGTTCATCTCGTTCGGCGGCGGAGACGCCGACAAGCTCGAGCAGGTGCGCAACTGATGCTGCTCGCGCCGGGCTTCCTCGCGTTCGCGTTCGCGGCCCAGGCCCCGCGTGCAACCGGCGAGATCGTCACGCTCCAGCTGGCGAAGGGCCTGGAAGTGCAGGACACCTGGATCGGCGACATCGACGGCGACGGCGAGCTCGACGTGATCGTGTCCGCGGCGGATCCGAAGCGACCGCGCGTGCGCTCGCTGAACGTCTTCCGCGCGCGCGCGAGCGCGCCGCGGCTCGCGAGCAGCCCCGATCCCGTGCTCGATCTCACGCCCGACGTCGTCGCCTGGGCCGTGGGTGACGTCGACCCCGCGCGCGGCGAGGAGCTCGTGCTCTTCAGCGCGCGCGGCGCCTTCGCCTGGCGCCCGGCGGAGAAGCCCGAGCAGCGCTTCGCGCGCCTCGCGGAGATCGATTTCCTGTGGCAGCTGCCCGACGGAGAGGAATGCTGGGCCTACCCGGCCGCGCTGACCGACGTCGACGGCGACAAGCGCGTCGACCTCGTCGTGCCCGAGCCGGACGGCTACGCGATCGCACTGCAGGCGCGCGCCCCGTCGAACGGTTTCGCGGCCGTCAACCACCTGCGCCTGCCGGACGACGCCTTCTCGTCCGAGTCACGCCGCAACAGCCAGCCGCGGGACTCGGGCTCGGGCCGCGAGAACCGGCGCGTCGAGCTCAAGTTCGGCGACGAAGGCGACGTGCGCGGCCCGGGTCCGCTGCTCTCGGTCCGGGAGCGCGCACCCGCGCCGCAGCTGGTCGACTTCGACGGCGACGGCCGGCTCGACCTGCTCGCGCAGGGCTCGGCGCGCCTCTACGTCTGGACGCAGACGCAGGCCGGCAGCTTCGAGGCGGCGCCGCGCTTTGCATTTCCGCTGCCCGTTCCGGTCGATCGCGAGCGCGAGCTCGACGCGTCCTACAGCGCGCACGCGCTCGACACGGGGCCCGACGGCCGCGCGGACGTGGCGATCTTCGCCGGCGACAAGCGCAGCTCGGACGTGCGCACGCAGCTCCTGCTCTTCGTGCAGGGCGCCGGCCGCGGCGAAGCGGCGCAAACGCCCGAGGCGCCGCTCTTCGGGCCCAAGAACCGGCCGCAGCAGCTGCTCGTGCTCGGGGGTTTCGTGGCCGGCGCGGATTTCGCGGACCTCGACGGCGACCGCCGGCCCGATCTCTTCGTGCGCGCGGTGCGTCCGGACCTGATCGACCAGCTGCGCAGCGCCTCGACCGAGACGATCGACGCCGAGGTCTACGTCTACCGCAACGAGAACGGCCTCTTCGCCAAGCACCCGGCGCTGACCTGGAAGATCAACATCCCGCTCAAGGACTTCGACCTGACGCTCTCCTTCATCGGCGACGTCAACGGCGACGGACTCGCGGACCTGCTCGTGCGCGACCGCCCCGAGCGCCTGCGCGTCCTGCCGCTGACGCGCACGCGCGAGGGCCTCGCGCCGGGCCAGGCGCCGCTGTTCGAGATGTCGCTCGATCCGAAGGCGCAGGTGCGCATCGTGCGCCGCGCCGGCCGGCGCGTGGCCGACGTGTTCGCGCTCACGAGTGACCAGGTCCAGTGCGTGAGGTTCCGCTGATGCTCCTCGCGCTCCTCGCCCTGCAGTCGCCCGCGCCCGCGCTGCACCTCGAGCGCGCGCAGGCGCTCGAACCCGCCTTCACGCTCGCCGCGCATCGCTGGCTCGACGTCGACGGCGACAAGCGCACGGAGCTCGTCCTCCTTGGTCGCGCGGGCGAGGTGCGCACGTACACGCACGCAGCGGCGGGCGCGCTCTTCACGGTCGAGCCCGCGGGCAAGCTGCAGCTCGCGGACGCACGCCACACGCTGCTCGACACGGCGCAGCTCGGCGGCGACGCGGGCCCGTTGCAGCTCGTCGCCGCCTCGCCCGCCGGGGTGCAGCTCTTCGCGCTCGACGAGACCGGCGCCTTCGCGGCGCAGGCCGAGACGCTGATCGCGCGCGCGCGTTTCACGCTGCGCGTCGGCCAGCCGACGTTCGCCGATCTCGCGCAGGACGTGAACAACGACGGCCGGCCCGACCTCGTCGTCCCGGGGCCGCAATCCTGCGAGCTCTGGCTCAACGACGGCATCGGTCCGGCGACGGGAGGGACGCCCACGCGCTGGCCCACGTTCCGCAAGGCCGCCACCGTCGCCGTCGATCTCAGCAGCAACAACGCGCGCGAGAACGAGGCCCTCTCCGACGTGCTCTCGGGTTCGTTCACGATCCCCGCCCTCTCGACGCGCGACGTCAACGGCGACAAACGCCCCGACCTCCTGGTCGCCGACGGCGACAAGCGCGAATACCACCTGCAGCGCGAGGACGGCTCGTTCCCGCCGCAATCCGACGTCTCGGTCGACCTCGCAATCTTCCGCGACAGCACCGAGAAGGCCGAGGTGCGTCCAGGCCACACGCTGGTCGTCGATTCCGCCGCCACCTTCCAGTCGCGCGATCTCGACGGCGACAAGATCCCCGACTACGTCATCGCGCACCGCCGCAAGGTCTGGGTCTTCAAGGGCAGCTCCGCCGGCCCGCAGTTCAAGGATCCCGCGACGATCCTGAAGGCCGCCGACGACATCACCGCGCTGCAGCTCGCGCGCCTCGACGCGGACACCTTCCCCGACCTGCTGCTGATCAAGGTGCAGGTCCCCACGATCGCGACGCTCGTGCGCGGCCTCTTCGGCGAGTGGGATGTCGACGTCTCGGCCGCGGGCTACCTCAACAAGGCTGGCAAGGCCTTCGAGACCTCGCCCAGCCTGAAGAGCGACATCGTCCTGCGCCTGCCTTCGATCCTGAGCCTGCTCAAGGATCCGCAGAAGGTCCTGCAGCGCTTCGAGGGCATCCGCGACCGCTTCCGCCAGTCCGCCTGGGGCGACTTCGACGGCTCGAAGACGCGCGACGTGGCGCTGGTCTCGAGCGATGCGAGCGCGCTAGAGGTCTGGCTCGTGCACGACACCTCGAAGGCGGATTCGACCGCGCTCGACGGCGAAGAGATGCTGCGCAAGCTGCTCTTCGAGGATTCGGACAAGGTCTGGGACATCGATCGCGTGGTGCTCTGGCTGGGCGATCTCGCCGAGCGGCGCACGGCGCTCCTCACGGGCGGGCGTGCGCCGGACGGACGGATCGAGCTGCGCGACAAGAGCGTGGCGAAGCTCGACGCGCTCGAGTGCGCCGATGTCGACGGCGACGGGCGCGAGGAGATCCTGCTGCGCTACGAGCTGGAGTCGCCCAAGCGCAGCGTGTTCGACGTGTTGCGCTGGAAGTAGCGCCTAGCCCGCTTTCCGGATGCCTTCGATCACCGGGGCGAGCAGGTTTGCCAGGATCTCGTGGCCGCGGACCGAGGGGTGCCCCGACGAATCCGACCACAAGCCGCCGCGATCCTCGGCGGAGAGCTTTAAGAGATCCGGCAGCGGGTCGTACATGTGGCACTTCGTCGCGTCCGCCAGCTCGCGGAAGCGCGCCTGGTAGCCGGCCGCGTCCTTCGGCGACGAGATGAAGAAGTAGTGCGGGATCGGCATCACCAAGACGGGCGTGCGGCTCGACTTGATCCACGCTTCGAGGATCGCGCGCAGCATGAGCCAGCCCGGGTTGTCCGCCTCGTCGAACTCCGGAACGGGCCGGAACTTCTCGGAGTGCATCGCGGCGGTCTTCACGGCTCGGCGCACGCCTTCGGGCAGGACCTTCTTGAGCACCGCCTTCACGCCGCCCGAGAGGTGCTTCGAAACGGCCGCCTGCGAGATGGCCTCCGGGGGATAGCAGTGCTGGATCATCTCCGGAGTCAGCGTCTCATCGGTCCAGACCGTCTTCGGCACGGGGACGTGGTAGAGCACGAGCTCGCCGTTCTCGATCAGGTAGTACGGCTTGGCGTGGATGTACGCCTCGCCGGTCGAATCGCGCGACTTGTGGAAGCGCGAATTGACGCGCCGAAGGTTCTCCACGTACAGGGGAATGATCAGCAGGTCGCGCTCGACGGCCGACTGCTCCTGGTAGGCCAGGTATTGCTGATCGGGTCCGGTTCCCGAGAGGGAGTAGTTGTTGAGCTCGAAGTCGGGGAGCAGCTTCTCGAGCAGGTCCGAGTAGCGCTGCGAGTTGTTGACGCCGTCGCCGGCCGATTGCGAGTCGCCGAACAGGAGCGCGCGGTACGTTCCCGGCTTGCGCGCGTTGTCGAACTCGCGGTCCGAGCGGAAGCCGGCCGCGTTGGCGCGCACGAGATAGCCGCCGTTGCCCCACGGGATCCGCAGCTTCGCATGCGGCATGTAGGTGTAGCCGATGCGCGGGTGATACTTCATGAGGGATTGCGACATCGCAGCCCTCCTACGGCTCCTTCTTCTCGTCCAGCCGCACGTCCTTCTTCTTCGGCTCCTGCTTCTTGCCGTACAGCTTCGCCATGCGGGCGCGGCGTTCGACGACGATCTCGTAGTGCTCCTTGGGCCAGTCCTTGTAGTAGTCCGACTTCGCCAGGGAATTGGCGCCGTCGAGCACGGCGGCCAGGCTGTTCGCGACCACGATGAAGTAGGGATTGTCCCCGGAGTTCGGGTAGCGGCTCTTGGTCGTCTTCGCGATGCCCGTGTTCAAGAACACGTTGTCGGGGATCAGGTCGCGGTTGAGCTCCTCGACGTACTCGCTGATCCCCCAGGCGAACTGCGTCCGGGGCGGGAAGGCCATCACGCGCGTCGTGAGGTGCGGCGCGTCGCGCATCGCGATGCCCTTGTCCTTGATGAACTGGCGCACGTCACCGGATTCCCAGGCCACGACGTCCACCGCATTGGTCTTGACCGCGAGGTAGGCGTAGGGACAGGGCGCGAACTTGTTGTTGTAGAACGCGTTCGGGACCGTGACGAACTCGTGGATCCACTTCCACAGGTCCGCGACGATTTCTTCGTTGAGCGTCATCTCAGAAGAGCGTGTAGCAGAGGATGTCGACCTTGCCGTCGTTCTCGCCGGCCTCGTCGCCGAGCGCGTTGGCGAGCTGCTTGAGACGCGGGGCCATGGCGGCGAGTCCCGTCTCTCCCTGCCGCGTCCAGTGCGCGGCCAGCGCATCGATCAGCGCCGCGGACTTGTCGCCGAGCGGAAGCTCGAAGTCGGCGGGGCTCATCTTCCTGAGGCTGGGCGGTCCGAAGTAGCTCTTCGCGCTCGCCTCCTCGCGCAGCGGGAAGTAGGGCGGCGCGCCGGAGCTCTGCCTGGCCTTGGCCAGCGGCACCATGATCTCGTCGAAGAGTGCGCCGGCCAGCGGGATCGACGGTTCGGTCCTAGTCGGGTTCATATTCGTTCTTCCAGGTCTCGTCGGTGTCCTGCTTCGGTTGCTCGTGCTTCCACAGCAGCCGATCTTCCACGACCAGCAGGTCCATGCCGGTGCGCATGAAGCAGCGGTAGGCGTCCTGCGGCGAGCAGACGATCGGTTCGCCGCGCACGTTGAACGACGTGTTGACCAGCACGGGGCAGCCGGTCTTCTTGTGGAAGGCCTGCAGCACGCGGCGGAACTCGGGGTTGGCCTCCGCTCCGACGGTCTGCACGCGCGCGCTGTAGTCGACGTGCGTCACGGCGGGGATGTCGCTGCGCGCCTGGTTGAGGATCGGCAGCATGTCGTCGCCGTCGGTGACCGCGCGCTTCATCGGCTTCTGGCGCTCCTTCTTCACCGGCGCGACGAGCAGCATGTACGGGCTCTCGCCCTCGAGCTCGAAGTACTCCGCGGCGTGCTCCTCGAGCACCGCCGGCGCGAAGGGCCGGAAGCTCTCGCGGTACTTGATCTTGAGGTTCATCCGGCTCTGCATCTCGGGCCGGCGCGGATCGCCGAGGATCGAGCGCGCGCCGAGCGCGCGCGGTCCGAACTCCATGCGCCCGCTCATGAAGCCCACGATCTGCCCGTCCGCGAGCGCCTCGGCGACGATGCGCGCGCGCTCGTCGGCGTCGGGGACGTGGTGGCTCGGGACATCCTCGCGGTCGAAGTAGGCCTCGACCTCGTGCGTCGAGAACGCGGGACCGAGGAAGCTGCCGCGCAGCGCATCGTGCGGCGCTGTCACCTTGCGCGGCGCGTCGAACACGACGTGCGAGGCCAGCAGCGCGGCACCGAGCGCGCCGCCCGCGTCGCCGGCGGCCGGCTGCACGAACAGGCCCTCGAGCCCGGACTCGCGCTGCACGCGGCCGTTGGCCACGCAGTTGAGCGCGACGCCGCCGGCCATGACGACGTTCTTGATGCCGGTGACCTTGGTCAGGTGCGCGACGAGCTTGAGCACGATCTCCTCGGTCACGACCTGCACCGAGGCGGCGAGGTCCATCTCGCGCCGCGTGATCATCGAGTCGAGCTTGCGCGCCGGTCCGCCGAAGAGCTTCTCGAAGCGCGGGTTGGTCATCAGCGGCGTGTCGAGGAACCCGAAGGCGCTGGTGTTGAGCCGGAACGATCCGTCGTCGCGGATGTCGATCAGCTCCTTGCGGATCAGGTCCGCGTAGCGCGGCTTGCCGTAGGGCGCCAGGCCCATCAGCTTGTACTCGCCCGAGTTGACCTTGAAGCCGCAGTAGTACGTGAAGGCGCTGTAGAGCAGCCCCAGCGAGTGCGGATACTGCAGCTCGCTGATGAGCTCGATCTGCTTGCCCTTGCCGACGCCCAGCGTGCAGGTCGCCCACTCGCCGACCCCGTCGATCGTGAGGATGCCCGCGTTCTCGAACGGCGAGGGATAGAAGCAGCTCGCCGCGTGCGCCATGTGGTGGTGCGTGACGAGCACGCGCGCCGACTCGCCCAGGCAGGCCTCGAGCTCCTGTTCGAAGCGTGCCTTCGCGCCCAGCAGGGCGCGGCTCGCCGCCACGAGCTGCTCGCGGCCCGCGGGGGCCACGGTCAGCGAGTTCTTGATCACCCGGTCGAGCGTCAGCAGCGGGCTGTCGTAGAAGACGACCGCATCCAGCTGCGAGGGCTCGATGAAGCCCTCGCCCAGGCAGTAGTTGACCGCGCGCTGCGGAAAGCGCGGGTCGTGCTTCTTGCGCGAGAAGCGCTCCTCCTGCGCGGCCGCGATGATCTCGCCGTCACGGACAAGGGCCGCAGCCGAGTCGTGGTAATAGGCAGAGATGCCGAGTACGTAGCCCATCTACTTGTTCACCGAGTCAGTGCCAAAAAATCGTTGCCTAGCCCGCGGAGACTACCCACAGCGTACACCGCCTCCGACCACGGACGAAGCGCACGCACCGTGAATCCTGGCGGATGACCCGGAAGAATATACCAGCGTCGGGTGGTGGGCCCCGCAGGACTCGAACCTGCGACCAAGCGATTGGGAGTCACCGGCCCTGACCAACTGAGCTAGAGGCCCCCGTCGCCGTACGCGACACGCCCGCGGGGCGGAGCTACTTCGCCGCAGAGACGCTGATACGCTCGATGCGACCGGTCGCCGGTTCGACCACGAAGACGTCGCTCGCCCCGTTCTCGTCGCCTCCGACGAGATTCGACGCCTCGCTCCAGAACGCGACGACGCTCACATCCGCCGATGCAACGCCGCCACCGGACCAACCGTTGCCAGGTGCGCCGCTCGCCGTGCGGCTGAGCAACTTCCAAGTGCCCTCGGCAATGTTGCGTTCGTAGAGGTGGTATCCACTGTCGTTCTCTGGCACTGGAGCCAGGTCGTGTCGACAGCTCTCGACAATCACGCGACGCCCGTCGGAGCTCATCCACGTGATCTTCACGGCGCCCTGCCACCAGTTCTCGGTATCCGCCTTGAGCAGCCGACCAGCGCGGCGTTCGACGAGGTCGCTGACGAATCCGACGTGCCTGCAGCCCATCTTGCGGGAGTCATGGTGGTTGTATGCAACGAAGCGTCCGTCGGGAGTAATCAATGGATGGTCGTACCCGGCGTAGCCCAGCTCCTTCAGCGCGAGATCGCTGGCGTAGCGTGCTGTTCGCGCGTCGCGGTCGCGAACGAATACGTGCTCCCGCCCGTCATCGTACTCGAGCGCGCTTTCAGCAGACGTCGACGTCGGCGTCGCGAGGGCCAGAGAGTCCGTGCAGAACACCACGAACCGTCCATTCGAAGAGATCGAGGGCTCGAGGACGTCGCGGTCAGGCAGTTCTCCCTTCGTGCCGATGCTGATGATCTCGCTCGCACCCGATTCACGATCGAAGAGATGTGCAAGGCTCACACCGTCGGCTGTTGCGCTCTTGGCGGCATACACGAGCCAACGACCGTCGCGAGACATCGACGGTGCGCGCGGCGGATACATGGAACCCCTCGCGTCGATCGTTTTCGACTCGTGGCCATCAAGAGCGCGCAGCACGATCCGCCAGAACACTCCCCCGGGCGTCGGCTCACCTGGTCGCAACTCCCAATACGCGACCCAACGCCCATCCCCCGAGATCGTGGGGTTCCTGGCCGGAATCGCTTCGCTGCCGCTGATGCGCCAAGTCCGATGTTGCTTGCGTGAGTGTGCAAAGACATCCCACTCTCCGTCGGTGTCGTCGCTGACAAGGTTCGAGGCTTTGCTCTCGAACACCACGATGTCGCCGTCTTCCGAGATCGCCGGCTCGCGCGACGGGCCGTTCGCGTCCGAATTGAGCGCGGTTACGACGGGAGTCTTCTCTTGCAACGCCGGCACGAGGCTCAACGCAATTGCGAGTATGATCGTGTTTGACATGGCCGCGGGGTTGGCAGTGAAACGAAAGCACATGAGCGCCTGTTGAGCACCAGTTCTTGCTCATCCGGCTGACTCAAACACCCCAGGGGCGGACAAGTTCCGCGACGAACTTGGATTCCTGCGAGGATGCCTCTCAGGGCAGACGTGGGGAGTGGTGGGCCCCGCAGGACTCGAACCTGCGACCAAGCGATTATGAGTCACCTGCTCTAACCAACTGAGCTAGAGGCCCGTGCTCCCGATCCTACCCGGCTTCCGCGCTCCGCTACAATCCGCCGCGTGCGCATCGCGTCCCTGCTGCCCTCGGCCACGGAGATCGTCTGCGCCGTCGGCGGGCAGGCCGAGCTCGTCGGCGTCTCGCACGAGTGCGACTTCCCCGCGGGCGTCGAGAAGCTCCCCGTCCTGACGCGCACGCGCGAGACGCTCCCGCGCGCGAGCGGGGAGATCCACCGCGCGGTGCTCGAGATCCTGCGCGATGCGCTGACGGTCTACGAGCTCGATCTGCCGAAGCTGCGCGAGACGCGCCCCGAAGTGATCGTCACGCAGGATCTGTGCGACGTCTGCGCCGTTTCGCTGGACGACGTGCGCAAGGCGCTGGCCGAGCTCGCGCGCGCGGACGTCGAGATCGTGAGCCTCAAACCGACCCTGCTCGGCGACGTCTGGGAGGACGTGCGGCGGGTCGGGCGGGCGCTCAGGCGTGCATCCCGCGGTGAGGCCGTCGCCGCCGAGCTCGAACGGCGCGTCGCGGCGATCGGTGCGCAAGCGATGAGGCTCCCCCACCGGCCCTCGGTGCTGACGATCGAATGGCTCGATCCCGTCATGATCGGCGGAACCTGGATGCCCGAACTCGTGACGCACGCCGGCGGGACACCGCTCGTCACGCAGCCGGGCCAGCACGCGCCGACGCTCGACCTCGCGCAACTCTCCGCGCTCGATCCCGAGGTCGTGCTGATCAAGCCCTGCGGATTCGATCTCGCGCGCACGAGCGCGGAGCTCGAGCTGTTGCGCACGCAGCTGCCCTGGTCGCGTTGGCCGGCGGTCGAAGCCGGCCGGGTCTTCGTCGCGGACGGCAACGCATTCTTCAACCGCTCGGGGCCGCGGCTCGTCGAGTCGCTCGAGATCCTTGCCGCCTGCGTGCAGCCCGCGGAGTTCGGCGAGTTCGCGCGGCGACACGCCGCGAGCGTGCGGCGCGTCGATGCAGATCTCGTACTCGCGCCCGCATTCTGAGTCCCGTCGCGGACGTTACACTGCGCGGATGCACCCCCGCCCGCTGCACGTTATCCCCTTCCTCGTCCTCGCCGCCTGCGCCAGCGCCCAGAATCCCCCGCCCGGCAGCGCGAGCGCACAGACCCCGACGCCCGGCCCGACGACGCGCACGATCCGCTTCGGCGATTCGGTGCGTGAAGGCGAGCTCGCGCCGATGTTTCCGGGCACGACCTACGACTCGAAGGTGCCCGTTCCGGATTCGCTGCTGCGTCAGCCGCTCGGGACGTTCACCGCGCACCACGCGGAGATCCTGGCCGCGATGCGCGCGATGGCGAACGCCAGTCCGCGCATGCGCATCTTCAGCTTCGGCCGCACGCACGAGGGGCGCGAGCTCGTCGGCGTCGTGATCGCCTCGACCGAGAACATCGCACGCCTGGACGCGATCAAGGCCGACCTCGGCAAGCTCGCGGATCCGCGCGGCGTCGCGCAGGCCGAGCTCGATCGCATCGTCGCGAACGTGCCGGCCGTCGCCTGGCTCGGGTTCAGCATCCACGGCGACGAGATGTCGGGCGCCGACGCCTCGCTGGCGGTCGCCTACCAGTTCGCCGCCGGCACGAGCGCCGACGTCACCGACGTGCTCAAGGACATCGTCGTGGTGATCGACCCCGCGCTCAATCCGGACGGGCGCGAGCGCATCCTCTCGCAGCTCGAGCAGAGCGCGGGCTACGTGCCCAACCTCGACAACGACGCGATGCAGCGCGGACGCTGGCCCTACGGACGCGGCAACCACTACCTGTTCGACATGAACCGCGACTGGATGTGGGGCACGCAGCCCGAGACGCGCGCGCGCTGGGCCGCGATCCAGTCCTTCCATCCGCAGCTCCTGACCGACGCGCACGAGATGGGCGGCCTCGACACGTACCTCTTCTATCCCGCGACGGATCCGTTCACGCCCTGGTTCCCCGAGCACACCAAGACCTGGTGGCGCGTGTTCGCGGCCGATCAGGGCGCCGCTTTCGACAAGTACGGCTGGAGCTACTACACGCGCGAGTGGGCCGACTCGTGGTACCCGGGCTACACGGATTCGTGGGGCACGTTCCAGGGCGCGATCGGCATCCTCTACGAACAGGCGCGCTTCGCCGGACAGGCGCTGCGCCGTGCTTCGGGCGAGATCGCGACCTACCGTGAGGCGGTGCAACACCAGGCGGTGTCGAGCGTCACGAACGCGGCCACGCTGGCGAAGCACCGCAAGGAGGTGCTCGCCGGCTACCTGACGCAGAAGCAGCAGAATTGCGCCGCCGAGACGCCCGGCAACGACAGGATGTTCGTACTCGTGCCCGGCCGCCATCTCGCGCGCGAGAACCGCCTCGTCGAGCTGCTCGCGGGCCAGGGCATCGAGGTCTTCCGCGCCGACACGAAGTTCACCGGCGCGCACGTCGAGAGCACGCTGGGCACGAAGGAGGACGCACACGAGTTCCCGGCCGGATCGCTGGTGGTCCCCGCGCGCCAGCCGCTGGCCACACTGGTCAAGGCACTGCTGGTGTTCGACCCGCGCTACGAGCAGAAGTCGCTCGATGCCGAACGCAAGGAGCTCGAGCGCAAGCAGAGCTCGAAGACCTACGACGTGACGGCCTGGTCGCCGGCGCACGCCTTCGACGTCGACGGCTTCTGGTGCGACGCGCAGGACGTCAAGGGCGCGAAGGTCAAGACGCTCGAGGCGCCGAAGAGCGGCCTCGTGCCTCTGGCCAAGGCCGAGCAGCCGGTCTACGGCTGGGTCGTCGACGGCCAGGACGACCGCGCGCTGCAGTTCGCCGTGCAGGCGATGGAGCTCGAGCTGCAGGTCGAGATCAGCGAGGAGCCCTTCGCCATCTGGACCAGCGCCACGGCCGACGCCAAGGCCGAGCCGATCCGGCGCTGCACCCGCGGCAGCCTGCTGGTGCGCCGCCACGAGAACACGGCCGACGCGGCCTCGCGCGTCGAACGCGCGGCCAAGGCCGCGGGCGTGCTGGCCTACGCCGCCGGCACGGCGCGCAGCGCGGACGACGGCCCGGACCTCGGCGGCCAGAAGTTCAATCTGCTCGCGCGTCCGCGCGTCGCGCTGCTCTCGAACAACCCCGTCTCGAGCGACAACTTCGGCCATGCCTGGCACGTGCTCGACAACGAGCTCGGCCTGCCCTGCTCGCTCGTCGACGCCCAGGAGCTCGGCGGCTACGACCTGCGCAAGTACAACGTGCTGGTCCTGCCCGAGGGCGGCGGCGACCTGCGCACGGTGATCAAGAACAACGCCGAGTCGCTCAAGACCTGGGTCGAGGCCGGCGGCACGCTGATCGCATCGGGCGGATCGGCCTCGGCGCTGCTCGGCAAGGAACTGGGCCTCTCGAACGTGCGCGCGCGCTCCGATGCGCTGACGGATATCCCGAAGTACGCCGAGTCCGTCAAGCGCGAGCGCGAAGCGGGCAAGACGCCGGTCGACGCGGGCGCGCTCTGGGGCGAGAAGAAGGCCGAGCCGGCCGAAACCAAGCCCGAGGCGGACAAGAAGGAAGACGCGAAGGACAAGAAGGACGAGAAGAGTCCGCCCAAGAAGGACGCCGACGAACTCGCGCGCTGGGACCGCTGGGCGCGCCCGTATTCCCCGCGCGGCGTGATCCTGCGCGGCGAGGTCAACCAGGACGAGTGGCTCACCTACGGCTGCAACGCCGAATTGCCGGTCTTCTTCGAGGGCACACAGGTTTTCCTGTCCGAGCTGCCGGTGCACACGCCGGTGCGCCTCGCCGCCCAGGACCGCCTGCGACTCTCCGGTTTGCTCTGGCCCGAGGCGCGCGAGCGCGTCGCCGACTCGGCCTACTGCACGCTCGAACGCAAGGGCGCGGGCCAGGTGATCCTGTTCGCCTGCGCGCCGGACTTCCGCAACTGGTTCCGCGGCACGATGCGCCTGTTCGCCAATGCGGTCGTCTACGGCCCGGGCGTGGGCGCGAACCAGCCGATGAAGTGGTGAGCGCTACTTCTTCTTCTTCGGCTTCGGTTCCGGGGCGCCGTTCGCGCCCGCCGCATCGCGCACGAAGTGATCGGCGACCACGCGTGACACGCAGGCCGTGAGCTTCTTGCCCGTCGGCACGTGCAGGAACTCGTTCGGTCCGTGCGCGTTCGAGTGCGGTCCCAACACGCCCGTGATCAGGAACTGCGCCTTGGGGAACTTCTTCCCGAGCATGCCCATGAACGGGATCGAGCCGCCCTCGCCCATGTAGCAGGGGCTCTTGCCGAACGAGGCCTTCGACGCGTCCGCGACGGACTTCTCGAGCCAGTCCGCCAGCGCCGGCGCGTTCCAGCCGGCCGCGCCCTTCTCGGCCTCGAAGCGCACCTTCGCCCCGTAGGGCGGATCCTTCTCGAGCAGCTTCTTGAGCTTCTTCGTCGCCAGTTCCGAGTCGCCGGTCGGGGGCAGGCGCACCGAGAGCTTGAGCGAGGTCAACGGGCGCAGCACGTTGCCCGCGCTGTTCATGTCGGGGATGCCCGCGACGCCGGTGACCGAGAGCGTGGGCCGCCAGGTGCGGTTGAGCATCAGCTCGGCCGGGTGCTTCTTCATCGGCTTCATGCCTTCGACCCAGGGGAACTTCGAGTAGATCGCCTTGCCCAGGACCTTGGCGGTCGACTTGGCCTGCTTGGCGCGCTCCTTGGGGATCTTCACGTGCAGCTCGTCGAGCAGGATCTTGCCCGTCTCCTGGTCCTCGAGGCGCGAGAGGAGGTTGCGCGCGATGCGGAAGCTCGAGGCGACGATCCCGCTCGCATCGCCCGAGTGCACGCCTTCCTTGAGCACCTCGACGACGAGGTTGCCGGCGATCAGGCCGCGCAGCGAGGTCGTGCTCCAGAGCCGCTCGTAGTCGCCGCAGCCCGAATCGAGGCACACGATCAGGCTCACGTCGCCGATGCGCTGCTCGAGGTGGTCGATGTAGGCCGGCAGGTCGGGGCTGCCCGACTCTTCGCCGGCCTCGATCATCACGACGCAGCGCGCGTGCGGGATCTTGGCGCGCTGCAGCGCCTCGATCGCCGTGAGCGAGGCGAAGGCCGCGTAGCCGTCGTCCGCTCCGCCGCGGCCGTAGAGCCGATCGCCCTTCATCACCGGCTCCCACGGGCCGGTACCGGGCATCCAGCCGGTGAATTCGGGCTGCTTGTCGAGGTGTCCGTAGAGCAGCACGGTGTCCTTGCCGCTGCCGGGGATCTCCATGAAGATCAGCGGCGTGCGGTTCGGCAGGCGCACGACCTCGACGGAGAGGCCCGCGATCTCGCGCGACTTGCACCACTTCTCGATCAGCGCGACCGCGCGATCCATGTGCCCGTGCGCGACCCAGTCCGGGTCGAAGTAGGGCGAGCGATTGGGGATGCGGATGTACTCGGTCAGCGCGGGGACGATCGAGGAATCCCAGGTGCTGTCGACGAAGTCTTGGAGGCTCTTGTGGTCCATGCGCCACAGGATAACCTCCGCGCGCGTTCAGACGGAGGTCGAGCTGCGCACGCCGTCGCAACTCTTGGCGAACTCGGCCAGTGCGGCCTCGATGGCCTCGCGGCCCGCGCCGTCCTTGACGCAGCGCTCGAGGACTGCCGCGCGCCGGCTGAGCTCGGGGAAGCCGTAACTGCCGCAGCTGCCCTTCAGCTGATGCGCGAGGCGCGCCAGCTCGGGCAGATCGCCCTGGGCGAGTCTCTCGCGCAGCGACTGCACCTCGTCGCCGAGCTCGCGCACGAACTGCTCGACGAGCTGCGCCATGCCATCGTCGACGGTCGCCGGCCTGGAGATCGGCTTGTGCTGCGGCAGCGCGGCCGGCGTGCGCGCGCGTCCGAGCGCCAGGCAGCGCTCGAGCGCCGTGAAGAACTGCTCGAAGTCGATCGGCTTGGCGCAGAACTCGTCGCAGCCGCCGTCGAGGCAGCGCTTGCGGTCCGAGGGCATCGCGTTGGCGGTGAGCGCCATGATCGGCGTGCGCACACCCTGCTCGCGCAGGCGTTTGACGGCCGAGTAGCCGTCGAGGACGGGCATCTGCATGTCCATCAAAATGACGTCGAAGGGTTGACCAGCATCGCGGGCCTTCTTCACCTGCTCGAGCGCCAGCGCCCCGTTCTCCACCATGCAGAGCTCGAGCTTCACGCGCTTGACGAGGTGCTCGATCAGGCGCCGGTTGTCCTCGCCGTCCTCGGCCAGCAGCACGCGCGCGGTCTGCGACGGGACGCGCGCTCCCTCCGCGGTTGCCGGAGGGTTCACGATCTCGGTCGCCGGCGCAGGTTTCTCCTGGCTCAACTTGAGCAACAGCGCGCCCATCAGCCGATTGACCTCCTCGGCTTTCGCGCGGGCCCGATCGGCTTCCGCGCGCGCGAGGGTGTTTTGCGCCAGCGCGCGCTCGGCCAGCAGCAGTCGGCGCGCTCCCACGACGAGCAGCGCCATCACGAGCGCGGACCAGCTGAAGAGGACCACGCGCCAGCGGGCTGCGACGAGCACGGCGCTCGTCGTGCCCTCCTCGAACCTGCTCGCGATCCGCAAGCCCTGGTCGCGCGCGGCGAGGAGCTGCTCATCGAGCGCATCCTTGCTCGTGCTGAGCTTGTCCAGCTCCGCTGCGTAGAAGCTCAGCTCGCCCCGCAGGAGTCCATCCTCCTTCGCGCTGCCCGTGTCGACGAACTCCTTCAGGTTCTCGACGATCTTGCCCAGCGCCACGAACGACTCCATCCGGCCGGGGCTGTTGCGGTCGAGGATCCAATCGCTGCTTTGCAACTGGCGCAGGTCTTCGCGGATCAGCTCGTGGCCGGCCACGCCTCTGGGCCAGGAGAGCAGCGTGAGCAGCGCGAGGATCCCGGCGGCCAGACCCGCGAGCGCGACGAGCCGCCGATTCTGGGGGAGCTGCCCGTTCGTCGGCGCGGACATCGACTCAACCTGCCTCGCGAACCGGAGCATCCGGAGGACGCTCGCCGCGGATCGTGTTGCGCCCGGCGGCCTTGGCCTCGTAGACGGCGGCATCGGCGGCCTTGAGCAGCGACTGCGGGCCCTTCATGCCGCGCTGGCGCTGGGCCACGCCCAGGCTGACCGTGATCCGGCCCGCGAACTCGCCGGCGCGGATCTCGGTCTGCTCGACAGCCGTTCGCAGGCGCTCGGCGCACTGCCACGCGCCCGCGAGGTCGCTGTTGACGTTGATCACGAGGAATTCCTCCCCGCCCAGGCGGCAGACGACGTCGCCGCGCCGCGTGCGCGAGCGCAGCGCGTCACTGACGGCCTTGAGCACGAGGTCGCCCACGTCGTGGCCGAAGTCGTCGTTCACGCGCTTGAAGTGGTCGATGTCGATCAAGACGACCGAGAGCGGGCGCTGCAGGCGCTTGGCCGCCGCCCATTCCTGCTCCAGGCGGCTCATCGCGTAGCGCCGGTTGGGCAGCTCGGTCAGGAAGTCCGTCTGCGCGGCGGTGCGCAGCTTGCGCGTCAAGAGGCCCAGGTCGCCGACCTGCTTGAGGCGCTCGAGCTTGTCTGTCTCGACCTGCTGCTGCAGCTCGATCAGGCGCCGCCCGGCCTGCACGCGCGCCAGCAGGATGCGCGGGTTGAAGGGCTTGGTGACGTAGTCGTCGGCGCCGGCGTTGAAGGCGTCGAGCACGCGCTCCTCTTCCTCGCGCGCCGTCAGCATCAGGACGAACGTGTGCCGGCCGCTCTCCATGCGCCGCAGCGTGCGGCACAGCTCGAGTCCGCTCATGCCGGGCATCGACCAGTCGGTGACGACGATCTGCGGCGCTTCCTGCAGCGCCATCGAGAGGCCCGCCTCGCCGTCGCTGGCCTCGATCACCTGGTAGCCGGCGCTCGCGAGCAGGTGGCTGAGCAGGCGGCGCAGCTTGTTGTCGTCGTCGACGATCAGCACCTTGATCGTCGCCGGCGGCGCCTGCGGCACGGATTCGGGCGTCCGCGGCAGCGTGGGCAGGTGTTGGGTCGAGGTGTCCAGCGGCTGGATGCGGGTCAGCTGCCGCGCGCCCTCCCAGTGCTTCTCCGCCGCCTCGAGCGCGCTGCGCAGCTGCGCCTCGTTGAGCGAGAGGTTGGCCGCAAGCCCGACGAGCAAGTCCCAGAGTTCGTCGCGTGTGGCCTGCCGCAGCCGCGGCCCGGCGATCCACTCGGCCGCCAGCGTGGCGGCCTCGACCAGCAGCGCGAGCGTGCGTGCGCCGTCGCCGTCCTCCGAATCGAGGCTCTTCGTGCGGTCGAGCACGAGCGCCGCTGACCCGAAGCGTGCGGGCAGGCCGCATTCGCCCATCAGGGCCGCGGAGACCTCCCAACGCTGCATCTCGAACGCCTTGCGCTCGGCCTCGAGCTGCAGTTCGACCTTGGAATGCCCGTGCTCGGCGCGAATCCCGCTGAAGACCTGCGGGTGCGCGCTGGCCAGCGCCAGCTCGCCGCTGTGCGCGAGCAGGCCGCAGACGTAGGCCTCGCCCGCGTCGCCCTCCTCGCTCAGCCCGGCCAGCTCGCGCGCGGCATGCGCGCAGGCGAGCGACCAGGACCAGAAGGCCTCGTAGTCGAAGTTCTCGCACAGTCCGGCGGGCTTCGAGGACAGCAGCGTGAAGCGCAGAGCCGTGGAGCGTAGCTCGCGCGGCCCGAGGACGACCGCCGCTCCCGACAAGCTCGTGGCGCTCAGGCCGTGCGTCGCGCAGCGCACGTTGGCGGCCTTGAGCACGCGCAGCATGGAGGCCGGGTCGCACTCCAGGCAGCGGATCAGGTCCTCGAGGCCGGCGTCGTCGCGCTGCGTGGCGCGCAGCACGGCCATGCCGATCCCCGGCGGCGAGGGCAGGCCCCCGGAGAGCTTGAATTCCTCGAAGCCTTCGTGAAGCACGGGGTCTTCTCTCGCTCAGGCGGACTTGGCCGCGGGGACGGTCTCGGCTGCACAGGCAACCTGGTTGCGGCCGCGGGCCTTGGCGGCGTAGACCGCCTCGTCCGCGGACTTGAAGAGCGCCTCGTACCGGGCGACGCCCGGCGAGCGCTCCGCGACGCCCAGGGAGACCGTGACCGCGCGGTTGAAGTTGCCGGTCTGGATGAGGTTGCGCTCGATCGCGATGCGCAGCCGCTCGGCGCACATGCGCGCCTGCACCAGCGTGGCGTTGGGACAGACGACGAGGAATTCCTCGCCGCCCAGGCGCGCGACCTCCTCGCCCTGGCGCGTCGAGTTGCGCAGGATCCGGGCCGTCTCCTTGAGCACCACGTCGCCGACGTCGTGGCCGTGCCCGTCATTGACCTTCTTGAAATGGTCGATGTCGATCATGATCACCGACAGCGGACGGTTCGTGCGGCTCGACGCATCCCACTCCTGCTCGAGGCGCTTCATGATGTAGCGCCGGTTGGGCAAATCGGTCAGCGCGTCGGTGAGCGAGGCCGTGCGCAGCTTGCGCGTCAGCGAGCCGAGCTCCGCGACCTGCTGCATCATCGTCTGGCGGTCGAGCTCGACCTTGGCCTTGAGCTCGATCACGCGCTGCCCGCCCTTGAGCCGCGCCATCAGGATGCGCGCGTTGAAGGGCTTGGCGACGTAGTCGTCGACGCCGGCATCGAAGGCTTCCACGGCGCGATCCTCGTCGTCGCGGCCGGTGAGCAGCAGGAAGTACATGTCCTGGCCGCTCTCGATGCGCCGCAGCGCGCGGCACAGATCCAGGCCGTCGAGCTCCGGCATCATCCAGTCGGCCAGCACGACCTGCGGGTTGGCTTCGAGCGCGATCTGCAGCGCCTCGCGGCCGTCGCGCGCGCAGGTGACCTGGTGTCCGGCCTTGCGCAAGGTGCGCTCGAGCAGCTTGAGCGACATCGGGTCGTCGTCCACGGCCAGGATGCGCAGTCCGGTCGGCTGCGGCACCGCCGCCGCGGCGGCCGCCGGGGTGTGCTCGGACGCCGCGACTGCGGGCCGGCTGCTGCCCGCGCGCTGCGAGAGCAGCTCGTAGCGCAGCGGCGAGCGCCGAGGCAGCTTGAGGATCCCGTTCCACTCCTGCCACTCGCGCGAGATCGATTCGCACAAGTCGGCGAAGGCCTGCTCTTCCAGCCCGAGGTGCTGGCGTACGCTCAACATGCGCGCGGCGTGGCGGTGCCAGACCTTGGTCTCGGAGTTCTCGTCGGCCAGGAGCAACTCGGCCACGCCCTGCGCGGCCCAGAGCACGCCGGCCATCTGGTTCGCGCTCTTGTCCTCGTCGGTCCCCAGCTGACCGAAGGTCTCGAAGGCCATCAGCGCTTCCGCGTGCGACTGCGGAATGCCCCAGTCCTCGAGCATGTACGTGCCGACCTCGCAATGGTCGATCTCGAAGGCCTCGCGCTCGTGGCGGCTGATCACCGGCAGGCTCTCGCCCCGGTGGGCCTTGAGCAGGGCCGCGTATTCCTTGGGGTAGACGCTCGCCAGCGCGAGGGTGCCGATCTCGCACAAGAGTCCGAGCACATAGGCTTCCGAGGGCGAGCCGATGCCGCGCAGGCGGCTGATCGCCTGCGCCGCGACGGCGCGCGCCAGCGACATCGACCAGTAGCGCTCGTACTCGAACTGCTCGCAGCCGCCGCTGCGGTTCGCCGAGATCAGCGAGAGTCCCAGCGCGACGTTGCGCACCGAGCGCACGCCGAGGCGCATCGTGGCTTCCGACACGGTCGTGATCGCCTGACCCGAGCCGGACTGGGCCGAGTTGGCGATCTTGAGCAGCCGCCCCGTCAGGGCCGAGTCGGCCATGATCGCGTTCGCGATGTCGTCGGCCGAAAAGTCCTCGCCGCGCGTGATCTCGAGCACCCGCATGCCCACGCCGGGGGGCGAAGGCAGGCGGTTGGTGAGCTTCAGTTCCTCGAAGGTCTGGCGGATCATGGGATCAGGAGCGCAGGCTGCGCAACGCGCTCTCGACGCGGGTGTAGTTCTCGGTGGAAAGCCTGTAGAGGTTCGTGCAGATCTGCGCATCCGAGGCGCGCGCCTTGAGCTCGAGCTCCTGGCAGAGCTTGGACAGGCCCAGCGCGCCGATGTTGGCGCTGGCCGACTTGAGCGTGTGCGCGGCGCGTTCGAGCAGCTTCCAGTTGCCGGATGCGAGCGACTGCTCGATCTCGGCCATGCGCTGCGGCGCGTCCGACAGATACAGGTCGATCAGCTCGAGCAGCAGACCGGGATCCTGCTCGCCCCCGAGTTCGCGCAGTCCTTGGATGACGCTGGCATCGAGGACTTCCTGCGGCGCCTGGGGGGCAGGACCTCTGGCTTCGGGGGCGGACATGGGCAGCTCCGGATGAGGGGGGGATTCCCGACGGGCGCCTCGCGCTCGCGCGGGAAGCGTGGGTCGATCGGTGCCCTCATCGGAGGCGCCGGATTACGAACTTGCGTCCTCGGACGAATCTCCGCCGAGTCCGGGTGGGAAGATGTTTCCGGCCGTCCGCGGGCGGCCTCAGCCCTTGGTCTTGCCCTCGATCTCGTCCGCCAGGCCCTGGCAGTCGTAGACCTTGCGCAGCGACTCCAGGATCGCGCGCGTGTCGACCGAGACTGCGCGCGCCAGCTCCTCGTCGTAGGCGATGTCGAGGATCAGGCTGTGGATGTTGCCGTCGAAGATCAGCCCGACGACCTCGCCCGCCTTGTTGATCGACGGCGAGCCCGAGTTGCCGCCGATGATGTCGCAGGTCGAGACGAAGTTGAAGGGCGTGTTGGGGTTGACCATGTCGCGCGCGCCGGCCCAGCGCGGCGGCAGGTTGAACGGGTACTCGTTGTGGCGCTCTTCGCTGCGCTGGAACAAGCCGGCGAAGTTGGTGAAGGGCGGGACCGGCTTGCCGTTCTGCGTGTAGCCCTTGATCGAGCCGTACGAGAGGCGCAGCGTGAAGGTCGCATCCGGGTAGAGCGAGTTGCCGTAGATCGCGAACTGGGCCTGGGCGATCTTCGAGTAGCCCTCCTTCTCCTTGCTGTCGACCTCGTCCTCGAAGCGCTTGCGCAGGGCGCGGTTCTCGGCGTCGAACTCCTTGGCGAGCAGGATCAGCGGGTCGGTCGAAGCGTCGATCGCGGCCTGCTTGCCCTCGTACAGGCGCTTGCGCTCGGCCACGTCCGCGAGCTTGGTGGAGTGGATCAGCTGCTCGGCGCGCAAGCGCGGCGGCAGGCCGGCGAGCGCCTTGACGACGGCGGGGTCGTTGGCCCCGAGGAGCTCCGTCATCAGCTGCAATCCGCTCGCCAGGCGATCGATCTCGAGATCGGGGTAGACCGGGGCCGGCGAGAAGAGCTGCTGCGTGAGCGTCTCGCGCCGCGCGCTGGTGTACTCGCGCAGGCGCTGCGAGTTCTCCTTCTGATCCTCGGCTGCGATGCGCAGCAGGCCGCGCGCGATGCCGTAGAGCCCGCCCAGACTGCCGTTGCCGACGCCCGGCGCGCTCTGGCGCTCGAAGAAGCTCGCGTAGGTCTGCTCGGCCGACGCGATCTGGTCCCAGGCATCGCCCCACTGCTTCTGGTACTCGGGGTTGGCCGCGACCGCATCGCGCAGCTTCTTCTCGGCCTCGATCTTCTTGGCGAACGTGCGTTCGTCCTGCAGGCCCTCGAGGATGCCGGTGCGCGCCTTGCGCGTGTTCTGCACGCCGAAGTACTCGCCCTCGGAGATGCGTTCGTTCTCGGGGCTGCGCCCGCGGAAGGTCGCCAGCTGCACCTCGCGCCGCCAGAAGTTGCGCATCTGCATCGGGAAGGCGACGTCGCGCATGAACTTGAGGTGCTCGACGGTGTACAGGCGGTTCGTGCGGCCGGGGTGGCCGGCGACGAAGACCAGCTCGTTGTCGGTCGTGCCGTTCTTGCTCCACTTCAGGTAGTGCTCCGCGTGGAACGGCTTGCCGTTCTCGTAGATGCGGAAGAAGCACATGTCGAGGTCGAAGCGCGGGTACTCGAAGTTGTCCGGATCGCCGCCGAAGAAGGCGATCGCCTTCTCGGGCGCCATCACCAGGCGCACGTCCTGGAAGGACTTGTAGCAGTGCAGCGCGTAGCGGCCGCCCTGGTAGAGCGTCACGACCTCGCTCTTCAGGCCCGTCTTCTGCTTCGCCTCGGCCTCGATCGCGCTCTGCACCTCGCGCCGCGCCTTGGCGGCCGCGGCGAGGTCCATCTCGGGCTTGACGGCGCCGTTGACGCGCGCGGTGACGTCCTCGATCGTCCAGAGGATGTTCACCTCGAGGTCGGGGCAGGGCACCTCCTCGGAGAGCGACTTGGCGTAGAAGCCGAGCTCGAGCAGGTTCTTCGTGGGCGTGCTCATCTTCTCGAGCATGCCGCTGCCGACGTGGTGGTTGGTCATCACCAGGCCGTTGGCCGAGACCAGCGAGCCCGAGCCGCCCGCGCCGATGCGCACGGCGGATTTCTGCACCTTCTCGAGCCAGGCGTCGGTGATCTCGAAGCCGTACTTCTTCTGGATCAGCGCCTTGGGAACGAGGTCGAAAGGCCACATGCCTTCGTCAGCGCGAGCGAATCCGACGAGGGCCGCGAAGGCGGGCAGGGCGAGCAGGCAGGGCAGCTTCTTCATGGGTTCTCCGTGGGGGTTCGGGTCGGCCGCAGAGTGTACCGGCGGAGCTCGGCGGCCGGGGCGTGCTGACCCAACCCGAACTTGGTATGACCCGGCCCATGTCCTGGAGCCGAACACTGCCCGCGCTGCTCGTCCTGCTCGCCGCCTGCCGCACGGCCGCGCCCGAGGCGCCGCGTCGCGACTTCGAGGTGCTCGTCGAGGGCTACCAGTCCGGCGAGCATCGCCCGGGCGCGACGCTGATCACGACGCAGGAGGAATGGCGGGCCTTCTGGCGCCGGCACACGAGCTGGCGCATCCCGCCCGCGCCCGAGCCCGAGGTCGACTTCCAGGTGCACAGCGTGATCGTGGTCTGTGCCGGCGACGAGCCCAGCGCGGGCTTCGCACTGGAGACGCAAGCGCTGGAGCGGCAAACGGGGCGCATCGTCGTGCGCGCGAGCTTGCACGCGCCCGCGGCCGACGCGCTGCTGCCGCAGGTCGTGACGCAGCCCTACCAGATCCTGCTCGTCGGGCGCACCAGCGGGGAAGTCGCGCTCGAGCTCGATCAGCGACCGAGCCGCCGGTAGACGGGCCCCTTGCGCGGCGCGAGCGACTGCATGTTGAGCACCGGGAAGTCGATCGCGTCGAGCGTCTCGTGCGCGCCGATCGACAGCACGACCGGCTCGTTCGTCGTCGGGTAGATCCCGCCGTAGGTGTCGCCCGGCCCGAAGATGTTCAGGTCGTTGTCGTCGTCGGAGCCGCAGACGAGGAGGTAGTCGCCGGCCGGCAGGTCGGGCAGCGAGTAGTCGAGCCCGGTGGTCGGATTGACGATCGCCTCCGCGACCGTCTCGAACGTGGCGTGGTCGATCAGCAGCACGTACAGGTCGACGTCGATCGGCACGCTGGCGGCGTCGACGGTCATCGAGACGTCGATCACCGCGGTCCCGCCGTTCGAAACCACGCTGACGCTGCCGCTGTAGCCGCCGTCGGCGAGGCCCGTGCGATCGACCGTGACCGTGACCGAGGCGGTGTCGCTCGTGCTCGAGCTCGAGGGCACCGCAACCGCGCTCAGCCAGGCCTGGTTCGGCGTCGTCGCCGTGACGTCCAGCATGCCGCTGCCGAAGTTCGCGACCTGCGCGGAGAGCGACGTCGTCTGCGTGCCGAAGCTCAGCGCCAGCGGCGTCACGCCCAGCACGGGAGTGCCCGAGGCCGCGCCGTTCTGCGCGGCGTAGACCGCCTCGTAGGCGTCGACGAGCCCGCTGCCGTAGTCGTTGTCGCGCCCGGGCGCGCCGAGGTCGACGGCCGTGCTCTTCAGCAGCGTTTCGATCTGCGCCGGCGTCAGCGCCGGAGCGACGGCCAGCATCAGCGCCGCGACGCCGGCGGCGTGCGGACAGGCCATCGACGTGCCCTGCAGGAAGCCGTAGATCGGCGTGAAGGGCGGGCTCGCGCCGTCCATCCAGGTCGACAGGATCCCGTCCGCGTAGCCGTCGTCGTTGAGGTCCGAGGAGGCATCGCCGCCCGGGGCGCACAGGTCGACCGTCGAACCGAAGTTCGAGTACGGCGCGCGCAGCGCGTTGAGATCGACGGCCGCGACGGAGATCACGCCGGTGTAGGCGGCCGGGTAGCTCGGAGTCGAGCTGTTCTCGTTGCCGGCCGAGGCGAAGAGCACGACCCCCGCATTGCGCGCCTGCGTCACGGCGCTCTGCACCGTGCTCGAGGAGCCCGGCCCGCCCATGCTCATGTTGATCACGTTGGCGCGCACAGGCGGCAGCGTGTTGGAGCTGTTCGCGATCCGCGCCGCGTACTTGATCGCGTTGGCCATGTCGAAGCTCGTGCCGCCCTCCTTGCCCAGGACGCGCAGGCTCATCAGTCCCGTCGCCCAGGTCACGCCGGCGACGCCCGAGTTGTTGTTCGTCGACGCGCCGATGGTCCCGGAGACGTGCGTGCCGTGGAACGAATTGGGTTGGATCCCGTCGCCGTCGCCCTCGTCCGTCGGGTCGGAGTCGATCCCGTCGCCGTCGCCCGCGCTGGCCGCGTCCGAGATGAAGTCGTAGCCCGCTATCTGGCGCGCGACGAGGTCGGGGTGAGCGGTCTCGCCCGTGTCGAGCACGGCGACGATCACCGAAGCGGAGCCGGTCGTGAGATCCCAGGCCTCGGGCAGGCGCATCAGCGGCATGTCCCACTGCAGCGGGTAGTGCGTGTCGTTGGGCGTGACGTCCATCGCGTGCCAGATCACGTTCGGCTCCGCGTATTCGACGCGCTCGTCCTCGGCCAGCGCGCGTGCGCGCTGCAGGACCGCGAGTCGCGCGGCGCGCTCGTCCAGGCCGGCCGGCAGATCGAAGCTCACCAGCATCGGACCCGCGGGCATGCGCAGCTTCTCGCGCAGTCCGTGGCCGGCGAGCCATGCGCTGGTCGACGGGTCCTCGCGCGCGGCGACGATCAGCTCGCCGCGCACGCTCTCGATCGGCAGCTCCTCGAATCCGGCGAAGAGCGCGCGGGCCGCCGCGCCGTCCACGGACGCCGGGAGGCGCACGCCGCGCACCAGCGGTGTCGCCGCGCGCGAGAACTCCAGCGCCAGCGTCCCTCGCCCGCGCAGGACGATGTCGAACGAGCCCTGCGCGTCGAACTCGAGCTCGGCGCGCCGCGCCTGCGTGGGCGTGGACGCGCCGAAACGCAGCTCGACCGGATCGTAGACGCTGAGGGCGAGCTCGCCCGCGCCGCGCGCGACCGCGCGCACGTGCAGCGGCTCGCGCGCGACGAAATCGAGCGCGTGCAGCGGCTCATCGTCCTCGACGCGGAAGCTGAGGCGCATGCCCGGACGTACGAGCCCCTGAGTCGCGGCCGTGTCGAGTGTGCCCGTGAAGGCCCGCAGCGGCGTCGTCGAGCCCGCGGGCTGGAAGTCGATCGTGCCCGCGATCGAGGCCGGACCGGAAGCGCCGCCTCCGCCGCCGCCGCAGGCGCCGAGAATGGTGGCGAGGACGAGGAAGGCGTACCGCATGGCCTCGCGATTTTGCTCCGCCGGGGCCGGAGGGGCAATCACCTGCTCACGCGGAAGTCGCGTACCCGAACAGATTGCGGAAGTGCGATTCCACTCGCTGCTGGACCGCATCGAGTCCCGCCGGCACCTCGGCGAACTCGTCCAGGTTCGCCATCAGCGCCGGGTCGAGGCCGCAGGGCTTGAAACGGCGGAAATCGGAGAGGTCCGCGTGCACGTTGAGCGCGAAGCCGTGCCACGTGACCCATTTGCGCACCGCCACGCCGAGCGAACACAGCTTCCTCTCCCCCACCCACACGCCCGTCTTGCCCTCGACACGCGCGCCGATGACGCCGAAGTCACCGAGCGCTCGGATCACGACCTCCTCGAGGTCGCGCAGGTAGCGGTGCAAGTCGCGCCGGTTTTCGGGCAGGAGCAGGATCGGATAGCCGACGAGCTGCCCGGGCCCGTGCCAGGTCGCCTCGCCGCCGCGCTCGATCTCGACCACGCGCAGGCCGCTCTGCGCCGCATCGCCCGCGGGCGAGCCGCGGCCGAGCGTCACGACCGGCTCGTGCTCGGTGAAGAGCAGCGTGTCGGAGACGCGTCCGTCCGCGCGCGCGGCGACGAGCGCCTCCTGCAGCGCGTGGGCGTCCTCGTAGCGCGTGAGGCCGAGCCTGCGAACCTCGAGGAGCGGCGCCGCGCCCATGCGAGGCCTACTTCTTCTGGAAGATGTGCACCGCCATGCCGTGCACCGACTCGGCCGCTTCCATCACGGCCTCGGGCAGCGTCGGGTGCGCGTGGATCGTGCGCGCGATGTCCTCGGCGGTCGCTCCCAGCTCGATCGCGAGCGTCGCCTCGGAGATCAGCTCGGTGACCTCGGGGCCGACCATGTGGACGCCGAGCAAGAGATCGGTCTTGGCGTCGGCGATGATCTTGACGAAGCCCTCGGCCTCCATCAGCGAGAGCGCGCGGCCGTTGGCGGCGAAGGGGAACGTGCCGATCTTGATCTCGAGGCCCTTCTCCTTGCACTGCTCCTCGGTCAGGCCTACCGAAGCCATCTCGGGCGCGGTGAAGATCACGGCCGGCACGCAGCGCGCGTCGTACTCCTCTTTCTGTCCGGCGATCACGGCCGCCGCGACGAGGCCCTCGCGCGAGCCCTTGTGCGCCAGCATCGGCTGGCCGGCGATGTCGCCGACCGCGTAGATGTTCGCGACCTTGGTGCGCATCTGCTTGTCGACGCCGAGGAAGCCCTTCGCGTCGGGCGCGAGGCCGAGCTTCTCGAGCGCGAGGCCGGCGCTGTAGGGCTTGCGGCCCACGGTCGAGAGGATCTGGTCGCACTCGATAGCCTTCTCGCCGGTCTTGGTCTTGATCTTGACCGTGCTCTTGCCCTTGGCGTGCGTGAAGCCCTGCGCGAGGGTCTCGGTCAGGAGCTCGATGCCCTGCTTCTTCAGCGCGCGCTCGATCAGCTTGACGCAGTCGCGCTCCTGTCCGGGCAAGGCGCCGGGCGTCGCTTCGAGCACGGTCACCTTCGAGCCCAGGCGCTGGTACATCATCCCCAGCTCGAGCCCGATGTAGCCGCCGCCGATCACCACGAGATGCTCGGGGATCTTCTTCGGCACCAGCGCGCCGGTCGAGGACCAGACCTTGTCCTCGTCGATCGCGAAGCCCGGGATGTCGATCGGCACCGAGCCGGTCGCGATCACCGCGTCGTCGAACTTGACGCTCTTCGTCGAGCCGTCGCGCGCCTTCACGGCCAGCGTGTTCTTGTCCGTGAAGCTCGCGGCGCCCATGAGCACCTCGACCTTGTGGCTCTTGAGCAGGATCCCGACGCCGCCGGTGAGCTTCGAGACGACGCCCTGCTTCCACTCGACCAGGCGCGCGACGTCGAGCTTGACGCCCGTGACGCTGATGCCCATCGCGCTCGCCGCGCCGATCTTGTGCATCAGCGCGCCGGCCGCGATCATCGCCTTGGACGGGATGCAGCCCACGTTGAGGCAGCTCCCGCCGAGATACTCCTTCTCGACCACCGTGACCTGCTGCCCGAGCTGGGCCAGGCGGATGGCGCAGACGTAGCCGGCGGGACCGGCACCGATGACGACGACCTTGCGGGGGGTGCTCATGCGCGGGCGCTCCACTGAAAAAGGCGCGGCATTCTAGCTCGGCCGGGTGGCGAGTGCTCCAACAGGTCGCCAAGCCCGCGCGCGGCAGCTATTCTCTCCGCCCCCGATGGCCGCCGAAGCCCCTGCACTGTCGACCTGCCCCAACTGCGGAGCGACGCTCAAGCGCCCGGACCTCTCGCTCTGCGCCTACTGCGCGATGCCGCTCGCGATGGGCGGAAGGGCCTCGGTCGCCGACGACGAGACCACGCAGCGCCTGAAGCGCATGCGCGAGCATCCGAACTTCCCCGCCGCGCAGGCCTTCGTGCCGCCCGATCCGGAGGTAGAGCGCGCGGTCGCGGCGCGGCGCAACCGCGGGCTCGCGCTGGCGGTCCTCGGTGCGCTCTGGCTCGCGGTCGCGCTCACGATCCAGTTGTTCACGTCGGGCGTTGACCTCGTCAACCCCTGGCTCTGGGTCGGCGACGCGATCTGCTTCGTGGGCGTGCTCG
>Ga0315912_10001389_pt1 | contig 30187 bp, 20 predicted proteins | sample VfabasoilMG_FD_204469 | JGI IMG/M metagenome (GOLD analysis project Ga0315912, IMG submission 204469) | Garden soil microbial communities collected in Santa Monica, California, United States - V. faba soil | ecosystem: Environmental > Terrestrial > Soil > Garden | place: USA: California...
CACCCCCGGCCCGCCATGACCGTCCGCAAGCTCCCCAGCTACGTCAGCACGCTCTGGTTCGAGCCCGGCGGCGCCGCCCGCTACGCCGCGTGCTACGTCGTGGTGGTGCACGAGGACCGCGTCTGCCTGCAGAACATGCAGTACGGCAACATCCAGGCGAACATCACCCTGCGCATGTTCCGCCGCCTCATGACCAAGGGCCAGATCCGCCCCCTCGACGAAGTCCCCACGCAACCGAGCATGCGGCGGCCGAAGTTGTTGTAGGAGCGCGCGCCAGCGCGCGATCTCCGCGCCGATGTCGCCGCGACTCTCGCAACCGAATGGCGCCGCTGTTCGCCCCCCCACTACCATCACCGCCAGGGCCTATAGCTCAACGGTTAGAGCAGGGGACTCATAATCCCTTGGTTCCAGGTTCGAATCCTGGTGGGCCCACCACAGCACCGAGCCGCCACACTCGGTTGGACAAACCATCAATTCTTGTCCCAAAAGACAGCAATCGGTGGCACTCCGTGTGGACACGAATTGATGGGATTCGTAGAAGCCATTGAATCTTAATAGTTTTATTGTGACTGTAGGGCCCTCTAGACACGATAGCTTTAGCCTGGTCCACGTCAGGTGTCAGGCCACATGAACCAAATTGCCCAGAATTCCTGTCCGGGCCGTGGCGGAAAGCGACGTTCCGACCGCTTGATTGCCGCCGATTGGCCATCAGCCTCACTTGATCCCAGAGTATCTGCGCGCGCAGGTCGCTCTGGACTGGTTCGAGAAGGTCCGAAGCTCATAGCCGTACCAGCAATTCCTGGCCGATCGGAAGGGTTCGCGCGCCGGCTCTGTAGCTCGAGTACGTCTGGCCACTCTCAAGAGATTCCTGTCCCAGGGCACCCCTCGTTTGCGAACCATGGGGCAATGATTTTTTTTAGCACGCTGGTCCAACAGGAGCGATGTCCCGCCTCATCTAGCCGCCGTTTGCCAACTGCTCGATCTATTGATACCGAGATGGGCACCTTGACCCGGTTAAGCTGGCGCGAGTCACGCTGCGGTCGCGGGCGCTGTCTGGAACATGAGTAGCCACGCAAGTAGTCCGCATACTAGAAGACTCGTCACTGCCACGATGTTGCTCGCAAAAGCAGAGAGAGCGATCAGATCAGTTGCACGGTTTCCGCGCCGTATCGAGAGAGCTTGCTGATTCGCTTTGCGTACGGCCGTCGACGCGCCACCGCGCGACTCAGGCGGTAGCGATCAGTCCATGCCGTCGCAAACGTTGCCGCTAATGTCGACGAAGCGGAGCCAGCGACGTTGGCAGGCTGCTTGGTACTCGGTCGAGGATCACGCGGCATGGTGTGGAAGATGTCGGGTGTCAGGCGCACAGACTGAGACGGCATCGCTGCGTTCGGATCTAGAAGTTCGGTGAATTTCGCGGTCGTCCTGGCGAGCTGCGGCAGCCGAGCGATGCAGCGGCCCTATCACAGCGCGAAGCCGCGGGATTTAGTAGCAGTGCTCGCGGTGCAAGGCGCCGGCTCCGCTCCAGTGCGGCTTATCAGGTCGCAACTTTGCGGCCGCGTGCTGCCCCCGAAGTTGAGCACGTGACGCTAACGCCGCCAGCTGACGAGCCACTAAGCTGACCCCACCCTCACCAAGACCTTACTTGCCACCATGGCCTCCCCAGTCAACAACACACAGATCGAGTTTGCCTCCCTATGCAAGGCTGGTGGCGGCTTGAAAGGTGGGCCCGCCAAGGGAAAGGTCCTCGACCTGCTCCGATCGAGCGGACAAGCCCTGAACGTTCTTGCATACCAAGATGCGCGCGAACGCCTTGACGCGCTTCCCGATGCGAACCCGTGGCACGTCTGCTTCGTGCTCGGATTGTGTTGGGGCCACCTGGCAAAATTGGATGTCGATTTCGTCGCCCATGCAGTAGCCGCCCTTGCCGATTGGAACGACGATGACTTAGCGGCTGCCTGCTCGTTCCATCTGGAGCGCGGACCCGAGCCAATTCGAAATTCCCTCGCGGGAGCACATGTGCTTTTCAGGAAGGTGACCCTACCCGCGGCATTGCCGTCCACCCTTGAGCAGCTATCCGTGGCCCAACAGCGGTGGCTATCCCCAATCCTGCACCCTACTGATCGGCCGCCGTACATCGGCAGTTGGAATGCGACCGCGATGTTCATGTCCGCGCTCTTCGCGCAGCCATCGTTGGCAAAGACTCAACTGACCCCGAAACCGATCCTGCCGCCCGGTGGGCCCATCTTCGCGGGGCTCAAGATGCTGCACGCCGTAGGCGTCCTGAGCAAGCATCCAGCCGGCAGCATGCTCGATGATGCCGCGTTCGAGCCCGGGGCACTCTACGAAAACAATGCGCTGATGGTGGAACTTCTCGAGGGATCTTCTGGCTGGTGTCTGACCGATGTGCATAGCGGCGTCTACATGTTGGGGACGCGCGATCCGAGATCGGCGACTTGGATCTAGGCGTCGGCGGAGCCTAGTTCTGAAACGATTTGCAGTCTCGAATTGCGACCTCGCCCGAGGGATAAGCGAGCGCGTCTCAGCTCTGGCATCCTCGCCTGGTCTGGGCGCCTTGGCCATAGTTGCGCGCGAGGAAGGCAGGGGAGGGTCCGGTGCGCACAAACTACGTGCTGATCGACTACGAAAACGTACAGCCTGAGGCGATCGGCCTGCTAGACCAAGAACACTTCAGGGTGTACGTGTTCGTGGGTGCTAGCCAAGCGAAGGTCTCGTTCGAGGTTGCTTCGCACCTGCAGCGAATGGGGACCCGCGCCAACTACATCAAGATTGCGGGCAACGGCTCGAACGCGTTGGACTTCCATGTGGCGTTCTACATCGGCCAGATCGCCGCCGCGGATCCTGAGGCCTACTTCCACATCATTTCGAAGGACGCGGGCTTCGATCCACTGATTGCCCACCTCAAGTCCAGGAAGATCTACGCCGCGCGCTCCCGCGATGTCTCAGACATGCCCATCGTGAAGGCGGCCAATTCCAAGACGTTACCCGAGAAGCTTGCCGTAGTGCTGGCGAACCTTAAGCAGCGCGGGCCAGCAAAGCCGCGTACAGTCAAGACGCTCGCCAGCACAATCGGTTCGCTGTTCCAAAAGGCACTGGCCGACGACGAGATTGCCGGGTTGCTGAAAGCGCTCCAAGACAAGGGCCATATTACCGTCAACGAGAACCGCGTTTCCTACTCCCTGCCTGACTAGGCACAGATGACCTCGAACACCTCGCTGCGGGTCGCGGTCGAGGTGCTCAGACGGTTCGTTACCGAACCCGTGGACGGACCATCGGACGTCGGCGCGTCCGCCTAGCCGGGCCTCGCCGACCCGCTGCTGTGGCGAAGAGGGAGAGCAACGCGTTGCAGGCTCGACAAGCGAACTGATTGGTCCTGGCGCTCGTCGGCTTGACGCCGGATAGAATCGCGACCTACGCACAGCATCGCAGGGGATTGGCTTGGCGACCGATGGCGCGATCCCGCAGGTGGGAGGGGTGGCACGCGTCCGCACCCGAACCTGGCTTATCGAAGACCTGACACTGGATGTCGCGGGTCAGCCTGAGATCGTGCGCCTCGCATGCCTGGATGACGATGCTCAGGGAGACCGGCTCGAGGTGGTCTGGCCGCTCGAGCTCGATGCCAAGGTGCTGGATCGCGAGGCCTGGAAGGCAATCGGTGCAAAGGGCTTCGACGAACCCCGCCTGTTCGGCGCGTTCCTTCGCACACTTCGCTGGAACTGCGTTACCGCCACGGACCCGGCACTGTTCCAATCCCCGTTCCGCGCGGGGATCCGGCTGGATGCTTACCAGCTCGAGCCGCTAGCCAAGGCGCTGCGGCTCCCCCGCGTCAACATGTTCATCGCCGACGACGTCGGTCTGGGCAAGACAATCGAGGCCGGGCTCATCGCGAGCGAGCTGCTGTTGCGCAGGCGCGTCCGCGACATCGTGGTGGCGTGCCCCCCTTCGATGCTTACCCAATGGAAGGATGAGCTGGAAGCCCGCTTCGGTTTGACCTTCGAGATCCTAGATCGCACCTACGTGGACAAGGTGCGGCGTGAGCGGGGCTTCGCAGTGAACCCCTGGACAACCTTTCCGCGCTTCTTGGTCTCGCAGCGCCTGCTGATCGACGAAGCCTACGCGGGGCCCCTGCGTGACTGGCTCGACAACATCCGACCAGGCAGCCTGCTGATCCTGGACGAAGCACATCATGCGGCACCCGCCAGCGGGGGGCGGTACGCCATCGACTCGAAGATCACTCGATCGATCAGGGATCTGGCTTCCCGCTTCGAGCACCGGCTGTTCCTGTCGGCGACGCCACACAACGGCCACTCGAACAGCTTCAGTGCTTTGCTCGAGTTGCTCGATCCCCACCGATTTACCCGGGGCGTGAAGGTCCTCAAGAGCAATCTCGACGCCGTGATGGTTCGCCGGATCAAGGAAGACGTGCGCGAGGTCGCGGGAGGATTCCCCAAGCGGGTCGTGCGGCAGCTCGACATTGTGGGCCTGCCTGAGGACGCACCGGAGCTAGCCCTGTCGCGGCTGCTCAACGACTACCGCCAGGTGCGTTTGTTGCGCGTGTCTTCAGCCACGAAGCGGATGCAGTCCGAAGCCATGCTGATGATCTCCGGTCTTCAGCAGCGGTTGCTCTCGTCGGTCGAGGCCTTTGCACGAACCCTGCGAGTTCATCGTCGCAGCATGGAGCGAGTCTGGGCCCGGGAGGCTCAAGCAGCGTCGGAAAGGGGCCGCGATCTGGCGCTGCTTTCAGGGACGGTCGATGCCGACGATGCGCTCGCTGAGATCGACGAGAAGGATCTGGAGAGCATCGCAGACGATGCGTTGGCCGCCGCGACGGAAGCTACAGCAGGCGAGCACGACCGTGCGAACACGGACTCTGAGAAGCGGTTGCTCGACGCAATGCAAAGCATCGCCGACCAGCACCGCAGCCTTCCCGACGCACGCACTCGCCTGTTGATCGACTGGCTGCGAGACAACCTGTGCGCCGGTGTCCATCAACCGGGGCAACGCAGCAGCGCACCCGATGCCGCATGGGCCGATCGACGGGTGCTGATCTTCACCGAGTACGACGACACCAAGCGCTATCTGGTGGGCGTACTTCAGAACGCACTGTCGGGCACGTCACGGGCAGAACAGCGGATTGCTGTGTATCACGGTCCCACACCGATTCCGGAGCGGGAGCAGCTCAAGCGTGCCTTCAATGCGCCACCAAGCGAACATCCGCTTCGAATCCTGATCGCCACGGATGCGGCTCGCGAGGGCTTGAATCTGCAGGCGCACTGCCACGAGTTGTTCCACTTCGATCTCCCCTGGAATCCGGGCAGGCTCGAACAGCGCAACGGCCGCATCGATCGCAAGCTGCAACCCAACCCCGAGGTCTACTGCCACTACTTCGTCCACAAGCAACGGCCGGAAGACCGTGTACTCCACGCACTGGTCCGCAAGACGGGCATCATCCGCGAGCAACTGGGTAGCCTTGCGCACGTGTTGGAGAGTCGACTGGCCGACGTCATTCGGATTGGCATCCACCACGACAACGAAGAGGGCCTCATTGAAGACATCGAGGGCGTGCACGATGAGCAACATCGCCTGGACACCGTGACAGAGGAGCTGGAGCAAGCTAGAGAGCGACAGGATGCGCTTCGGCAGCAGATCGATCGCTTGCGCAACGGCATCGTCAGGGCGAAGCGCTGGATAGGTTTGGACAATGACCATCTTCGCGACGCCCTGTCCTGCGCGCTCGAGATGCAAGGTGTCCAACCGCTGGCCGAGACCGCGACTCCCGACCGCGAGCCGCAACGATTTGTGATGCCGGATCTGGACCAGCGTCACGGCGCCGACCCGAGTTGGACCTCCACCCTGGCGACTTTGCGCAAGCCGCAGGACCCCGAGGCCCAAAAGGGTTTCCGGCAGGACCTGTCTCCGCTGCGACCCGTCGTATTCGATGCGCCAGAGGCCATCGACGACTCCGTTGTCCAACTGCATCTTGAGCACCGTGTCGTGAAGCGCCTGCTCGGTCGATTCATGGCGCAAGGCTTTGTTCACCATGATCTGTCCCGCGCGGTACTCGCGTCGTCGGGCGATGCCATTCCGCGCGTCGTGCTGGTCGGTCGAATCGCGCTCTACGGCCCCGGGGCGGCACGGCTGCATGAGGAGGTTCTCACCGTCACGGCTCGCTGGGTGGATCCCGCCAACAGAAAGTCGGCACTGTCGCCCTTCGCACGGGAAGCCGAGGCGCGCACGCTCGAGCTGATGGAAGCTTCGCTAGAGCCTTCTTCAGCGCGCCCCATTGCTGAGGCGATCAGGGCTCGTCTGCGAGAAGGGATAGGGCAGGACATGGACGATCTGCTGCCGCATCTCGAACGGCGCGCCGCCGCTGCACATGAGGACGCCCGCAAGCAACTCGAGAACCGTGGACGCATAGAGTCCGAAGAGATGCGCCGAATTCTGGAAGACCAACGCAAGCGAGTGAGCCACGAGGTCGGTCGCCAGGCCCAATTCGATTTGTTCGGATTTAGCGACGAGGACAAGCGCCAGCTCGCGGCCGATCGCAAGTACTGGGCTCGCTGGCTGGATAACGTTGACGACGATCTCGAGCGCGAGCCCGAGCGAATCAAGGCGTTCTACCGCATTGCCTCCTGGCGGGTGGAGCCGGTCGGTCTCGCTTACCTATGGCCGGTGACCGGCTGATGTCTACCGACTACATCATTGCTGATCACCAGGCCTGGCTCGGCTACCTGCAGCCTGACGGCCTAGTGGTGTCGCCTGCGGCGCTTTCCGACTCGCAAGTCATTGTCGACCGCAACGCAGGTCCGTTGCAGCGGCAGTACCTGAAGCACGTCGAGGCGGTTGATGCCGGGCATGGCGAATCCATACACCAGATTCGTGATCTCGCGGCGTTCCTTCGCGGCATTCTCGACTGGCCCGCCGATGCCTTGGTCTCCAGTGCCGACGGCGCGATTCCAGACGCACTCACCGTGCCCTTGCCCGAGTTCGGTGAAACGCTGGTTCCCGAGCTCGCACTCCGCACACTGACAGCCGTAGGCGAACCAGACCACTGGCTACTCCTGATCAAGGAAGTGGCGCCCGACGTCGACCTGGACGAACGAATCACACCACTCGAATCTCGCTGGTCGGCTTCCCCCGCGCAGCGCTTTGAGCGGTTGCTGCGCGACACCCGTGTGCCGATCGGCCTGATCAGCAATCGACGCGTGGTTCGATTGATCTACGCGCCGCGCGGCGAGAACTCCGGCTCGCTGACGTTCCCGGTCGGCGCAATGTCCGAAGTAGCCGGACGCCTGATCCTGTCGGCCTTCCACACCCTGTTGAGCCGCTTCAACCTGTTCAACGCGCCAACCGAAGCACGCCTCCCAGCATTGCTGGTACGTAGCCGCGACTACCAGGCGCGTGTGTCCGGCGAGTTGGCGGAACAGGTGTTGGACGCCTTGTACGAGTTGCTGCGAGGATTCCAGGCGGCCAACGACAAGTCCAAGGGCGTGCTCTTGGCGCCGGTCCTCGCCAGCGACCCGGATCAGATCTACCGGGCTCTGCTCACGACGCTGATGCGCGTGGTCTTCTTGCTGTTCGCCGAAGACCGTGGGCTGATGCCGCTCAGTGGCCTCTACCAGCGCAACTACGCGCTGCACGGATTGTTTGAGCGTCTGCGCGCCGATGCCGAACGCTACCCGGACACCATGGACCAGCGCTATGGCGCCTGGGCGCAGTTGCTGGCGGTGTTCCGCGTGGTGCACAGCGGCTGCCGTCAGGCGCAGATGCAGATGCCGGCGCGCAGCGGCTACCTATTCGACCCTAATCGCTTTCCCTTCCTGGAAGGCTACGCGACGGACCAGGAACCCTGCGTGCTGCCCCTGGTGGCCGATGGCGTGGTCCATCGCGTGCTGCACAAGCTGCTCGTCCTCGACGGCGAGCGGCTGTCCTACCGCACCCTGGATGTCGAACAGATCGGCAGCGTCTACGAAACCATGATGGGGTTCCGGCTGCAGCAGGTACGTGGCCCCAGCATCGCCCTCAAGCCTGCCAAGGCACACGGAGCGCCGGCAGTCATTGAGATCGCCAACCTGATGGCGGTCAAGCCCAAGGATCGCGCCAAGTGGCTCAAGGAGCGAGCCGACCACACCCTACCCACCGCGGCCGCAAAGGAACTGGAGGCTGCGAAATCGAACGAGGCGCTGCTTGAGGCCCTGCATAAACGCATTGCCCGCAACGCCACACCCGCGCCGGTTCCTGCCGGCGGACTTGTGCTGCAGCCCACGGACACCCGCCGCCGCTCCGGCTCGCACTACACCCCGCGCAGCCTGACCGAGCCCATCGTGCGGGCCACGCTGGAACCCGTCCTGGAGCAGCTGGGGCCGCGCCCTGCGCCGGCGCAGATCCTCGAGCTCAAGGTGTGCGATCCGGCGGTCGGGTCCGGCGCCTTCCTGGTCGAGGCCTGCCGGCAATTGGCCGAACACCTGGTTACCGCCTGGCACGCACACGGTGAGCTGCCGACGATTCCGCCGGACGAGGACGAGGTGCTGCTGGCGCGCCGCCTGGTCGCCCAGCGCTGCCTGTACGGTGTCGACCGCAATCCCATGGCCGTGGATCTGGCCAAGCTGTCGCTGTGGCTCGCAACCCTGGCTAAGGATCACCCGTTCACCTTCGTCGATCACTCGTTACGCAACGGCGACTCGCTGGTTGGGCTGTCGCGAAAGCAGATCGAAGACATGGACTGGGAGCTCGGCGCATCCATGACCTTCGGTCAGGAGGAGCTGCTACGCCGTATCGGTGCCGCCACTGCGCGAAGGCGCGAAATTCTCGGTGCCGGTGACTTTCTGCCACCGCAGGAGAAGGCGCAGCGGCTCCGAGCTGCAGACGATGCTCTGGAGCCGGTGCGCGAGACCGGCGATGTTGTGCTTGCGGCGTTCTTTGCCGAGAGCAAGCACAAGGCCCGACGCACGAAACTCGCTACCCTTCGCGATCTGGCAGGCACATCACTCAGCAGCAAGCTGTTCAGCCAGTCGCCATTTGAGATCTTGCAGCGCCTCGATGCCGAGCGAAACGCTCTGAGGGGTGGCGACCTGCCGGTGACGCCCTTCCATTGGGAGATCGAGTTTCCCGAAGTCTTCGCCGGTCGGCGGCCTGGCTTCGATGCCATCGTTGGCAACCCGCCCTTTGCGGGCAAGAACACGCTGATCAACGGCAACCGAACCGGTTACCTGGACTGGTTGAAGACGCTGCACGAGGGTGCGCACGGCAACGCCGATCTCGTCGCCCACTTCTTCCGCCGAGCCTTCGGTCTACTCCGGAGAGACGGCTGCCTGGGTCTCATTGCGACGAACACGATCGCGCAAGGCGATACCCGCGCATCGGGCCTGACATGGATCGTGAAGAACAGCGGCACAATCTTCAGTGCCACCAAGCGGGTGAAGTGGCCGGGACAGGCTGCAGTCGTGGTGAGCGTGGCTCACATCATCAAGGGTGTCTACGGCCACGCCCGCTCGCTGGACGGGCGGAAGGTCGAGCAGATCACTAGCTTTCTATTTCATTCCGGAGGCAATGATGACCCGCAGTCGCTGGTCGCCAATGCCGGGAAGAGCTTCGTTGGCAGTTACGTGCTTGGCATGGGCTTCACCTTCGACGACACCGACAAGAAGGGCGTGGCCAACTCGTTGGAGGACATGCGCCGACTCATCGAGAAGAATCCGCGCAATGCAGAGCGGATCTTTCCCTTCATCGGGGGCGAAGAGATTAACGACAGCCCGACGCATGCGCATCATCGCTACGTGATCAACTTTGGGGCTATGCCGCTTCGCCGCGATCCAGCTATCGGTGATCGATGGGCAACAGCTGAGCCACCACGGCGCAAGGACCTGCTTCGTTCTGGACTGGTTCCGATGGACTATCTGGAACCCGTTGCATCCGATTGGCCAGAACTCCTTGAGGTCGTAGAGAGAAAGGTCAAGCCCGAGCGAGTACGCAATAACCGCGACGGGTACGCTCGGTACTGGTGGCAATTCGCAGAGAAGCGACCGGCATTGGTGCGAGCGCTAGCAAGTAGCGTTAGCGCGGATTTGTTGGTGGTTGCGCAAACAGCCAACGCACTTGCCTTTGCCTTCTTGCCTTCGCAGACAATTACGGGGCACACGGTCCTCAACTTCCCAGGACTTGGGATGGCTGACTTTTCCGTGTTGCAGTCGCGCGTGCACGCGATCTTTGTCATGAATCTATCTGGCTCGATGAAGGACGATCTTCGATACCTGCCTTCAGATTGCTTTGACCCATTCCCGTTTCCCTTGGCTTCTGGGAAACACTTGGGGGCCGCTCATGAATTGGCTCAAGTAGGTCATGAGTACTACGACGTCCGTTCGCACCTCATGATGACTCGAAACGAGGGATTGACTGCGACGTACAATCGATTCCACGATCCCGACGAACGATCTTCGGACATCCTTCGCCTCCGCGAGCTTCACGCCGCGATGGATCGAGCCGTGCTCCACGCCTACGGCTGGGATGACATCCCTACCAGATGCGAATTCATCCTTGACTACGAGGACGAAGACGACGACTCAAACCGACGCAAAAGGCCCTGGCGCTACCGATGGCCCGACGAAGTACGCGACGAAGTCCTCGCCCGCCTGCTCAAGCTCAACGGCGAGCGCGCCCGCGAGGAGGAGCGCACGGGTCTGCGCGTCGGAGGCAAGCCGAGGCGGCCCGCCAACGCCGACGACGATGAAGATGACGCAGTGTTCGACGACGAGGGCGACGACCTGTGAAGTTGCCTGCGGCGCACTACCGCATCGACAACCTCCAGCGCGCATGGCGCTGGATACGCTCGAATCCCGACGCCGGCTACAAGACCTATTTCCGCGAGCACTATGCGGCCTTCACCACAGGCCAGGTCGCGCTGCTCAGGGACCTGAGCGATCGGTTGCGCCGCGGTGCCTACGTGCCTGCGCCGAGCTGCAAAATCTATCTGCCCAAGGCCTCTGGAATTCTGCGGCCGTACTCGCTGCTCGATGTCGAGGACCAGATCGTCTATCAGGCGGCGGCCAACGTCGTGGCCGAGCGCCTGTTTCCGCGCGTGCGACAGCGCTACTTCACCCAAGTGTTCGGTCACCTGTACGCGGGAAGCAGCAGCACCTGGTTCTATCGAAAGTGGTCGAAGGGTTACGGAGCTTTCAACAAGGCGGCGATGGACGCGCATGCGGGCGGCAGGGTGTTCACCGCCAGCTTCGACCTGACCGCCTTCTACGACAGCATCGACCACCGGGTGTTGACGCACTTCCTCGAACGGTTCGGTGTCGACCGGGATCTTGTGCGGGGCCTATGCGAATGGCTGTCTGCCTGGACGGGTACGGAGGCGCAGATCCTGCAAGGTCACGGCATCCCCCAGGGACCGCTCAGTTCCGGGCTGATAGCGGAGGCGGTTCTGACTCACCTGGACGAGCACAGGTGGGAGAAGGCCGGCGTCAACTACCTTCGCTACGTGGACGATATCCGGCTGTTCGCGAAGACCGAGCACACGCTCCGCGCGTCGCTCATCCAACTCGACAGACTGAGCAAGGACATCGGCCTGTTCCCCCAGTCGGGCAAGATCAGCATTCACCGGGTGACAGACATCCGCGAAGAGCTGAAGTCAGTCAGCCAACCGGTCGAGGCGGTGGTGAGAGCGAAGCACGTCGACCAGGTGAAGTTGCTTCGGCGACTGGTCGAGCTGTCACCCCGCCACCGAATCAGCGACAAGACCCGGTTCAAGTATCTTCTCGCGCACGCGCGGCCGAACGCAGTCCTTACCGCGCGGCTCTGGCGCATCCTCGACCACGCACCCGAGATGTACGAGTCGGTCGCGCGGTACCTGGCGCGCTCACCCAAGCTTCCGCGAAAGACATCGCGCGAGGTGGTTCGTCGCATCGAGAGGGAAAAGCTCTACCCAGCCGTCGCTGCTGCTTTCCTGCGCGCCGTGGCTGCCAATCTGCACCCCGCGGAAGTCGCTAAGGCGCGCACCAAGCTGAAGGCGCTGTGGGCGCCAAAGACTCGCAGCCCTGACGTGACCGCTGCGCTCGGTCGTTGGTTGATGCAACACGGGGGCCTCACGCCCAACCAGACCAGGTACGCCTGCGAGCGCGCGAAGTCTTCGTGGCTTCGAAGCTCGTTGCTCCTGGCAGCTGACTCCGCTTGCCAGAGTGCGCCGCTACGCCAGTCTCTCGCGAAGGCCGCCGTCCAGGATGGTTTCGCTGATCCGGCGATCTGCGGTGCCGTGATCACGGGGAAGGACGGCGTCAAGCCCTCCGTGGGTGTTCGCAAGATGCAGCGGCAGGCCAGTCTGGTGCTCAAGGAGTTCGGGCTGGTTCGGCGCGCTGGTGGCCGCGTGTGCGGTATCGATGCCACCCTGAAGTTGCTAGACCCAGGAATTGCCACGGTGAACTGGCGGGCATTCTTCGGAACGAGGTATCGACAAGCCGAGCGCCAACTTGTGGGCTGCCGTGGTTATGCGGGCACTGATGCTACCGCATGGGTACAGGGCTTGGATGTCTTCGACGATTTGCTGCTGGATGCGCTGTTCCGGCTGGACGGCGCATTGGGGGGCTATACGCTCGGCAATATTGGTGCGTGTACAGGTTCGCCCTCCAATGCGCTCAAGGCCAAGTTCCCCAGAGTGTTGGAATTGGCGAAGGAAGTGCATGAGAAGCGCTACCAGAGCTACTTGGCGCACCCGAAGGTTCGGAATACCTCGCAAGCGACGGGCCGAATTTCGTTTGGCTTCATCAGGGAGTCCAAGCGCCTGTTACTTCGGGCCGTAGACGAGATCAGTGCATCTGGCTTGGTGTGACCGTGGCTCGCATTTTGTGGCAGATCTTCAGAGCCGCTCAGCCCAGAGCATCGACGTCGGCGGTGCCTCGCTTACCACGACGGCCACGGAGTCGATGCGCAAGCCTGGCTCCCTGTTCCGCCTCCTTGGCGAGAATTGCGGCAAGGCGCTCGAGCGTCAATTTCGGTGCTTCGCCTTGAGCAAGCGCCTCGAAAACCGTGGTCCGTCCATGGACTGCGCGCCGAGCAGGGCTTCCGACGCTTGCGCCAAGCGAGGGGAAGTGGGGCAGTAGTGCCTCGCAAACCTCATTCAGGCGATCCGTGGCATCCGTCGGGAGGGGTGCGCCTGCCAGCCCGGTGCAGAGCATCCCTCGGGACAATCCCAGCAGCTCGGCGAACTCGGCCGTGCTTAAGCGAAGCGTGGACTGGACAAAGTAGAGGGACGATTGAGCGCTGGAGTCGAGCACTCCAGAAGGACAGGAGGCCAATTTGGCGAGTTCCCGGCGCGACTGGCAATGTAGCGTTCAGTTCGATTGTTTCGTTTATTTCGTTTGTATGCTAGCATTTCCTTCCACCTCATCATCGAGGCGAGGACCATGAATGCCGTCGTAGCCAGCCCGTTGCCTGCCCAACTTCCCACCGAGCAGGAAGCCCGCCTCGCTGGCGAAAGCAGTCGTCTTCTGGCCGCCTGCATCGGTCGCGGGGCGGCTGCGCGCCTGCGGGTGATCGATGGCGACCAGACGATCGAGGTGCCGGTGTCGGCGCTGCGGATGCTGGTCGACATCCTGGCGCAGATGGCGCGCGGCAACGCGGTCAGCATCGTGCCCATCCATGCCGAGCTGACCACCCAGGAGGCGGCCGACTTCCTCAACGTCTCGCGTCCGTTCTTGGTCGGGCTGCTGGAAGCGGGCGAGGTGCCGTTCCGCAAGGTCGGCACGCATCGACGCGTGATGTTCAAGGACCTGATGGAGTATCGCGCCCGTTCGCAGGTCAACCGCAAGGCCGCGCTCGATGAGCTGGCTCGCGAAGCACAAGAGCTCAGCATGGGCTACTGAACGTGTCGAACTTCGTCGCGCTGTTCGATGCGTGCGTACTGTACCCAGCCCAACTGCGCGACTTCTTGCTGCGCGTCGCGCTCTCGGACACGTTCAAGGCACGGTGGACCGATCAGATCCATGATGAGTGGATAGGCAACCTACTGCGCGATCGGCCGGACATTCCTCCGGAGCGGCTCGCCCACACACGCGAGCTGATGAACCGCGCGGTGCCGGACTGCCTCGTCACCGAGTACGAGCCCTTCATCGAGCAGTTGACCTTGCCCGATCCGAACGATCGGCACGTGCTCGCTGCCGCCATTCGCTGCCAGGCTGGCGTCATCGTCACCCAGAACCTGCGCGACTTTCCTGATGCGGTGGTGTCTCGCTACGGGATCTCGGTGCAGCATCCCGACGAGTTCCTGTCACACCTGTTCGACTTGAAGCCCGGGGTCGTGTGCGCTGCGGTCCGGGAGATGCGCATGGCACTGACTCGCCCGCCGAAAACTGTACGCGAACTTCTGGATGATCTGCTAAAGGTTGGCCTGCCAGAGACGGTGAGCCTGCTCGAGACCATGGAGAACCTGCTGTGAGTGAAGTCTCGACCAGCTTCGAAGCGCGCAACCGATTGGTCGAGACGCTGCAGCTCGATCTGGTCGGTCCGGACAACCGACATGCGTTTGCGGCCGAAGTGCTGCCGGAATCGCCATCGCGCTGGTATCTCACGGGCTACCTTGTCCCCGTCGATGCGCCGGAAGATCAGCGGTTCGACGAGCAGTCGCAGGAGGAAATCGACTCGCCCGCGGAAGCCGAGTCGGGCGACGACAACGAGCCCACCGACCGCACCGCAGCTCGGCGCAGCTACCTGCCCTCATCGATGGGTCTGACATTTCTCGTGCCGAGTTCGGCCGAAGAGTTGCTCATCGACGTGGAGTGGGGCGACTACAACTACACCGGTGTGATCGAAGGTGGGGCAGAAGGTGCGGGCGAAGGAGCCCGGAACGCGGAAGCCAACGAGCGCAGGGGCGGCAACTTCCGACGGAATCCCCGCCACGAACGTGTCGTCGCATCGCTAGATGGACAGCAACCCCTCGACGGATACCCGGTGCCAAACAGCGCCGGGTTGTACGTGGTGCTCAGCGTTCGCCCTGTGCGACAGAACGCCCGGATTCCTGCCGGAACGCGGTCGGTCTCGGCCTTTCTCGTCAATCGTCGGCGGCCGCATGAGCGCCACATGTATCGATCCTTCGTGTTCCAGGCGCATCTGCAAGTTGGGTGCACACTGGGATTCGTCCCGCGCCCAGACCCACGCTGGACCGAGATCGAGAGGCAACGCCGCAAGGTCGAGTGGGACGACAGGGTTGCCGACCTTCACTACCGCGATGTGTTCGAGTTCGCAGTGGGACATGGCGTATCGACAGCATGGACGCTTGATCCTGACGGGGTCTGCCGCGCGGTAGACACGGCCTGGATTCCTTCGGCGGATGTGGAACGCGTGGCAGCGCCGTCGATGACCGGCATTGAGCTCCGCATGGAGACGCTCGCTGACTTGGCCAACGCGGAAGCTGTCGAGGCCTGTCTTTCGCCGCTCGTGAACCAATACCAGCATTGGATCGACGCACAGCGCAGTAAGCTGGACGGGCTCGAGTCTGGGCGAAAGAAGACAGCCAATGATCTGCTTGCGGACGCGACCGCGCAGGCACAGCGAATCACCTCTGGCATCGCAGCGCTCCGTGACCCTCAGGTGTTGTCGGCGTTTCGCGTTGCCAATCGATGCATGGCCATCGCTGCCAGGCGTCGCGAGGCACAACGCACCGGGCGATCGATCGACGGGGTAGGCGCGCCCGCTTGGCGACCGTTCCAGCTTGCATTCATCCTGCTCTCGCTGCGGGGTGTGGTGGATCCACGTCACGCCGATCGAGAGTCGGTGGACCTGCTGTTCTTCCCTACGGGTGGCGGCAAGACCGAGGCCTACCTCGGCCTTGCGGCACTCACCTTGGTGCTTCGTCGTCTCCGACATCCTGGCCCGCGCTCGGGCGGCGTCACCGTGCTGATGCGCTACACCCTGAGACTGTTGACCCTCGACCAGCTCGGACGCGCAGCAGCACTGATCTGCGCGCTGGAGCTGGAGCGCGAGAAGGATGCGTCGACGTTGGGCGAATGGCCCTTCGAGATCGGACTGTGGGTGGGCTCCGCCGCCACGCCCAATCGCATGGGGTACCAGGGCTACAAGGGCCCCGGCGCCGACTACACCGCCTACAAGAAGGTTCGCGAGTACCAGAACAACACCTCCAAGGCCTCTCCGATACCGTTGGAGAATTGCCCCTGGTGCGGCACGCAGCTGGTGCCTCGCTCATTCCGACTCGGCCCCAATCCGAACAAGCCGGAAAACCTCTCGATCATCTGCGACAACCCGCGGTGCGACTTCACCGGGAATCGTCACCTGCCTATCGTGGCGGTTGACGAGCCGATCTATCGGCGGCTTCCGGCGTTCCTGATCGCGACGGTGGACAAGTTCGCAGCGTTGCCCTGGACTGGAGCTGTGGGGTCGCTGTTCGGTCACGTGACGCGCGCGGATAGGAAGGGCTACTACGGGCCGGCGGACGAGCAGGCCGCAGGGATCGACCTGGGTGGCCCGTTGCCGCCGCCCGATCTCATCATCCAGGACGAACTGCACCTGATTTCCGGCCCACTGGGCACCATCGCTGGCGTATACGAGACCGCCCTCGACGTGCTGGCCTCTCGCGAACACGACGGCGTCGTGGTCCGGCCCAAGATCATCGCGAGTACCGCTACGGTGCGCCGTGCAGATTCGCAGATTCGCGCCCTGTTCGGACGAGAGCAGGTCAACGTGTTCCCGGCACCCGGGCCTGATCGCCGCGATTCCTTCTTTGCAAGAACCATTCCGATTGATGAGTCGCCCGGCCGTCGCTACGTGGGCATCGCCGCGCAGGGCCGTAGTCTCAAGGTTGTCATGCTTCGCGCGTGCCTGGCGCTGTTGAGCGCGGGTGAGCGCCTCTATCGCGACGCGGGTGGCCATCGCGCCGGGGAGAACAACCCCCTCGACCCCTACATGACGCTACTGGGCTACTTCAACAGCTTGCGTGAGCTGGGCGGCAGCCGGCGGATCTTTGAGGATGAGATCAAGGCGCGTCTGGAGCAGTACGGGCGTCGGCACCGCATCGAACCGGAGGACCGGCTGTTCGAGAAGCGCGTGATCGATTTCGATCCAGTCGAGTTGACCTCACGTGTCTCAACGACCGACGTAGCCGGCGCCAAACGTAAGCTGGGCTTGGCCTACTCCGATAAGGAGGGCGTGGATGTCGCCCTGGCGACCAACATGATTTCGGTCGGACTGGACATCACGCGGCTCGGCCTGATGGTGGTGCTTGGCCAGCCCAAATCCAGTGCTGAGTACATCCAGGCGACCAGCCGCGTCGGGCGGCAGGTCGAGAAGCCGGGCCTGGTCATCACGCTGCTGAATGTCCATAAGCCCAGGGACCGATCGCACTACGAGCGATTCTCCACTTGGCACGCGTGCTTCTATCGGGCGGTCGAGGCCAGTAGCGTCACGCCGTTCTCGCCGCGGGCGCTGGACAGGGCACTCGCCGGCGCGCTCGTTGGCCTCTGTCGTCACGGCCTGCCCGAGATGACTGCGCCGCTGGGGGCTGAGAATGTTGTCTCGGCGCGTGGCGCACTGGACCGATTCTCAGCCGCGTTCGGCCGCAGAGCAGGGAATCATCGGGCCATGGGCACGGAGGAGGCGATGCGCCTGGAGCAGCACGTGCGCGACCGGGCCCAACGGCTGCTCGATGAATGGGTGAGGATCTGCATGAGGCTGAGGACGACCAACACTCATCTTCAGTACCAGCGACGCGAAGTCGGAAATGCCGCGCCGCTCGTCCGGGACTTTCTGGATCCCGAGCTGGCCCAGTTGCCGGTCGAGCACTCCCATTTCCGTGCCGGCCGCTCCATGCGAGATGTCGAGGCGAGCACCGAACTCTTCATCAAGAACCTTCGCGACCGGGGCAACTGACCATGGCCAAGAATGTGTTGCGGCAAGGGCAGTTGATTACGACCTACGGGCCGGGGTCGATGGTCGACCTTCCCGACGAGGCGGTGATCGTGGCCGGACTGGATCACTGGGCGTATGACTCCGCTGACATCCCAACTATCGATGAGCCTAGGCTGGTCGAAAAGGTTCGTCGTCTGCTTGATGTGCCGAACTTGCTCCTGCGCGCTCCGCCGGTGTCGCGAGAGGAAGTGCGCGGTGGGTTTCGTCCAGCTGTCACGGTCTGGCGATTTCCCAACTGGTTCGTTTCCCAACAGGTGGAAGTGGCCGCCACAGGGTCGCGCCGGCGTCGGGTGACACACCGAAACGGATTGACCAATGGCGTCCTGATCGACGTAGACCGGAAGAAGCATCAGGTTGTGCCCATACGATTTGTCCGCGCCTGCAGGCGTGGCCACGTCGACGACATCGACTGGAAGGCTTTCGTGCACGGGCAGGACGATGAAAACTGCATGCGGGACCTTTGGATGGACGAGCGCGGCACCTCGGGCGATCTGGACGAGGTCTACATCGTCTGCGAGTGCGGCGCCGAGCGCGCAATGAGCCAAGCGGCTCGTCTTGAGCTCCAGGCCCTGGGGCGCTGCAACGGATCGCGGCCCTGGCTGGGTGAACTGGCAAAAGAGCCCTGCGGCGAACCGAATCGACTGCTGATCAGAAGTGCCAGCAACGCATACTTTCCACAGCTTCTGTCGGTGATCTCGATTCCGAACCGGGCCAGTGCGCTCGACGATACCGTCCGGTCCCTCTGGGAGCAGGGTTTGAAGCTGGTGAAGGACGCGGGGTGGCTCTCGCAGCTTCGCCAGCTGCCAGCAATCGGTTCTGCACTTCAAGGTCTTGACGACGCCGCAGTGATGGAGGCCATCCGCCGGGTTCGTGATGGATCAGGCGAAGCCAGCAGGCCGGTGAAGGAAGTTGAGTTCGAGGCGCTGGCCGCGTCGCTGCCCGAGCGTATAGGCGAAGACCCAGGTGGCAGCTTCTTCGCTCGCTCCATCCCGCGGGCCTCTTGGGTGGCGCCCGAGCTGGAGGGCATCCTGCAGGTCGTCCTGGTGCACAGGCTGCGCGAAGTCATTGCCCAGGTCGGCTTTACGCGTCTGGAGGCCCAGGGGACCGACATCCATGGTGAACTCGATGTGGACGTCCAGCGCGCGGCTATTTCGTTGGATGCCAGCTGGGTGCCCGCGGTCGAAACGCGAGGGGAAGGCATCTTTCTGCAGTTCGATCCTTCTGCAATCGAGCGATGGAGGGCTCGATCGCCCGTGCACGACCGCGCGAACGTATTGCTCAACGGATTTGGTCAGTGGCAGGAGGCCCATTCAGGGTCCACTCGACAGTTCCCTGGCGCTGCGTATTTCATGTTGCATTCGTTGGCGCATCTGTTGATCAACACGATCGCCATCGAGTGCGGCTATCCCTCTTCCTCTCTTCGGGAGCGGATCTACGCGATTCCGGACAAGGGCATGTATGGGCTGCTCGTGTACACGGGCACATCTGACGCGGAAGGAACGCTCGGAGGCTTGGTCATGGCTGGTCGGGAAATCGGTTCCCACATCATGCGTGCACTGGATGCAGCCGGGCTGTGTTCCAATGATCCGGTGTGCTCCGAGCATGCGCCCGTCAATCGCGATGGCCAGCTCTTGCTCGGAGCGGCATGCCACGGCTGCCTGCTGGTCGCTGAGACCTCCTGCGAACAGCGCAACGACTTCCTGGATCGCAGCCTGGTCGTCGCTACCGTCGCGGACATTGGAGCGGAGTTCTTCGCGTCGTGAGCCTCGCGACACTTGCTGCGCTGAGTTCGGCTCGGCTGCTTACACTGGCTCGCCTTGTGTCCAGCTATCCGGACCAGGCGCCTCCGAGCTCTCGCCTTGAGCAAGTGGTCGGCGCTGACTGCGTATGGGTGGCGCGAGCCATCGAGGAACTGCGCAATAGCGGATGGCGCAGCAGCCAGGTAGCGGAGTCGCTGGATACGTTGGGCATGGTCAAGGATGGCATGGCGCCGGTGCCTGGGCTGGAGTACGTGCTCTCGGGCCCCGCAGTGCGCGGGATACCTACGCGCGATACCTCCGCGGTGGTGCAATCGCTCTTCGCTGCCGCCGAACACGACGTCTTGATTGTCGGCTACGCCTTCTACAAAGGTGCCGCGCTGTTCCAGGTCCTGCGAGATCGCTGGATTGCCCGGCCCGCCATGCGCGTCAGGATGATCGTCGATGTGCGCCGCCCCATGAACGACACGTCTCTCGACGATCAGATCGTCTCGCGCTTTGCCTCGGACTTCCGCAAGCGACAGTGGCCATGGGTGCCACTCCCCGAGATCTTCCACGATCCAAGGGCGCTACGCACCGACGCCACAGCGAGGGCATCGATGCATGCCAAGTGCGTCATCGTCGACCGTCGCATTTGCCTGATCACCTCCGCCAACTTCACACCGGCCGCGCAGGAGCGCAACGTCGAGGTCGGAGTGTTCGTTCGCGACGCGGAGCAGGTTCGCAAGTTGTCCGACTACTTCGAAGGGCTCACGGATGATGTGCTTGCGCCCGTGGTGCTGAAGTAGAGAGGGTTAGGAATCAGCCGGCCCGATTCCGGGGCAGATTGGGGGTAGGCGATGCCGTTTTTCACCACCTTAAACAGTGCGGCGCTCTGCAGAGAGATCGGAGAAGCGCAAGAGCATGTAGTTCTGGCCTCACCGGGCGTCGCGATCGACGTCGCTGATGCGTTGATCGCCGCTCGGGACCGTCTGGGGGAGGGGCGCGTTCGGGTGGTATTGGACGTTTCCGCTGGTGTGGCGCGCTTGGGCTTCGGTGATCACTCGGCAGTCGAACGCCTGACGGCCGCCGGCATCGAAGTTCGTAGCCATCCTGGATTGCGGCTCGGTGTTTTGATCTGCGACGGCCGCGGCTGGAGCTTTGCCGGAACGCCGCGCCTGGTGGAGGCCGACCCCATGGAATCAGGAGATGCGTTCAATGCCATCTCGCTGACGGAAACCCAGGTGATCGCCCTGCGAGCCGAGCTGCCGCAAATTCAGCCGACCGGTCCACGAGATGAACCTGCGAATCATGGTGATGCCGGGCCTGAACAGTCGAGCGTGGAGGACCCAATTGTCCAGGTCGACGTCGAACCCTTGGTGGGCGCCGAACCTCTGACGCGGGAGTCTGTGGCCAAGGTCTCGCGCGCGCTTGAGATTGCGCCGCCCAGGCCCTTCGATCTGGCGCGGAGGACCATGGTCTACTCCGCGCTGATTCAATTTGTCGAACTGCATTTTGAAGGCTTCAACATCCAGAGCCGGCGCATCCAGCTGCCCAAGACCCTGCCAATGATCGCCAGCAAGGACAGGGCAGTGAAGGAGCGACTCACCGCATCTCTCAAGCTACTCGACAGCGTCGAGAAGCCGGCAGCACTTGCTTCGGTGAGCAAAGATCTAGAGGAGCTAAGACAGGCCTATCTTGTCCCGGTGGGCAAGGCGGGCCGCGTGATGCTCAAGTCCAAGCGCGCGGAGTTCGAGGAGGCACTCAAGTCGATCAACACCGCATTGAACAAATGCAAGGAGAGCCTGGTGGCGGAACTCCAGCAGGCATTGGACAGCGTGGTTGACGCGATCGCGCCGGATCTCGCGAGGGCCGTGGTTGCTGATCCTCCGCCGCGCTTCCGAGGGCTGTTCCTCGCGACAAGTGAAGCGGCCATGGACTACGTCTGGGAAGAACTGACCAAAGCTTTGCCCAGGGGCAGTGAGCTCGTGGAGGGTATGAAGATCCACTGCCTGTTCAAGGACGTGACCTACGAGATGCTGACCGACGACGACTTCGGTGAGAAGGTTCTGGCGCAGATTCCCAAGTCGGTCATCGAAGGCGCCTTGCTCAAGCAAGGCGAGGCAGTCGAAGCAGCAACGTCGAAGCTATGACGCGTACGCACGTCGACTGCAGAACTGTCTAGGCGCGTGCTTGCGTAGCCTGTGCGGACCGATCCCACCCCGCTCGACCAGATGGGATGACGTTTCACAACGACCTTTCCTCTGTTCTATTGCTGAAGATGAGTTTCCTCTTTCACTGCCACGGCGGAGCCAACCAATGCAATCGGCGAGCCTACTTGAGTGGGCAGACCCGGACCTCAGGCCACGCCCAGATCTCGCAAGCCCGTGCGCTCGCGCGCGCGGAGCGGTTTGAGGAGTCGCAGCGAGCGTGTGAGCGCGCTCTGGCCGGATTGACGGGCATTCACGACGCGTACCCTCGGAAAGCGGAGTTGATGCTCGACCTGCTGCTGGAAGGACTTGAGTTTCTGCTGGTGCAGATCGGCGATGCACCGGCTGCGCGTCGGGTGCTCGACCAGGTGATGGCGACGCCGGTGCCGATCAGTGCAGACGCAATACGCCGACGGCATGAGGTGTCCGGCAATGTGGCGCGCGCCGCTGCGCAACGCGGCGGCGAGGTGCGTCTGGCACTGACGGCCGCACGTCACTAACTGACATCCATCGGGTTAAGCTCGCGGCCTATTCGTCACCTTCCGTGCATCCAGTCCCAAATCCGCCGCCACCAAGGCCTGCCTACCGGATACAACCTGTCGTAATGGTCTCGGCGACGATTCATCTCGTGCTGGCGAGCGTTCTCGACCTGCTCTTGGGACCAATCCTCGGCCCAGACGATCTCGCCGCACCGAATCCAGTAGTGCGAGCGGCACGATTGTTGCCAGTTGCCGATCGAGGGATACAGGCTGGGGCCGTTCGGCGCATCGGTCAGTTTCCATTCGGTGGCGCCCAGCGGGGTGCGTACCTTTTCCCCGCAGCCACACGCGCACAAATGTGCCGCGGTCTTGAACTCTTGCGACACGTACAAGACGCCCGGCTCGAGTACCTTGGGCATGAGGTGCACCTGGCGAAGCTCAATCCGGGTCACGGTTAGCGTCAGCCATCTTGAAATCGTCGATGCCGAAGAGCAGGTGATAGCTGGTGTTGTTGCGTGCGTAGAACCCGCGGAGTTGTTTGAACAGGATCATGGCGACGGCTGCATTCATGGCGTTGAGTTCGCTGATCTGGATGTTGGTCTTGTAGAGGTCATCGGGCGCCTCGCCCTCCTCTGCCAACTTTAGGTCTCGCACGCCTTGCGCTGCTTCCGGGGCAAAGTAGGTGGTGCGGATCATGCCCGACAAAGGCACCCCTTGCCGCTGCAGGCCCATGCCCACGTCGATGAAGGGGATGCCCCGCGAGATCAGGATGTCGAAGATCGCCGCGCGCGACGCCCCCTTATCAACGCACACGAAGGCAAAGGTGACGCCGTCCAAGTTCGCATCGCCTGCCTGCGTGATGTACTCCGGCGCTAAGACTAGACCCCGGCGGAAGTTCTCGTAGCGCGCCTGGTAGACCTGAGCCTTCTTTGCGCCGAACTCGTTCGGGTCCAGCCGGCCCGGTGAGCGGTACGCGGTATGGACGTGGAACTCGTCGCCGTCAAAACCGCGAATCTCCTTCAGTGGGGTCTTGACCAGGAAGTCGAGCAGGTAGGCACCGCTGCCACCTAGACCGAACAAGGCAATGACGTCGTCCTTGAACAGCGCGGCAAGATCCGCGATCTCGGCGCGTGAAGTCAGGGTGTCGTGGAACATGAAGACGGAGTCGACTTCCGCTTCGGACACCTCGCGGAAGGTATAGGGCGTCGCACCGTGCTTGGCCATCGCCGGCCCGCTAATGATGGCGACGTAGCTTTCGACCTTTTCGAAAAAGTCAGCGAACTTGCCGCTGGCCGGCTTGTTGGAGAGCGAGCGCTCGACGACCACGTCGGAGCAGGCCGGGGACAGCGGCAGCTTGTGCGGGCGATTACCGATGTTGCCAATCGGCGTACCGTCGATCTGGTGTGGCTCGCCGCCGGCGAACAGGACCTGGTGGTTCTCCTGTGCTACATGCTGCTGGTCGATGAACACCATCTTGATGACCAGGGCACCCCAGCGAACCTGCCCGGCCGCGTCCAGATAGGGAATGTCTCGAACGATTAGGTGCTCGCTGTCGATCGCGACAGCGAACCCCTTCTCCTGCAGGCGTTTAAGATCGGGATTAAGACTCGCCAGTTTTCGAAACATTGAAGATCATGCCTTCTTTGACCTTTACCGAGCCGCCCGGCGGCAGCACCCCCTCGGGCTTATTGCCGTGACCGCGGGAGTACTTGACCGAGTAGACGATCTGCGGATTGTTCAGGTAGTCCGGGAATTCCAGCGTGACCACCTGGGAGTAGGAGATGTCCTCGTCCTTGGGCCACTCGTGTGGGGTGGCCTCTACGTAGATCGTGACGAGCTTTTCCGGCTTGGCCATGGCGACGAACTCCTCAGTGCTTGAACGATGCTGACAGTTTATGTAACCTAGTAGGTAATGTCAAATAATAGCCATGGATCTTCTGTTCTCCGACAAGAAGCTGGAAAAAGAGTGCAGCGATGACCGTCTCCTGCAGCGACGGCATGGCGCCATGAGGGCCAGCAAGATCAAGAAGCGGCTAGCGGTGCTCGCGAGCGCGACCCGCCTATCGGACCTGGGCCCGCCCTACCAAGGACCCATGCGCTGCCACGAACTCAAAGGACCGCGCGCCGGCCAGCTGTCTATCGACCTAGACCACCCGTATCGGCTTATCCTCGTGCCCGAGGCCGATCCGCTGCCCTTACGGGCGGAAGGGGGTCTAGACTGGGCCCAAGTCACTTCAGTTCGCATCGTCGAAATTGCCAATACCCATGAGTAGCCAAGTGGCCTTCCGCCCCAACTACACCGTCGCCCCCGGCGAAGTGCTCGACGAACACCGCGAAGCCGCAGGCCTGACTCAGGCCGAGCTGTCGCAGCGCTTGGGGTTCTCGGTCAAGCACGTAAACCGAATCTTGGCGGGTCTGGAACCAGTGAGTCCGGAAACGGCGCTAAAGCTAGAGTCGATCTTCGGCTTGCCGGCAGGCGTGTGGCTGAGCCTGGAAGCCCGGCATCAAGAATTCCAGGCAAGGCAGGCAGAATCGGACCGACTGGAGGCCGAACAGGCGTGGTTGAAAGAAATCCCCCATCGCTCGATGGCCAAGCTGGGCTGGATTGCGCCCGATGCCAAGGGCACCGACCTGGTCCGCTCGCTGCGCTCGTTCTTCAGCGTCGGCTCGCTCGACTACTTGCCCACCGTCTGGCAAGGCGTGCAGGCGACCTATCGAAAGGCCGAGGCCTTTCGCTCACACGAATGGGCAATGCTCGCCTGGCTGGCGCAGGGCGAGCGCCAAGCTGAAGCATTGCAGGTGTCGCCGCACGACGCGGCGGGCTTGCGCGCGACCCTGGGCCAGATCAAAGCGATGTCGCGGCAAGGCAACGCAAGCTTTGTCGACCCGCTGATCAACTGCTGCGCGCAGTACGGGGTGGCTTTGGTGTTCGTGCCCGCGCCAGATGGCGCCCGAGTATGCGGCGCGACGCGATGGATAGACAAAGATCGGGCCTTGGTTCAGTTAAGCCTGCGCTACAAGACCGATGACCAACTGTGGTTCACGCTGTTTCACGAACTCGGGCATGTGCTGCTGCATGGAAAGCGCGATCAGTTCATCGACTTCGACTTGAAGCCGGACAAGAGCGAGCAAGAACAAGAGGCTAACGAGTTCGCGGCACGGCAACTGGTCAACCAGCACGAATTGACGCGCTTCATTGCCCATTCGGATTTCAGCAGTCGACGAGTTTGTGAATTTGCCGAAGAACAAGACGTTGCCCCCGGGATCATCGTGGGACAACTTCAGTTCAGAGGAGCTGTTCCGTACAACAGCACGCTCAGCCATCTCAAGACTAGTTTCAGGTTCTAGCACTAGCTAGCACCGGCGATCTGCGTCGGTCAACGCCAGCCATTTGAAGCACCAGCAGTGGAAGCTCGATGTGTCAATCGCCTGCAAAGCGACCGTGACCACGCATGCGCCCACATGGCTGGCAGGCCACGCTTTTGCCAGTGGGGTTGCGGTCAGGGTCCTTTTCTTCCCCGTCGACCGCCAGTACATCGACGTAGACAACGGCTTGAAGCGAGCATGAGGGTGATGGTGGGGTGCTGGCGGCCCGGCCCAAAGCTGTCGATCAAGGCCCTCAACTGCTTCCACGCCGCAAGCGGACTGCGCGACCGGGTGCGGAGTACCATCGCGCCGAGGCTCGACGGGCGTGCGTCAGAGGCAATTGTCCCGCCGTAACGTATTGATAAGACAACTAATTGTTGTTCGGCCAAACTATGGCACTACCGAATGGCCAATCTATGCATGAACGCTCACGGTGTTGCGTGTTCACCAATGGCTTGGCCAAACGGCCAAACCATGGGTGTTTCCACCGAAAGGTTGACCACATCTGCGGGTTGACGCCCGTCGGCAGTTCGTGGCGCATGCATCAACAGCTCGACACCGATCGACCGCGCGGGCGCGGAGTGGCGTCGAGCGCAAGGTGGCATCCGGAAGTCGAGGTTGGATCGCGCGGACCCGTTGCACGATCGATCGAGACCTGGCCAACCTACCCCCGACGGAATGAACCGCAGGTCGAGTTTCGTGAGCGCAGCTCCGCCGTCGCGGTATTGATCCCGGTGTAGACCAGGTCACCACCGATGCCCTGGTCCAGCTCGGCGGCGTTGGCCTCGTCCGTATCGATATGCATCTCCAGGGCGTAGGCCGGGCTCACGCGGATCAACACGTCCGCGAAGATCAGATCGCGCAGGCCGCCGGTGATCGCGACTTCCACCTCATCGCCATTCTCGACGCCGAAGCGTTTCGCATCGTCGGGCGTCATGTGGATGTGCCGCTTGGCGCATATCAGGCCCTCCCGCAGCGACACCGTTCCCTTCGGGCCTTCCAGCGTGATCGGCGCCGAATCCCTGGTCTGGCCGGAATCGCGTACCGGCGCGTCCACGCCCAGCTTGAACTCGTCCGTGCGCGATACCTCCACCTGGTTCTTCGAGCGCAGCGGTCCGAGCAGGCGCACGTTGTCGATGCGGCCGCGCGGACCGATCAAGTTGACCTTTTCGACGCAGGAGAACTGCCCGGGCTGCGACAGGTCCTTGTGGCGGGTTGGTTCGGCGTTCTCGCCGAACAGGGCGGCGAACGTGGCCTTGTCGAGGTGGATGTGGCGTGCGCTGACGGCGATCGGAATCGGTCGCGGCCGCGCGGGCTCGGTCAGCCCGCCAACGATGCGGGCGGCTTGCAGGGCGATCATGCGCTCCTCGTTGGTTCGGACCACCAGCGTGCGCACGCGCGTATTGCCCCGGCTGATGTCCGCCACCGGATTGTCGTCCGAGACGCTTGCGTCGGCGTTGCGGTCCTCGTCGATCGAGAGTCCCAGGAACTCAAGCCGCTGGCAGATGCGCTGGCGCATCGCGACTGCGTTCTCGCCGATGCCGCCGGTGAGGATGACGCCGTCGAGGCCGCCCATTGCCGCCGCATAGGCGCCAATGTACTTGCGGACACGGTGCGCGAACACCGCGATGGCGAGCCGTGCGTGCTCGTCGCCGTCAGCGGCGCGGGCTTCGATCTCACGCAGGTCGTTGCTGACGCCAGACAGCCCCTTGAGCCCACTGTCGCGGTTCAGCATCCGGTCGACCTCGTCCAGGGTCAGGCCCTGTCGCAGCAGCGCGATCACGATGCCCGCATCGAGGTCGCCCGATCGCGTGCCCATCACCAGTCCTTCGAGGGGCGTCATTCCCATTGAAGTCTCGGTGGAATGGCCGAACTCGATGGCGCAGGCGCTCGCCCCGTTGCCGAGGTGCAGGCTCACCAGGCGCAACTCGGACAGCGGGCGCTTGAGCGCCTGCGCCGCCAGCTCGGCGACGTAGGCGTGGGAGGTGCCGTGGAAGCCGAAACGGCGCAAGTGGTGTTTCCCGGCCAGTACCTGGTCGATGGCGTAGGTATGGGAGCGGCGCGGCAGCGTGTGATGAAAGGCGGTGTCGAACACCGCGACCTGGGGCACGCCGGGCAGCGCCTCGCGCGTCGCGCGGATGCCGGAGAGGTTGGCCGGGTTGTGCAGCGGAGCGATCGGCGACCAGTCTTCGATCGCCGCGATGACCTCGTCATCGATCAGCACGGCGTCGCGAAAGCGATCACCGCCATGCACCACGCGATGTCCGACCGCGTCGATGGGGAAGGCCTTGGCCTCGTCCAGCACACGGGCAATCGCCCCGGCATGGCTCAACTCGGCACCGATGCGCTCGATGGTGCCCTCGAGCAGCGCGCGCGGCGCGGCCGGGTCGATGATCTCGTATTTGACGCTGGATGATCCGCAATTGATGATCAGGACGTTCATGATTCCGTTCCGGCGGTGAGCCGCGAGAATAATCTCATCCGGGAGTACGGATGATCCTGTCCCAGGGTTCGATGGTGGTTTCAACACCCATTCTGGATCGATGAGGACGAACGTCAATGGATCGCGCAGGCATCTGACAACGTCGCTTACTTCACCTGGAGATATCGTCTTGCGCCACGCCCTGTTCGCATCGCTCCTGCTCGTCCTCACGCTCGCCGGCTGCGGAAAAGGCGGCGAGGTCTCGGTACCCAAGCGCTCCGCGCAGGAATACAACGCGTTCGCGGAATCGTTCACCGAGGCGCTGACGCGGCGCGACTACGCCGGCGCGCACGCGATGCTCGGTGCGGGCTATGCGGCGAAGGTGGATGCCGCGCAGCTCAAGTCCGATTTCGAGGCGCTCGTGCCGACCAGCGCGAGTGGACTGAAGGCAACCGCGATCGGCGATCCGCTCACCGATTGGCCCGACCGGGCGCCGGGTGAGACGGCGATCGTCTATGTGACGATCGAAGGGGAAGGCATCGAAGAGTTCGAGGCGATCTCGCTCACGCTGGGCGACGAGGCACGGCAGCAGAAGGTGTTCGGCATCGAGTACGGGCGCATGGACTAGCCGCGTCCGCACAAGGAACGGCGCGCCGCTTCGGGTACCGAACGACGCGCCGGCCCCGGCCTCCCCAAACCCGAACATTCCCGCACGATTGCGGACGCCGCCGTTCCGGTCGGCGCACGCGTGCCCTTGCGAATCAATACCTTCCGTCGGTGGCATGTGGGTTGCTTCGATCGGGCCAGGGTGTCCGGCTTCGGGCGCACGGGAGCACGACATGGTCGGGTTCGGGATGCGGCAAGCGATGCGGTCGATGTGGGCGCGGCCGAACGTGGGGTTCACGTCCGCGTCGATCGTGGTGCTGGCGTTCGGGATCGCGGCGAGCACGACGTTGTTCGCGGTGCTGTACGCGACGCTGCTCGCGCCGCTGCCGTTCCGCGATGCGGAGCGCGTGTTCGACCTGGCCGAGTCCAAGTCCACGGCGGGGCTGGAATCGTTCTCGGTGTCGGCGCCGAACTACCTCTCCTGGAGCGAGCGGGCGCGCGGCTATGAGGGCCTGGCCGCGATGATGGACTCCAACGTCAACCTCGGCGCGGGCGCGACCACCGAGCGGGTCGAGAGCCTGTCGGTGACGCCGAACTTCTGGCAGGTGCTGGGCCTGCCCTTGCTCTCGGGGCGCACTTTCACGGCGGATGAGGACAGGCTCGACGCGCCGGTGGTGATCGTGGGCGAAGCGCTCTGGCGCTCGCGCCATGGCGCGGATCCGGCGCTGGTCGGGCGCGCGCTGCAGGTCGACGGCATTCCGCGCACGGTGATCGGCATCTCGCCGGCGGACGTGGGCTTCAGCCAGGACACCGGGATCTGGCTGCCCGCGGCGCTGCGGGAGCAGCCCTGGGGTCGCGGTGATCGCCGGGTGCGCGTGCTCGGGCGACTGGCGCCCGAGGTGACGCGCGAGGCGGCCGATGCCGAGATGCGCAGCATCGCGGCCGACCTCGAACGCGAATTCCCGGACGAGAACCGGGGCTGGAGCGTGGTCTCGCAGCCGGTGCGCGACGTGCTGGTGGGCGCACCGCTGGCGACGCGCGTGCTGACCTCCAGCGCAGCGGTGCTGCTGCTGCTCCTGGTGGCCTGCCTGAACGTGGCGAACCTGCAGGTGGCGCGTGCCACCACGCGCGTGCGCGAGCTCGGCGTGCGCCAGGCGCTGGGCGCGACGCGTGGCCGGTTGATGCGCCTGGTGGTGGGCGAATCGCTGCTGCTCGCGGGCCTGGGTGGCGCGCTCGGGTTCGCGCTCGCGACGATCTCGATCCGCGCGGTCGCCACGGGGCCGTGGCTGCCCGCGGCACGCCTGCCCGCGCTGCAGGCGGAGCTGCCCGTGCTGCTCGCCACGATCGTGCTGAGCGCGCTCGCGGCGCTGGCGAGCGGGTTGGCGCCGGCGCTGGTCACGGCGCGTGTCGGCGTCGCCGGCGTGCTGGGCGCGGCCG
>Ga0315912_10001390_pt1 | contig 30140 bp, 22 predicted proteins | sample VfabasoilMG_FD_204469 | JGI IMG/M metagenome (GOLD analysis project Ga0315912, IMG submission 204469) | Garden soil microbial communities collected in Santa Monica, California, United States - V. faba soil | ecosystem: Environmental > Terrestrial > Soil > Garden | place: USA: California...
AGGCGCGAGGCCGAAGCGCGAGGCCGAAGCTGTATCGGGCATACTGCGAGCGCCGAGTAACAACGCCATCGGGCTGCAGAACCGTGCATGGCACGGAACGAACTTCCGACTTGAGGCACTAGTGCCTCGACGCAGTGGTGTTGAAGGGTAGAACGCCGTCAGCGGAGCCGCTGCCAAATCGCCTCCATCGACCAATGCTGACGGCATCCCAATGGCTCAAAATCAGTTTGAATCGTGCCCGAGAACAGCGTTCCCGACCCTTCTGGCTTTGTTCCGAGGCACTCGCAGTGTGCCCGACACAGCTTCGGCCTCGTGCCTCGCCAGAGAGGGCCGCTATCACTGTCCTCGGGCACGATTCAAACTGATCGGTGCTCTCGGCGGTATGCGACGCTACTCGACGGTCACCGACTTGGCCAAGTTCCGCGGCTGATCGACGTCGGTCCCCTTGAGATCGGCCGTGTGATAGGCAAACAACTGCAACGGCACGCAGGCGACGATCGGCTGAAGCAATTCGTGCACCGCGGGAATCAGCACGACATCGTCGGCGATGTCTGCGATCTCGGTGTCCCCCACGGTGGCGATCGCGATGATCTTGCCCCCGCGCGCCCGCACCTCTTGCAGATTGGACACGACCTTGTCGTAACCAGGTCCCCGCACCGCGATGACCACGACCGGGACGGATTCATCCACGAGTGCGATCGGACCATGCTTCATCTCGCCGCTCGCATACCCTTCGGCGTGCACGTACGAGATCTCTTTGAGCTTGAGCGCGCCTTCGAGCGCCACCGGAAACCCTAAGCCACGCCCCAGGAACAAGAAGTCCCGCGCGTGCATATATCGACGCGCGATGGTGCGCATCCCCGCGAGTTGTTCGAGCAGCACGAGCATCGCCTGCGGCAAGGCGCTCAACCCTTCGAGCACCTCTGCGATCCGCTCGTCACTCAAGGTTCCGACGCGTTTGCCGACGTGCAAGGCGAGCAACGTGAGGACCGTGAGCTGACTCGTGAAGGCCTTCGTGGAGGCCACACTCATTTCGGGGCCGGCGTGCGTGTACACGACGTGGTCGGCCGCGCGTGCGATGGTCGAGCCCACGACGTTGCAGATCGCCAACGTCGTCGCTCCTCTCGCTTTCGCTTCGCGCTGCGCGGCGAGGGTATCGGCGGTCTCGCCCGACTGCGAGATCACGATGGCGAGGTCGTTGGGGCCGACGACCGGCTCGCGGTAACGGAACTCGCTCGCGAAGTCGACCTCGACCGGGATGCGAGCCAATCGCTCGATGAGGTGCTTGCCACAGAGCGCCGCGTGCCACGAGGTGCCACAGGCCAACGCGATCACGCGCCGGACCGACGTCCAATCGATCTCGATCCCGTCGAGGCTCACATCGGCTTGGGACAAAGACATGCGCCCAGACAACGCGTCCGAGATCACGCGCGGTTGCTCATGGATCTCTTTGAGCATGAAGTGCTTGAATCCGAGCTTCTCGGCCGCGACCGGGCTCCAGTCGACCTGCCGCGGCTTTCGTTCCACCGCATGGCCGGCCGCGTCGTAGAGCTCGAAACCGGTCGCCGTGACCCGAACGGTGTCCCCATCGTGGAGGTCGACCACCGTACGCGTGTGATCGAGAACTGCCGTGACATCGGAAGCGATGAACATCTCGCCTTCACCGATCCCGACGAGCAGGGGTGCCAAGTGGCCGGCAGCAATGATCTCGCCCGGGTGGTCGTCGTGCAGCACGCAGATCGCCCAAGTCCCATGGACCTCCGTGAGCGCCAGGGCGACGGCTGCACGCAGATCGCGGGCGCCCCCGTCGATCCGTCGCTCGATCAGGTGAGTAAAGATCTCGGTGTCGGTTTCGCTGTTGAATCGACACCCGACCGTTTCGAGCTGCCGCCGCAACGCGAGGTGATTTTCGATGATGCCGTTGTGAACGACGCTGACTTTCCCCTGCCGATGAGGATGTGCGTTGCTTTCACTCGGTCGACCATGGGTGGCCCATCGCGTATGCCCGATCCCGACGACCCCGTTGAGCGGTTCGCGATCCAGCTTCTCCCGCAGACCGTTCAGCTTGCCCTCGCAGCGCACGATGCGAGCCCCCCCACCCCCGGGCGGCAACACAGCCAAACCAGCCGAGTCGTAACCTCGATATTCGAGCCGACGCAGGCCTTCGAGCAAAATCGGCGCAGCCTGAGTATTTCCGTTGTATCCGACGATGCCGCACATACCGTGACCTTTTCCTGCGCCGTGACGCGCCAACCCTTGCGCCCATTCCGAGCCGAGCGGCGGTAGATTGTGGCATGCACGACGGCGCCCCTTGTCGCGAACAGTCCGCCTCGTTCGGAGAGTCGATCGCCGCGACCGCGGTGAGCGACACGACCACATGGTACCTCCTCGAGTACCGGCAGACCTGGGCCGCCAAAGCGCCGGAATCGGCTGAACTCCCGGCCGCCGTGAGAGAAAGGTTCGACGCGTGGGTGCAATCGACCCCGAACTGCCGCCCCCAGCTGATTCGGCGACCTGGCCGAAGCGAAGAGCCGCTCTCGTTCTATGTCGCGCGTACGGGAGGTGGGGTACGGCGGTACTCACTCGAACGCTACGAAGACCTCCTCGAACTCGACGCCCCCGCCGTGGCCGATTCGCTGACCGCGAGCGATCAGGAGCCCTCCACCCCGATCCTGCTCGTGTGTACGCATGGCAAACGCGACCCCTGCTGCGCCGTGTTTGGCCAGCCGGTGTACGAGCGTGCCGCGTCTTCGACCGACTTCGACGTGTGGCAAACGTCGCATCTGGGTGGCCATCGGTTCGCCGCTACCTTGTTGTTCCTTCCCTTGGGCCTTTGCTACGGCCGCCTCCGGCCCGACGAGGTCGAGGAACTCCTCGAGACGACCCGTAAGCGCGAGATCTGGCGGCTCGATCGGTTTCGTGGGCAAGTCGCCCAACCGACTGCCGTGATGGCAGCCGAACACTTCGTGCGCGAACACACGGGGCAACGATCCGCCTCCAGCTTTCACCATGAGTCCCTCCGTGCGTTGGATGCAGGCCTGTTCGAAGCTGTCATTGCCGTGGGCAAAGAACGCTGGCGAGCGGTCGTCGGTTGGGATGCCACGGAACTGCTTGCATCTCCGAGCTGCGGCAAACCGCCCGAACGGATCCGCACCCCGCGGCTCCACGCCCTCGACTTGATCGGCTGAAGCAGCCCCGGCTTCCCGCCGGGCTCGAGCGTTCCGGCGACGCTCGACGAAGGACCCAGCTCACATCGCTGATTCGCGACGTGACCCATTGGCTACGCCGTTCGTCGAGACGTAGTCGAGCTTCGGATACCAATCGACGCTACGCCCCTCGGGCGTACTATCGAGAATCGTCCAAAGTGGCATCAGATCGGGTGCACCCCGGGGGTCTTGCCCCGGATCCGCGGTTTCGGAGCCCATTTCACCGCTCCAAAAGTGGCGGATCGTTCCGTCGCGCCGGGTAAAGACATTGAACGCTGCATTGTCTGCGCCCTCACGGGTGACCGCTTGGTAATCGCGGCTGTAGCTCCCGTCGACGTCCGAATAGAACTTGAGGTTACGCCAACCACGCTCTCGTTTGAGCGCGACGAGCCGCTCGATGGGCGAGCGTGCTACGACCGCCAGCGTAATGCGCTGTTCGACGTCCTCCGCCTCACCGTCCCAAGCGCTCAGCAGGGATGTGCACATGGGGCACGGCCGCTCGCGCTCGGGTCCAAACATATAGCTGTAGATGGCGAGCGTCGTCTTGAAACCAAACAGATCGGCGAAATGCACGGGTCCGTGCTCGCCAATGAGGAGATAGTCCGTAGTGACACGACCGCCTGGCGGCAATTCGCGCCGCTGTTGCGCGACCCGCTCGATGTGCCGACGAAGCTCGATCTCTTCGGCAAGCAATGCATTGCGCGCTTGCCGATATTCGGCAGTTTCGTTGGGAAACCGGTATCGATTCTCTCTGACCAAATCCTGTGCCGCCGCGAGCGATGGTTGGGTTGTCATGATGGAATCTCCTCGGCGATATACGTTCAAGATCGATGCCGAAACACGGCGTCACTGGCACTACCGTTCGAGCGGAACTCGCAAATCCGACCGCTCGTGTGCCGTGGCCGCGAAGGGCTGTGCTGAACCGAAGGGAGCCGCGCGGCTGAGGGGACGCGGCTACCTCGACGGACTGCGTTCTTCAGGGAACTCCCTCCGTCGAAGGGTCGAGGAGGACAACCTCGAAGAGGGCGTGGAACCCCCGAAGCCCCCGACGCGAAAGCTCACTTCGGCTTGAGGTCGCCGTCGTACTGCTTGATGACCGCGGTCGGAAGCACCTTCTCGAGCTGCGGAATGATCGCCTCGGCCTCGCCCACCAGGACCACGTGCGGCGCCCCGTGGATGTACTTGCGAGCAGCCTCTTGCACCCCCGCGACGTCGACTGCCGCGACCGTGTCGCGGTACGTCTTCCAATAGTCGGCCGGCAGGTTGTAGATGAGGCTTTCGCGAACTTTGCTCGCCACGTCGCGAGGCGTCTCGATGGCGAGGGGGAACGATCCGATGATCTTGGCGATGGCCGCTTTGACCTCGGCGTCGCTCGGTGCCTCGGTCCGAATCTTGCGGACATGTTGCAGGATGCCGACGAGCATGTCGCCCGTGCTCTCGGTTCGCGTGCTGGTCGAGATCTCGAACGTGCCAGGCGCCTGACCCAATGAGAGACGAGCCCCGATCCGATAGGTCAGTCCTCGCTCCTCGCGAAGATCCGTGAACAGTCGGCTCGTGGGATCGCCCCCGAGGATACGAATGGCCACTTCGAGCTTGGGCCAGTCCGGATGTCGGCGAGCGATTGCGAGGTTACCGACGCGCACTTCGGTTTGCGCCGAACCCGGTCGGTCGACGAGGTGCACGACCAGGCCCGTCGCAGGCTGATACTCGGTGAAGGCGTTGAGCGGGTTCGGCGGAATCTCCTCGCCCGTAGCGACCGGCCACTCGGTGAACACACGCTCGGCGAGACTCTGCGCGTCGGCGTGGTTCACATCACCTGAGAGGATGAGAAACGCGTTGTTGGAGCGATAGAAGGCGCCGTGAAACCGCCGAATGTCATCGGTCGCGACCGTGTCGATGTCGGACTCGGTCCAGAGCGGGCGACCGTAAGGATGCCCCTTCGGGTAGGCCACGTGATCGAAGAGAACGTCGGCGAGCGACGACGGATCGGCTTTGACGAAACCAAGCGCTGTCTTGGCCTGGTCTTTCAACTTCGCGAGCGCATCCTCGGGAAACAACGGATGAAGGATCTCATCGGAGACGAGGGTCAACGCGAGCTTGAGGTCCTTGGCCAACACCTGCGAGGACACGTAGCTCACGTGCATCTCGGCCGCGCTCCCGAGCGATCCACCGACGAACTCGATGGCATCGTCCACCCGGGCCTTGCTGCGCGTCTGCGTACCTTCACCGAGCATATCGGCGGTGAACTCCGCGACGTAGGCCTCGTCCATCGAGCCACAACGCACGACCAGCTCCGCCGTGACGAGTGGGACGGAATGATCCTCGATGAGATGAACGACGAGGCCGTTCGTCAGCGCGAACGTGTCGACATCCGGAAAGAGGACCGGTCGAGCCGGTCCTGGGGGCGGTGGGGGGGGGTACTCCTTCGGTGCCTCGGCCACGACGGGTTCGGGGGCCGGAGCTGGGGCAGGCTCCGGTGCAACCGTTTGTTCCTGCCGGTTGCACGCCGACCACATGCCGTACGAGGCCGCGAGCGCAACGAGGGTGGGCCAACCTTTGAGTCGCATGAAGTTTCCCTTCTCTAACGGATACGGAGGCTGATGATGGGGTTCACGGTCGCTTGGGGACGACTTCGAGCCGAAGGATTTGGTCGGTCAAATAGAGGTTCGCCACCCGCTGGACGTCCTCCGCCGTGACGGCTCGATACTTTTCGAGATCGTGCAGGACCGCGGCCGGGTCGCTCTGGAACAAGGCCCCTTGCGCGATCTGGAAGGCTCGGAAGTCGTTCGTCGCCAAGCTCTCGATGGTGTCGACGGTCAATTGATTGACCGCTTTCTCGAGTTCTTTCGGGGTCACGCTCTTCGTCTTGACCCGTTCGATCTCGCCTTTGACCACATCCCAGATGAGATCGAACGACGCGGCCTGTACGGGAATGATCCCAGCCACCACCGCTCCCGCGTCGTAACCCCCACTCAGTCCTTGGGGCGTGAACGCAGCCAGGGCGAGCTTCTTGTCATCCACCAGAATCCGGGTCACCGTCGCCGACTCCCCGCGAAACAGGATGTTCATCAGGAGATCGAGGGCATGCCGATCGGGGTGCGAATGGGGGACGGTCTTCCAACCGAAGAGCGTCACCGGGCGCTGGGCCAATGGATCGGGAGTCTCGACCACGAGGGTTCGCTGCGTGTGATCGACGGGCGGACGCGGGGGGATGTCCGGACCGCTCGGGATGTCGCCGTAGTAGCGCAGCATCTTTGCGCGCACTTCCTCGGTCGTGACGTCGCCGACGATGGCAACCACTGCATTGTTCGGCCGGTAGAACGCTTCGAAGAACTTCTTCACGTCCGTGACCTCCGCAGCATCGAGATCGGCTTGGCTGCCGATCGTCGGGTGACCGTAGCCGCTACCCGCCCAGACCTGCGACATGAACTCGCTGATCGGCAGCGAATACGGCACGTTTTCGTAGCGTAGCGCCCGCTCCTCTTTGACGGCGTTGCGTTGGTTCTCGAAGTTCTCGTCGGTGATCGCGAGCGACCGCAAGCGATCCGATTCGAGCCACAACGCCAGATCCAAGTCGTTGCTCGGCAACTGGACGAAGTATTGCGTCACGTCTTCGTTCGTGAAGGCGTTGAGCTCCCCACCGGCTTCCACGACGTACTTGAAGAACCCTCCGTCGGGAACGTTCTCGCTGCCCTTGAACATCATGTGCTCGAAGAAATGAGCGAACCCCGTACGACCTTCGTCTTCGTCGCGCGAACCGACGTGAAACGCGGTGTGCATCGAAAACGCAGGCGTCGAAGTGTCCTCGACGACGAAGACCCGGAGGCCGTTATCGAGCTCGAACGCATTGATTTCGAGCGCAACCCCCAACACCGTTTCCTTCGAGTTTTTGATCGGCGGGGGCGGAGTTTCGCCCAACAGCCCGGGGCCATCCGCCACGGACGTCGGAGCCGTCGAGCCGGCAGGAGCCGTGCCCGTGGTCGTAGAACCGGCGGGAGCCGTGGAACCGGCAGGAACCGTGGAACCTGCAGGAACCGTAGAGCCGGCAAGAGCCGTACTCGTGGTCGTAGAACCGGCAGGAGCCGCGGTGGGCTTGGACTCGGTGGGCTTTGTCGCTGAAACCGCCGGAGCCGCGCTCCCCGTGGGCGGTTCGGTCGGCGGAGCGGCGTGAACCCGCACGGAGGTGACCGTGAGGCCCGAGGAAACACACATCGCGAGGCTTTGCACCAAAACGTACCGTGGCATGTGGGGCTCCCTGCAGACCCGAAGGGACGTGAGGACGATTTCGACCCGGAAGGCCCGGCAGCCCCGAAGGGGCGTGAGGCCGGAGGGGAAATTTGCCCGACCCTATCACACGTTCGCCCCCGCCAAGGAAGGGCGACTTGCGACGAGGACGTTACACTTGGCGACGTCGCTCGACGAAACGGCTGGTTGGTTTGGTCGGTTCGGTTGGTTCGGTCGCCCCGGTCGAACCAGCTTCCTCTTGTTGGCGGGTCAGCATCGCGATCGCGCGCTCCGCGTGTTCCACCCCACTCGACCATTGAATCGACCGCGCGAGGCGTAAGGCCTCTTCGCAGCACCGCCGAGCATCCGACAAGCGCCCGCGCGCCGCTCGGGCTCGCGCACGTTCGATGAGCAGCTCTGCGGTCGTCAGGCGATCGCCGAAGTGCCGCGACTCGTCGAGCGCGCGAGCGAGGTGCGGCTCGGCGAGAGCGAGTTGATTGAGGTCGCGAAGCGCCCAGGCCATGAGGGCATGACATCGCAACAATCCGAGCCGATCGGCCGTGCGCTCCGCTTGCCAAAGCGCGTGCTCGCACCAGCGACGTGACCCTCGGCTGTCTCCCATCGCGCGGCTGTATTCACAGAGCCGCAAGAGGTACCGCCAAAGCGAGAAGTCGACGGCTGCACGGGGGCCCTCACCCAAGGTGAAGAAATCGAGACCTTCCTCGAGCTCGCTCACGGCTCGCTTGAGGTCGTTTTGATTGGCGTGAACTCGGCCAAGCTCGCTGTACGTGTCCACCATCGTCGAACGATCGCCCGCGGCGATCGCTGGTCCCATCGCTCGCTTGAGGGTCGTGACGGCTTGCGCATGCAACCCCGCACGAGCCTGCACGTGTCCGAGCGCGGCGAGCAGTCGACCTTCTTCGGCCGGGGTGCGGGCGGCATCGACCCGGCTCGAGATGATCTCGATCGCGATCGGATGCGTCTCGGCGGTTCGCATCACGCGTGCAGCCAATAACGCCAAACCCACGCCGAGCTTGGCATGATCGACGGGATCTACGATCGACGCGAGCCGGCGCACGAAATCGGCCGCGAGCGCATCGTCGAAGCTGCGCTCGGCTTGGACCGCGGCGTCGTAGAGCGCACGAACGGCATCCTTCGCTTGCGCGTGGAACAAATGCACGGCGCGGGCCGTGGTCGCCATCTTTACACCGGCGAGCCGCTTGGCGATGATCGCATGCAGCTCGCGGCGGCGTCCCTGGGCCACGGCCGCGTACGCGAGCTCGTGCAGCAGGGGATGCCCGAAGGCTCGCTCGCCGTTCCCGGTCACGATGAGCAACCCTTCGATATGAAGATCGCGAAGGCCTTGTTTCGTCGCCTCGATCGCCGACGCGTTCGCGTCGCGGGCGATGAGAGCCGCAAAATCATCGTCGCTGAACCGTTCCCCGAGGACGGCCGCTACATCGACCAGCGACTTGCGCGACGGCTCGAGTCGTTCGAGCCGAGTCTGGATCAATTCCTCGACGGTGGCCTGCTTGGGTGCGGGCACGCCCGCGGCCAATAACCGCAAGTGGTTCTCGAGCCGCAACGGGGTCACGGGAGCCGTGGCGGCGAGGATCTCGGGAAGCTTCGACTCCGGGTTGATGTCGCGCGTGGCTTCACGAGCGAGGCTTTCGATCACGTCCGCGGTCAAAGGCTCGAGCGGCTCGACCGATCCATCGAGCCACTGATGGTCTTTCTCCGCCGTCGTGCAGACGACCACGACCGGATCGGCCGCATGGGCCGACGACAAGCGCCGCAACACCTCGCGCGACGCCGTGTCGTACTCGTCGATGTCGTCGAACAAGAGCAGCAATGGCTGACCGCGGCCGCCCGTGAGCATCGACTGCACGGCACTCGCGAAACATTCGCGACGACGAACCCCGAGTTCGAGCGCGTGCGCAGGCCCTTGCAGCAAGAACAGCTCGGCGAGACCCGGTTGCTCTTCGAACGACAGACCCGTCGTGTTCGCGACGCGTCCGAGATCCTGCGTCGACACGGTTGCGGGATCGAGCTCGAGCAGTTGGGCCACCATGGCGCGTACGGGCCAAAGCGGCGTGCAACAACCGCTCGGATCGGCCGCGACATAGTAGGCCCGCCAACTGAGCGACTCTGCCAGCGACGCGATTTCGTCGCCCAAGCGCGTTCGCCCCGAGCCGCGTGCACCCGCGAGGACCCGCATGCGAACGCCCGGATGGGGGCGGCCCAAGACCCCACGCATGCGCTGCATCACGAGGTCGCGCCCGACGAGCGGAAGCGGAAGGCTCGCAACCACGAGTTCAGCCGTGGCGATCTTCTGTTGGGGATCCGAAGCGGCTACCCCACGGCTCGGATGCCGCCGCATGGTCCGTTCGCGCGGACGGTCCGGTGCCTCGGCTCCACAACTCGGGCAAAACCGATGCTCCGGGCGAACTTCCGAATCACAGCGACTGCAACGGATCCCGGGCGGGACTTGGTTGTTGGCACCGATGAGTTCTTCGCGGAACTCGGCCGCGGTCGCATAGCGGTTGTTCGGATCTTTGGCGAGAGCGCGCAGACACACCGCTTCCAAGGCCAACGGTGGCGTCCCGAGCAGCCGGCTCGGTGGAATCGGTTCCTCGTTGAGGTGTTTGTGAAGCACTTCGACGGCCGAGCTGCTCTCGAACGGCGGCCGCCCGGTCATCATCTGGTAGAGGATGACGCCGACCGCATACAAGTCCGACCGTTGATCGAGCTTTTGACCGCGCGCCTGCTCGGGCGACATGTACTCCGGAGTTCCGCAGACCATGCCTTGGGTCGTCAGACCGGGTCCGGAGGCGGTCTGATCCTCCATGAGCTTGGCGATCCCGAAGTCGAGCACCTTGGCGAGTTCGCCGTGGGTTCGGAGCTGCTGGACGAGGATGTTTTCCGGCTTGAGGTCGCGATGCAGGATTCCGAGGCCATGCGCTTCGATGAGCGCGGCCAAGATCTGCAACGCGAGGTCGATCATCCGTTCCTGCGCGAGGGGGAACTGCTCGGCGATGATTCGCTCGAGCGTCACCCCCTTGATGTAGTCCATCACGATGTAGGCCACCCCTTGTGGGGTTTGGCCGTAGTCCAAGACCGAAACGCAATTCGGGTGGTTCAAGCTCGCGGCGTTGTGTGCCTCGGCGGCGAACCGAGCCTGACTCTGCTCGTCGTGGAGCAGATGCGGAGCGAGGATCTTGGCTGCGAACGGTTTGCCGAGGGCGAGCTGCTTGGCCTTGTACACGCGGCCCATCGCGCCTTCACCGATGAGCTCTTCGATCTCGTACTTACCCGCGAGGACGAGCCCCAAGTACGGATCGCCATCGGCGAGCGACACCAACGCGAGGTCGTAACCACAGGACGAGCAGAACCGTGAGTCGCTTCGCGACCGACGTTCGCACCCTGGGCAGATCTTGTATGCGCTCCCGATCACGCCGGCCGAACCGCGAAGGCCCCTTCAGCCCCAGATGGGGTGAGGATTATCATCCCACAGTCGTCGTGCCCGCGCCTGTTCGCCGCGCTGGCTGGCCCACCCCGTGCCTGTCTCCGAGGGACGCCGGACGTCGTCTTGGGTTCGAAACGAATCCACCGTTCGACGGGGACCGCGCGCCACACGAACCGCGACCGCCCCGGTCGATACGGACCCGAGATTACGGAACGCGTTGCCGACCCCTTCTGCACGCAGACGAGACACAAGTGCGAGGTCGTTGTCTTGGGATTGACACCCAGGATAACGGACCCTATAACCCGCCCTCTCAATTCGATCTGGCAAACCATGATGGGGCGTCGGCAAGTGGTAAGCCATCGGTTTTTGGTACCGACATTCGTAGGTTCGAATCCTACCGCCCCTGCCAGCCCTTTCCTTCCATTTCGTCGGAAGTCCAACCCATCGGGGCTCGCGACAGCAGCCGGTATAGGGCATGCGTGAACGTCAGCCCGTATCGGGCGTACGCAACCGTGAGCTCCGATGGGGCGTTGAACCTCGCTCAGCCCCGCCAACTTCAGCACCGATGGGGCGTGAGGCCGATCTAGTTGCTCTCGGGCATGAAGCGAATTTCGGACGGTGGCGTCGGCCGTCCGAGATCGGGCCGATTCAACGTCTGGCGCTTCCGCCGAACGAGACTTTTTCCTCGGAGTTCGTCCATCTTCGTGAGGCCCATCAGCCCGGAGGGCTCGTCGCGCAGGCCGAGCGACTTGTCATCAGCCGGGAGGGCGTAAAGTTCGATCGGAGCACGGTTGGGCCCACCGACCCGAGGAAGGCAAAGTCACCTTGAACAAGACTCTCGCCATCTTTGGAGGCAACTCCAATCCCAAGCTCACGAAGGACGTGGCCAACTACGTCGGCACCCCGGTGGGTCAGGCGCGAGTCGAAACGTTCTCCGACGGGGAGATTTTCGTCGAGATCGGCGAGAACGTCCGCAACGTCAACTGCTTCATCGTGCAGTCCACGTGCAGCCCCCCCAATCAGAATCTGATGGAGCTGCTCATCATGATCGATGCGCTCAAGCGGGCGAGCGCGGGCAGCATCGTCGCGGTGATGCCGTACTTCGGGTACGCGCGGCAGGATCGCAAAGTCAAACCGCGAACGCCGATCTCCGCGAAGCTCGTGGCCGATCTCTTGACCGCCGCTGGAGCGACCCGGGTGCTCGCCGTCGACCTCCACGCGGGACAGATTCAAGGCTTTTTCGACATTCCGTTCGACCACTTGTTTTCGAGCCCCGTGATGATCGAAAAGCTCGAACGCGAGGGATTTGGCGGGGAGGATACGGTCGTCGTGTCCCCGGATGCGGGAGGCGTCGAGCGAGCACGGGCCTTCTCGAAGGCCCTCAACTGCGCTCTCGCGATCATCGACAAGCGTCGCGACAAACCCAACGTCAGCCAGGTCCTCCATCTGATCGGCGACGTTCGCAACAAACGCGCGCTCATCATCGACGACATGATCGATACGGCCGGAACCCTTTGCAATGCGGCCAATGCCGTCATGGCCTCGGGTGCAACCTCGGTCCACGCCGTGGCCACCCACGGCGTGCTCTCAGGCCCGGCCATCGATCGACTGAACAATTCCGTGATCCAGAGCGTGTGGGTGACCGACACGATCCCCCAGCAAGAGCGACTCGCCAAATGCGAGCGGCTCGAAGTGCTTGGCCTCGGCCGCCTACTCGGCGAGGCGGTCAAACGGATCCACCACGGAGATTCGATCTCTAGCCTGTTCAACTGAACGACCACGAACCGGGAACCTTGGCGGCGGTGGTTCTCCCACCCCATCCAAGCCTCGAGAACTGCATAAGAAGGAAGACCACAACATGAGTGACTACGGAACCCTCTCAGCCAGCGTTCGCACCCTCAACGGAAAGGGCGCTTCGCGAACGCTACGTTCCCAAGGACTGATTCCAGCGGTGCTGTACGGCCGCGGCCAAGGCAGCGTGTCCTTGACGATCGACCCGCTCGCCTTTCGCAAGGCGACCGATCCCACCCGGAACTGGAACACTTTGTTCAAGCTGTCCATCCAAGAGGACGGTCAGCCTGTACGGGTCGAGCCCTGTATCGTGGCGGATCTCCAACGGGATTCAGTCCGGCGCGACGTCATCCATATCGACTTCCTCCGCGTCGATCCCACGCAAGAGATCGTTCGCAAGGTCCCGGTGTCCTATGCCGGCCGCTCGATTGGTGTGTTCAAAGGCGGCAAAATGCGAACCTTTCGCAAGGTCACCACCGTTGCGGCACTCCCGGAAAACTTCCCGGTCGAACTCGTGGTGGACATCACGAACGTGGACGGCGGTCAGTCGCTCTGTATCAAGGACATGACGTTGCCCAACGCCCGTTTCACCGAGAACCCCAACCAGACGCTCGTCTTCGTCGCCATGCCGAAAGAGAAGAAGGCCGAAGACGAAGCCGCCGCAGCTGCCGAAGCCGGCAAGAAAAAGAAGTAACCACCTCGGCGCAACGAAGCCCCACGACCCGCTCGGCCGGCGTTTGGGGCCTCGGTGTGCGAAAGCAGCTGTTGCTGCCGCAGCGAGGGGCCTTTGCGAAAGGCTCCTCTAAGACCTACCCTGGCGGTGAACGATGGCAGAAAGCGCCCCGTGGCTGATCGTCGGCCTTGGTAACCCGGGGCCCCAGTACCGTTCGACCCGTCACAACGTAGGGTTCATGGCGGTCGAGCGCTGGGCTGAGCGTCAGGCTCCGGCAGGCGCTCCGGAGCGTCCGTGGCGTGACAAGTTCCACGGCCACATGACCTCTTTCACGGGGTCCTTTGGCCAGGCGATCGTCCTCAAGCCGCAGACGTACATGAACCGCAGCGGCCAATCCGTCGGCGCTGCGATGGCCTTCTATCGCGTTCCGGCCGACCGAATGCTCGTGGTCCACGACGAGTTGGACTTCGAGTTCGGCCGGGTGGCGATAAAGATGGGAGGCGGTCACGGAGGCCACAATGGGCTGCGCGATATCATCGCGGTGACTGGCACTCGCGATTTCGTCCGCGTTCGCACGGGGGTGGGTCGGCCTACCAACACCGTGATCGAAGTCGCAGATTGGCTCCTATCGGCATTCGACGTCATGGAGACCGCGGACCTTCCCGCTTTGCTCGACCGGAGCGCGCTAGCGATCGAGGCGATCATTTTGCGCGGCTATAAATCGGCCATGAACGAGGTGAATCAGGGAACGCGTCGTGGAACCGGTTCCAGTTCCGAATAAAGGGTCCATTGGGTCGGATCGCCACCTCTCCGAGAAATTCTGGTAGTACGACCTCCTCTTCCAGACCCGGCATGACGCCGAAAGGATGCTTCGGTGGACCTCCAGACGCTTCTCTATCTCGTATCGGCATCGGGCGTTGTTGCGCTCGCGTACGCCTTCTTCACTACCCATTGGATCGGGAAGCAGGACGCCGGCACTTCCAAGATGAAGGCGATCGCCGACCAGATCCACACGGGAGCCATGGCCTTCCTCAGGGCCGAATACCAGGTTCTCGCGGTGTTCATCCTTGTCGTGGCGGTGCTCCTCGCCACCATGAACATTGTCGGAGGTGGCTCCCCACTCATTGCGCTCAGTTTCGTCGGTGGTGCATCCGCGTCTGCGCTTTCGGGTTGGCTCGGGATGCGTGTCGCCACTCGTGCCAATGTTCGAACCGCCGCAGCCGCCCGTCACGGGCTCGCGCCCGCACTCGTCATCGCCTTTCGTGGCGGCGCAGTGATGGGCATGAGCGTCGTCGGCCTGGGCCTGCTCGGCCTCGGTAGCTTTTTCATTGTCTTCATCTCGATCTTCGGAGGCTTCGACTTCATCGGATCGACCGCGGGATCCTCGAAGCTCCTGGAGATCGTCAACACTCTCGCCGGCTTTTCGATGGGGGCATCGTCCATCGCCTTGTTCGCGCGGGTGGGTGGGGGCATCTACACCAAAGCCGCGGACGTGGGAGCCGACCTCGTCGGTAAGGTCGAAGCGGGAATTCCAGAGGATCACCCGCTCAATCCGGCCACCATCGCGGACAACGTCGGGGACAACGTCGGAGACGTTGCCGGCATGGGGGCGGACCTCTTCGAGTCGTATGTCGCCGCCGTGATCGGAGCGATGATCCTCGGTGCGGGAGCCATCAGCGGCAGCGTCGAGGCTGTGGTTCTACCTTTGACCATCGCCGCGGTCGGCATCGTCGTTTCGGTCGCCTTCACGTATTTGGTGCGCACGCGGGAGGGCGGCAACCCGCAGCTTGCCCTGGATGGCGGGTCATTCGGTGCCGCCGGCGTGATGCTGCTCCTCTCATGGTTCATCATCGGTGCGTTCGTTCGATCCGCGGCCGCAGCCGGGCACACGATCAACATCGACGGCACGCCGCTCGGCACCGCTGCGCTTTGGCTTCCGATCGCTTCGGGCCTTGCCTCGGGAGCGGCGATCGGGTTCATCACCGGATACTACTGCTCGAAGTACAAACCGCCGGTCAACGCCATCGTCGCACAGTCGATGACGGGTCCTGCCACGAACATCATCGCGGGAGTGGGCGTCGGGTTCCGTTCGACGGCGATCCCGGTGATCATCCTCTGCATCGCGATCTACCTCGCGAATGCCTCGTCGGGTATCTATGGTGTCGCGCTCGCGGCCCTCGGGATGTTGTGCACGACGGGGATCCAGCTCGCCGTCGATGCCTACGGACCGATCTCGGACAACGCCGGCGGGATCGCGGAAATGTCGAGCCTCCCGCCTGAAGTTCGGCAGCGCACGGACAGCTTGGATGCGGTCGGGAACACGACGGCTGCCATCGGCAAAGGGTTCGCAATCGGATCTGCAGCCTTGGCGGCGATGTCCCTCTTCGCAGCCTACAGCAACACCACCGGCGTCAAGATGTCGCTTACGAATCCCGACGTCGTGATCGGGTTGTTGCTCGGCGCGATGTTTCCGTTCCTCTTCTCCTCGATGGCGATGCAGGCTGTGGGAGCAGCGGCGATGGACATGATCCAAGAGGTTCGTCGACAATTTCGCGAAATCCCGGCATTGCGTTCTGCGCTCGACATCGTGAAACGGGCCAACCAGGAAGACCGCTCGCTCAGCGAGGAAGAGGACGCCGAAGTCATGGCGGCGGCAGCTCGGACCGAGGTCGCCCGGTGTGTCGAGATCTCCACGAAGGCCGCCCTCCGTCGCATGATCGCGCCAGGGTTGCTCGCCCTCGTCGCGCCCGTCGTCGTGGGACTCTGGTCCACGGAAGCGTTGGGCGGAGTACTCGCCGGAACGATGGTTTCGGGGGTCATGCTCGCGATCTTCATGTCGAACGCCGGTGGGGCTTGGGACAACGCCAAGAAGCAGGTCGAGGAGCAAAAACGCGACCTCGACCCGTCGATCAACACGGGTCGCGGATCGGACCGCCACAACGCGGCGATCATCGGGGACACGGTCGGCGATCCATTCAAGGACACCGCGGGTCCGAGCCTCAACATTTTGATCAAGGTCATGACGATCGTCGCGGTCGTGATCGCGCCGTTCATTGCGGGCTGAAGCCCTCCTGAGCGCGCTCGCAAAGCCCGTTGAGGTCCGCGTCGACTCTCGTACCCGCGTCATTTGCGCAGGCTTGCGCGCGCGTATCGAGTCGGCTACACACCCGCCTCCCAGTGCCTCCTTGCTCTGGCATCTGCGCCAGGGCCGTCCGTCCACAAGGAGTTTTGAATGGCACAAGAACTTGAGTCTGGCCGCATCGAGTCCGTGAGCTCGACGATCGGCACCCAACGCGAATACGAAACCGTCACGATCCTTCGCCCCGAGACCGGGAAAATCGACATCGCAGCCCTCATCGAGCGGATGCGTACGGTGTTCGATGATCGCAGCGGGCGATTCCTCAAGATCGACAGCTGGGGGATGCGTGTCCTCGCATTCCCCGTCGCTGGTTGTCGCAAGGGAATCTACCTCTATTGGCGCTACCTCGGCGGCTCCGACATGGTCGCGGAGTTCGAACGCCACATGCGTTTGTCGGATCGAGTCATTCGGTTCTACACCGTTCGTATCGATGACGACGTCGATCCGGAAGGTCGTCCGAGCGAAGTCACCGAGGAGCTGCTCAACGCGGTCTCCGAACCCGGCCCTGACCCCGAAGTGCTCGCGCGCCAAGCCGCCGAAGCCGAGGCCGCACGCCGCAAAGCCCTCATGGAGGCGAATGCTGCGTTGGACGACGACGACGATGACGACGACGACGACCTCGACCGGGACCGTGACCGGGGTAGAGACCGAGAGGATGACGACTGATGGACGACCGTGACCGTGACCGTGGGGGCGGATTTGGTGATCGCGATAGGGACCGTGGCGATCGAGATCGCGGCGATCGGGACCGTGGCGATCGAGGCGGGCGAGAAACCCGGCGTCGCCGGTTCGTGCTCCCCGACAAAGACATCATTCTCGACTACAAGAACCCGCAGTTGCTCAAGAACTTCTTGACCGATCGCGGCAAGATCGTCCCCGCTCGAATCTCGGGTCTGAGCGCGAGACAGCAACGACAGCTCACCAAGGCCATCAAGCGGGCGCGCATGCTGGCGTTGCTCCCCTTCACCTCCAATTGAGGATCGTGCCATGGGAAACATGTCCATCATCTTGACCCAAGACGTCGATGGTCTCGGCGATGCCGGCGACATCGTGACCGTCCGTGGTGGTTTCGGCCGCAACTATCTGTTGCCTCGTGGCATGGCTTTGCAAGCGACACGGGGGAATGTCGCGCTGCAGGAGCACCACCAACGCGCCATTGCGCGTGAGCAAGAACGCATTCAAGCCGAATATCAAAAGACCGCCAATCAGCTCGCCGACATTTCCGTTGCCATTGCACGGAAGGCCGGTGGCGATGGCAAGTTGTTCGGCTCGGTGACCTCCCGCGATATCGTGGAAGCTCTCGCCGCGCAAAACGTCGACCTCGACCGACGTTTGGTCAAGCTCGACGAACCGATCCGCACGACCGGCTCCTATGATGTCGCCGTTCGGTTCAGCTCATCGATCACTGCGAATCTCAAAGTCAACGTCGTCGGTGTTTTGAAGTAAGCCACACGTCGTCAACGGCATCGGCGCTGACGCCCTCCGCCTGATGGGTTCTCACCCATCGGGCGGTGTTGTTCAGACGCCACGGATGGACGTCGTACCTGCGGGAGTGAGGCCTTTCTCAGCACAACCGGCTTCAGGCCCGCCGTGGAAATGGTTCGGGTTGCACTCGCGTACTTCAGACCTCGTGTGCGTGTGATCGATAGCTTGGGCTCGAAGGGGGGAGAGAGATCTCCGCTTCGCTGGTAGAGTGCAAATCTCCGATGTCCAAACCTCTGCCCCACAACAAGGAGGCCGAGGCCGCAGTGCTCGGCGCGATCCTGCTGCGCAACGATGCACTCCACGATGTGAACATATCGGTGCGCGAGGACGACTTCTACGTCCCGGCGTATCGCAGCGTGTTTCGGGCGATGCTGAAACTGTCCGATCGGGGCCAGCCCATCGACATCGTCACCCTCGAGCACTACCTGCGAGCGGTCGACGAACTCGGACTCATCGGCGGCATCGAAGGCCTCGGGAAGCTCGCAGATCGCTATGCGAGCAGCCACAACATCGTCCACCACGCCGAGATCATTCGCGAAACCGCATCGATCCGAAACCTCGTGGTCGCCGCGCAAGAGATCGCTGAAGAGGGCCGAGGCGAGGTCGAGGACATTGGTGCGTTCATCGACAACTCCGAGCGTCGACTGCTCGAGGTCAATCAGGCAGGCCGCAAAAACTTTTATCGATCTGCAAAAGATTTGATCCACGGCGTCTTCGAGGGAATTACCGAGCGCGCGAAACTCAAGAATCCCATCACGGGAGTCCCCACTCATTTCACCAAGATGGATCTGATGACGGGGGGGATGCAGCCCGGCGATCTCATCATCCTGGCTGCACGTCCTTCGATGGGAAAAACCGCCCTCGCGCTGAATTTCGCTCAGCACGCCTGTATTTTGCAGGACAAACATCGGCATCTTCCCGAGAGCGAGCAGCCGCAGCGGTTCCCGGTGTTGTTCTTCAGCTTGGAGATGAGCGCCGGACAGCTCATCGAACGTATCCTCTGTAGCGAAGCACGGGTCGACGCTGGCAAGCTTCGGGCGGGCCGACTCGTCGAGCACGAGTTTGCCAAGCTCGTGCGGGCGGCGGACCGCGTGCACAAGGCACCGCTCTACATCGACGATAGCGCCGCGCCAACGATCCTCGAAATTCGGGCCCGCTCCCGGCGTTTTCGCCAAGATCGGCAGATTTTCCCACCGCGCCCCGAGGGGGACAAAACGAAGCAGCTCGGGATGATCGTCGTCGACTACCTTCAATTGTGCCGGGGGGGCCGCGGGCGCTACGACATCCGGGAGCAGGAGATCAGCGAGATCTCGCGTGGACTCAAGGCTATTGCCAAAGAGCTCGAGTTGCCGGTTCTGGCCCTTTCGCAGCTCAACCGCGGCGTGGATAGCCGCACCGACCACCGACCCATGCTGTCGGACCTTCGTGAATCGGGCGCCATCGAACAGGACGCGGACGTCATCATGTTCATCTACCGCGAAGCCCGCTACGTCACCGACGAGCAGAAACGCAAGGAACTCGAGCGCCAGGCCGAGGTGATCATCGGCAAGCAGCGCAACGGACCGACCGGTACGGTGCAACTGACTTTCATCGGCGAGCACACCCGGTTCGAGAACCCGGCGACCGGCCACGAGGATGGGCTAGGCCCGAACTGACCCATCCTGGTTCGCGCCATGCGGCCCGGTTGGCAACGACTTGCGCAACAACCGTAGCCGGGGGTCGAGTGCCCGTGTTAGCGTTCAGCAACACGGGATGACGCCCGAACACATCGGTCAGTTCCGGGTCATTGGCCTGCTCGGTAAGGGCGCAATGGGGGAAGTCTATGAGGGCGTCGACGAAGCCCTCGGTCGACGTGTCGCCCTCAAGATCCTTGGAGCGAAGCATCGCGAGTCGACGGAGTTCAAGACTCGGTTCATTCGTGAGGGCCGGGCGCTGGCCTCGATGAACCACGCCAACATCGTGCAGATCTATGCGATCGGCGAGCACGCGGGACGCCCCTTCCTCGCGATGGAGTTCCTCGACGGTGAGGACCTCGGACTCGCGCTCAAACGTCGCGGGCCGCTGCACCCGGGCGACGCCGCCGAGGCGATCCGCCAATCCTCGATTGGGTTGGGCGAAGCCAAGCGAGCGGGCGTGGTCCACCGCGACGTCAAACCTTCGAACTTGGTCGTCACGACCCAAGGCGCCGTGAAGGTCACCGACTTCGGCTTGGCCAAGGCCCTTCAGGAGGACCTCTCGATCACGGCGACCGGCGTCTTCGTCGGAACGCCCGACTATCTCGCCCCCGAGCAAGCCATGGGCGACGAAGTCGATGCTCGAGCCGATGTCTATGCCTTGGGTTGCTCGCTCTTTCACATGTGCAGCGGGCACCCGCCGTTTCGCAAGGGCGGCCAAGACGACCACTACACCGCCGTGGTCCGTCGCCACCTCAAGGCCGAGCGACCCCAGCTCAAGACGGAGATCTCGGGCTTCGATGAAGAGCTGAGCGACCTCTGTCGCCGCATGATGAGCCGCCGACCCGATGTGCGACCGACCTTCGAAGAGTTGGTGGAGCGGCTCGAGACGATCTCCGGGCGCCTCGGGGGCCGCGTTCCTCCGCGCCATCAAAATGTCGAACTGATGAACTCCGACGGGAACGGACCCATCGAAGTCGTCGACGAAGTGGTCGATGAGCGAGTGCCGTCCAGCACCCGAACGGTCGCCATCGCCGTCGTTGCAGGTATCGCGATCGGCGTCGGTGTTTCGGCGGCGGTGATCCTGGCGTTGCAGTGAACCGTCCCCGCCCCGAGCGCATCGCGGCCATCGCCAGGGGCATGAGTGCCGAGCTATCGCTGCGCGTGTCGATGTACGCGGATGCCTTGGCCCAGTCGCTCGCGGACGAGCTTCAGCTCGTCGCGTGGGATCGCGAGCAGTTGATCGGTGGCCTGCAGGTTCGCCTTCGCACTTTGGACGAAGAGCGGTTCTCCGTCACGGAACGAAGCGATCGCGAAACCCCGGGCGTGCGCGTGATCGAGCGACGAAGGCAGCCGCTCGAGAGCATCGACCTCGCTTGGCGAAACCTGCGAGCCGGCTTTTGTGTCCTGGTCGAACACGAGATGAATGCGTGCAGCGCTGCCCTCGAACTCCTTCGCGGCATGGCCCGAGCATTCCGCGATCAGTTGGGCGCCGAAGCGCTGCAGATCGCCGATGTACCCGTTCGCTCGCCTCTGCCGGATCCCTCGGCCTCGGCTTCGGCGTTTCGTCTCGCGATGGGGATTCACGACCCCGTGCTGTGGCGATTGGCTGGACCCGCGGTCCCCGGCCCTCGGATCGCGTGGATCGGCCCCCATGCGGACCGCGAGCTGGCGGCTTACGTGCTCGCCCGGGCGAGCTTGCGCCGAACCGGCATGGATCCGCGGGCGGTCAAACGAGCGTTCATCGTCGGGCCGACCGACCTACTCCGGCGGCATCTCATCCGCCTGTGGGTCGGCGCGACGATGGGCCCGGCCTCGGCCGCGGGATCCTTCGCTGGCCCGGTAACGGACGAAGCCGCCGAGGAGTTTTTAGCGACACACGAAGCGTGGTCCACCCATCCCGATGTCGAGTGCTGGTGCCCCGGTGGCGAGCTCGATCGAGCCGACAGTCACGAGCGCTATCTCGCGCCCGCGCTGTTCGCCACGTCATGGCCAGCCCCCGACCTCCCAGCGACCGGTCCACTTTTGGTCGTGGTACGTTGCACATCAGCAGAAGCTAGGGCGGGTGCCATCACCGCCGCGCGCGAGGAAGGTCAAGTCATCACGATTGGGGCAGAAAAATACGACGACGTGGGCGATGTCACGCACATTCGAGGTGCCCTGCTCGTCGAACGGTTGCCGCCGGGGCTCCCAGGACCGCGCCCGGTTTGATCGAACACTCTCGGACACGCACCAATGCAAACGGACTCACCATGAACGCACTCCTCGGAGCCTTGCGCGCCGCGTCCCTCGCCATTCTCGCGATCTCGATCCCCAATACCCGAACCCCGGTCGCGAACCTGAGTTTGCCAGGGTTCGAACATGTCGAGGTCCTGCGGATCGACCAAGATTTCCACCCGAACGGCGACTACGAGATCGCGGTCGACGCGTGGGTCACCCCGGGGAATACGGTTGGAGAAGTCCGGATGTGGTGGACGGATACCGCTCGCGAAGGAGAACGCAGCCCGTTTGGGAACGGGGTCCGCAAACACATCACGATCGACTACGAACGCCGCGAGAGCACCTGCTGGCTCGTCCACATCCGGCAAGGCCGCAGCAAACATTTCGCGCTCGACGTTCAGCTGGGTGAAGGCGGAACCATTGGAGCGTTCGGGGACGTGCTCGAGGACGATGGCAGCACGGTCCACCATTGCCGCGTCATCGCAGGGCGACTGGTCTCGCGGAAGCTTCTGGGTCTCCCGATTGGGCTACGGGCGCTCGAGGTCGTATGCGCCGACCCACAGGGCGTTCGCCATCGCGGAGAGCTCATCGAAGGGGACTGACCCCGGCGAGGGCTCAGGCCGGCGAGGGTTCAGGCCGGCGAGGGCTCAGGCAGGCGAGGGTTTAGGAAGGTTCGAGCAGCGCGTCGCAGGTTTGATCCGCGAGGCATCCCGTACACACGAGGAGATTGCCGCGCTCTTCGATCGGTTGCGTCGATCCTTGATTCTTGCCGACGAACTCATCCGGCGAGGACGTGTACGCGACGGGATCGCAGCTCTTCGACGACAGACGCATCCCGAAACCAGAATTGGGGACGGCTTCATCGTTGGGCACCGCGATGGAACCGAGCAGCTGCCACGGAGCTCGGGTTTCTTCCGTCCCGACACTCGGGTCGATCGTGAATTGGTCGACATCGGCCACACAAGCATCGCAACGAACACCAGGATCGGACGCGTCGTTGCAGTTGGGATCCGTTCCCCGGGTTTGACCGGCCTTCTCGTTGCGCAAGGCGATCACGGACCAGAGACCCGCCGGGGTATCGACCGTGAGATTGGCCGCGGCAGCATCGAGCGAAACCACCTCCACCTGGCCGAAGGTTCCGATCTGGGTGATGCAACCGCAATCAGGTTGCCAAGCCACGCCGTCGTCCGGGTCGATGCACTCCATCAACGCGTCAGGTAGGAACTCGCACTGGGGCATCGGCGTGGCTTCGGGCGCGAGCTTGACGAACGCCTCACCGCTGCCGAGTTCCACATTGACGCTCGCGTTGAGGCCGTCGACGCATACGTTGCTGCGCCTCGTATAGTCGGAGTCCGCCAGGTTGTCGCTCGTGACGATGTCGACGTTGTGGCGATAGAACCACGGCAACGTGACTCGAAGGTCGGCACCGCTCCGCTGCAGCTGGCTCAACCCGGCAAAGTAAACCCGGATCGAACATTCGTCGCGCCACGCCTGCGAACAGTCGTCGGCGGGATCGGTCATGCCGCGCGTGGGATCGCCGGTCGTGGCGACGACATCGAGCGCCGCGAAATCGTCCTGCGCCGCGTCTTCGTCCGGCGCCATCGTGTAGCGACGCATTTCCACCGTGATCGTCGCGGTGGCAGGGGATTGTTGAGCGCGATCGAAGAGCACGATCACATCGCCGCGATTGGCAAAGTTCTCGTCGATCTCTCTGCCGCCGATCTGCAGGTTTTCGATCTGTGGCGAATTGTCGGGCCCGACGTAGGGGAACGGGGCCGTGAACTCGACGCGCCACTCATCGGCAAACGGTTTCAATTCGCCGCTCGTCGGGTCGTCGCCGTTGCAGTTCGCTCCGAGTCCGCTCAGGCCGACGAGGACGAGCGTGGTGATCCGACGGCGCGCAGCCCCGCCCAACCGATGTGAATCGCTGATCACCATCTTCATGACTTCGTCGGGCCGAAGAATACCCTCCGCGCCTCCGCACCGGCAATCCGACCGGCGCAGGCCTGACCAGCGCCGCTTGACCCGGGAGCCGCAACGCGCCATGAGGACCTCGGCCCCCCTGTCGCGATCGATGGGGACGCCCGCACACCGAGTGTTCGTCATGTCTCACGCCGAGTCTCCCTCCACGAGCCACCCTCAGCCCCAGGGGGGCGTTTCGACCTCTCAGCCCCAGGGGGGCGTTTCGACCTCTCAGCCCCAGGGGGGCGTTTCGACCTCTCAGCCGCAGGGGGGCGTGTCGAAGTTTCAGTCCCCCTCGACTCAGTTCGATCTGCTCGCGATCGAACTCGCCATCTTGCGCCTGTGGGAGGAGCACGACGTCGAGACCCAAAGCTTGCGCCAGGGCGCGGAAGCGGCCCGTAGCCGCGGCGATCGTCCGGCGTTCGTGTTCTTCGATGGCCCGCCGTTCGCGACCGGCTTGCCTCACTACGGTCACCTCTTGGCCGGCACGATCAAAGACATCGTGCCGCGCTACCAATGCATGCAAGGTCGCGCGGTCGAGCGTCGCTTCGGCTGGGACTGTCATGGTCTGCCGATCGAGAGCCTCGTCGAACACGAGCTCGGCATCCACGGCAAAGCCGAGATCGAGGCCTACGGGATCGACCGGTTCAATGCCGCTTGCCGCCAGGGCGTCCTGCGGTTCACCCAGGAATGGGAGCGGACGGTGCGTCGCATGGGGCGATGGATCGACTTCGAGAACGACTACAAGACCATGGACCCGTCGTTCATGGAGACCGTGTGGTGGGTGTTCGACCAGCTTTGGGACAAGGGCCTCATCTACGAGAGCTATCGAGTGCAGCCCGTTTCGACGACCCTTGGAACCCCGCTGTCGAACTTCGAGGTCGCTCAAGGTCCGCAAGAAAAGGACCCCGTCACCCGCAAAGAGGGGCACAAACGACGCCAGGATCCGAGCCTCACGGTCCGGTTCAAACTCGAGGACGAGGATGCGTACCTCTGGGCGTGGACGACGACCCCATGGACCTTGCCGAGCAATCTCGGATTGGCGGTTCATCCGGACCTCGACTACGTCAAAGTCCGCGTGCTCGCGACCGGGGAGGTCGCCTATCTCGAGCCGTCACGTTTGGTCGACTACCAGGCGCGCGGCAAAGTGGGCGAGACCGAAACGCTCGATCGCGTCAAGGGTACAGCCCTCGTCGGCCGCACGTACGAACCGCTCCTGCCCTACTTCGTCGACAAGACATACCGCGACGACGGCACGCGATGGGCGTTTCGGGTAGTCGGTGCCGACTACATCTCGACCGATGCCGGTACGGGGATCGTCCATCAAGCGCCCGCCTTCGGCGAAGACGACTATCAAGTCGCACAGCGCGAGGGTTTGCCGCTGGTTCGCCCCGTCACCCTGCAGGGCTTGTTCACCGCGGAGGTCTCCGACTTCGCAGGTCAATACGTCAAAGATGCCGACAAGGGGATCACGACGCGACTCAAGGACGAAGGCAAGGTCGTCGACCAGGACGTAATCGTCCACCCGTATCCGCATTGTTATCGCACCGACAAGCCGCTCCTCTACATGGCCCTCTCGACATGGTTCATGCGGGTCGAGGACACCCGTGAGGAACTCGTCGCGCTCAACGACACGATCCATTGGACGCCCGACCACGTCGGGACCGGTCGCTTCGGCAACTGGCTCGCGACCGCTCGCGATTGGAACCTGGCGCGAAACCGGTATTGGGGCACTCCTTTGCCGATCTGGCGCTGCGACGAAAATCCGAACGACCTCGAGTGCATCGGCTCGATCGGCGAGCTCGAGGATCGTGCAGGGCTGCAACGCGGCGCCTTGACGGACATCCATCGCGAGACGATCGATCCCATCACGTTTCCGTCGCGCAAGACTCCGGGCGGAACCATGCGACGGATCAGCGAAGTGTTCGACTGCTGGTTCGAGTCGGGCAGCATGCCGTATGCGCAGAACCACTACCCGTTCGATGCCAGCCGCCGTGAATACGTGGAGAACAATCTGCCCGCGGACTTCATCGCCGAAGGCCTCGATCAGACGCGCGGGTGGTTCTATACCCTGCACGTCTTGGCCGGCGCGTTGTTTCACCGCCCGGCGTTCAAGCATGTCGTCGTCAACGGGCTCGTGCTCGCGGAGGACGGCAAGAAAATGTCCAAACGGCTCAAGAACTATCCAGACCCGAACGAGCTCGTCGACACCTACGGTGCCGATGCGTTGCGCGCGTATCTCACCAATAGCGCCGTGGTGCGGGCCGAACCCATGCGGTTCTCGGAACGAGGGGTCCGCGACACCGTGCGCACGGTCATCCTGCCGCTTTGGAATGCCTACAAGTTCCTCACGACGTACGCGGTCGCCGACGGCTGGTCGCCGACCCCGAGCGATCTCGCGATCGAGCCCCAAGGACATCTCGATCGCTGGATCCAGAGCCGTGTGCAGGACTTCGTGACCTCGCTGTCGACCGAGTTCGACAACTACGCATTGTCGAATGCCGTGCCTGCGTTCACCCGGATCTGCGACGATCTCAACAACTGGTACATCCGCCGCGGTCGACGACGCTATTGGCGAGGCACGGCCGCCGGTGTCGGATCCGACCGCGACAAGGCCGAGGCCTACGCCACCTTGTTCACCGTGATCGACACGATCGCGACCGCGATCGCACCGGTGTTGCCGTTTTTCAGCGAATGGCTCTACCAGCGAATGCGGGTCGATACCGGACTCGCCGGCGCGGGGTCGAGCGTACACCTCGACCGGTACCCGGCGCTTCGTCCTGAACGCCGCGACCTCACCCTGGAAGCGGGGTTTGCTGCAGTGCGTCAAGCCGTGACGCTCGGCCTCGCGATCCGCGAGCGAGAAAAGATCGGCGTCCGACGACCGCTCCCGGCGGTGACCGTGACGAGTCCCGATCCGCAGATCCGGGCCGCACTCGAAACCTATCGCGAGGATCTGCTCGGTGAGCTCAACGTCAAAACCCTCACCGTGCTCGCCGACGATGCCGGGCTCGTGAAGCTGAGCGCCAAGGCCAATTTCAAACACCTCGGCAAACGCCTCGGCGGCAAGATGAAGGCCGTCGCGAACGCGATCACCAAGCTCACGCCGGATCAGATCCAAACGTTCGTGCGCGATGGGTCACTGTCACTCGATGGGGAACGACTCGAAGCCGAAGACATTCTCGTCGTGCGCGACGTCGCGGGCGGTGGGGCCATCGAATCGCAAGAGGGCATGACGGTGCTCCTCGACACCCACATGAGCGAGGAGTTGCGGCTCGAAGGACTTGCGCGGGAGCTGATCAATCGAGTGCAGAACCTGCGCAAACAGGCCAACCTCGACGTGAGCGAGCGGATCGTGCTGACACTCGCTTGCGATGGAGACCTCGCTCGCGCTTCGGTCGATCCCAAGCTGCGCGAGCTCATCGCGGCCGAAACCCTCACGGAAGCCTTCGAGCAGCGGGCTTATACCCTCGTCGATACCCTGGAGGTCGAGCATCGGGCGACCGACGAGATCGATGGTGAACGCCTCTCGCTCGGCTTGGAGCGTCGAGCCGTCTCGCCGGCATGACCCGCTCGCGAGCTCGCGCGACCGTACCCCTTCCATTCGAGCAGCAGACGAGGTCACCACGCACGTTCGGTGACGTCGACCCTACGCTTCTTTGGCTCGTCGTCATTGGCGTGTGCTGCGCGGTGGATGGCTCCAGTCGATGTCGTGTCCCGCGATCGTGTGAAACCATGGGGCTGCGGCCCATAAGCTCGCCCAATCGGCCCAGAGCCCTCCGCCGAGTTCAGGGGTGGTGTGTTAGGGTGATCTGCAAGGGGTCAATTTCACCAGGCCTCGAGGAACCGCGCCGTGAACACGCTGATCAACCCACTGGATCGTGACGCGCTCAAGCAGCAGTTCTCTTCCGCCAAGCCGTACCCGCACATCGTGATCGAGAACTTTCTCGACGACGCGTTCTTGAAACAAGTCGTCGCCTCGTATCCAGCGTTCGGGGCTGCTTGGGCCGACGCCAATACCGAGGGCGCCGGCCGAGCGTTCAAGCAGCTCCACGAAAAGTTCAAGGTTCAGATCACCGACAGCAAGCAGTTCCCCGAACCGGTGAAGGCCCTGAACGATGCCCTCGCGTCGCAAAGTTTCCTCGACGACCTCGCGTACATCACCGGCATCCCGAAACTCCTCGCGGACCCTGAGCTCCGCGGGGGCGGAATGCACCTCACGGGGCCCCGTGGACGTCTCGATGTCCACGTCGACTTCAACTACAACCGCGAAGCGGACCTGCACCGCCGGCTGAACATCCTCATCTATCTCAATCCGGTCTGGCAATCCGAATGGGGCGGATCGATCGAGCTCTGGAACAAGGACGTGACCAACTGCGAAGTGTCACTCCGACCGATCCAGAACCGCTGCTTGCTGTTCGAGACGAGCGAGTTCAGCTACCACGGGGTCGAGCCGGTCTCGTGTCCCCAAGACGTCGCCCGGATCTCGTTTGCGGGCTACTACTACACGCACGAGGCGCCTCCGGGATGGGACGGCACCAAGCATTCGACCATGTTTCGTTCACGACCGACCGAGTACTGGCGCGACGCGGTGCTGGGCCGGCTCGAGGACGTCCAGAAAAAGGTCTACTTCCGCTATCGCAAAGCCCAGCAGCTTGTGAAGACCGTCCTCGGCCGATGACGCACGCTCTCGCCAGGCCGTGCCGGCCGATGCGGAACGCGATGATCGGATAAGTCGGATGATCGGCGGAAGGGAACTGACCCCGGGATGACCGACGATCGCGGCTTGGTCGGCCGCATCCTCGTGGTCGATGACGAGCGAAACATTCGCCGCACGTTGCGAATGGTGCTCGAAGGCGAAGGTGCGACCGTGATCGAAGCCTCGACCGGCGAGGAGGCCCTCGCGGAGCTCGTGGTCCCGACCACCAGCAGGCCGGCGATCCAAGTCGTCATCATGGACGTGCTCATGCCCGGGCTCTCGGGGCTCGAGGTGCTCGAACGGCTCTCGATCGACGGCGAAGGCAGTCCGGCGATCCCCGTCATCATGATCAGCGGCCACGCGTCGGTCGAGGACGCGGTCAAGGCCACTCGGCTCGGTGCCTTCGACTTTTGCGAAAAGCCGCTCGTGCGCGATCGCGTCGTCGTGAGCGTTCGCAATGCGCTCCGCCAATATGCTTCGGATGAAGCCGTGCGAGAGCTCCGAGCGAGGATCCGCGGAGAGATCATCGGCGAGAGCGAGCCCACGCAGCGGCTGCTCGCCCAGATCGCGAAGGTCGGGCCTCGCAAGGCTCGCGTCCTCATCTCGGGTGAAAGTGGCAGCGGTAAGGAACTGGTCGCTCGCGCGATCCATGACAGCAGCGAGCGTCGCGATCGCCCATTCGTCAAAGTGAACTGCGCAGCGATTCCTCCCGATCTCATCGAGAGCGAACTCTTCGGCCACGAACGAGGTTCATTCACCGGCGCGACCGCACAAAAAAAGGGGTTGTTCGAAGAGGCCGACGGCGGATCGATCCTACTCGACGAGATCGGTGACATGGCCCCGAACGCACAAGCCAAGGTGCTCCGGATCTTGCAAAGCGGTGAGCTCATGCGCGTCGGTTCGAGCAAACCGATCCAAGTCGACGTCAGGGTGCTCGCCGCCACTCACCGGAACTTGCCCGAGCTCGTCGCGTCGGGGGAGTTTCGTGAAGACCTCTATTTCCGGCTCAACGTGGTCCCGATCTCGGTCCCGCCTTTGCGCGAGCGACAGGCAGACATCTCGTTGCTCGCCCGCCACTTCGTCGACCGCGCCTGTGCCGAGAACGGCCTGCGAAGCCGTCGGTTGAGCGAAGAGGCCGAGACTGCACTGCGGAACTACGATTGGCCGGGGAACGTTCGCGAGCTCCGCAACGTGATCGAACGGATGGTCATCTTGTCCGATCAGGACCTCGAGCTCGACGACGTGCCAGCCGAGGTTCGTGGGGAGGGCGATCCGAGCCCCAACGAAGCGCCGCTCGTGAGCCTCGGACCCGACCAGCTCCCCGATGGCATGACCTTGAAGGACTTTCGCGAAGCGATCGAGCGCACCTTCATTCGCAAACGGCTGCTGGAACTCGGTTGGAACGTGTCGCGTGCGGCGGAGTCGCTCGGGATCGAGCGCACCCATTTGCACCGAAAGATGCGCCTGCTCGGAATCCAGCGCGGCGGCTAGGCCTTCGACCGGATGAAAATGACCGGGTAGAACGGTGTCACCGTCCGCCAGGCCAAGACGCGAAGAGGGAGCCTATCGGGAATAGGTGACCGATGAGCAACGACGGGATGG